>Ga0137384_10000877_pt1 | contig 23293 bp, 25 predicted proteins | sample SagtaG_2_FD_104922 | JGI IMG/M metagenome (GOLD analysis project Ga0137384, IMG submission 104922) | Vadose zone soil microbial communities from Sagehorn Ranch, Mendocino, California, USA - Sage2_R_60_16 metaG | ecosystem: Environmental > Terrestrial > Soil > Vadose zone | place: USA... | reverse complement strand
CAGGCCAGCCCGGGTGACATCCCGGTAAATGGAGGCAACGCCATGAACGCCTTAGCCCACAGCTACCTCTTCTGGATCTTCCTGATCTTCGGGCTGCCCGGCCTCTACATCCTGCCCAGCGTGATCGCCGCCATCCGCGGCGTCGAAGGACCCGGCTGGATCATCGTGATCAACCTCCTCCCCGCCGGCGCCGGCTGGCTCGCCGCCCTCATCGCCGCGCTCATACTCCCCCGCCGCGAACCACTGACGCCGCCGGCGCCTTCTCCGCCCGGCACGCGGGCCCGCCCGCATGCGGTCGACCGGCCAGGACAGTTCCCGTGACGTAACTTAATCGGCACGCCAGGGCAGCCGGATCTCGCCACGGCCGTGGCCACTGCCGCGCCCTCGCGGAAACCTGGTCAAATCCGGCCGGGCCCGGTGGCGTTATGCGGGCGTGTCCGATCAAGGTGGCGACCTCGCCGGCGCAGCCCAGGCGAGGCTGACGCCGGGCCCGCCGTGGCCGTGGTTGCGGATCAGCCGTGCACAGCTCGTGCCCTTCTGCTCCTCGAGGCGGACCTCGTGGCGCATGGGGCGAAGGCCCGCCCGGTGCTCGATGATCTCGGCCGTGCGGAGCCGGGGTTCGAGGGCGATGCAGCGGGCGAGGATGGCCTCAGCGGTCTGCGCGGAGGGTTCCCGGTCCCGGCGTCCGGGCTCGGCGGTGCCGCCGAGTACGAGGTGGCCTGCGTGGGGGTAGATGGCGATCAGGCCGGGTGAGTCACCGCTGCCGGCCTCGGTGAACTGGCTGATGCCGGGGTTGGTGGTGACGAGCGGCTGGCCGCGGACCGGGCAGAGCAAGCGGCAGCTCATTGACGGGATCAGGTGGCCTTCGGCTACCTGGGCTGGCGCCCCGCCTGGGCCCGCACCGCCCGCGGTCCGGTCCCGGCCCCAGGCCGGGCCGACATAACTACCTGCCTTGACGGTGTGCGCCGCTGGGCATTGCGGCGAGACTCGGCGCACGGGTTGCGCTACCGCCGCGGGCCCTGACCGGGGCGTTTCGCGCGGCCGGGACCGGGCATGCGCACGGCGGCGCGGCGGGCCACGGCTCCGGAGACGCTGGGGCCGCCACGCGCACCGGCAGGCGGCCCTTAGCTCGTTAAGTCACATCAGGAGGCGCGAGTGGACAGGTTCGACGTGATCATCATCGGGATGGGGTGTGGCGGGGACACCGCCGCGGGGCGGCTGCTCGCCGCCGGACGGCGGGTGGCGGTCGTCGAGCGGGAGCTGATCGGAGGCGGGTGTTCCCACTGGGCGTGCATCCCGTCCAAGACGCTGCTACGCGGCCCCGAGGTGCGGGCGGAGGCGGGCCGGGCCGCCGGGGTGGCCACCCCCGCGCTGGACTGGGCGGGGCTGCGCGATTACCGGGACTTCATGGTCCGCCACCTCGACGACTCCGCCCAGGTCAAAGGCTACGAGCAGGCCGGGGCCACGGTCATCAAGGACGCCGCCCGGCTGGCCGGGCCCGGGCAGGTCGAGGCCGGCGGGCAGCTGCTGGAAGCCGATCACGTCGTGATCGCCACCGGGTCGCAGCCGCTGCGCCCGGCGATTGACGGCCTGGATCAGGTGACGGTGTGGACCAACCGGGAAGCCACCAACGTGCGTGACATCCCATCCCGGGTGCTGCTGATCGGCGGCAGCGCGGTCGGCGTCGAGCTCGGCCAGTTCTATTCAGGGATGGGCGCGCAGGTGACTATTGTCCAGCGGGCGGACCGGCTCGTCGATCGCGAGGACCCGCGCGTCGGCGAGCTGGCCGGGCAGGCGCTTTCCGCCGAGGGTGTCACCGTCCGCACCGGGGTCACCCCCGTCAGCGCCCGCAAGGCCGGCGAGATGACGGTGGTGACGCTGGATGACGGCAGCCAGGTGGAGACCGACGTGGTGATCCTCGGCGCCGGCCGTGGCCCGAGAACTGCGGGGCTCGGGCTGGATACCGCGGGAGTGACGCTGACCGGGCGCGGCGGGGTCGCCGTCGACGACCGGTGCCGGGCCGGGCCGGGCGTGTGGGCGGTCGGGGACGTCACCGGCGTCGCCCTGTTCACCCACGTCGCCAAATACCAGGGCCGGGTCGTCGCCGACAACATCCTGGGCCGCGACCACGGCGCCTCCTATGAGGGAATCCCCCGGGTGGTGTTCGCCGACCCCGAGATCGCCGCCGTCGGCCTGACCGCTGCCCAGGCGGCCTCCCGCGGCATCAGCACCGCCACGGCCGAGATCAGCGTCGCCGACTCGGCAGACCGGTCATGGACCTACGAGCGCGACCCGCGCGGGGCCCTCGGGCTGCTCGCCGACCGCGACCGCGGCGTCCTGGTCGGCGCATGGGCCGTCGCGCCGCTGGCCAGCGAATGGATCCACCAGGCCGCCCTGGCGATCCGCGCCCGGATCCCCATCGGCACCCTCCTGGACCAGGTCGCCCAGTACCCCACCTACAGCGAGGCCTACCTGGTCGCGCTCGAACAACTCGGCCTGTAACGTCGCCGTCGCGTCTCCCGCCGTCACCGTCCAGGCTGCGCTACCCGCAGAGCGGCTACGCGGTGGTGGCCAGCGCCGCCACCCGGCTCCCGCGCGGGCCTGTGACGCTGGTGCCTGCCCGCCCGGCCTCGTGCAGCTGTCCGCGGCCCATCGGCGCGGCGGCCCCGGACACCCCGCGAAGATCGTGTCGGTCAGAGTTACCCAGGACCGTCGCAAACCGCGACGCCGGGGCCGACGAAGGTGACGCCGAGCAGGTAGCCGTGGTCTTCGTCGACGACCATGCGGGCGCGGCCGGGGTAGCCGTCGGCGTACAGGTTCGCGCCGATCACCGTGGCGCCGGGGTCGACGTCGATCACGCGGATGCGGTGCCCGGCGCGTTCGGCCTGGTCGGCGGTCAGCCCGACCTCGGCGGCCGGGGGGTCGCAGGAGAACACCTGCGGGACCGCGCGAGAGTCGGCCGTGACGGCGTGGGGGCCCCACGGGGCGGTGTCGATGGGCTGCCCGGCGGCGCGGGCGGCGATCGCGGAGGCGGCGATGCGGGCCTGGTATTTGCCCTGGTGGGTGAGCAGGTCGTGGTGGTTGATGCCGCCGAGGGCGTACAGCCAGCCGTCTTGCAGGGCGCGGACCATGCAGGTGTCGTCGACCTCCAGCCAGGACCCGGGTTCCAGGCCGGCGATGTCCAGGCCGATGTCGGCGGTGTTCGGCTGCCGGCCGGCGGCGAACAGTACCTCGTCGGCTTGCACCTCGCCGCCGCCTTCCAGGGTCACGGTGACCGGCCCGCTGCCGCCGGGGCGCACCCCGGTGACGGTGACGTCATCGTGCCAGTCCGTCACGTGGCCGTCGCGACGCCTGAATACCGCCGGGGCATCCACCGGGCCGGTGACCGCCTGCCGCGCCCCCGGCGACCCGGCGGGCATCGGCGACCGCCATCACCGGCCGCAGCATCGCCTTGCTCGGGATGCACGCCCAGTACGAGCACTCCCCCGACCAGCTCCCGCTCCACCGCCGCCACGCTCAGCCTCGCCGCGCGCCCGCTCGGCGGCGGTCTGCCCAATCGGCCCGTCCCGATCACGATCACGTCGTGCATATTCTCCGCCGCAGGTCCGCTCATAGCCCGCTTCTCTCCTCGTGTGCTGTCGTGGGAAAGGCTGCTCTCAGCGCTGGTGGGGGAGGTTGGCCGCGGTAAGGCCTTCCAGCGCCATGCCGAGCTGGGTGGCTTCGGCCATCCGGCGGCTGATGCGCTGGCGCACGGTGATGGCCAGGTACCGGGTCAGCAGCTGTGACCGGCGGCCAGTGCCTCGGCCAGCTCCTGGGCGCGTGGCAGCACCTGTTCCAGGGGAAGCACCTCCGCGACCGCATTCACCGCGGCCACGATCGGCATCTCCAGATCGACCAGCCGCTGCATCACCCGGCGCCCCTCGGCGATGGTGCGGTCCCACTGCGCGGGCTTGGTGATGTCTCCCAGGCTCGCCCCGTCGATGTCGGTCATGAACCGGTCTCCGGTGCCGGTCAGCACCAGCACCTGGTTCTCCCGGTCCTCCCCGATCTCGTACAGGGCACGGGGGAAGTCGGTGTGCATCTGCCCTGTGAACGTCGCGGACCCCCGTCGGTATGGAACCTGAGCGTTAGCACGCCGGAGGGCGTCCGGGTGAACTGAAAGTTCTTGAACGCGGTGAAGTACGCAGGCTCGGTCATAGGCATGTGGGAACTCCTTGGCAGGGGGAAGACCTGTGGCCTGGGATGGCGCATGATCCAGCAGACCGATCTGGCACACGGCCGAGCATCGCTACGCCCGCAGCAGCGCGCACCGTCAAGATGGATGGGTCCGTATCGGACTCTCGCGGCGCTTGGACCCGGTCAGCTTGCGGGAAGCGACGAGGCGTCCGGGGCGGTGAGGCTGCCGTGAGGCCCGGTGAAGGAGACAGTGAGATGCGACGCGCCGCCGGTGCGCCGCTGCGCGTGTTCAACACGCTCGGCGGGAGGCTTCAGGATTTCGTTCCGATTGCGCCGGGGTCGGTGCGCATGTACACATGCGGTCCGACGGTCTACGCCTACCAGCACGTCGGCAACCTGCGCGCCTACGTCTTCGCCGGCACGCTGCGGCGGGTGCTGGAGTGGAAGGCGTACGAGGTGGTCCAGGTCGTCAGCATCACCGACGTCGGCCACCTCACGTCGGATATGGACGCGGGCGAAGACAAGCTCGAACTGGCCTCGGAGCGGGAGCATCGCACGGTCTGGGATATCGCCGCCTACTACGCCGGCGTCTTCATGCGCGACCTGGACGAGCTACGCGTCCGCCCGCCGTCGGTGTGGGCGAGGGCGACCGCGCATATCGGGGACATGATCGCCTTCGCGCGGGTGCTTGAGGACAAGGGCTACGCCTATGAGCTTGAGTCGGGACTGTACTTCGACACGGCCAAGGTGCCGGACTACGGGAAGCTCGCCCGGCTCGACCTTGGGGGGCTGCGGGAGGGGGCGCGCGTCGCGCCGGTTCCGGGGAAGCGCCATCCGGCCGACTTCGCGCTGTGGCGCGCGTCGCCGCACGATGCGCGGCGGCTGATGGAGTGGGACTCGCCGTGGGGGAAGGGGGCGCCCGGGTGGCATCTGGAGTGCTCGGTGATGAGCATGAAGTACCTCGGCGGGCGCTTCGACATCCATACCGGGGGCGTCGATCACATTCCGGTGCATCACACCAACGAGATCGCGCAGAGCGAGGCGTACCTGGGCGGGCCGTGGGTGCCGTTCTGGGTGCACAACGAGTTCGTCAACCTCCGCCACGCGAAGATGTCCAAGTCCAGGGGCGGCACACTCCTGCTTGCCGACGTCAGGCACCATGGCTTCCACCCGCTGACCTACCGGTACCTGCTGCTGGGTTCCCGCTATCGCAACCAGATGGAGTTCACCTGGGACGGCCTGGAGGGGGCGCGGGCCGCCCATCGCAGGCTGCTGGAACGCATCCGCGCGCGCATCCCGGCAGGCGGGCGTCCGCTCACGTATGCCGTGGCGGCTGACCAGCTCACCGGCGCGGGACTGAACTATCTTGGCCGGCTCGATGAGGCCGTCTCGGCCGACCTCAACACCCCCCAGGCGCTCGCCGTCCTGACGCAGTTGTCCCGCGATCCGGAGCTGTCCGCCCGCGACCTTGCGGTTCTGGTTGCGGCCACGGAGGCGTTGCTCTCAGTCGGCCTTCTCGACCTCGGCCCCGGGGACCTCGACGCGCCGATGGCCGGGGCCGAGCTTGAGCCGGACGAGATCGAGACACTGCTCAGCGAACGCACGGCGGCGCGGCAGCGAGGAGACTTCGCGGCCGCGGACGCAATCCGGGACCGGCTGGACCGGATCGGGATCGAGCTGCGCGACACCCAGGACGGGACGGTCTGGAAGGCTCGCACCCCGTCTGCCCACCGGCGTTACCACGCCGGTGACTAGCTCGCCCTCCCCCGCCGCACACCATCAGATCAGGTAGTCCTCTAAGCGTCAGGTCTGCAAGTGCGGAACTAGCACCTGCGACGGTGTGCGCTGCCGGAGACGCGGCGAAGCTCGATCCATCCCGCAGGACGGCGGGCGGAGAGGAGCCGACTGGCGATGAGCTCTGTCTCGCGTGGTTTCCGCGGCCTGCGCCGCGCCTCGGCTGGAGAGGCGGGACGCCTGCCGCCGGGTCAATACATAACCGAAGGCTTCCCGGTGTTGTCGGCCGGCCCGACGCCGCACACGCCGCTGGGGAAATGGACGTTCTCGATCACGCAAGGCGGCGAGACCAAGAAGTCCTGGACATGGCAGGAATTCCGGGCGGTGCCGGGCGAGGAAGTCACCCGCGACATCCACTGCGTGACGAAGTGGTCAAAGCTGGACACCGTGTGGCGGGGCGTGCCGGTGGACACGCTGCTCGATCAGGTCGAGCATGACGCCCCGTATGTGCTGGCGTTCTGCGACGGCGGCTACACCACGAACCTGCCGATCGAGGACGTCACCGGCGGCAAGGCGTGGGTGGTCTTCGACTACGACGGCGCCCCCCTCGAACCCGAGCACGGCGGCCCAGCCCGGCTGCTGGTGCCGCACCTGTACTTCTGGAAGAGCGCCAAGTGGGTCCGGGGCCTGGAGCTGCGTGACACCGACGAGCCGGGCTTCTGGGAGACCTACGGCTATCACATGTATGGGGACCCATGGCGAGAACAGCGCTACGCGGGCGACTGAGCTGGCAGGCCGCCACCGTCACCGCCGTCACCCGGGAGACGGCCGCGGTCTGCACCATCGGGCTGGAGCCGCCGGACTGGCCGGGCCACCGCGCCGGGCAGCACCTGGACGTGCGGCTGACCGCCGAGGACGGCTACATCGCGGAGCGGTCGTACTCCATCGCCTCGGCGCCGGGTGAGCCGCTGGCGATCACGGTGGAGCGGCTTGATGATGGCGAGGTCTCGCCGTACCTCACCGAGGAGCTCCGGACCGGGGACGAGCTGGAGCTGCGCGGCCCGATCGGCGGCTACTTCGTGTGGGAGCACGGCGACGGCAGCCCGCTGACGCTGCTGGCCGGCGGGTCGGGCATCGTCCCGCTGCGGTCCATCCTGCGGCACCGCAGCCGCGCCGGCAGCGCCGTCCCGGCCCGCCTGCTGTACTCCTCCCGCACGCTGCCCGACGTGATCTACCGCGCCGAACTCGACCAGCACCACGACGGCGCGGAGGTGACCTACACGCTGACCCGCAGCCAGCCGCCCGGCTGGACCGGCCACGCGGGCCGGGTCGACGTGGCCCTGCTCGCGCAGGTCGCCTGGCCCGCCACGGCTAGCCCGCTGGCCTTCATCTGCGGGCCCACCAGTTTCGTCGAGACCGCCGCGGCCGGGCTGGTGGGACTCGGCTATCCGCCGGACCGGGTGAAGACCGAGCGGTTCGGGGCGACAGGAGGACGCTGATGGACGCACTCGACGGCAACGCGATCGGCGGCATGCTGATCGACGTCTTCGGCACCGATATGACCGTCGCAAGCAGCACCTGCGGCACGTGCGGCGCCATCCGCCCGGTGGCAGAGCTGCTCGTCTACATGCGGGCCCCTGGCACCGTCGTCCGCTGCCGGACGTGCGGCACCGTCCTCATGGTGTTCGTCAAGGCGCACGGCGTGACGTGCACCGTCGACATGGCCGGGCTGGCCAGCCTGAGCCGGACGGGACCGCCCTTATCCGCGGAACGGAATCCGGAACAGATCAGTAAGCCGAACGAGCAAACAGAAAGGGACACGGAAAGATGAGTACGCCGAGCCAACCGTCCATGCCGACGATGACGAACCAGCCATCCATGTCGATGCAGGCGCCGCAGGGTGAGATGCACCCCGGCGGGCACCTGTTCATGCAGACGAACGAGATCCGGAACTGCGTCATCCACTATCTCCGGGCCCCGGACGGCACGATTACCGAGGTAGAACGCGTCTTCACAGGCGGAGCGGGCTCCGGGGTCTTCAAGCCGGTCAGCGGCCAGGCCAGCGCGCCGAACGCCTTCGAGGGCGCGTTTAGCGTCATCCTCACGCCGGACCGGCGGTTCCTGTTTACCACCAACGGCGGCGACAATTCCGTGTCCAGCTTCGCCGTGGGCGCAGACGGCAAGCTCACGCTGCTGGACGCCAAGCGGACCGGGAACATCGTGAACGGACCGAGCGGCACCGCCAAGGCGCTGGCGTATTCCCCGTCGCACAGCACGCTTTTCGTGCTGCACGCGTTCGGCCCTGACCATCTGCGGCTGATGTCGGTCGACGAGGAAGGCAAGCTGACCGCGCGCCCGGAGCGGTACACGGTGAACACGATGGACTGGCCCAACCGTGTGGCCACGATGGCCGCGTTCACGGCCGACGAGAAGTTCCTCGTCGTCGGGACCACGTTCGACGAGCCGGCCAAAGCGAACCCGGACGGCACGCCGATTATCTGGATCGAGAAGAACGGCGCCCCCCACTCGATCGCCTCGAATTTGCCCGACCCCGTCGGCCTGATCGTGTTCCCGGTGGGCGCCTACGGCGTGCTTGGCGAGCCGAAGTTCCAGGACGGCGGCGGCGGCTCGCCGTGGAACGTGCAGTTCCTGCGTCACCGGCCCGATTGCTTCGTCCTCGGCTACGCCGTCGGCGACGGGCTGGCCCTGGGCAGGATCGACGAGGACGGCAACCTCGACATCGGCCCGATCGCGCCGATCGACACGAGCCCAGGCAAGCCCGCTGAACTTTGCTGGCTGTCAATCACCTCGGATGACCGGTTGGTGTTCGCCACGATCTTCGGTTACGGCTATCTCACCAGCTATCGCATCGACGGCAACATCCTCTCCATCGCGAAGGATCTCGCGTGCCCCAAGGTTCCCGGAGATGGCACCTTCAGGGGGCTCGATGGAGTCGTTACCAGCGGTCCGAGCGATAGCTGGCTGTCGCCCGACGACGCCTATCTCTACCAGATCTACGGGAATGCCTCGAAGCTGATCGGCTACGCCGTTCAGCCGGACGCTTCGCTGGAGGAGATCACCAGCGCGGATATTCCCTACAACAGCCCGCAGGGCCTGGCGGGATTCTGATCCAGGGCTCCGGGGGGCGATCCAGCGCGCCCCCGGAGCTCTCGCCAGCAGTAGGCCAGGAGGCACGGTCATGCACCTGACACCGCGAGAACTCGACAAGCTGCTCATCTACATGCTCGCCGAGGTGGCGCTCAGGCGGAAAGAGCAGGGGCTCAAGCTCAACCACCCGGAAGCGGTCGCGGTGATCTCGGCCGCGGCGCTGGATGCCGCTCGCGCGGGCAAGACACTCGAAGAGGTGATGACACTGACCAGCAAGGTCCTCACCCGCGCCGACGTGATGGAGGGGGTACCGGACATGGTCCCCCGGGTTCAGCTCGAGGCGGTCTTCGACGACGGGAGCCGGCTCATCACCGTCCACTCGCCCATTCAGTGACCCGCTCCCGTGAGACGAAGGAGAGACTGACGTGCGTACTCCCGTGGGCGGCTACATCCTCGCCACTGATCCCATCGAGATCAACGCAGGGCGCCCGCGGCGGAAGCTGACGGTGCGCAATACCGGCGACCGGCCGGTCCAGGTCGCCTCCCACTACCACTTCTTCGAGGTCAACCGGGCCCTGGAGTTCGACAGGGAGCAGGCGTTCGGCCGCCGGCTCGACATCCCGGCGGGCACCGCGGTGCGCTTCGAGCCCGGCGATGAAAGGGAAGTGAGCCTGGTGCCCTTCGGCGGGAAACGCCGGGTGCACGGGTTCAACAACCTGGTCGACGGCTGGGCCCCGGTCGACGGCAGCTACCGGCCCCGTGCCACCCGCGCCGTTCGCCTGGCCGCGGAATACGGGTTCAAATCCGATGGCCGGACCGAAGGAGCGCGGGCTTCCGGAAGGAGCGCGAGGCGATGACGGAGATCTCGCGGCAGGAGTACGCCGGGCTGTTCGGCCCGACTGTCGGCGACAAGATCCGCCTGGGTGACACCGACCTGTACATCGAGGTCGAGCGGGACCTGCGAGTCCTCGGCGACGAGGCGATCTACGGCGGCGGGAAGACGCTCCGCGACGGAATGGGCGTCAACAACCAGCTCACCAGCGGGGGCGGTGCGCTCGACCTGGTGATCACGAACGTGACCGTGCTGGATGCCGTGCTCGGGGTGGTCAAGGCCGACGTCGGCATCAAGGACGGCGTGATCGTCGGCGTCGGCAAGGCGGGCAACTCCGGCACGATGGACGGGGTGACGCCCGGTCTCGACGTCGGTCCGGCCACCGATGCCATCTCGGGTGAGCAGCTCATCCTCACCGGCGGGGGCATCGACACCCACGTCCACTACGTCGCGCCGCAGCAGGCGTACGCCGCGCTGAGCAACGGCGTCACGACGTTCTTCGGGGGCCGCATCGGGCCTACCGACGGGTCGAACGGCACCACGGTCACCTCGGGTCCGTGGAACATCGAGATGATGCTCCGCTCGATCGAGGGCCTGCCGGTCAACTACGGAATCCTCGCCAAGGGCAGCTCGGCCGGCGAGGCCGCCCTCGTCGAGCAGATCCTCGCCGGCGCGGCCGGGTTCAAGATCCATGAGGACTGGGGAGCGGCCCCGGCCGCGATCCGCGCCGCGCTGTCCGTCGCGGACAGCATGGACGTGCAGGTGAGCATCCACACCGACACCCTGAACGAGGCGGGCTTCGTCGAGGACACGATCGCCGCCTTCGACGGCCGCACGATCCACACGTTCCACAGCGAGGGCGCCGGCGGCGGCCATGCTCCCGACATCCTCAAGGTCACCGGCGAGGACAACGTGCTGCCCAGCTCCACCAACCCCACGCTGCCGTTCGGTGTCAACACGCAGGGCGAGCTATTCGACATGATCATGGTCGTGCACAACCTGAACCCGCGGGTTCCCTCCGATGTGGCGTTCACCGAGAGCCGGGTTCGCGCGGAGACCATCGCGGCCGAGAACGTCCTGCACGACCTGGGCGCCATCTCCATGTTCTCCAGCGATTCACAGGCGATGGGGCGAGTCGGGGAGAACTGGCTGCGCGTCATCCAGACCGCGGACGCGATGAAGAAGGCCCGCGGCAAGCTGCCCGAGGACGCCGCGGGCCACGACAACTTCCGCGTTCTGCGGTATGTCGCGAAGATCACGATCAACCCGGCGGTCGCCGCCGGGACGGCCCGCGTGATCGGCTCGGTCGAGCCGGGCAAGCTGGCCGACCTCGTGTTGTGGGACCCGGCGTTCTTCGGGGCCAAGCCGAAGCTGGTGATCAAGGGCGGGCTGGTCAACTGGGCGCTGATGGGCGACCCGAACGCGTCTGTGACCACCGCTGAGCCGGTCTGCTACCGCCCGATGTTCGGCGCGTTCGGCTCGGCCCTGGCCAAGACCTGCGTCAGCTTCGTCTCCGCGGCCGCCTGCGAGGCCGGCGTGGCCGGGCGGCTCCAGCTCCAGCGGCAGGTCAGGCCCGTAGAGCGCACGCGGACCATCACCAAGCGCGATCTGGTGCGCAACAATGCCCTGCCGGTGATCGAGGTCGACCCCGAGACGTTCGCCGTGACGGCCGACGGCGTGCACGCGACGGTGCCCCCGGCCAAGTCGATCAGCCTCAACCGGCTGTACTTCTTCAGTTAACCCCGGGGGCAGTCATGGCGATCAGCGAGGTCGGCCTCCCCGGCGAGCCGTTCGTGCGGGTGGATGCCATCGTGGGCCGCGCCACCGAGGACGGCTGGCCTGACCTGCTGGCGGGCGCCCGGGTCAACGTACTTCATCTCGACCAGGCGGAGGCACAGAAGAGCCGGCTGCGGAAGGCGACCGGCGGCGGGGTGGAGGTCGCGATCTCCCTGGATCGCGGGACGCAGCTCCGTGACGGCGACATCTTGGCCTGAGACGAGGCGCGCCGCACTGCGATCGTCGCGCGCGTCCACCTCAAGGAGGTGCTGATCATCGACCTCAGCGCACTCTTTGACGGGCCGCGGGAGGTGGCGATGGCCCGGTGCGTGGAGCTTGGGCACGCGCTGGGCAATCAGCACTGGCCAGCGGTGGTCAAGGGCCGGCGAGTTTACGTCCCGCTGACCGTGGCCCGGGCGGTGATGGCGTCGGTGATGAAGACCCATTCCTTCGAGGGCGTCACCTACGCGTTCGTGCCCGGGGCAGAAGTCATTCCCTACCTGGCGCCACACGAGGCTCGCCGGCTGTTCGGAGCCGCGGAGGGACATCTCCACGGTGGAGACACGGCGTGAGCATCGCCCGCGTGATGCGCGTTCTCCAGTTCGGTGATTCCCTGCTGCCGATCGGGTCCTTCTCGTTCTCCAACGCCCTGGAGTCGGCCGTTCAGCAGGGTGTGGTACGGGATGCCGTGACGCTGAGCGAGTTCGTGCTCACCTCGGCCCGCCGGGCGGCGACGTCGGACGGCATCGCGCTGCTTGAGGCCCACCGCGCCGCGCGCGAGCCGGACATCGAGCGCATCGTCCGGGCCGACCGGGCCGTCTTCGAAAGGAAACTCGGTGAGGAGACCCGGACGATGCGGTCCGGATGGGACGCAAGCTCGCCGAAGTAGGCGCTTCGGCCGTGCGGGCGCCTCTTCTCGGTCTCTGGCTCGACCGGGTACGGGAGGGCATCGCGCCGGGCACTTATCCCGCCGGCCTGGGCGTCCTGTTCGCCGAGCTTGGCTCGCCGGAAACCGACGCCTTCGCCGTCCACCAGTACGGCGTTGCGATGGCGACGCTGAGCGCTGCGCTGCGCCTGATGCGGATCGATCACCATCAGGTCCAGGCGATCCTCTACGCGATTGCCGGAACGGCCGAGGACGACTATGCGGCTGTCCGCCAGGCGTCGCTATCCGACATGGCCAGCTTCGCTCCGATGGCCGACATCCTCGCGGCGATTCATGTCCGGTCGCACGTTCGCCTGTTCATGAACTGAAGGTGATGACGTGAAGAAGACGACCCGTATCGGCGTCGGCGGCCCGGTCGGCTCGGGCAAGACCGCGCTGGTCGAGGCCATCACCCCGCAACTGATCGACATGAGCCTGCAGGTCCTGATCATCACCAACGACGTCGTGACGAGCGAAGATGCCAAGCACGTCCAGCGCACCCTCAAGGGCGTGCTGGCCGGGGACCGGATTGTGGGCGTCGAGACCGGTGCCTGCCCGCATACAGCGGTCCGCGAGGATCCAAGCATGAACCTCGCCGCGGTCGAGGAGATGGAGGAGCGGTTCCCGGACAGCGACGTGGTGCTGATCGAGAGCGGTGGTGACAACCTCACGCTGACCTTCAGCCCCGCGCTCGTCGATTTCTTCATCTACGTGATCGACGTCGCGGCCGGGGACAAGATCCCCAGGAAGAACGGGCCCGGGATCTCGCAGTCGGACATCCTCGTCATCAACAAGACCGACCTCGCGCCCTACGTCCATGCCAGCCTCGAGGTGATGGACACCGATTCGAGGTTCATGCGAGGGGACAAACCCTTCGTCTTCACCAACTGCCTCACTGGTGAGGGAATCGCGGACGTCGTGGCCCTAATCATGCGCAACGTGCTCTTCGACATGGTGTGGGCTCGGGGATAAGAGATGCTCGACGCTCCCGAGCTCGCTCCTTATCGGGACGAGCCGAAGCAGATGCCCAGCGGAGCGCCCGGCAAGCACGGCGTTCTGGACATGTCCTTCGCCCGCCGGGGGAACCGGTCGGTGCTGGCGCATCTGCACCGGAAGGCGCCCCTGCTTGCGCAGCAGGCCCTGTACTGGGACGAGAATATGCCTGGGCTGCCGTGCGTATACATCATCACGACGTCGGGCTGCGTGGTTCAGGGTGACCGCCTGGACGTCTCCATCACGGTTGGCGCCGACGCCATGGCGCATGTCACGACCCAGTCGGCAACGAAGATCCACCAGATGGACGCCAACTTCGCCGCCCAGTCACAGCGGCTCGCGCTGGCCGAGAACGCCTACCTGGAACTCCTGCCCGGCCCGGTGATCCCGCACCGGCACTCGCGGTTCATCACGCGCACCCAGGCCACAGTGGCCGAGAGCGCCACGTTGCTCAGCGCCGAACTGCTGCAGCCGGGCCGCAAGTACCACGGCGGCGGGGAACTCTTCGAATTCGACCTCTACTCCTCGACGCTGACGGTGAGCCGGCCGGACGGGACCCCGTTGTTCACCGAGAAGCTCGTGGCCGAGCCGTGGCGGCATCCGGTACGTCACGCCGGAGCGATGGGGAAGTTCGACGTCTTGGCGAACGTCACCCTCGTCACCTCGGCGCGGGTTGCCGGGCAGCTCTTCGAGCACGTCGTTCCCGGTGCCGACAGCAGCATGGACTGCGTGACGGGCGCGAGCCGACTGCCCAATGATGCCGGGCTCGTGTACAAGGTGCTCGGGATGAAAACCGAGCCGGTAAGGGCGAAGGTCCGGGCATTCTGGGAGCTGGTCCGCCAGCAGGTGGCCGGCGCGCCGATACCGGCCGCCCGGCCATGGGGACCGCCCCTGTGACCGGCTGTGGCCGGAGAGGAGCCGAGATATGCCAGACGAACGACGTCACGAGTCGGCCGATCTCGAGGACTATGAGGTCCTCGACGCATCTGACACCCTGGACGGCGCTCCCGGGGACGATCCGCTGGACCGCGGGGTCGTCACCCCGGACCGATGGTCGGCGGGGATCAGGTTCGGCACCACGGCCGCTGAATCCCAGGCAGGCGAATCTCTCGATCAACACCTTGCCGAGGAGGAGCCGGACGTCGCCTTCGACCTCGATGACGAGCAGCCGGCGGACATCGGCGGGGACGAGAACGCAACGGAAGAGGACATCGGCAGGCTCGTGCGCGCCCAGGGTCCCGATCCCCGGGCGGGCCGGCTTGTGACCGAGGACGAGGGAGCCGTTGAAGACGACGAGGCCTCCCTTGTCGCTCGTGACGACCTTCTCGCTCGGGACGAGGGAATCGACGGTGGCGGGGCGGCCGCGGAAGAAGCGGCGGTCCATCTAGTCGACGACGATACCGATACATGATTTGGATCACGCTTGGTTCTAGTAGCGCAGGTCCGTCTGCCACACCTACTTGCAGGGCAGTCGGCGCGCCGACGCGCTCGCCGGGCCACAGCAGCCACTTGGCCTACGTTCTGGCGACCTCTTCCGACGAAACATGCAGGGCCGTCGCTTCCCGTTGAGGCCGAATGCGGCGCGGCGGCCGCGCGCCCAAAGATCTGCTGATGAGAACCCGTTTCGGCCGACTGTTCCCTGTCAGAGGGCCCTCAGCAGCTCCCGGCAGGCCTGCTCGCAGCGTCGGCAGGCCTCGGCACAGACCCGGCAGTGGGCATGCATATCGGCATGCCGTTCGCACTCGTCGCCACATGACCTGCAGATGGCCACACAGGCCTCCAGCAGCGGTTTGCTGACGCTGGCGACGTACCCTGCCGGGCGGCTGATCACAGCGGCCGTGGCTGTGCAAACATCAGCGCAGTTCAAACAGAGCCGGATGCACGTGATCATCTCGGTTACGTTGTGCTCGCTCAAGTCACCGTCGGCGTCGGCGGCGCAGGCTTGAGCGCAATCGCCGAGAGCATCGATAGCCGCGGCGAGCACAGGGACATCGACACGGGAAGTAGCGGGGCTGGCGTCCAGCATCTGCCGGGCATAACTCATGGCGCCTCCTCAAGGCATTACCAGTGTGAGTGGTTGAGTCAGATCACCACACGACCAAGCCGGTTAGTTCAATCGCGAAATAGCACGGGACGTTTCCGGCCCTGCGATTGTCGCGCAGTGTTGGGCCCGAACTGCCTGTCACCTCCCCGGTGGGACAGGTCGATCGCCGCCTAAGGGATCTTGAGAAACTGCCAGACTGGCACATTCCGGCCATAGCCTCGACTACGGCTGTCCGTTACGCTGACCCAGTAGCGGCTTCCTGTGCGCTGCCAGGCCGATCGGGAGGCGCCAAGCAACATGCCCAGGGTGCTATCGCCGGACCAGAAATCATGTCAGCGCGTCGTACCTGCGGCCGCTGCGTATCATCATGTTGCCAGTACCGGTAGCCGATCGGCAAGTCTCATCGATGCAGCGCACTACCGGTTCTGATGGCTAAAACTGCCCGGCTGCGGGGACGCGCGTCAAGGCTGACGGACCGGCGCGGCGAATGCGGCCTGCTTGACCAGCTCATCGATGCTGTACGTGCGGGTGAGAGCCGGGTGCTGGTGCTGCGCGGCGAATCGGGAGTGGGAAAGACGGCCCTGTTGGACTATCTGGCCGACCGGGCGGCCAAGTGCCAGGTGGTGCGGGTGGTGGGTGTGCAGTCGGAGATGGAGCTGGCCTTCGCCGGCTTGCATCAGCTGTGCGCGCCGATGCTGGATCATCTGGAGGGACTGCCGGTGCCGCAGCGTGATGCGCTGCGGATCGCGTTCGGCGTCAGCGCGGGGCCGGCGCCGGACCGGTTCTTGGTGGGCCTGGCCGTGCTGGGCCTGCTGTCGGAGGTGGCCGGGGAGCGGCCGCTGATCTGCCTGGTGGACGACGTGCAGTGGCTGGACCGGGCTTCGGCGCAGGTGCTGGGGTTCGTGGCGCGCCGGCTGTCGGCCGACCCGGTGGGGCTGGTGTTCGCGGCGCGGAGCCCGGGCGAGGAGCTGGCCGGGCTGCCGGAGCTCTTGGTGGAAGGCCTGCAGGAGGAGGACGCGCGGGCACTGCTGGACTCGGCGCTCACGGGTTCGCTGGATGCGCGGGTGCGGGACCAGATCGTGGCCGAGACGCGGGGCAATCCTTTGGCGCTGCTGGAGTTGCCGCGCGCGGCAACGCCGGGGCAGCTGGCGGGCGGGTTCGGGCTACCCGGCACGCCGCCGTTGTGGGGCCGGATCGAGGAGAGTTTCCGGGGGCAACTGGATGCCTTGCCGACCCAGACCCGGCGGTTGGTGCAGCTGGCGGCGGCCGATCTTACAGGGGATCTGGTGCTGGTGTGGCGGGCGGCTCGCCGGCTGGGGCTTCCGGTTCAGGCGGCGGTACCGGTTGCCGAGGCGGGGCTGGTGGAGTTCGGCACCCGGGTGCGGTTCCGGCATCCGCTGGTGCGCTCGGCCGCCTACCGGTCGGCGTCGCCCTCGGAGAGACAGCAGATGCACCAGGCGCTGGCGGAGGCCACCGATCCGCAGGCTGATCCGGATCGCCGGGCCTGGCACCGGGCCCAGGCCGCGGCCGGGCCGGATGAGGAGGTCGCGGCGGAGCTAGAACGCTCGGCCGGCCGGGCACAGGCCCGCGGCGGGCTGGCCGCCGCCGCGGCGTTCTGGGAGCTTGCAGTGGCGCTGACGGCCGATCCGGCGCGCCGCGCCGAGCGCACGCTGGCTGCCGCGCAGGCCAACCTGCAAGCCGGCGCCTTTGACAAGGCTCTCGAGCTGCTGGCCACGGCGGAGGCCGGGCCGCTGGATGAGTTCCAAAGTGCCCGGGTGGACTTGCTGCGCGGGCAGATCGCGTTTGCGCAGGGCCTGGGTAGTGACGCTCCCCCGCTGCTGCTGAAGGCGGCCAAGCGCCTCGAGTCGCTCAACCTCGACCTGGCGCGCGAGACCTACCTGGAGGCGTGGCACGCAGCGATGTTCGCCGGGCATCTGGCGGGCGCCGGCGACCTGCTGGAGGTTTCCCGCGCCGCCCGGGCCCTCCCCCCGCCTGCACACCCGCCGCGTCCAGCCGACCTGCTGCTCGACGGTCTTGCGCTGCTGATCACCGACGGCCTGGCCGCCGCCGCACCGACATTGCGGCAGGCTGCGAACGCCTTTGCCGACGCCGACATCCCCGCAGAAGAGGTGCTCCGGTGGGGCTGGATTGCCAGGGATGCGGACAACCGTCTGTGGGTCAACGATGGCTGGCGCGTGACGGTGAGGCAGGTCCAGCTTGCCCGTGACATGGGCGCGCTCCGCCAACTTCCGTTCCTGCTGAACCGCATGGCCCAGGACGCCGTGTGGAGTGGTGACTTTGCGGCCGCCACTTCGGCGATCGCGGAGGCCGATGCGGTCTGCGAGGCGACCGGGTCTCGCATCGCGCCCTTCGCCGCCATGATGCTGGCTTCGTTCCGGGGCAGGGAAGCCGACGCCACCCCGCTGATCCAATCCACCATTGAAGAGGCCACAGCCGCAGGGCAGGGAGTCGCGGTGACGTGGGCGCACTGGGTGGCGGCAGTCCTCTACAACGGCCTCAGCCGCCACCACGAGGCACTGGCGGCGGCCCGGCAGGCCAGCGAGCACAGGCACGTGGATGTCTCCGTGTGGGCGTTGCCCGAGCTGATCGAGGCTGCCGTACGCACCGGGAGCACGCGCACGGCCAGCGATGCACTGGACCGGCTGACCGAATGGGCACGGGCCAGCGGAACCGAGTACGCGCTGGGGATCGAGGCGGGGGGGCGCGCGCTCCTGAATGAGGGAGAAGCCGCGGGGGGCTACTATCGCGAAGCGATCGGCCGGCTCGGCCGTACGCAGCGCCGTCCCGAGCTGGCCCGCGCGCATCTGCTCTACGGCGAGTGGCTGCGCCGTGAGCGCCGCCGCGGTGAAGCGCGAGAGCAGCTGCGCACCGCCCGCCAGATGCTCGACGAGATGGGCATGGAGGGATTTGCCGAGCGGGCCCGGCGCGAGCTGATGGCCACCGGTGAGACGGCCCGCAAGCGCACCGTCCAGCGCGCCCGCATGCTGCACGGCCAGGTCAGCGAACCGCTGACCGCCCAAGAGGTGCAAGTCGCGCGGCTGGCCCGCGACGGCCAGTCCAACCCGGAGATCGGCGCGCGGCTGTTCATCAGCGCGCGCACCGTCCAGTACCACCTGAGCAAGGTCTTCACCAAGCTCGGCATCAGCTCCCGCGGCCAGCTCCACCGCGTCCTGCCCAGCGACCCGGACACCTTCTCGCCGCGCTAACCCGGTCGGCTGGCCAGCGAGCCGCCAGGCTGCCACTGGCCACATGGATTGCGCACCTGGCGGATTCGAGCATGGCCTTCCCGAGGTGACAATCGCAGAGATGTGATCGCCTGCCGAGGAGGGTCACGATGTGGCCGGTGATGCGCTACCTCAGCTACCGCGCCTGCTATGCCGATGCGCTGTTCGTATCGGCTTTGCAGCGTTCCGATGAGCCTGACGCCGAGCAGGTCCGGCGGGCCGTTGCCGCAGCCATCAGTGCCTTCGGTGCCCCCGGCTGCACTGAGCTGGTGGCGCAGGAGTTTGGCGACCATCCCGAGACGGCGGTCATCCGGATGCGCTGGGCCTGCATGGCGGTCCGTGAGGCGTTCGGGGACCCGGGCTCCAAGCCCGGCCCGGCTCTGGATACACCTCCGGGATCCGGACGACATGCGGCCCCCGCACGCTACATGGCAGGAGCCGCATGACCGTGCTGGCCGCGTCGCCCACGGAGCTTGTGGGCGCCAAAGTTATACGCGGGCGTGATGCGGAGCAGCAGATAGTCCGTGACCTCCTGCGACGTGCCCAGCGAGGGCTTGGCGGCGTGGTGCTCCTGCAGGGGGAGCCGGGGATAGGCAAGTCCCTGCTGCTCGGCGAGTCCGCCCGCGAGGCAGCCTGCCAGGGTTTCTCGCTGGCGGCAGGAGCAGCAGACCAACTGGGCCAGGCGATCCCGTTCTTCGTGCTGCGCGCGGCCTTGCACGAAATGTTCGGCAGGCTCACGGACGGGCAAGGCCATCATGATCTGCCGGAGACGCCGATGTGGTGGATCGGCCAGGTGCGGGCTCACCTGGAACAGCGGGCTACGTCTGCTCCTGTCCTGGTGAGCCTCGACGACCTGCACTGGGCAAGCCCGGCCACGCTGGCAGCGCTGCGGACACTGTCGCAGGAGCTGAAGCGGTACCCGGTCGCCTGGCTCCTTGCCCGCTCTCACGCCGGCCAGCAAGACGCCGGATACCTTTTTAGCGCCCTGGAGAGTGATGGTGCCACGCGTATCAACCTGACCCCCCTCAGCGATGCTGCGGTGGCGGACATGCTCACGAATGCGTTCGGCGCTCCGCCGCATGAGAACCTGCTGGCGCTGGCCTCCGGCGCCGCTGGAAACCCGGCGCTACTCACCGAGCTGATCCGCGGCCTGCGCGATGACAATGCCGTCCGGGTCACCGACGGATACGCCACGCTGACATCCGCTCAGCTACCGCGGCGGATTCACCGTGCCGCCCAGCGCAGGCTCGACGGTCTCAGCAAGCGCGCCCGGCACCTGCTCGTGACGTCGACCGTGCTGGGTCCCTCATTCCGGCTGGAGGACGCGGCCGAGCTCCTCGGTGAAACCCCGGCCGCCCTACTGCCCGCGATCGAGGAGGCGATGGGCGCGGAGATAATGACCGCGGGCGAAGACACCTTCTCGTTCCGGCACGAGCTGTTGCACCGCGCTGTTAGCGACATGCTCCCACGCCCGGCCCGCAAGGCGCTGCACCGCCAATACGGAGAGATCCTGTTGAACCGCGGGGAATCGGCCGGCCGAGCCGCCGGCCACCTGCTCCAGGCGGCGCATCAAAGCGACCCTGCGTCGCTGGCCGGACTAGACATAGCGGCGGCACGGATGCTGCATTCGTCTCCGCGAACCGCAGCCGCCCTGGCGCTGCGTGCGCTAGAACTGACGCGTCCGGCCGATCCGAACGCGCTGTCCCGCTCGGTGACCGCCGCCGAGGCCCTCGCCGCCGCCGGCCAGCTAGAACAGGCCGCCCGGATCGTCGATGACGCGCTAGCCCAGCCGCTGCCGGCCATCGTCGAGGCCCGGTTGCGCTGCGCCCTGTCCTCGATTCTGTGCGCCAGCGGGCAGGCAAACGGCGCCCGCGCCGAAGCCGACACGGTACTGGCCCAGCCGCAGCTACCTCACGAGCTACGTGACCAGGCGATGACCGCTCAGCTGCAGGCTCTTGCCGGATTGCGTGACGAGGCCGCAGGCCGTATCGCCGATACCGTCCTCGCGGCCCGGGATGAGCACGGCCATCACGTCATTGCGGCCGCTCTGGTCACCCGCGCCGTGATCAACTGGCACAAGGGCCAGATCAGTGAGGCGCTCGCGCTTCTCCGTGAGGCTGCCCGCGAGGGCACGGGACTCTCACCCGATGCCCGCCACTTCCAGCCGCTGCTCGCGCTCGCAGCCTGCCTTGTCGACCTGCGTCAGCTTGACGAGGCGGAGAAAATCCTGCGAGCCGCAGACAACCAGACGCTGCACGGCATCCCCTCACAGGCGGTGCTGTCCATCCTGCGCGCGCGCATATACCTGGCGAAGGGCCGGCTGAGCGAGGCTGCCGCCGAAGGCGAGGCGGCGCTGGCCGTCGCCTCTTCGCTGACGGCGCACGGGTATATCTCGGCTGCGCATTGTGTTCTCGGTGTGATCGCCCTGCGCCGCGGTGACCTCGCGGCCGCAGAACAGCACATCGCAAGCTGTACCGCCCGGATGCCGCATTTTGCAGGCATCTATGCCCGCCCCGAAACCGCCCTGGCCGAAACCCAGATCGCCGAAGCCCGCGACGGCCCGGCCGCCGCGATCGGCCGCATCCACCAGCTGTGCGCCGATCTCCTAACCCACCGCGCGCTCCTCTTCGGTGAACCCGCCGCCTCGCCCTGGCTGGTGCGCACCGCCCTGGCCGCGGGGGACGACCACCTGGCCTCCCGCGCCGCACGCGCCGCGGACGCCCTCGCCCGCGACAACGCCGCATTCCCCGCCGTCACCGCCGCTGCGGCCCACGGCCTGGGCCTTCTGGGCCAGGATCCAGTCCGCCTGGCCCAGGCCGCCGCACAGCACACCGACCCGTGGGCCAAGGCCTCCGCTGCAGAGGACCTCGGCGTCCTGCACGCCAGGCAGGGAGACCAGCAGCAGGCCGTCCATTACCTCAGCCAGGCCCTCCACGGATACCAGCTGGCCGACGCGGCCCTCGACATGGCCCGCATCCGGCGTCGGCTCCGCAAGCTCGGCGTGCGGCGGCGCCACTGGACCCAGTCAGCCGACAGGCCCGTTACCGGCTGGGAAAGCCTGACTCGAGCCGAACACGCCACATCCGAACTCGTCGCCCAGGGACTGAACAACCAGCAAGTCGCCGGCCGGATGTACGTCAGTGTCAACACCGTGGCGTTCCACATGCGCCAGATATTCCGCAAGCTCAACATCAGCTCACGCGTCGCACTCGCCCGCATAGTCATGGAGCGAGTAGGACCGCCACCAGTTAGGAAGACCGATGGAGGGAATGATCCAGGCATTGGTAACGGCCACGCGCACTGCCTGCGCACAGATGACCACGCTGCATCTGAGAGCCTTGCAGGACAGCGCGGAGCGAGCTTCCTACCTTCTAGGCAAGTCTGAGTGGGACTGCAAGGCAGCAGCGCACGCCGAGATCTTCAGCCCGCTGGCCGACATCGTGGACGACCCCGCGCTGGCGCTGGTGCTCAGGAGTGCCGCCGGATCCGCGCACGAGCTGATGCTAGCGGGCGAGGTCGGGGCGGTAGCGGTCCGGGCTGGCGGCGGCCAGCTCCCGGCGGATCGCGACGGCTTCCTCGGTGACCGGCAGGGCCCCGGCCGGGCGGCCCAGCTCCCAGAACCAGATGCCGAGGTTGTCCAGCGATGCGGCGAGGTCGGGGCGGTAGCGATCCGGGCTGGCGGCCGGCCAGCGCCCGGAAAATGGCGACGGCTTCCTCGGTGACCGGCAGGGCCCCGGCCGGGCGGCCCAGCTCCCAGAACGAGACGCCGAGGCTATTTAGCGAGCGGGCGAGGTCGGGGCGGTAGCGGTCCGGGCTGGCGGCGGCCAGCTCCCGGCGGATCGTGACAGCTTCCTTATCGGCTGTCAGGGCCTCAGCCAGGCGGCCCAGCCCGGCGAGCCGGATGCCCAGGTTGTGCAGCCAGTACGCCCGGACTGCTGGCTCGGTGCTGGCGGGCAGGAGGTTCAGGATGCGCTGGCACAGGGCAGCGGCGGCGGGGGCCAGGATGACTGTCGGATGCGGGATCGCGTTGAAGATGATCGTCAGTGTTTCCACGGGCGCCTGCATGCCGGTGATGAGATCGGCGGCGCCGGGCAGGGCGTGGCGGAGCAGTTCTTCGGCGTGCGGGTCGTCGGCCGACCCGCGGGCGAGCAGCGTCACCGCCTGCAGCGCCTGCCGGGCGTCCACGCCCGGGCGAGGTCGGGTGACGCCGTCAGCTCGTGCAGGGTGTGCTGTTCGGCGAGGCGGTCGGGCTGCAGGGAGCCGATCCAGCCGGCCTCGCCCGGATCCGGCGGGTACAGGACCCGGGCGCGCTGGCTGACCGGCCGGCGGCCGTCGGGGAGTTCACGCGTGCGCAGCAGGCTGATCCGGTGGCGGATCCCGGGGTCAGGCTGAGGACATCCGGGAGTCAGACGCGGAGCTGAAGGCATTCCTGGCAGACCTCAGGGCCGCCTGGAGCGCCT
>Ga0137384_10000874_pt1 | contig 23326 bp, 18 predicted proteins | sample SagtaG_2_FD_104922 | JGI IMG/M metagenome (GOLD analysis project Ga0137384, IMG submission 104922) | Vadose zone soil microbial communities from Sagehorn Ranch, Mendocino, California, USA - Sage2_R_60_16 metaG | ecosystem: Environmental > Terrestrial > Soil > Vadose zone | place: USA... | reverse complement strand
AGGCTCTGCCAGGGAAGGCGCGGGTGGAGCGCCGAGCGGCGCGGTTCCTGTCCAAGGAGACGCGGGTCGAGCGGGTCGAGAGCCAGCTCGGCGACCGGCGTTACCTGCTGGCCGCCCATCGCGGCGCGGTCGAGACCCGCTGCGCCACGGTCGTGCGCGGGATCGTGCTCAAGTCCGAGCAGCTCCCGCTGGACGCGTGGATCGACGCGCTCGCCCGCGACCTGGCCAGCGAAGCGCAGCAAAGCGAGGCGTCGAGGCTCGCGCTCGAACGCCTCCTCACCCAGGAGTAGGTGAGAATCCATGCCACTGTTCCGGAGAGGAGGCGCGGGCGGCCCCCCGGCCCCGGACCGCGAGGCGCGCCAGCGGGCCGAGGCCGAGCAGGCCGCGTCGCGTGAGGCGCTGGAACGCGGCGGCCTCCCGCTCAAGGCGCAGCAGCGGCTCGCCGAACTCGGCGCGGCTGGCGCGGGCCCGGGTGGCGGCAGCAGCTTTACCTCCGACCTGTCGGTCAACGAGTTCGCGCTCGGTGCCCAGGCGGGGCTGCGGCCCCTCTCGCAGGTGATGGGCAGCTCCGTCTATCACGTCGGCTGGCAGCAGATGCCTGGCAGCTGGGGTGGCGGCTGGGGTGCCGGCTGGCAGCCCGACGGGATCTCCCAGGAGCTGGGCGTCCTCTCCGACGCCTGGAACAGCGCCCGGCGGCTTGCCTTCGGCCGGCTGGAACAGGAGGCCCGCCTGGTCGGCGCCCACGCGGTCGTCGGCGTCCACCTGACCCGCCGTCAGCACGAATGGGCGTCGGGCGCGATCGAGTACATGGCGGTCGGCACCGCGGTGCGGATCGACGGCGCGCCCCCAGCCGAGCGGCCGGCCCTCACCGACCTCTCCGGCCAGGACTTCTGGAAGCTCTGGCAGGCGGGGTATGCGCCGCTCGGCGTGGTCGGTGCCTCCACTGTCTTCTACGTCATGCCGAGCTGGTCGACGCAGTGGGCCCAGTCGGGTGGCTTCTTCGGCTCGGGCGGCTGGAACAACCAGGAGCTCAGTGACTTCACCCAGGCGCTCTACGAGGCCCGTGAGGTCGCGCTGAGCCGGGTGACCGCCGAGGCGAAGGCCCTCGGCGCGGCAGGCGTCGTCGGCGTCGCCATCGACCAGAGCGAGCGCGAACGGGAAGTCGAACGCAACAACCGCAAGCGCACCGACCTGATCATCACCTTCCACGTCCTCGGCACCGCCATCGGCGCGGGCAGCGACCAGGCGGAAGGGATCAAGGTGACGCCCACAGTGGCGCTCAGGACAGGAGTTCGGCAATGAGTAGCTACGATCCGGCCTCGACCGCGGGGGTTCCCGTTCACGGGCGCGAGCGCATCGCGCAGATGAAGCGGGGCCTGTTCACCTCCGACCTGTCGGTCAACGAGTTCCTGCTGGTTAAGCAGGCAGGCTTCGAGCCGCTCGGCCTGGTGGTGGGCAGCTCGATCTACCACATCGGCTACCAGCAGTCGGCCTGGAAGCAGTCGATGGAGATGGCCGTGCTGTCGCAGGCGATGTATGAGGCCAGGGAGTTGGCCATGACCCGCATGGAGGAGGAGGCCGACCAGCTCGGCGCCGACGGCGTCGTCGGGGTCCGCCTGGACATCGGCCGCTACGAGTGGGGCCAGCACATGGCCGAGTTCATCGCCATCGGCACCGCTGTCCGGCACCGCGAGGGCGAGCTGCACCGCGCCCCGAACGGCCGCCCCTTCACCAGCGACCTCTCCGGGCAGGACTTCTGGACGCTGCTCGCCTCCGGGCACCGCCCGGTCGGCATGGTCATGGGCTCCTGCGTCTACCACGTCGCCCACCAGGGCATGTTCGCCGCGATGCGCCAGGTCGGCCAGAACGTGGAGCTGCCCAACTTCACCCAGGCCCTCTACGACGCCCGCGAGCTGGCCATGGAGCGGATGCAGCGCGAGGCCGAGGAAGTCCAGGCCGAGGGCGTCGTGGGCGTGCAGCTCCAGGAGCGCTCCCACGGCTGGGGCTCCCACGTCATCGAGTTCTTCGCCGTCGGCACCGCCATCGTCCCGCTCGGCGGAGAGCGCCAGCTGCCGCCGCCGACCCTGACGCTCAGCCTGACCGACTGACCGATCTGGTCCGGAGCCTCAAGGCCGTCCTGGAGCGTGAGATCCCCCCGTCCAGGTAAGGTGGGACACGCTCGCAAATCCGGACTCAGCTGGGGCCAGGGAGGCGACCATGAGCGTCACCGACGAGCTGCTCGACAACAACCGCGCGTACGCGGCGAGCTTCGACAAGGGGGACCTGCAGCTGCCGCCGGCCAAGCCGGTCGTGGTGGTGGCGTGCATGGACGCGCGGCTGATCCCGACCAGGGTGCTGGGGCTGAACGAGGGCGACGCGCACGTGATCCGCAACGCCGGCGGGGCGGTCACCGACGACGTGATCCGCTCGCTGACGATCTCCCAGCGGCTGCTTGGCACCCAGGAGGTCATCCTCATCCACCACACCGACTGCGGCATGCTCACCTTCGCCGACGACGACCTGAAGCGCCAGGTCCAGGCCGACACCGGCATCCGCCCGCCGTTCGCCTTCGAGGCCTTCCCCAACCTGGAGGAGGACGTGCGCCAGTCGGTCGCCCGCATCAAGGCCAGCCCCTTCGTCCCCCACACCGACCAGGTCCGCGGCTTCGTCTACGAGGTCGAGAGCGGCCGCCTCCGCGAGGTCACCTGAACCTGAACCGCTACTTGAGGGTGAACGCCTGCTCGAAGCCTTCCGGCCACACCGCTGAGCCCTCGCCGAGCCAGAACACGTCCCTGCTGCGGTAGAACACCGCGAAGGTGCGGCCGCCGGAGTGGAAGGCGATCCAGCGCGCGTGCGTCTTCTCCCCGTTGTGGAACCAGGTGTACTCCCAGGCCGATGCCGGTTGCCCCTTATAGGTCCAGTCGTTCTTCAAGTGGACCTGGGTGTAGTCATTTGCCTTGTTGGCGGCGGCGAACGAGGCCGCCTCCGCCTTCAGCCATCGGAGCGGATCCTGGGTTCGGGGCAGCACGCGGACCTGGAAGGCCGCTTCGAATTCACGCTCGCCGACCCGCGCCACGTCAGTGGTGGTGCCGGTCGCGCTGACCTGCCAGGTCTGCAGCACGCCGACGCTGTAGCCGCCTGCCTGGTTGGTCGCCGAGGTCCAGAACTTCGGCAGAACCTGTCCAGCAGCGGCCTGTTCGGTGGTCGGCAGCGTGGACGGGACCCCCACCGTGGTCGCCGTGCTCTCCGAGCTGCCCTGACCGCTACCGCCCGCTGCCTGTGACGCGGTCGTGCTGGAGGTCGCTCGTGGCGGGGTCGTCGCCGATGACGATCGCTCGGCCTGCCCGCTGTCCGCGCCGCTGTGGCTGTGGCTCGGCGAGTTGGCCGACGGCTGCGGCACGCTGAAGACTCCGCTGTGCCAGAGCCAGAGGGCGAGCGCGATCAATGCGGCGGCGAGCACCGACCCGGCCACCGCGCGCGGTCGCCGCCTGGTGATCGTGCCGCCGGTCCCGCCGAGAGGGAGCGGCCCTGTCTCCGAACCCGGCATTGTCTCCAGACCCGGCATGGGCTGCGCGACCGGGGCCGGCATCGCCTCGGTCACCGGCTGAGTCGTTGGTGGCGCCGTTTGCGGGGTTGTCTGCGCCTCGGTCTCGATGTTGGCGTTGGCTCCAGCGTCGGCGGCATGTTGCAGCAATTCGCGAAGCCTGGCACCGCTCGGGCGGGACTCCGGGCTCTTGGCCAGCAGGGCGGTGATCACCGGGGCGAGCGGGCCGGCGTGCCTGGTTGGAGCGGGTTGCTGGTGGATGATGGCGGCCAGCACGGCGACTGGGTGCTCGCGCGGGAACGGCGGTCGCCCCTCCACCGAGAAATACAGGGTGGCGCCGAGCGCCCAGTAGTCGGCCGGAGGGCCGACCGGCTGGGCACCCGCCTGCTCGGGGGCCATGAAGGCGGGGGAGCCGAGCACCATCCGCGAGGCGGTGAGCTGCGGGTCGCCCTGGATCGCGGCGATGCCGAAGTCGGCCAGCTTGACCTGGTCGCCGGGCAGCAGCAGGACGTTCCCAGGCTTGACGTCGCGGTGGACGATGCCGGCGGCGTGGGCGGCCTCGAGCGCGTCGACCAGCCCCAGGCCGATCCGTGCCACCCGTGCAGGCGGCAGGGGGCCCTCCTTGGCGACGACTCCCGCCAGGCTCGGCGCCTCGACCAGCTCCATCACGATGAAGAGGCGGTCCGGGGCGTCCAGCACGTCGTGGACGGTGACGATGCCCTGGTGGTTGAGCCGTGCCGCCGCGCGGGCCTCCCGCAGCACCCGGGCGCGGACGGTGGCCGCGTCCTGGCTCTGGCCCTGACCGGGAGCGGTGACAGCGGCCGGAAGCTCGATCTCCTTGACGGCGACCTCGCGGCCGAGCAACTCGTCGGTGGCACGCCACACGGTCCCCATGCCGCCGTGGCCCAGTTCGCCCCCCAGCAGATACCTGCCGGCGATGCGCCGTTGCTGCTCCTGCTCCAGCATGAATCGAGCCTAAGCCGCACAAGTCTCAACAACAGCAGCACTCAGGTAACAACCGGTGAACGGTCGCCAAACGGCTCAAGCGCGCTGGATCACACCGGCGCCTCCTGCTCCCCTGCGGTGGGTGCGTCGAGGAATACCCGCCCGGTCTGGCGCACGCGCTCCGGATTCCTGGCCAGCAGCCACCCCAGGTAGAGGATCCCGAGCGCGAACCAGATCCCCACCACCAGCCCGCTGCGGTTGAGCGGGTACGGCAGCACGCTGACGAACTTGAACACCGACTTGCCGATGCCGAGCGCGGTGAAGAACGCCGGGACGAAGGCGAGGATGCCCACCACCGGCACGACCGCGTGCAGCAGCAGGTTGAACTCGCCGCGCCGCTCGCGCAGGTAGTACACCAGGCAGGAGAGGTTCAGCAGCATGTAGAGCAGGATGATGATGGTGGTGTCGATGGTGGCGATCAGGCCGAAGGCCGTCAGCGGCCCGAACTTCTGGCCGAGCCACAGCGACACCACCAGCCCGACCACGAGCTGTCCGGTCACCGCCACGTAGGGCGAGCGCCACTGCGGGTGGATGCGGGCGAAGGCGCCGGGGAGCAGGCGGATGCGGCCCATCGCGAACCAGGTCCGGGTGGTCGCGTTGGAGCTGGCGTTGGAGTTGGCCACCGCCGAGTTCACGATCGCCAGGAACACCACTACCCAGCCGACGCCCCAGACCGCTCGGGCGAGCGCGTCCCAGGGGTTGCCGCCGCCCGACTGCGCGAAGCCGGCCATCTTGTCGGGGCCGAAGTACACCGTGGCCGCGTAGGTGGTGAGCACGTAGAACAGCCCGATCCCCAGGGCCGACCAGACCACCGCCAGCTTGATGGTGCGGCGCGGGTCCCTGGCCTCCTCGGCCATCGGGGCGGCGGCCTCGAAGCCGATGAACGCCAGGATGCAGTAGATCGACCCGGCCACCGCCCCGGAGGCGCCCTTGAAGCCGGGGACGGTGGCGTGCTTGGTGGTGAACACCGACAGGGTGTTGTGGCTGCCCGCCTTGCCGATCAGCCACAGCGCCAGCACGGCGAACACGGCAATCTCGAAGGCGCCGAGGATGGTGCCGGTCGCGGCACTGATCCGGATCCCGAACCAGCCGAGCGCGAACACCACCAGCGCGCCCGCCACCGCCGCGATCCGCCACCACAGCCCGAACGACCAGCCGAATTCGGTGTGGAGGGTGCTCGCCACCACGTTGCCGAGGATCAGGTACAGCAGCGGCGCCACCAGCGGCTCGGCCAGGGCGTAGCCGAACGCCACCAGGAAGCCGACCGACGGGTGCAGGCCGCGGGCGGTGTAGGTGTAGAAGCCGCCGGCTGACGGCAGGTGCTTGGCGAGCTGCCCGATCGAGATCGCCACCAGCAGGCAGGCGACCAGCGCCAGCACCACCGCCAGCGGCAGCGCTCCCGCGCCGAACGGCGCCCCGAACGGGATCGAGAAGGCGACGGCGGCGGCCGGCGCCATATGGGTAATGGACTGGAACAGGACCTCCCGCAGGCCGATCGCCTCGCGGGCCAGCTCGGTCGATGGGGTGGGTCGTGCCACTGCGCCACCTCCCGGTGCGGTCTTCCGGTTAACTCATTTCTTTAACTTATTTCTCCACGAAAGTGATATCGAGCAGGTCGGCTTGGAACGCGATGCGGTTGTTGCGCTGCTCCAGCAGGTCCGACAGGTGGACCTGGACGTGGTCGCAGACCAGCACCTGGTCGTTCTCGTCGCGGCTGCCAGTTCCGGTCGAGACCGACACGATCCAGTCGCTGAGGTTGCCGCTGAAGCCCTTGGCAACCGCCTTGAGGTAGTCGGTGCAGCGGCGAAACAGCTTCGGCAGGATCAGCTGCCCAGCCGGCCCGATGGAGTCCTGGTCGGTGAGGGCGAAGTCGGCGGTTTGGTCCAGGTCCCAGACGCCGACGCGGCGGTGGCGCGCGTCCGCGGCAAGCGCGCGCAGGGTGTCCCGGTGCGAGGCGGGGGTGGAGGTGTACACGGTGTAATAGGCGAGCCCCTCGCCGAGCAGCCAGGCGTTGATGGTGTTGCGCAGCAGCAGGTCGTCGACCAGCGTCCAGACGCCGTCGGCCGGCAGCGCGTCGTCGCCGCCGACCAGCAGGTAGGCAACCGGCCGGCCGTTGGCCTCGGCCATGGACGACAGCACCGCGGCGCGCACGCCGTCAGGCGGGTCGGCGCTCTCGACCATGGTGGGCGGGCTCGACTGGTAGACCACGTGGCTGAAGCCGAGGCGGTCGAGCAGCCGCGTGCGCGCCTCCGCCCCGAGCGGCTGGGCGGCGTTGCCGTAGTGCAGCTCGGGTGCGTCCACCCCCTCGAAGCGGAGCTGCACGCTGCCGTCCTTGGTCGACGGCTTGATGCGGAAGGCACGGGCGAGCTGCTGGTAGAGATCTGGCGTGTCCGCCAGGAAGCGGACCGAGTCGCCATCCGGCTCCTTGCCGACGACCACAAGCCGGCCACGGATGGCGAGCTGGTACGGGGACGCCATGCTGGCTCCTTCACGTGTCGCCTTGGGCGTAACCGCTGAAGAGATCAAGCGGGCATTACCCGTACACAAACGCTGGAGTGGACAGCATGTCAACCTCCAGTTCCCCCCAGGCCGAGAAGTGGGCCATGAGCTGCAGCGATGAAGCCTCGAACCACTTAATTCGGGTGCTTTGGTGGGCTCGGTCCGGTATGGTCGAACCGTGGCACCACCTAAGGACGGATCGCGAAGGCTGCAGGCACTGTGGCGGGTGCGGTCATACGTCCGCCCCCACCTCGCCAAGATGCTCACCATGCTGGCGGTCACGCTGTTCGGCGTCGGCGCCGGGATCGTCATCCCGCTGGTCACCAAGGCGATCATCGACGGGCCCGTGGCCGGCGGGCAGCGCGGCAAGCTGCTGCCGCTGGCGCTGCTGGCCTTCGGCCTCGGCGCGGTCGAAGCGGTGCTCACCCTGGTCCGCCGCTGGGTGCAGGCCAGCGCCGCCCTCGGCATCGAGACCAGCATGCGCGCCGACCTCTACCGGCACCTGCAGGGGCTGCCGGTCTCTTTCCACGACCGCTGGCAGTCAGGGCAGCTGCTGTCGCGGGCCATCAGCGACCTCAGCGTCATCCGGCGCTTCATCGGCTTCGGGCTGATCTTCCTGGTGGTCAACCTGCTCACCTACATCACCGTGATCGCGCTGCTGCTCCGCCTCGATACCGCCCTCGGTCTGCTGGTGGTCGCCTGGACGCTGCCGATCGCGCTGGTGTCGCGCAGCTTCGCGCGCCACTACTTCGCCATCTCCCGGCGTGTCCAGGACCAGCAGGGCGACGTCGCCACCCAGGTCGAGGAGGCGGCCGTCGGGATCCGCGTGGTCAAGGCGTTCGGCCGCCGCCGTCTGGTCGACGAGCGTTTCGGCACCGCCGCCCGCAAGCTCTACGGCTCCTCCATGGACAGCGTGCGGCTACGCGCCCGCTTCTGGGCCATGCTCGACGTCATCCCCAACCTCGGCCTGGGACTCACCCTCCTGCTCGGCGCCGCCGCCGTCGCCCACCAGCGCCTCTCGCTCGGTGGCCTGATCGCCTTCCTGGCGCTGCAGCTCCAGCTCGTCTGGCCGATCGACGCACTCGGCTGGCTGCTCGCCGTCGGCCAGGAGGCCGCCACCGCCGCCCAGCGCGTCTACGAGGTCCTCGACGCCCCGCTGGAGATCGCCGACCGGCCCGGCGCGCAGCCATTGACGCCCAGCCACGTGCAGGGCCGCCTTCGCTTCGAGCGGGTCGGCTTCCGCTACCCCGGCCCCGGCAGCCGCCGCCCGGTCCTCCACGACGTCCGCCTCGACGTCGAACCGGGCGAGACCGTCGCCCTGGTGGGCGCCACCGGGTCGGGCAAGACCACCCTGGTGTCGCTGGTGCCGCGCCTCTACGACGTCACCGAAGGCCGTATCACCCTGGACGGGCGCGACCTGCGCGACCTGGAACTGACCTCCCTGCGCCGCATCGTCGCGGTCGGCTTCGAGGAGCCGATCCTGTTCTCCGCCAGCGTGCGCGAGAACCTCCTGCTCGGCGACCCGGGCGCCAGCGACCGGCGGATTGCCGAGGCGCTCGCCACCGCCCAGGCCGAGTTCGTCTTTGACCTGCCCTGGGGCCTGGAGACCCGCATCGGCGAGCAGGGCCTCAGCCTCTCCGGCGGCCAGCGCCAGCGCCTCGCCCTGGCCCGCGCCGTGCTCGCCCGCCCCCAGGTGCTGGTCCTCGACGACCCCCTCTCCGCCCTCGACGTCCACACCGAGGCGCTGGTCGAGGAGGCGCTCGCCCGCGTGCTGGCCGGCACCACCGGCCTGATCGTGGTGCACCGGCCCTCCACCCTGGCACTCGCCGACCGCGTCGCCCTCCTGGAAGGCGGCGCCATCACCGCCGTCGGCACCCACGCCGAACTGCTCGCCGCCGTCCCCTCCTACCGCGCCATCCTCTCCCAGGACGCCGACCTCGCCGTCCCCGACAGCCAGACCGAGGCGGCGGCATCATGAGCAGCCAAGCCGATCTTCGCTGGCGAGGAGTGGCCACCGAGGACACCGACCGGCTCCCGACCGGGATCTCGACGCTGCTGCGGGCGCGCAGCCGGCGGCTGCTCGGCTCGCTGCTGCGGCCGCAGCGCCGGGCGTTGCTGCTGCTGGCGGCGGTCGTCCTGGTCGAGAACGCCGCCGCAATGTCCGCGCCCTACCTGGTCAAGGTCGGCATCGACCGGGGCATCCCGCCGCTGGCCAGCGGCGGCCGCAGCGGCCCGCTGCTGCTGATCGTCGCGCTGTTGATCAGTGCCGCCCTGATCCAGGCGGTCACCCTGCGGCTGTTCCTGATCCTCTCCGGCCGGCTCGGCCAGCAGCTCCTGCTCGACCTGCGCACGCGCGTGTTCGACCACTTCCAGCGCCTCAGCCTGTCGTTCCACGAGCGCTACACCTCCGGCCGGGTGATCTCGCGGCTCACCTCCGACATGGACGCCATCACCGAGGTCCTCGACGGCGGCCTCGACGAGATGGCCACCGCGGTCCTGTCGATCGCCAGCATCACCGTGATCATCCTGCTGCTCGACCTGCCCCTCGGGCTGGTCACCCTCGGCACCTTCCCGCTGCTGCTGTGGCTGTCGGCCTGGTTCCGCCGCAACTCCGCCGCCGCCTACCGCCGCACCCGCGAGGCGGTCGCCCTGGTCATCGTCTTCTTCACCGAATCGCTCGGCGGCATCCGCGCCGTGCAGGCGTTCCGCCGCGAACCCCGCAACCAGGAGATCTTCGACGGCCTCAACGAGCGCTACCGCGACGCCAACATGCGCTCCGCTCGCCTGCTCGCCCTCTACGGCCCCGGCATCAAGCTGCTCGGCAACTCCACCATCGCGGTCGTGCTCCTCTATGGCGGCTACCGCGCCCTCGACCACCAGATGACCGTCGGGGTCCTGGCCGCGTTCCTCTTGTATCTCCGGCGCTTCTTCGAGCCGATGCAGGAGCTGTCCCAGTTCTACAACTCGCTGCAGTCCGCCAGCGCCGCCGTCGAGAAGCTCGCCGGCGTCCTCGAAGAGCGCCCCTCCGTCCCGCCACCCGACCACCCCGCCGCCCTCCCGCGCGCCGCCGGCGCTGTCCGCTTCGAGGCCGTCCGCTTCGGCTACCGCGACGCCCCTGTCCTGCCCCGCCTCGACATCGACATCCCCGCCGGCCAGACCGTCGCCCTGGTCGGCGAGACCGGCGCCGGCAAGACCACCATCGCCCGCCTCCTCGCCCGCTTCTACGACCCGGGCGAGGGCCGCATCACCCTCGACGGCACCGACCTCCGCGACCTCCGCGAACGCGACCTCCGCCGCGCCGTGGTCATCGTTACTCAGGAAAGTTTCCTGTTCAGCGGCTCCGTTGCCCAGAACATCGCCTTCGGGCGCCCGGGCGCGAGCCGCCAGGAGATCGAGGAGGCCGCCCGCGCGATCGGCGCCCACGCCTTCATCCGCGCCCTCCCCGACGGCTACGACACCGACGTCCGCAAGCGCGGCGGCCGCCTCTCGGCCGGGCAGCGGCAGTTGGTCGCCTTCGCCCGCGCGTTCCTCGCCGACCCGGCCGTGCTGATCCTGGACGAGGCCACCAGTTCCCTGGACGTGCCGAGCGAGCGCCTGGTCCAGCGTGCCTTGCGCACGATCCTGGCGGAGCGGACCGCAGTGATCATCGCCCACCGCCTCTCAACGGTGGAGATCGCCGACCGGGTCCTGGTCGTCCACGACGGCCGCATCGTCGAGGACGGCCCCCCAAACATCCTCGTCCAGGGCAGCGGCCGCTACGCCGACCTGCGCCAGGCCTGGCTCGACAGCCTGGTGTGAGCTACCAGGTCTCGATCGAGGAAGCCCGGTCGTTCCATCCGTAGGGAAGCAGGTTCGGTTCGTTCTGCATGGTGGTGAACGTCGATCCCGACCAGTTGACGTCCTCGTGGAGGACCGCGACGCCGGTGGCGACCAGCTCAATGGCTGAGATGGTGTCGTTCCAGTCGCCTGTGCCGAAGAATGTGTAGGACACCTCGGTCAGGTCGGCGTAGCCACGATTCGGGTCCAGCGCAAGGCGCGAACCGCCGTTGTTGATGTCCTCATAGAAATTCGTGTGCGGGTGGATTGGCGGAGGGGCTGATGTGGGAGGACCAAATCCTTCGGGGCCTGATGAGCCGCGCGGCGGCGATACGATGATGGTCGGGCCTCCGACATTGGTTGGGGTGAGATTGCCTCGTCCTGACCCCACCTCGTTCGGTGCGAGCGTGTGCGGGACTGAGGACAGGTTCAGCGAGAGGTAGGTCAGCTGCCACCAGTTCTCCATCGTCGGCCGGTCGTCGATGACAACCAGCTGGTCAGGGCCTCGCGCGGAAAGGAAGTGCAGCTCCTTTCCGTTGAAGCGATCGATATCCGTTGGATCGTAGAGCGTGCCGCGCAGGAGAAATGGTAGGTGGGGTACCTGATGGACGATCTGTGCGGCACGGTCCGTCGCAGTATTGTTCGACAGTTGCTGCGCATTGAGCGGGCGGGACCGGCTGCGGGTGCGCGGCTCTTTTCTGGTTGCTTGGGCCAAAACCTCGACCAAGATATCCAGAGAGTCGACACCTTCGTCTCTCAATGCGGCAACGACGTCCTCACGTGCGGCGTCGCCAGCTGCGACCGCAGAGATGAGGTCAAGCACGTGATCACGCTCTGGCATGGCAGCCCCTCCTCAATACTATCCTTTCGCGCCTATCGCGCAGACGTCACCATACCAACCAACGTCAGCTTCTACGAGCCCTATGTGCTGCGGTCAGTGGCCGAGAAAGCGGGCGAACCGTTGGGCGGCGCGGGAGGGGCGGCCGGTGCGGGTTTCGCGGTTGTCGGCGTAGGTCATCAGGCGGAGGCCGAGGTTGACGCCGAGCCAGCGGAGGGGTTCGGGTTCCCAGGTGGGGGAGTGGTGGTCGACCCAGGGGAGGTGGGTGAGGTCGGTGTCGCGGTCGAGGATCAGGTCGGCGAGGGTGCGGCCGGCGAGGTTGGTGGTGCTGACGCCGTCGCCGACGTAGCCGCCGGCCCAGGCGAGGCCGGTGGCGCGGGCCAGGCCGACGGAGGCGCACCAGTCGCGCGGCACGCCGAGGGGGCCGCCCCAGCTGTGGGTGATCTTGGCGTCACTGACGACCGGGAACAGGTCGCTGAGCACGCGGCGCAGGTCGTCGAAGACGGCGGGTTCGCGGTCGAACTCGGGGCGGATCCGGGAGCCGAAGTGGTAGGGGGCGCCGCGGCCACCGAAGGCGAAGCGGCCGTCGGCGGTGCGCTGGCCGTAGATGATCAGGTGGCGGTAGTCGGTGAAGGTCTCGCGGCGGGCCAGCCCGATCCGCTCCCAGGTGGCGTCGGGCAGCGGCTCGGTGGCGATCATCAGCGAGTAGACCGGCGCGACCGCGCGCCGCAGGCCCGGCAGGCGGGGGCTGTAGCCCTCGGTGGCGCGGACCACCCGCTCGGCCTTGACGGTGCCGGTGGGGGTGCGGACCGTGCCCGGCTGGATCTCTAGCACCGGGGTGCCTTCGAAGAGTTGTACGCCGAGCCGTTCGACGGTGGCGGCGAGGCCGCGGGCCAGGCGGGCGGGGTGGATGGCGGCGCAGTGGGGCGTCCAGGTGCCGCCGAGCACCCCCGTGGCGTTCAGCCTGCCGCGCGCCTCCTCGGCGCTGAGCAGTTGCAGGTCGTCGTCGCCGAAGCCCCAGCTGCGGGCATTGGCCACCCGTTCTTTGGCGCGTTCCAGTTGCACCGGCGTGCGGGCCAGGGTCACGGTGCCGCCTTTGGACCAGTGGCAGTCGATTCCTTCGGCGGCGACGACCCGGCCGACCTCGTCGACGGTCTGCTGCATGGCCCGCTCCAGCGCGACCGCCGCCGCGCGGGCGTCCCGGTCGTTGCCGCCGTTCTGGCTGGCGGCGATGCGGGCGAGCTTTTCGAGGCTGGCGGGGAACAGCGCCGAGCACCAGCCGCCGTTGCGGCCGGAGGCGCCGAACCCGGCGATCTCGCGCTCCAGCACCGCGATGCGCAGGCCCGGATCGGCCTTGGCGAGGTAGTAGGCGGTCCATAGCCCGCTATAGCCCGCGCCGACGATGGCGACGTCCACGTCGAGGTCGCCAGGCAGCGCCGGCCGCCGCGTGAGCGGCTCGTCCAGGCTGTCGTGCCAGAAGGAAAGCGCACGGTACGTGCCAGTTGCAGCCATCGGCTCATGGTAGCCAGGGAGGTGCTGCGCCGTCGTCTCCGGTTGGCTTGATCCGCGCCATCTGCCTGACATCAGCCTAAGGAGAGGATGGGTCCGATATGACTAGTCCAATGACTAGCCCCCAAAGGCATGCGTCGGCCCGCCCGCGACCCCCGGCCGGGCGCGGAACAGTGCGCCGGCGTGCGGTTCCGCGCGGAGCTGCTCGGCGGTCAGCTTGTCGGTCGCCGAGGTGATGTACAGATCGGCCCCCTCCGGCCCGCCGAAGGCGCAGCTCGACACCTGGCTCACCGGCAGCGTCAGGGTCGCCGCCAGGGTCCCGTCGGGGGCGAGGCGCCGCACCGACCAGCCGCCCCAGAACGCTACCCACAGGCAGCCCTCGGCGTCCACCGCCATCCCGTCCGGCAGGCCCCACTCCAGCGGCAGCTCGACCAGGGTGCGGCGGTTGGCGAGGCTGCCTCCATCAAGGTCGAAGTCGAACACGTCGACGCGGTGGGTCGGGCTGTCGATGTAGTACATGGTGCGCTCGTCGGGACTCCAGCCGAGCCCGTTGGAGATCCGCACCCCCTCGACCATCCGGGTGACCTGGTGGTCAGGGTCGAGCCGGTACAGCGAGCCCTCCGGGTTGACGCCGTCCCACTCCATGCTGCCGGCCCAGAAGCGCCCGGCGCGGTCGCACTTGCCGTCGTTCATGCGCAGCCCCGGCTGGTCCGCCTCGACAGGCGCGAGCGGCGTCAGCTGCTCGGTCGCCGGATCGAAGGCGGCGAAGCCGTCCTCCAGCGCCAGCGCCAGCCCACCCGAGGCGCGCGGCACCGCCGCTCCGACCGCCTTGCCGACGTCGGCCTGCTCGTCGTCCCCGGTGTCCGGGTCGAACAGATGCACCACACCCCGGAGGATGTCCACCCAGACCAGCCGCCGCAGCGCCGCGTCCCAGGCAGGCCCCTCCCCGACGACGGCGTGGGCATCCACCAGCAGCTCGATCTCGATGTCACTCCCGGTCACGGTCACCTCACGACGCTCCCTTCTCCACATCAGAAATGTGATCTCGGTGGCCCTCAGCCGAGGCGGATGCCCGATACTCTAGGGCCCTGATGAGCGAGAACGAAGAAGAGGCTCTCTTCGAGGAGTGCTTCGGTGCCCTGGCGGCGATCGGCCGCAACGAGGTGTCCGGCGGCTGGACCCGGTTCGCCTGGACCCCCGAGGACGCCGAGGCGCGGAGCTGGTTCATCCGTACCGCCCGGGCGGCCGGTGCCAAGGTGGAGGCCGACCGCAACGGCAACCTGTGGGCGCTCGCCGGGCCGGCCGGCCCGCGCGACCGGCTGGTCGCGACCGGCAGCCATCTGGACACGGTGCGCAACGGCGGCGCCTACGACGGCGCGCTCGGGGTGGTCTCCGGCCTGCTGGCGCTGCGGCGGATCATGGCGAGCGGGATGCCGCTGCGGCGCGGGATCGCCGTGGTCGCCTTCGCCGATGAGGAGGGCGGCCGCTTCGGCACCCCCACGCTCGGCAGCGAGCTGCTCTGCGGCGAACGCGATCCCGCCGACGTGCTCGACCGCACCGACCAGCGCGGCGTCACCATGCGCGAGGCCATGGCCGGGGCTGGCGTGAACGCCGACCACCTGGGTCGCGACCAGGCTCGCCTGGAACGCCTCGACGCCTACGTCGAGCTGCACGTCGAGCAGGGTCGCGGCCTCGCCGACCTGGGCAGCCCGCTGGCGGTCGGGACCGGTGTGTGGCCGCACGGGCGCTGGCGCTTCGACGCGGTCGGGGAGGCCAACCACGCCGGCACCACCCGCCTGGCCGACCGCCACGACCCGATGCCGGTGCTCGCCGACGCGGTCACCGAGGCGCGCCGGCTCGCTGGCGGCCTGCAGGCGGTCGCCACCGTCGGCCGGGTCGAGGTTGCCCCCAACGTCACCAACGCGGTGCCGGAGCGGGCCGCCTTCTGGGTGGACGTGCGCGCGCCCGACGAGGCGACCCTGGAGCGCCTGGTCTCGGAACTGGGCCGGGCGGCGCGCCTGTCGGCGGCGCGCAACGGCGTCCAGCTCGAGGTCGCCTGCGAGTCGCGGACCGCCGGGACCGGCTTCGACGGGCCGCTGCAGCGGCGCCTCGGCGACGCGGTGGAGGCGGTCGGCGCCAACCCCTGCCGCTTGCCGACGGCGGCTGGCCACGACGCCGCCGTGCTCGCCAGGCACCTGCCCGCCGGGATGTTGTTCGTCCGCAACCCCACCGGCAACAGCCACAGCCCCTCCGAGCACGCCAGCGCCGAGGACTGCGTGGTGGGCGTCCGGGCGCTCGCCGCCGCCCTGCAGGACCTGGCGTGCTAACGCCGATCGACCGTTGGCACTGCGAGCGTGCCTGGCTCGGTCCGGGCCGGGTTGCAGCGGGGGTCTTGTTGCGGGTTGAGGGCGGGCGCATCGCCCAGGTCGAGGTTGGCGTGCCCCCTCCCCCGGGCGCGGTGCGGCTGTCTGGCCTCACCCTGCCTGGGTTCGCCAACGCCCACTGCCATGCCTTCCACCGGCTGCTGCGCGGCCGCACCCAGCGGGCGGGCGGCGACTTCTGGCGCTGGCGGGAGCTGATGTACCAGGCGGCGGCGCTGCTGGATCCGGACGGCTACCACCAGCTCGCCCGGGCGGTCTACACGGAGATGGTGCTGGCCGGCTGGACTGCGGTGGGGGAGTTCCACTACCTGCACCACCAGCCGGGCGGGCGGCCCTACCAGGATCCGAACGCCATGGGCAAGGCGCTGTGCGCCGCCGCGGCCGACGCCGGCATCCGCCTCACCCTGCTGGACACCTGCTACCTGTGGTCGGGGTTCGGACGCCGGGTGCCCATGCAGGCGAGCGAAGCAATGCCGCTCATGGGCACCCGGGGGAGCCGCGAGCCCAACCCGGTGCAGCGCCGCTTCTCGGACGGCACGCCTGCCGCCTGGGCGGCGCGGGTCGAGCGCCTGCTCGGCCTCGGCCTCGGCGAGACGCTGCCGGAGCCGGGGCTGGTCCGCGTCGGTGCGGCCATCCACAGCGTCCGCGCGCTCGCGCCCGAGGAGTTGGCCGAGGTCGCCGCCTGGGCGCGGGCAGCCGGAGTACCGCTCCACTTCCACCTCTCCGAGCAGGTGGCCGAGAATGACGACTGCCTCGCCCACACCGGGCTGCGCCCGACCGCGCTGCTGGACGAGGCCGGTGCCCTTGGCCCGCGGACCACCGCCGTGCACGCCACCCACCTGGACGCCGACGACCTGCGCCGCCTGGGCGCGGCGGGCGCTTTCGCCTGCTTCTGCCCGACCACCGAGCGTGACCTGGGCGACGGCATCGGCCCTGCCGCCGAGCTGCGCGACGCCGGTGTCCGGCTCTGTGTCGGCAGCGACTCCAACGCGGTCGTCGACCCGTTCGAGGAGACTCGCGCGGTTGAGCTGGACGACCGCCTGCGCCTGCGGCGCCGCGGCATCCACGACCCCGACCAGCTGCTCACCGCCGCGACCGCCCACGGCTACGCCGCACTCGGCTGGGACCCGGTGGGCCTGCAGCCTGGCAGCCTCGCCGATTTCGTCACGGTCAGCCTCAACTCCGAGCGTCTCGCCCCTGCGGGCGCCACCGGCGGTGACGGCGATGCCGGGGACGATGCCGGTGCGGCCGCCGATCCGGACCAGGACCTGGCCGCTGCGGTGCTGTTCGCCGCCGCGCCCGGCGACGTCACCGACGTGGTGGTCGGTGGCCGCCAAGTGGTCGCGGCAGGCCGCCATGCCCGCTATGACGATGTCGCCGGACTGCTCACGGCCGCCGCGCGCGGCCTCTCTCGCTTGTAGCGCTTCTCGGGCGAATTGGTTAGAAAGCCTGTTGCATGGGAAACTGCTTGGACCGGTATGGGTTCTCGGATGAGGTGAGCAGGACGTGTCAACGCCGTCGTCGTCGCTGGAAGCAGACGCTGGCACCTGCCAGCACATCGAGGCGCTGCTCACCGAGCGCAATCACGACCTGGTGCAGCGCTTGGCCGACACCGAGGCGAGCTTCAAGGCGCTGCTGGAACGCATCCCGGCGATGGTCTACACCTCCCCGATCGAAGCGCCGAGCACGCTCAGCTACGTCAGTCCTGGGGTCGAGACGCTGTTCGGCGAGACGGCCAGCGACTGCGTCGGTGACCCGAAGGTGTGGGACCGCTGGCTGTACCAGGAGGACGTGGCGTGGGTCCACGAGGAGTGCGAGCGGACCAACGAGACTGGCGAGCCGTTCACCGCCGAGTACCGGGTCAACGCGGTTGACGGGGTCCGCTGGGTCCGTGACGAAGCGGTGCTGGTCACCGACGCGGCCGGGCAGCCGCGCTTCTGGCAGGGGATCCTCACCGACATCACCGACAGCCACCGCTCCCTGGAGCGGGAGCGGGCCGCCGCCGAGCACCTGCGCGCCCTCGACGAGCTGAAGACCACCTTCATGCAGGCAGTCTCCCACGACCTGCGCACGCCGCTCACCACCGTGCTCGGCAGCGCGCTCACGTTAGAGCGAAGCTTTGCCACTTTGCCAGAGGACGACGTCGCTGACCTGCTCGGCCGGCTGGTCGCCAACGCCCGCAAGCTCTACCGGCTGCTGGAGGACCTGCTCGACCTGGACCGGCTGACCAAGGGTTCGCTGGCGCCGCAGCGCACGCCGGTCGACCTTTGCGAGCTGGTCCGCCGGGTGGTCGACGAGTCCGGCATCGGCGCTGAACGCGTGGTCAACCTGGACACCCCTGCCCTCCGGATGAACCTGGACGGTCCCAAGGTGGAGCGGATCGTCGAGAACCTGCTCGGCAACCTCCGCCACACCCCTGCCGGCACTATGGTCTGGGTCCGCCTGCGGCCCACCCCCGAGGGCGCCCTGCTGCTCGTCGAGGACGACGGCCCCGGCGTCCCCCCGGAGATCCGCGAGCAGATCTTCCAGCCCTTCCGCCAGGCCGACAGCGCCCATGCCCACGCTCCCGGCTCCGGCATCGGCCTCGCCCTGGTCGCCCGTTTCGCCATCCTCCACGGTGGCCGCGCCTGGGTCCAAGAGCGCCCCGGCGGCGGCGCCTCCTTCCGTGTCCTCCTCCCCGACGCCCCCCGCTGACCCGTGCTCAGCGGGAGCGTCGCGCTCCTCTTGGGGTTGGGTGCTATTCGCTGTTGCCGCGCCACACCAGGAGGCTGCCGCCGAGCACCAGCAAGGCCGCCAGCAGCAGGACCAGCCTGGTGTCGCCCGCGCCGGTGAACGGGAGGATGCCGCTGTGCATGGTGGTGGTGGGATCGTTGACCAGCACCACTGAGCGCTGCGTCGTGGTCGTAGTGGTCATCCGCATCGTCGGCTTGCGCTGCCGCGCGGCGGGCTGCGTCGTCGCGACCCCTGTGGAGGCGGGTGCGCCGGTGGTGATCGTGGGGCCGGTCGTGGGTGGTGCCGCTGTCGTGCGGCTCACGTCGGTCGAGGTCGGCGCAGCCGTGGAACTGGGCGCGTCGGTGGAAGTCGGTGCGCTGGTCGAGGTTGGTGCTGCCGTGGAGGTTGGTGCGGCGGTGGAGGTCGGCGCGCTGGTCGAAGTTGGGGTGCCGGTGGAGGTCGGGGCGGCGGTGGTGGTCGGGTTGGCCTCGGTCGTGCTGGTTGGGGTCTGGCCTGGGAGGGTGACCTGGGCGCTGAGGACCAGGCCGTTGTTGTCGGTTTGCAGGGTGACGGGGTTGGGGGTGCCGGTGAGCTGCTCGCAGCCCAGGTTGTCCCACGAGTCCTTGAAACGGCTGAGCAGGAACAGGTGCAGGTCGGGGGAGACACCCGCGTCGGGGGAGCGGCCGAACGCCTGCAGGGCAGCGCGGTCCTGCTCGACCTTGGCCAGGCCGAGGTTCCAGAGGTTGTTGCAGTAGGTCGTGGTCGAGGCGTCCTGCAGGCTCGCGACCGTGGACTGGTTGACCTGCATCCGGTAGAGGTTCAGCTTGCGCAGGCTGGGGTGGTTGCCGACCAGGACGAACGGGTCGTTCGCGGGGATCAGGGCGGGCTGGTCGAGGTTCTGCGCGCGGGCGAAGAGGGCCTGCAGGGCCGAGGAGGTCGACTGCACCGGGTTGTCCGGGTCGGTGACGTCGGTAGCCGTGGGCGGGGTGCAGTGCAGCGCCGGACCGTAGAAACGGGTCACGAGGTTGTTGTCGCTGCCGTTGCCGATCGGCGCGGTGCCGAGGCGGGCGGCGTTGGCGGCGGTGTTCTGGGCGGTCTGGTTGCCGCTCGGCAGGTAGTTGGTGGTGGTGTTGTCGGACTGGTCCTGATCGACGATCTCCCAGCTTTCGGTGGTGGGGCAGGGCATGCCGTCGTCGGGGGAGTTGGCCCGCCCCGGGAAGGCGACCTTCCCGTTGGCTGCGGCGTAGAACGCGGGGGCGTTGCAGAAGATCTCCTGGCCGAAGATCGAGCCGGGGAGGCCATTGACGCAGTTCGCCGCCGCGATGTCGGTGCCGCCGTTGGCGTCGGCCAAAAACAGCTGGTCGCCGTTGAAGCCGACGCTGATCTCCACCACCGCATTGGCCGGCAGGGTCGGGACCAGCGGGTCGATCGCCGGTGTGGTGCCGCGGTTGATGATCAGGGGGCGGTAGATCGAGACCGTGCTGGTGGCCGGGTCGAAGATGGTCGCGTCGATGAAGGCCGCCTGGGGCTTGACGGTCTCGTCGCATTGCCCGCCGCGAGCGCCACTGAGCACCCAGGGTGTCGCCAGGCCCTGGGCGCTCAGCGCGTTCGCCGGCATGGTCAGCCTGCAGGCGGTCACGTCGTTGGCGGCTTGCTGCTGCGCTGGTTGCTGGGTCTGGGCTGGGGTCTGGGTGGCCGTGACCGGATTTTGGGCATGGACGACACCGGTGACGCCGACCAGCCCGCCAATCACGATGGCGAGCACGCCGAACCGCTGCAAGGATCGAGTCCGTGGCATAGGGGGGTTGCCACCTCGCTTCCAAATGAGCACCTAATTTGACGTTGACTGCGATTGCGCTTCCTACGCTCCGTGGCTGAACAATTGGTAGAAGGGGGGGAAAGTTCCGACCAGGCCGACCACCAGCAGCAGCATGGTGATCACGAATCCTTTGGAGAGGCTCAGCTCGCGGCCACGGAGCCGGAAATGCAGGTTGGTCCAGATGATCAGGTACGCGAACGTGGCCATGATGAATTTGCCGCTGAGCGGCCCCGAGGGGGCATAGAAGCTGAGCAGGTCGGCCATTGCCGGGATCGCCGCTGCCAGCACCGTCAGGATGCCGAGCGCGGCGCAGCCGGCGCCGGCTGCGATCACCGCGGCGACGATGCCGCCGTTCGGCTCCTGCTCGTTATCGATGTTCATCTCGCCACGCTCAGAAGTGGTAGGGGCGATGCATGAAGTCGTTGGGGGCGACGACGTTGACGACCGCGCCCAGCACGGAGGCGATCACGGCGGCGGCGAAGGCGATGATGAAGACGTTGGTGAGCATCTTGCGGACCTGCGCGTCGGCCATGACCCGCTTGCCGTAGCGGAGCGCCACGAAGGCAACCGCCGTGGCCAGGAAGGGCGTCACCCAGCCCACGTGGATCTTCCACTCCATACCGAACTTGTCCCAGAAGGCGAGGTGCGGCTGGGACAGCAGGTATTGCTGCGGGTAGAGGCTGAGGCTGGCATGGGGTGACGCCGGTTTCGCACGGTAGCCGGCGTAGCCGAAGAAGGTCCCGGTGATGCATACCAGCCACGCCACCACCGCCATGGTCACCGTGCTGAGCTTGCGGATGCGCTCTTTCAGGCGGCTCTGCTTGGTGGTGCAGAGCGTGCTCAGCCCGCCGCCGAAGGCGTGGACGATCAGGATGCCGAAGGCCGAGTGCATCATGAAGAACATCTGCCGGGCGGTGAGCAGATGGCCTGCCAGGATGGTGGCGGTGAGCGCCACCCCCACCACAGCGATCACCGCGGCGATGGTGACCGTGGTCGCGTCCAGCAGCGTGCCGGTGCGGCGGCGCCGGTCACGACCCGGGAACGGGAAGTTGAGGATGTACTCCCCTGACGGGTTCGGGTCGTGATGGTGATGCTGCTCGACGGCAACGGGGTCAGCCGGCCGCGGTGATCGCCGTGGTGGGGGTGGCGCTGGCGGCTCGGGCCCGTACCACCGTTCGGGAGGAGGCGCCGGCGGGCGCACCGGCTGGCGCACTGCTGGGCCAAGCTGCGCGATGTGCTCGGCGCTTACACGCTGCCACAGCTGCGCGTAGACGCGGGGGTTGCTGGCCTGTTCGCCCTCGACGTCCTGTTCCGGTTCTGGCCAGCGTTTCGGCATCGATTTCCCTCCCCGTTTTGGGCGCGTTTCATCAACGTGCCCGAGCGTGCAGATAGCTCAGACGGTTTTGGGCCGAAAGGAACCAGGCCGCGGGCCTGTGGGGGCAGAGCCAACGGCGCAGGCAAAGCAGAATTCGGCGGCTGGGACAAGCTAAGACGGGCGGCCCGGTGCTGACTCCGGGGTGCCACTGGGGGTTGGCACGGCTAGAACCTAGGACATTTGCATGACCGTCGTCAAATCGTGATCAATACGAGATGATCATTTCTAGGAGAAACTGACGCCCGCAGACCACACTGGTGCCTTGCCGTGCGGTTGACGCGCTTGGAGTGGCGTGGTCCGATCATGTGGTTATGGACAGTCTTGTCGAGCGTGTCCTGTCCCTGGTGGACCGCATCCCTGATGGCCGGGTCCTCTCCTATGGCGACGTCGCCGAACTGACCGCGGCGCCCACACCCCGCCACGTCGGCCAGGTGCTCGCCAGGCACGGCAACGAGGTTGCCTGGTGGCGGGTCCTGCGTGCCGACGGCACCCCAGCACCCCACCTGCGCGACCAGCAGCTCGCCCTGCTCCGCGCCGAAGGTACCCCGATGGCCCCCTCCGGCGAGGGTGTCGACCTCCACCGCGCCCGCTGGGAGCCTTACCCATCGGTCGGCCGCGAGCCCGACCCGCAGCAGTCCCTGTTCGAGTAGCTCGCGCGACGAGCTCACCTACGAATACGAGGAGGAGCGTCCATGCGACGACGCAGGCTTGCTCTCGCCGCCTCACTCGCCCTCGCGCTGGCCCTGCTGGGCGCGGCGCAGGCAGGCGCCAACCCCACTGCTGCCTCCACCTCGAAGCCGAGGTTGCAGCATCTGGTGGTCATCTACCTGGAGAACCACAGCTTCGACAACCTCTATGGGCAGTTCCCGGGCGCGAACGGCCTGAGCCACGCCGATCCCGCCCACACCACCCAGGTCGACCTGAACGGCGTGCCGTTCGCCACGCTGCCACAGACCGACCCGAACATCCCCGCCGGGCTGCCGAACGCGCCCTTCTCCATCGAGCAGTACGTCCCGGCCGACCAGAAGACCCGCGACCTGGTGCACCGCTACTACCAGGAGCAGGTGCAGATCGACGGCGGCCGCAACGACAAGTTCACCGCCGTCAGCGACGCCGCCGGCCTGACCCAGGGGTACTACACCACCGCCAACCTGCCGCTGGCCGCGCTGGCCAAGCAGTACACCCTGGCTGACGACTTCTTCATGGGGGCCTTCGGCGGGTCGTTCCTGAACCACCAGTGGCTCGCCTGCGCCTGCACGCCCACCTTCCCGGGGGCGCCTGACGCCATCCGCACCCAGCTCGACCCGGCCACCGGGCTACCGGTCGCCGGGCACGACGGCATCGTCACCGCGACCGGCGACTGGGCGGTCAACACCGCCTTCACCGTGAACACCCCCCACCCCGCCGGCTACCCCACGGCCAACCTCCTGCCCGAGCAGACCGCGCCGACCATCGGCGACCGGCTGAGCGCCAAGGGCCTGTCCTGGGCGTGGTATTCGGGCGGCTGGGACAACGCGCTGGCCGGCACCCCCGACCCGCTGTTCCAGTTCCACCACCAGCCCTTCGCCTACTTCGCCAACTTCGCCGACGGCACCCCCGGCCGTGCCGCGCACCTCAAGGACGAGACCGCCTTCACTGCCGCCGCCCAGGCCGGCACCCTGCCAGCCGTCTCCTTCGTCAAGCCGATCGGCGAGGACAACGAGCTCCCCGGCTACACCGACCTGATCCGCGGCGAGCAGCACACCATCGACCTGATCAACGCCATCCGCAACGGCCCCGACTGGAACGACACCGCCATCGTGGTCACCTACGACGAGAACGGCGGCTT
>Ga0137384_10000866_pt1 | contig 23436 bp, 19 predicted proteins | sample SagtaG_2_FD_104922 | JGI IMG/M metagenome (GOLD analysis project Ga0137384, IMG submission 104922) | Vadose zone soil microbial communities from Sagehorn Ranch, Mendocino, California, USA - Sage2_R_60_16 metaG | ecosystem: Environmental > Terrestrial > Soil > Vadose zone | place: USA... | reverse complement strand
CCTTCCCGTTTGGCGCCGCGCAGCTCGGCCAGGCGCGCGGCGCTCTCGTCCGCCCGCACGACCGCGACCGGGGTCACGTCCGGCTCGCCGGCGGTGGGCAGCACCGCCCGCGGGTCGAACAGCTCGGGCACCTCGTATTCCGGGCCGCGGCCGGTCGGCCTGGCCAGCCGGACCGTCCCCCGGATCCGCGACAGGCGAAACGAGCGCTGCGCGCCGCGGTCGGCGTCGTGCCCGGTCACATACCAGGTCCCGCGGCGGTGGACGAGCGCGTACGGGTCAAGGTGCCGCTCGGTCGGCTCCCGGCCGGGGGGCTGGTAGGGGAACATGATGCGCTTGCGGCTGGTCACCGCCTCCAGCAGGGTCGCCAGCAGCGGACTCGATCCGTCGAGGTTGGCCTGGACCGCCTCAGGCCTCGCGCCAGGGTCCAGATCGAGCTTTGCCAGCCCGGCGACCGCGGCGGCATCCGCCATCCTGCCGCCCGACCAGGCCCGCGCGGCCAGGGCCAGCGCCGCGTGCTCATCCGGGGCCAGGTCGAGGGCCGGCATGGCGTAGACACCCGGGTCGATGTAGTAGCCCTCGTCGGTCCCCCAGGCGTCGACCGGGGCGCGCTCGACCGGCACCCCGAGCCCGCGGAGCTCCTCTTTGTCCCGCTCGAACATGCGCCGCAGGCTCTCCCCCGTGGCCTCGTAGCCGGGCACCAGCTCGGCGATCTGGTCGAGGGTGAGCGGGCGATGGGTGTCGAGCAGGAGGGCGGTCAGGTTGACGAGCCGCTCGACCTTACGCATGGGCGCATGCTAGCCGCTTGTGGCTGCCCTGGTCGAGGTCTTTCGAAAACGGCATGAGCCGGACGAAGGGCGACCCCTTCGTTGCCGTGGGCGGATTGCGACCGGTAGCCTGGCGGTCTGTGGTCCGGCCTGGTCGGGCCAGGAGGAATGAACGGTTCTGTCCAGTTCATTGGAGCGAGCGTGACCGAGGCAGCTCCCAGTCTTTCGACCCGGCGCGCGGTGCTCGATCTGCTCAAGCGCGAGGGGCCCCAGACGGTGGCGCGTCTGGGCGAGGCGCTTGGGGTTTCCGGGGTGGCGATCCGCCGCCATCTGGAGGCACTGGTCAGCGACGGCCTGGTGGCGCAGACCACCAGCGCCAGCGGCCGGGGCCGTCCCGCGCACGTCTACGAGCTGACCGAGGCGGGCCACGACCGATTCCCGCGCAACTACCACCAGCTCGCCACCCAGTTGCTTGAGGCGGTCGAGGAACGTTTCGGGGTGGGGGCGCTGGAGGCCTTGTTCGAGCACCGTGAGCAGGTCCTGGCTGAGCTGTACGGGGACCGCACCCGGGACCGGCCGCTCGGCGAGCTGGCGGCGGAGCTGGCCATGATCCAGGACGAGAACGGCTACATGGCCGACTGGCAGCAGACCGGCACCGACCGCTATGTGGTCAGTGAGCACAACTGCGCCATCCGCTGTGTGGCCAGTGCCTACCCGGAGGCCTGCCAGCACGAGTTGGCGCTGTTCCGCCAACTCGCCGGCCCGGAGGTGGAGGTCCAGCGATTCGAGCACATGCAGGCCGGCGATGCCCGCTGCGCCTATGTGCTGCGCCCCGCCCCGGCGGCGGATGGCGACGGTCGCGCGGAATGACCGCGACATGATCAGGGTCCGCAACGGCACGGTGACGGCCGTGCTGGCCCGCCGGCCAGGCGCCACCGAGGTCGCCGTCGCGGTCGAGCCGAGCGGGGCCGAGGCGCGCGCGCTCGGCTACGACGACCTGATCGGGCCGCTGGCGGCCGGCGATCGGGTGGTGCTGAACACCACCGCGGTCGCCCTCGGCCTTGGCACCGGCGGCCTCCACCTGGTCATGGCCCGCATCGACGGCGACGGCGAGCTCGGTGGCGACGCCGAGGGGCCAGGCCATCTGATGAAGGCCCGCTACACCCCGGCGCAGGTGCGGGTCCTGGCGGTCGAGGAGGAGGCGAGCCCGCACCGCGCCGCCGTCGAGGCGGTCACCGACCTGGCCGGGCTGCCGGTGGTCTGCGCGGAGCTGCACTCGATGGTCCCGGTGGTGGCGGCGGCAGTCCGGGCGGCGGGTGCGGACCTCACCGTCGCCTACGTGATGACCGACGGGGCGGCGCTGCCGCTGGCGTTCTCGCGGCTGGCTGCCGAGATGCGCGGCTGTGGGCTGGTCGCCGGGATCGTCACCGCCGGGCAGGCGTTCGGCGGCGACCTGGAGGCGATCACCCTCTATTCGGGGCTGGCTGCGGCCAAAGCGGTGCTCGGCGCCGACGTGGTGGTGGTGGCCCAAGGCCCCGGCGGCGCCGGCACGGGCACGACCTTCGGCTACTCGGGCACGCAGGTCGCCGAGGCGCTGAACGCGGTCGCGGCGCTCGGCGGACGGCCGATCGCCTGCCTCCGCATGTCGGTGGCGGACCTGCGTGAGCGCCACCGAGGGGTGAGCCACCACAGCCTGACCGCCCTCGGCCGCCTCACCCTCGCGCGGGTCACCGTGGCGCTGCCGGTGCTCGACCCGGCGCTTGGCGCGCTGGTCGGCCAGCAGCTCAAGGAGGCGGGGGTGGTCGAGCGGCACGAGCTGGTCGCGGTGCACCCTCAACACGACCCGGTGGAGCTGCTCGCAGCCTGGAACCTCACGGTCACCACCATGGGCCGCGGTCCGGACAACGACCCGGTGTTCTTCGAGGCCGCTGCCGCAGCCGGCGCGCTTGCGGCTCAGATGGTGCAGATGCGGGAGGCTGCCGGGTGAGCACGCCGACGAAGGCGCCGACGCCGGCGCTGGCGACCCGGACCCGGGACGATCGGCTGCTGTTCGTGGGGTGCCTGGCCGGGCTGCTGGTGGGTCTTGCGTTCCTGGTGGTGCCGCTGGCGCCGCGGCTGCTGCCCATGCACCACCTGCCCACCACCCACGACTTCGACGTGGAGATGAAGCCGCAGGGGCTGGTGACGCCCTTCTGGGTGGTGTCGATGGCGTCGTTCGCGCTGGCGGTGTGGCAGTGGCGGCGTGGGCGGCGGCTCGACACGCGGCTGCTGGTCGCCGGGGCGCTGCTGCTGAGTGTGGTCGCCCTGCTGGTCCCTCCGGTCGCCTCCAAGGACGTCTACGCCTACTCGTTCTACGGCAAGGTCCAAGTCGCCTACCACGCCAACCCGTACCTGTCGATTCCCGATCAGTACCCGCTGGACTCCTGGCACCCGTTCTGGTCGTGGCGCCTGTTCGGGCCGGTGTACGGCGCCCCGTTCCTGCTGTTGCTACGGCTGGTCGCCACCGTTGCAGGACCGAGCCTGCTGGCCTGGGTGCTGTGGATGAAGCTGCTGATGGTCGCGGCTGAGCTCGGCGCGGTGGCGCTGCTGGTCAGAGTAATCCGCGTGGGCGCAAACGCCGGCCAGGCTGACCCGGACCCGCGCTGGCCGTGGCTGCTGATCGCCTGGAACCCGATGGTGCTGCAGTCGATCGCGATGGGCGCGCACGTGGACGCGCTGCTGCTGCTGGTGCTGGCCGCGGCGCTGCTCGCCCACCGGCACGGCCGCTACCTGCTCGCGTTCATGCTGCTGGTGGCGTTGTTCTGCGTGAAGGTCTACATGGGGCCGCTGGCCGCCCTCTACGCGGTGTGGCTGGCGGCCGGCAAGCGGCCAGCGGCGTGGTGCTGGACCCTCGCCCGCCTCGGCGCGCTCGCCGCCGCCCTCACCGCGCTCGCCTACCTGCCCTTCGCCAGCGCCGGCACGCGCCTGTTCACCAGCGCCGTCGACGTCAGCGACCACTTCTCCAGCGGCAGCCCGCCGAACCTGCTGCGGCGCCTGCTGGCCGCCGCCCTGCCGTTGCTCGGCGTCAACCGCTACCGCGCCGGGTTGCTCGGCGACCAGCTCGCCCGCGAGCTGGCGGTCGCCGCGATCGCGGCGGCGTTGCTGGTCGCCGCCACCAGGCTGCGCGCCGGCCGCGACCCCTGGCCGCTGCTGGCGGCGTTCTTCCTCGCCTACCTGCTGCTCACCCCATGGGTCTTCTACTGGCATGAGATCCCGCTGCTCGGCATGGTCGCGGTGATCCCCTTTGGCCTCACCAGCCTCACCGCGGTGGCGTTGTCGATCACGCTGGTCCCGCAGGTCCCCGCCAGCGCCTCGGCGGTCAGCGGGGTGCCTGCCTCGGCGGGCCGGGAGCTGCTCAACACCATCACCGCGTTCCTGAGCCGCTACGGCGGCGCGCTGGTGGTCCTGCTGGTGGGGTGGCAGCGCCGCCGCCACGCGCCCAGGCCCGGAGCCGGGGATGGGGACGGCGGCTACATCGACGCGATGAGCTTGTCGACCCGGTCGTCGTAGGCGCGGAAGGGGTCCTTGCAGAGGACGGTGCGCTGCGCCTGGTCGTTGAGCTTGAGGTGAACCCAGTCGACGGTGTAGTCGCGGCGGCGCTCCTTGGCCTGGCGGATGAACTCGCCGCGCAGGCGCGCTCGGGTCGTCTGCGGCGGCTCCTGGGTGGCGCGGTCGATGGCGCGGTCGTCGCAGATCCGCTCCACCGCGCCGTTGCGCTCCAGCAGGTAGTAGAGGCCGCGCTTGCGGTTCACGTCGTGGTAGGTGAGGTCGATCAGCGCCACCTTGGGGTGCGACAGCGGCAGGTTGTGACGCGCGCGGGCCCGCTCGATCAGCAGGTACTTGGTGACCCAGTCGACCTGGCGGCCGATCGCGTCGAGGTCCTGGGCCTCCAGCGCGTCCAGCACCTTGCCCCACATGTCGATGATGCGCTTGGCGGTCTCGCCGGGGTCGCGGCGCTCCACGAAGCGGGCGGCCTTCTCGAAGTACTCCCGCTGGATCTCCAGGGCGGTGGCCTCGCGGTTGTTGGCCAGCCGCACCTTGCGCCGGCAGGTCATGTCGTGCGAGATCTCCCGGATCGCCCGGATCGGGTTGTCCAGGGTAAGGTCGCGCAGCACGGTCGCCTCCTCCACCATGGCGAGCACCAGGTCGGTGGTGCCCACCTTGAGGAACGACGACCACTCGCTCATGTTGGAGTCGCCGACGATCACGTGGAGGCGGCGGTAGCGCTCGGCGTCGGCGTGCGGCTCGTCGCGGGTGTTGATGATCGGCCGCGAGCGGGTGGTGGCCGACGAGACGCCCTCCCAGATGTGCTCGGCGCGTTGCGCGATGCAGTACATCGCGCCCCGTGGGGTGGCCAGCACCTTGCCGGCGCCGCAGAGGATCTGGCGGCTGACGAAGAACGGGATCAGCACGTCGGCCAGGCGCTGGAACTCGCCGTAGCGGCTGACCAGGTAGTTCTCGTGGCAGCCGTAGGAATTGCCGGCGGAGTCGGTGTTGTTCTTGAACAGGAAGATCTGCCCGGCGATGCCCTCTTCGTGCAGGCGCGCCTCGGCGGCGGCGAGGAGGCTTTCCAGGATGCGCTCCCCCGCCTTGTCGTGGGTGACCAGCTCCAGCACCGAGTCGCACTCGGGGGTGGCATATTCAGGGTGCGAGCCGACGTCCAGGTACAATCGGGCGCCGTTCTCCAGGAACACGTTCGAGGAGCGTCCCCACGACACCACGCGCCGGAACAGGTAACGAGCGACCTCATCGGGAGAGAGCCGACGTTGACCCCGGAACGTACAAGTCACGCCATACTCGTTCTCGAGGCCAAAAATGCGCCGATCCATGGGATCACTCTACTCGCGCCTGTCCTCTCGGTCACCCATGACTCTGTCGATGCTGTACCGAACGCGGTAGCGTGTGTGAGGTATCGATCAAGGCAGGCAAGGCAGGCCCCAGCACGTACCACGGAACGCGAACCGGACGCGAAAGGAGCGCGTGGTGAGCGAGTTTCCAACGCAGCCTACTGGGGAGTACGCGGCGCCGCCCTCGTGGGAGCCGCCGCGGCGGCTCCGCAACGGTGCAGGCACGTCGGCGCTGGTTCTCGGGGTCCTCGCCCTGGTCCTGGCCATCCTCGTCCTCACCTCGCCGGTGGCGGCCATCCTCGGCATCATTGCCATCGTGCTCGGCATCGTCGGCATCGGCCGCGCCGAGCGGGGCGAGGCAACCAACCGCGGCTCGGCGATCGCCGGCCTGATCACCGGCTTGCTCGCCTTGGCGCTGGTGGCGCTGATCGTGGTCAGCTTCGCGCGGTCCGCGTCCGGCACGGAGCGGTTCACCTCCAGGCACGCATCCGATTTCCGGACCTTCGGCACCTGCATGCGCAACGCCAGCAACGACGCCGACCGGTCGGCATGCCTGCGCCAGCTCTCCGACCAGATCAACCAGCAGTAGGAGCCGGAGCCCGCACATGTCCACCCTCGGCCCGGAACCCGGCCCGGAACCCGGCCCTGGCCTCCGCCCGGGGACGCTGTTTCGCTGGGGCGTGTTCGTCAGCCTCGGCGTGGTGGCCACCGCAGCGGGGGTGGCGGCGGTCTATACCGCCAGAGGGGTGCTGATTCGTGCGCTGATCGCCCTGTTCGTGGCGATCAGCCTGGACCCGGCGGTGCGCTGGCTGACCCGCCGCGGCATGCGGCGCGCGTACGCGGTCACGCTGATCTTCGCGCTCGCCCTTGCCCTGCTAGTCGGGTTCCTGGTCTCGGTCATCCCGCCGCTGGTGCGGGAGTTCCAGCAGCTCGTCGCCAACTTCCCGAGCTACCTGACCCAGCTGCAGGACCGCTCGCGCCAGTTCAACGACCTGAACCAGCGCTTCCACCTCTCCAGCCAGCTCGAAGGCCTGCTCCGCAGCGCGCCGGCCAAGATCGGCGGGGGCCTGCTCGGCTTTACCGGCCGGCTATTCGGCGCGTTGTTCTCCACCCTCACCGTGCTGGTCCTGACCATCTACTTCATGGCGGCGCTGCCCCAGCTGCAGCACGGGCTGATCCGGCTGTTCCCCAGCGCCCGCCGCGCCCGTGCGGGCCGCGTCGCCGAGGTGGTGGTCGACCGGGTCGGCGCGTACATGGTGGGCAACCTGCTCATCTCGCTGGTCGCCGGGGTGGCCGCGTTCATCGCATTCGAGGTGCTGCGGGTCCCGTTCGCGGTGCCGCTCGGGTTTGTGGTGGCGATCTGCGACCTGATCCCCATGATCGGCGCGACCCTGGGGGCGGTCCTGTGTGTGGTGGTGGCGCTGTTCGCCGCCAAGCTGTGGCCGACCACCGTGCTGCTGGCCGCCTACTTCGTGGTGTACCAGCAGGGCGAGAACTACTGGATCGCGCCGCGGATCCTGCGCAGCACGGTGAACCTGAGCGCTGCCGCGGTGCTGCTCGCCGGGCTGATCGGCGGGACCGCCCTGGGCCTGGTCGGCGCGCTGATGGCGATCCCGGTCGCCGCCGCGCTCAAGGTGCTGCTGAGCGAGGAGCTGGCGGCCCGCGACGCCGTGGTCGATGGGGGCGGCACGGGCACGCCGGCCGAGGTCGCCGGGGAGCGGGCGGCCAGGCCGGTGACGGTACCGGGCGACGGCGCCCGATAGCGGGTGCCCGGTAACAGTGCCGTGACAGTGCGGTTTCGTCAGAGATTCGAACCTTCGTTACTGGCTGACACGTAGGGAACGGTAGCGAATACTATTGATGGATTGTTGGTGTCTGTTCGGCGTGTATGGGTGGGGGTTGTTCGGACGGAGCCTGGCGGCGGCAACGCCGGGCTTCCGGAAGGAGCGGTCATGACCGACCTTGTCGGCCGCCAGCTTGGCCAGTACCAGCTCCGTGAGGTGCTCCGGCGCGGAGGCATGGGCGCCGTCTACAAGGCGTTCCAGCCATCGCTGGACCGCTGGGTGGCGGTCAAGGTGCTCAGCCAGCCGGACGACGCGACCTTCCTGACGCGCTTCAGGCGCGAGGCCTACACCATCGCGCGCCTCCAGCATCCCAACATCGTCCCGACTTACGACTACGGCGAAGCCGACGGCCAGGTCTACCTGGTGTTCTCCTACGTTGAGAACGGCCGGACCCTGGCTGACCTGGTGGGCCAGCCGATGCCGCCTGCCCGGGCGCTGCAGCTGGGCGTGCACCTGCTGGCCGGGCTTGGCTACGCCCACGAGCGCGGGCTGGTGCATCGCGACGTGAAGCCGCCCAACGTGCTGATGCCGACCCCTGACTGGCCGATGCTGGCCGACTTCGGCATCGCCAAGCTGCTGCTCGGCAGCGAGCAGGGCCTCACGCAGAAGGGCCTGGTGGTCGGGACCGCCGCCTACATGGCGCCGGAGCAGGCCTTCGCCGGGACCGTGGACGCCCGCTCTGACCTGTACGCCACCGGCATCGTGCTATTCGAGCTGCTGTGCGGCCAGGTGCCGTTCGACGGCGACACCCCGGTCGCCATCCTCATCCAGCAGGTCCGCGCGGACCTGCCGCCGCCGCGGTCGCTCAACCCCGACCTGCCGGTGGAGGTTGAGCGCCTACTGGTGAAGGCGCTCGCCAAGGACCCTGACCAGCGCTATCAGAGCGCCGCCGCGATGAGCGAGGCGATCAGCGCGGTGCTCGCCGAGCTGTCACCCAGGGTCCAGGCCCGGGCCCGGGTGGCCGCTCCGGCTCCGGCCTCGACGTCGCCCAGCGTGGTGTCTGGAGCTGGAGGGTCGTCGCCTGGTGGGACAGCCGGAGGGGGGACCGAGGAGCTGTCAGCCGCCTACGCGGCCGGCGTCGCCGCCTACAGTGCCGGCCGGTGGGCGGAGGCGGTCACCCACCTGCAGCGGGTTGCCACCTCCGATCCTGGCTTCGAAGATGTGGAAATCCTGCTTGAGACCGCCAAGACCAAGACCGCCAAGGCGGCCAGTGGCGGCGCTGCGGTTCCCGAGGCGCTCCTCGCGCCGGCCCCGGCGGCAGCAGCCTCCGAGGCGGTCCCTGAGCCCCGTCCTGATCATGCGCCGGGAGCGCGCAATGGTTCCACACCCGCTCCCCCGGCCCCGTCCCCGGCGGGCAGGGCCGGGGTTCCGCCGGTGGCACGGCGCCGGCCTGCCGCGCCTGCCGGGCCTCCTGCGGCGACCCCTGTGTCGGTCCCGGTCCCAGCCACGGCTCGGCCTCGGGCCGGTGGTCTTGACAGCGAGCCGGGCCCGGGCAGGCGTGCCGGATTGCGGCGCTGGCCGCTGCTGGTCATGCTCGCGGTCGTCGCGGCGGTGGGGATCGGGCTGGCCTTCGCCGCCTTCGGCAAGCCGCAGCCGAAGGGGTCGACGGCTACATCCGGGCGCTCGGGGGCACCAGCGGCCAACCCGCCGTGGGCCGCGCTGCCACCGGCGCCGGCCGTGGAGGAGTCGGGCGGTGTCGCCGGGTTCGCCGGCAAGGTCTGGGTCGCGGGCGGCCTCGACGCCACCCGGCAGCCGCTGGCCACCGTGCAGGTCTACGACCCGGCCCTCCGGACGTGGAGCCAGGGGCCGGCGCTGCCCAAGCCGGTCAACCACGTCGCGCTGGTGTCCACCGGCAAGCAGCTGCTGGTGATCGGCGGCTACGCCAATGCCGGTGGCGGCCCAGTGGCGACCGTCCGCCGGCTCGACCCGGTGGCGGGAACCTGGCTCGACGGGCCGAGCCTGCCAGCACCCCGTGGCGCGGGCGCCGCGGCGTGGGACGGCCACCGGATCGTGTTCGCCGGTGGCGTCGGCCCGGACGGCAGGCCGTCCACGGACGTCTTCGCCCTGCAGAACGGCTCGTGGCAGCAGATCGGCACCCTGCCGGCGGCGCGGGAGCACCTGGCCGCCGCTAGCGACGGGCGGGGAACCACCTTCTTCCTCGGCGGCGAGGTCAATCACCCCGGCGGCACGAAGACCGTCTTCAACGAGGTCGACGTGGTGCACGGCAGCAGCATCCAGCAGCTCAGGACGCTGCCGACGCCACGCAGCTCCGTCGCGGCGTTCTGGTCGCCTGCCAGCGGGGCTTGCGTGGTCGGCGGCCGGGGCGCGGACCAGCTGACGCTCTCCACAGTGGAGTGCGTCGACGCCGCCGGTACCATGCGGAACCTCGCGTCGCTGGCCACCGCACGGCACGGCCTTGGCGCCGCAGTGGTCAACGGCACCGCCTACGCGGTGCTCGGCGAGACCGCCAACCAGCGTCTCAAGGTCGGCGAATCCTTGCTGCTGCGCTGACGCTACGGGATCGGCAGGGGGTGCTGGGCCTCGGCGAGGGTGAGCAGGACGATCGCGTGGGTCCAGGCCAGCGGGGCGACCGATCGGGGAGCGCCGTCGGCACGGCGGACCCGTTCGGGGAAGGCGCCGAGGCTGGTGCGGTGGGCAAGCAGCCAGCCAAGCTGCCGGGCGGCAGCGGCACGGTCGCCCAGGGCGGTCTCGGCCAGGGCGAATGAGGCGGTTGCCGGTGTCCACGGGTCGGTCCAGGCCAGGCCCGGGACGGCGCCAGCGCCGCTGGGGGCGAGCTGCGTGGCGGCGCGGGCGACGGCACGCCGCACGCGGGGATCCGGGGGTACGAACGGCGGGGCCAGCCAGGTCACTGCGGCGTCCGGGCCACCAGCGACGGCAAGACCGAAAGTCTGGCCAGACGCCGGGCCCGGGTAGCGGTGGTAGGCGGTCCCGCTGGGGCTGGCGAACGCCTCCCGGGTCGCGGCGGCGAGCCGTTCGGCGGCAGCCGCCCAGCGCCGCAGGTCCTGGTCGTGGCCGAGTGCGGCGGCCAGGTCGGCAGCGGCGCGGAGCCCGGTGAGCAGCGCGGCGGCAGTGCCGAGGGTGGGCTGGCGCTCGTGGTGCTCCCAGTAGTCCGGGCTGGCGGGTGGCAGGCCGTTGGCGCGCAGGGAGCTGGCGGCCAGGTCGGCGGCGGCGCGGACCATCGGCCAGTGCAGCGCGGCCAGGGCGCGGTCATGTCCCTGGCCACTGACCAGCCAGGTGGCCCAGCAGACCCAGCCGTCCGCATCCAGCTCCGGCTGGCGGCCGTCGCTGACCGGGGTGCCGTCAGGATGCGCACGTGCCGGCCAGCTACCGTCGGGCCGCTGGATGCGGGCCAGGTAGTCGAGGACCGCGCCGGCCTCCTGCTGATGGCCGGTGCGGCCGAAGGCGGCGGCGGCAAAGCTCGCGTCGCGCGGCCACACCTCGGCCCAGTACGGCGTAGCCGCGGCGACGACCCCGCCGCCGGGGCGCTGCAGCAGGCGCAGGAACAGCAGCGACCGGCTGGCCGCGTCGCGCTCGGCGGCGCTGGCGCCGGGGACCCAGCCGAGCGCGAGCCAGGCACGCTCAGCGGCGATCTGGGCCGCCGCGCCCGGGTCACCGGCCGGGACGGTCACCGCTTCGATAGCTCCGGCGGGGAGGTAGCGGAGCCGCCCATCGGCGAGCCGCAGCACCGTACTGCCGGGCACGTAGGCCGCGTCCTGGGTCTGCCCTGCCTCCAGCGAGATGGTCAGCAGGGTGGTGGCGTTGCCGAGCAGCCCGCTGCTGAACAGCGGCGGCGGCGCGCTCGTCCTGGTCGACCCGAGCAGGGCCGCCACCAGCACGACCGGCACGCCGATCGCCAGCAGGAGCCGAGGATTCATCCAGCGCCGGCCTCGCCGGCTCAGGAGGACCCGCCGAGACCCGTGACGAGCCGGTCGAGGCTCGACCCATCCGGGGCGGAGAGCCAGGTCGCCGTGCTGCCCTGGCAGCGGAGCGCGGTCTGCTGGCCGGAACCCGACCAGCGGCGGTTGCCGGCAACCGGAGCGCCGAACCGGCTGGTCGCCCAGTTGGTGACCAACCCGCAGTACTCGGTGGCCTCGGCAGGCGAGTCCCACACCGTCCGCAGGGCCAGGGCGGTCCGTGAACCGTTCTGGAAGCTGCGCACCGCACCGCCCCCCCAGCCGGCAGCGGCCCGCTCCGCGGTGGTGACGTCAAGGGCGCCCTCCAGCATCAACCGCACGTCGAACTCGCCCCAGCCGGCCACCGTGCCGGTCCGCCAGCCGCTGCCGAGCGACCCGGAGAGGTCTGGCACCTGGACCGGCTTCGGCTGGTCGCGGGTGCCCAGGTACTTCTCGGGGTGGAGGATCTCCTCGGTGGAAGTGGGTGGGTCGCGGTAGGCACGGTCCACCGCCGCCCAGCCACCCTGCGCGTACAGGGCCCGCACGAAGGCGACTCCGGCCTCATAGGGGAACAGCAGCGACTCCCGCAGGGCCGCCGGGGCCGCATCCAGCTCGGGCGTCGCCTGCGTGAGGCCGGTCCGGTCAGCGTCGGCCTGCTCAGCGGCGGTGAGGACCTCATCGTGGTAGCGGCCCATCATCACGGTCGCGTCGCCCTCAAGCAGCGCCGTGTAGGCGGCCGACTGGTCCTCCTTGCCCGGCGCGTTGAGGCGGTCGCTGTGGGTCAGGTCGTAGTGCTGGTCGGTGACCGCGTGGGTCAGCTCGTGGGAGAGCACGAAGCGGGCGTAGGGGTCCAGGCCGTTGTTGCTGCGGACGTACAGACGCCCCTTGCCGGGAGGCTTGCCGGGGACGTAGAAGCCGAGCACGCTCTCGGTCTGGACCGCCCGCAGCAGCTTCGGCAGGTCGGTGTGGGGCGGCAGCTCGCCGAGCAGCTCAAGGGCCCGGTCCAGGCGCTGCAGCTGGGCGTCGTCGGTGCCGGCGTTGATCTCCTTGAGCAGCTGCGCCGCCATCTTCTGCGGCGACTCGACGGTGACCGGCACCGACCGGGTGAAGCGGAGCTGGCGCAGCCGCTCCACGGCCGCCTCCACCTGGCGGACCTGGGCGGCGAGCGGTCCTGCGGCGGTGGCCGGCGGCGCCGTGGTGGCCGTGGTGGCGCTGGCCGCTGTTGCCGGGGTGGTGGCGGGTGCCGCAGCGCGGCCGTGGGTGCCGGTGGTCTTGGCGACCACCAGCGCGGTGCCGGAGCCAGCCAGCAGCGCCACGACCACGATGAGGACGAGGGCGAGCCTGCGCCTGCCTGGTGCCGGTCCCTGCGGCGGCGGTATCGGGGCCGTTGGGGGCGGGTCAGGCGGGGCTGGCTCGCCCCAGGCGGTCATCCCGAACCGTCTCCTGTCTTCAGCCGGGCGTTCAGGTCGTCGCCGGAGAGGCGGCGGAAGGCACGTCGGGGCCGGTCCCGCTCCAGCACGGCGACCTCCAGCCGGCCGCTGGCCGGGCCGCCGTCGCCGCTCTGCACGGCCCTGGAGAGGGTGCTGACGGCGAGCCGTAGGGCCTGGTCCAGGTCGATGCCCTCGCCGTAGTTGCGTTGCAGCTCGGCGTTCAGCTCGTCGGCCTGGCCGCCCATGGCGAGGAAGCGCTTGTGGTCGTTGACGGTGCCCTCAAAGCCGATGTGGTAGAGGGCGTTGGGGGTGTCGCCGCTGCCCACCTCGGCGACGCACAGCTCGACCTCGTAGGGTTTGCTCCCCTCCATGAAGATGCGGCCGAGCTCCTGGGAGTAGGCATTGGCGATCGACCGAGAGGTGACGTCCTCGCGCCCGTATTGGTAGCCGCGGATGTCGGCTAGGGTGATGCCGGCCACGCGCAGGTTCTCGAACTCCGAGAAGCGCCCCACCGCCGCGAACGCGATGTGGTCGTACAGCTCGGCGACCTTGTGGAGGTGGGTCGAGGGGTTGTCGGTGACGAACAGGACGCCGCCGTCGTATTCGAGCACGACCATCGGCCGGCCGCGGGCGATGCCTTTACGCGCATAGTCGGCCTTGTCCTTGATGATCTGCTCAGGGGGGACATACCCGAACCCGATCGACACCGCTCAGCCCTCCCCACGTGCGCGGGCGGCGACCACTCGCTCGGCCGCCTTGCGCACGTCGTCGTCGTTGAGGCGCTGGTAGCCCCCGGCGGTCACGGTCGCCACCACCGGGAAGATGCCGCGGACCAGGTCGGGCCCGCCGGTGGCGGCGTCCTCGTCGGCCGCGTCATAGAGGCCTTCGACCAGCGTGTCGAGCGCGATCTCGCGGTCCATGCCGTGGCGGTAGCGCTTCTTGATGGTGGCGCGGGCGTCCTTGCCGCCGGAGCCGTTGGCGTGGTACTCGGCGTCCTCCCAGCGGCCGCCGGTGACGTCGTAGCGGAAGATGCGGCCCAGGTTGCGGCGCTGGTCGTAGCCGCAGAACAGCGGCACCACCACCAGCCCCTGCATGGCCATGCCAAGGTTGCCGCGCACCATCTGCCCGAGCTTGTTGGCCTTGCCCTCCAGCGACAGGGGAAGCCCCTCGACCTTCTCGTAGTGCTCCAGCTCGGTCTGGAACAGCCGCACCATCTCGACGGCCGGCCCCGCCGCCCCGGCGATCGCCACCGCGGAGTACTCGTCGGCCGGGAAGACCTTCTCGACGTCCCGCTGGGCGATGGCGTACCCCTCGGTCGAACGCCGGTCACCCCCGACGATCACCCCGTCGGCATACCGGATCGCTGCCACCGTGGTCCCGTGCGGCACCTCGGGCATCTGCTGCCCGGCCGCGACGCTACCCGGCTGCGGCAGCAGTTCAGGCGCATGCTCCCGCAGCGCATCGATAAACGATGGGCTGAACCGCGCCAGCCCGCCGACGGGGTCTCTCACGCCTATTGACCGCCCTTCTGAATGTACTGTTTGACGAATTCTTCCGCATTTTCCTCTAGGACGTCATCGATCTCATCAAGGAGAGAATCGAGTTCGTCCTTGAGTGCTTCTCCCTTTTCGGTCACGTCGGCCGATGCCTGGACGTCTTCTTGCTCGGCGTCCTGCTTGCCGGTCGCGCGCCGCTTCTGTTCGGCGCCGCCGCCGCTGCCGCTGGCCATCGCGTCCCTCCTCCACGTGCTGATCTGGCGATTCTGCCACGGTTGGGCCACCGCGTCCGGACGACCCGGTTCTGCCGGTTGGGTTGTGGGCTATCCCTGCAGGTTACGGATCAGGTCTTCGGCTGCCGGGCTGGCGTCGAGGATAGCGGCGGTGTGCGCGGCCGTGCCTCTGGTGGGTTCCAGCATCGGGACCCGCTGCAGGGTCTCGCGGCCGGTATCGAAGATGATCGCGTCCCAGCCGGCCGCGGCGATCTGCGAGGCGTACTTGGCCAGGCAGCGGCCGCGGAAGAAGGCGCGGGTGTCCTCGGGCGGGTCCGCCACCGCGCGGGCGATCTCCTGCTCGGCGACCAGCCGCTCGACCCGCCCGGAGGCGGCGAGGCGGTAGTACAGGCCGCGGTCCAGGCGCACGTCGTGGTACTGCAGGTCGACGAGGGCGAGCTTGGGGTCGGTCAGCTCCAGGCTGTCCCGCTCGGCGATCTGGCGCATGAGCTGGTACTTGGTGACCCAGTCGACGGTGCGATGGGCCTTGAAGGGGTCGTCCTCCAGCTGGGTGAGGACCGCCTCCCAGCGTTCCAGCACCTCGACCTGCCAGTGCTGGATGTCGCGGTCCTTAAGGTACTTCTTGGCCGCGTCCAGGTAGCCCCACTGGATCTCACAGGCGGTGACCATGCGGCCGTCCTTGCGCTCGACGGTTGCCCGCAGGGTCGGGTCCTTGGCGATGGCGCGCAGCGCCTGCACCGGGTTGGCGAGCTGCCAGTCGTCGCTGGGGACGGCGTCGTCTTCGATCAGGTTGAGGAGGATCGCCAGCGACCCGGTCTTGAGGAAGGTGGCGACCTCGTTCATGTTGGCGTCGCCGATGATCACGTGCAGGCGGCGGTAGCGCTCGGGGTCGGCGTGCGGCTCGTCGCGGGTGTTGATGATGGGCCGCTTGAGGGTGGTCTCCAAGCCGACCTCGACCTCGAAGAACTGGGAGCGCTGGGCGATCTGGTAGGCGACCGAGTTGTCGGCGGGGTCGCGCACCAGGCTGCCGGCGCCGGCGAAGATCTGGCGGCTGCACAGGAACGGGGTCAGGTCGCGGACCAGCCGGGTGAAGGGGGTGGTCCGGTCGACCAGGAAGTTCTCGTGGGTGCCGTAGGAGGTGCCCTTGCCGTCGGTGTTGTTCTTGTAGACCTGGATGCGGCGGCCGCCGGGGGTGAGCTGGGTGGCGCGGACCGCGGACTCGGCCAGGATGCGCTCCCCCGCCTTGTCGTAGACCACCAGGGTGCGCGGGTCAAGGCACTCCGGCGAGGAGTACTCGGGATGGGCGTGGTCGACGTAGTAGCGGGCGCCGTTGGTGAGGATGACGTTGGCCAGGCCAAGGTCGTCATCGCTGGGCACTTCGGGCTCGCGCGGTGCCTCGAAGCCCCGCGCATCGCGCAGCGGCGACTCCTCCTCGTAGTCCCAGCGGACCTTGCGGCCGCGGCCTGAGAATGCGTTCACAAGCAGGCTCGATGCCAGGACGGGGTTGGAGTCGGGTGAGCCGGGCACGGTAATCCCGTACTCGGTCTCGATCCCCATGACCTTGGTGATGGCCATCCGTCCCCCTATCCCCGGATGCGGCGTGGTTGGCCGGACGCGACCGGTGCGCCACCGGGAGGGAACGGGGCGGCCCAATGGCCGCCCCGCGCGTCCGGCTCGTCCGTCTCGATGCTACAGGTATTGGCCAGTGTTGACTTGTTCGATCGCACGCCCGAAGTCCTTGGAGCTGCCGCCGACCAGGGTCCGGACGTAGACGATGCGCTCGCCCTTCTTGCCGGAGATGCGAGCCCAGTCGTCGGGGTTGGTGGTGTTGGGCAGGTCCTCGTTCTCCTTGAACTCGTCGGTCACCGCCGCGTTCAGGTCCTCGGTCTTGATGCCCTTCTCGCCGGTCTTCAGGAACCGCTTGATGGCCATCTTCTTGGCGCGCGACACGATGTTCTCGATCATCGCGCCCGAGTTGAAGTCCTTGAAGTACAGGACCTCCTTGTCGCCGTTGGCGTAGGTGACCTCGAGGAAGCGGTTCTCGTCGGCGTCGGAGTACATCCGCTCGACGGTCTCGCGGATCATCCGCTGAAGCGCCGCCTCGCGGTCGCCGTCGGCCCGCTCTAGGACGTCGGTCGCCAGCGGCAGGGTCGCCAGCAGGTACTTGGAGAAGATGTCGCCGGCCGCGTCCTTGTTGGGCCGCTCGATCTTGATCTTCACGTCCAGGCGGCCGGGCCGCAGGATCGCCGGGTCGATCATGTCCTCGCGGTTGGAGGCGCCGATCACGATCACGTTCTTGAGCTGCTCCACACCGTCGATCTCGCTGAGCAACTGCGGGACGATGGTGTTCTCGACGTCGGAGGAGACGCCCGAGCCGCGGGTGCGGAAGATCGAGTCCATCTCGTCGAAGAACACGATCACCGGCACGCCCTCGTTGGACTTCTCCTTGGCGCGCTGGAAGATCAGCCGGATCTGCCGCTCAGTCTCGCCGACATACTTGTTGAGCAGCTCCGGGCCCTTGATGTTGAGGAAGTAGCTGCGCCCGCTGGGCCGGCCGGTCATCTCCGCCACCTGCTTGGCCAGCGAGTTGGCGACCGCCTTGGCGATCAGCGTCTTGCCGCAGCCCGGCGGGCCGTACAGCAGGATGCCCTTGGGCGGCTTGAGCTGGTGCTCGGCGAACAGGTCGGCGTGCAGGAACGGCAGCTCCACCGCGTCGCGGATCTGCTCGATCTGGGAGGAGAGCCCGCCGATGTCCTGGTAGGCGATGTCGGGCACCTCCTCCAGGATCAGCTCCTCGACCTCGGGCTTGGGCAGGTGCTCGAGCACGAACCCACTGCGGGCGTCCAGCAGCAGCGCGTCGCCGGCGCGCAGGGTGCGGTTGCGCAGCGGCTCGCCGATCTGCACCACCCGCTCCTCGTCGGCGTTGCCGATCACCAGGGCACGGTCGAGGCCGAGCATCTCCTTGAGGCTGACCACCTCGCCCTGGATCTCGTAGGTGCAGGCCTCCACCACGTTGAGCGCCTCGTTCAGCATCAGCTCCTGGCCGGGCTGCAGCGACTTCGGGTCGATCTCGGGGTGGACGTTGACGCGCAGCTTGCGACCGCCGGAGGAGATGTTGATGGTGCCGTCGTCGTTGACGCTGAGGAACACCCCGAAGCCGGAGGGCGGGGCGGTGAGCTTCTCGACCTCTTCCTTGAGCGCCAGGATCTGGTCGCGCGCCTCGCGCAGGGTGGCGGCGAGCCGCTCGTTCTGCGCCAGCGCCTGGGCGAGCTGGCCCTTGGTCTCGAGCAGGCGCTCCTCGAGCACGCGCACCTGGCGCGGGGAGTCCTGCAGGCGGCGGCGCAGCAGCGCCGTCTCCTCCTCGAGCAACTGGATCTGGTGGCGCAGCTCAGCGCCCTCAAGCACCTCTTCACCCTCCAGGTGTTCCACGTGTTCCACGCTTGGCTCAGGGTCACGGCGTGACCGAGGCTGCCTCGGGCGATCGGCGTCCTTCACGTGCGTCCCCCCTCTGCTGATGGAGATGCGACGGACTAGTCCTGGCATTCTCGGCGACGTAGGTAGGTTTGCCTACACCCTATCGGTTGTTTCGAAGTCGTGCTGGTGACCAATTCGGCGGTAGCCCGTTCCGGCGCGAGGGCGGCGCCGGTGCCTGGGCGGACTTGTTGGCGTTCGGGGACACGGGAGGTGTCGACAGGTCCATGCTACCTGTCTTCGCGCCCTGAACGCCTCCCTGTGCGATGACCCTGCCCCCTTTCCCGGATTGGCGTGGCCGTCCGCTGCCTCGGTGATGTCTCCGGCAGCCTAACTCCTCCCCGCCACAAAGGCGGACCCACGACTTTCTACAGCCAGGCCTCTGCGCTTCCGACTTCTCGTCCTGATCCCGGCGGCAGCAGGTCCCCCGCCGCCATCGGTCAAAAGGAGGGAGCCGCATGTCGTGCGCCCGTCGGTGCTGGTAGAGGAGTGGGTCGACCAACCGGTCTCGGCCCAGAGCCCTCGCGTGAGCCTTCGCATAGGCCTGCGCGCGGGCCTGGCCGGGCGTGCCGGCCAGGCTGTCCACCAGGTGGCCCTGGCTTGGTCCCGGACCCTTGGGCGGGTCCGGACCCGGACCCTGGCACGGCTGGAACGCTGCGGCATGTGGGGCCTGCTCGACCAGGCGGTCCTGGTCGGCACCGGCTTCACGCTCAACGTGGTGGTCGCCCACGACGCCGGGCCGCTCGAATACGGTCTGTTCACGCTGCTCCAGTGCGGCAGCCAGTTCGCCGGCCAGCTGGTCAAGTCCGCCTTCGGCGACGCGCTGCTGATCGAGGCGCGCGGCCGCCGGGTGTCTGACCCATCCGACGCCGCGGTCCTGCCGCTGGTTGTCTGCCATGCCCTTGCCGGCCTGGTGCTGGCATGCGGCTGGCTGGCGCTGGGCGGGCACGCCTTTGGGCTGCCAGCCCCGAACCCGTTCGACCTGCTGCTGCTCGCGCTGCTGCCGTTCGCCAGCTTCGGCGACGTGATCCGCGCGATCCGCCTGGCCGTGACCGACGAGCGGCGCCTGTTCCTCGGCGACCTGCTGGTCGGGGGCGGGCGGGCGGCGGCGCTGTGCCTGGCGTTCGCCGGGCTCGGCGGGGTCCGGCTCGGCCTGACCGCGCTGATCGTCAGCGGCCTCGCCTCGATCCTGTCGGTCCCGCGCTGCCTGCACGGCATGCGCGTCGCGCGCCTCGCGGCGCTGTGGCGGCTCGGCCGCTGGCTGGCCTGCGAGGGGGTGCTCTACGGCCTTGCCGCCTTCGGGGTCTGGCTGCTGGCGCTCCCGAGGTCGGGCGAGGCGGTGGCCAGCGACGTGCGCGCCGCGCTGCAGCTGTTCGGGCCGGTGCAGGCGGTCATGCTCGGCCTCAACATGATGCTGCTGCGCCGCCTCGCGGGCGAGGGTGGCCGGCTGGCTGGCGCGGCACGCACCCTTGCCGCCGTCCAGCTCACGGTGGTGGTCGGCGGCAGCACGACGCTGATCGCGCTCGGCCCGCGCGCCACCCAGCTGGTGTTCGGCAATGGCTTCGCGATGGGTCGCGCCGAGCTGCTCGCGGTGTCAGTGGCGCTGCTCGCCCAGACCGCCTGTGAGCTTGGCCTGTCGCGGCTGCGGTCGGTCGGCAGGGTCCGCACGGTGCTGCTCGGCAGGGTCGTGGTCACCGTGGTCGCGATCGCCGCGGCGTTCGCGGTCGGCACCACGCTCATCGGGGTGATGGTCGCGCTGCTGGTGAGCCAACTCGCTGGCGCCGCCTTCGCCCAGGTCGCCAGGACCCGCGACAGCCGGAAACCGAGCGTTGTCCCGGTCCCGGTCCGCGTCGGCCTCCTCCGCCGCGTGGTGCTGGCGGCCACCGCGATGCTGCACCAGTAGCGAGTAGCCAGTGGTTCGTGTTGAGGGCGGGCGGCCGGACTCCCCCGGGTGGTCCAGGCCGCGCGCCCTCAACACGTATTCGCCGCAGGATGCTGCGGAGGCTCAGCGGACCGGGGCGGGGGGGCCCCAGGGGGCGCTGACGCGGCGGGCGGAGACCAGAAAGCCGGTGTGGCCGATCATGCGGTGCTCGGGACGGACCGCCAGGCCGTCCACGTGCCAGGGACGCAGGATCGCCTCCGAGGTTTCGATCAGGCCGAAGCGGCGCGAGGCCTCCAGCTCCTCCACCAGGCGCATGATCTGCGGCACCGTGGCGACGAAGGCGACCAGCACCCCGCCGGGCTGCAGCGCCTCGGCCGCGCCCGGCACCACCAGCCACGGCTCCAGCATGTCGAGCAGCACCCGGTCGAGGGTGCCGACTGTGGCGATGCCCGCCACCACGTCACCCTCCCGCAGGTCCCAGGTCGTGGCGTCGGGGAGCTTGCCGAACCAGGCCTCGACGTTGCGGCGGGCCTGGGCGGCGAACTCCGGGCGCAGCTCGAAGGAGACCAGCCGCCCGCCGGGTGCCAGCGCCTGCAATAACGTCATGGACAGCGCGCCCGATCCCGCCCCGGCCTCCAGCACGGTCATGCCCGGCTGCACATCGGCGGCCATCACCATGAGGGCGAGCACTCGCGGGTAGATCACCTGAGCACCGCGGGGCATCTTCAGCACCCAGTCGGCCAGGGTGAGCCGCAGCACCAGCAGGCGCTGGCCGAGGTCGGTGGCGACCACCTCGCCCTCGCGGTTGCCGATCACCTGGTCGTGGGCGAGCCGGCCGCGGTGGGTGTGGAAGGTCGCGCCGGCCTGCAGCGTCACCAGGTAGCGGCGGCCCTTGGCGTCCTGCAGCAAAACCCGCTCGCCCGCCTCAAGGGGGCCGCTCACCCGGCGCGCACCTCCGCGATCGGCAAGGGCCTCGCGCCACCCTCTGCCAGGCGCTCGACCAGGCGGGCGCGGGTGCGGCAGAAGGCGCAGATAGGCGCCTCGACGGGGTCGTTGGGTGCCTGGGTGACCATGCCACAGCGGGAGCACTCGGCCAGCTCGGCACCTTCGGCGTGGCGCAGCAGCTCGGCGGCTTTGTCGAGGTAGCCGAACAGGAAGTTGTGCTTGGTGCCGGGGGAGGCCTCCTCCATCTGGTTCAGGGTCTCCTTGTGGCGCATCTGGGTGTTGCCGGCGACCAGCGGGCACTCCTCGATCACGTAGTCGATGCCCTTGAGCACGCAGTAGGCGGCGGTCTCGCGCTCGGCCAGGCGGTACAGCGGCTTGACCTTCTTGACCAGGCCGGGGCGGGTCGCCTCCAGCACCGGGTACTGGCGCGCCATCGCCTCGGTGTCCCAACGCAAGGTGTTGCCGAATAGGACCGCCGCCTCGTCATCGAGGTTGTGGCCGGTGGCGACCACGTCGTAGCCGCCGTCGAGGGCCGCCTTGTTGAAGATGTAGCGCTTGGACAGCCCGCAGACGCCGCAGGAGGAGCGGCCGGCCGTGCCCGCCTTGGCCGCCTGCGCCGCCGCCTGGGGGATGGTGTAGCCCTGCTCGGCGGCGAGGTCGTGGACGAGCAGCCTGGCGCCGCGTTCAGCGGCGAAGCTCTCGCAGAACTGCTTGGAGCGCTCGGAGTAGGCGCCGATGCCGAGGCTCAGGTATAGCCCGTCAGTCTGATAGCCGAGGCCGAGCAGGATGTCCCACAGCGCCAGGGAGTCCTTGCCGCCAGAGACCGCCACCAGGATCCGGTCCTCCGGGGCCAGCATGTGGTGCTTGGCGATCGCCCGGGTCACCTGCTGCCCGGCGTAGTGGAGGAAGCAGTCCCGGCAGAAGGCCGCGTTGTGGCGGCGAACCTCGATCACCACCGGCCCCCGGCAGCGCTTGCAGCGCATCGCCATCCCGCTCACCCCCCTCCGGAGATGGCGAAGCGGACCTCTACGCTGTCCCCGTCGCGAAGCCGGTCCTGGCTGGTGAGCAGGTCACCGTCGCGGATCACCAGCACGGTCGTCGGCAGCACCTCCAGCTTCGCCAGCAGGTCAGCGACCCGCTCGACGTCGGCGACTTCGACGGTCCGGTCAGGCGGCCGCAGCCGCGCGGTCACGAGCACGGATCCGCCTCCTTGGTCGTGCGCTGGGCATACGAGATTTCTGAAGACCCCGAAGCCAACGATACCGCCGCGCGAACCCCCCTCGCTCGCCCGCCTCTGCGCGGCTTACACTGTTTTGCCCGCCTTTCCCTGCTGCGCGAGATCGAGGCTTGTCATGAGCGCTCCCGCCGTGCCCCCGACTCCGACCGACCCGGACGACCCTGCTCCGCGAGGCCGCGGGCCTGAGCGCCGCCGGAGGGGGCAGGAACGGGACCTGCGAGCCCACCCGTTCCCAGTGGCCACCCCGGAGGACTGGCGCGACCCGGGCGCGACCATGACGGTCCTGTACCGCCACGCCGAAGCCACCGCCATGGAGGCGATCGACTGGTACCTCCGAGACAAGCGCGGCAAGAAACGCCTCTCCCAAACCCTGCGCGCCCTCGCGATCCTCCTGGTCGCCGCCGGCGGCCTCCAACCCCTCCTCGCCGCCGGCAACGTCTCCTGGGCAAGCCCCGACTGGGGCTACGTCCTCCTCGCCCTCGCCGCTGCCTGCGTCGGCTTCGACCGCTTCTTCGGCGTCTCCTCCGGCTGGATGCGCTACATCATCACCGCCCAGGCCATCCAGCGCCGCCTCGCCACCTTCCAGTTCGACTGGGCGACCGAATGCGCCCACGTCGCCCAGTCCCCTACCACCCCCAACGGCGACCAGGTCCTGACCCCCCGCCTGGCCCTCCTCCAGCGTTTCGGCGAGGACCTCCTCGACCTCCTCCAAGCCGAAACCACCGAATGGGTCGCCGAGTTCCACTCCAACCTCTCCCAGCTCTCCCAGCTCGAGGCCCACACCACCCGTCCGTGGGTGGGTCCCAGCCCTGGACCCGGGTCGGGCATGGGTGCCGATCAGGCAGGTGGAGGGCGCGGGACGAGCACGGCTCCCGGTGGCAGCCGCTCGAACCCAGGGAGGTAGGGTCCAACTCCCCTGGCTCGAACCGGCACAGCCCGATCACCCACCGGAACTCCCCCGCGACGGTACCCTCCAGCTTGTAGGCACCGCTGGGGGTCACCGCGGCCCAGCCGTGCGCAGCGGGATGAGCGTCGCCAGGCACTGTCCGCTGGCCGCATCCCACACCGCACCGTCTGATCGGCGCTGGCGGAGGCCAGCAGGGTGCCGTCGGGGCTGAACGCCACCGTTCCTGAGATGTCAACGTCGATCAGCAACGCTGACCGGTAGCACCAAACGGTCTTGTGCCACCTGGTCCCCGCGCCCTGCCCGCTCAGCCACACGGGTCTTCTGCGGCCGTGCCACAAGATGTGGCCGTGCCGCTGCCCGCTGGCCTCCTGGAGGCCCAGGTCCCTCACAGCCCCGGGACTGCTCGCTCGGCCTGGCCGGCAGCTCT
>Ga0137384_10000846_pt1 | contig 23710 bp, 10 predicted proteins | sample SagtaG_2_FD_104922 | JGI IMG/M metagenome (GOLD analysis project Ga0137384, IMG submission 104922) | Vadose zone soil microbial communities from Sagehorn Ranch, Mendocino, California, USA - Sage2_R_60_16 metaG | ecosystem: Environmental > Terrestrial > Soil > Vadose zone | place: USA... | reverse complement strand
GCTGGGGGCCAAGGGGTCGCGGGTTCAAATCCCGCCTCCCCGACCAAATTCTCTCGCCTCGCCGTTTCGGACCTGATCTGTATTCGAGGCGAGGGTTCGAGAGTGGTCGCCTTCCGCAGACCAGTTTTCACGCTCGGCGGCGAACACTGCCGATTTCGTATTCGGGATGGCCCCTGGCCAGGAGTTCGAAACTCGCGAGCGCAGCACCCCGCCCAGCGCGAGGCCGCGCTGGCCACGGCACGACGGGCCCTGAAGGCGGCCGCGACGCCGGCTACGTCGGGGCACCTCCGGCGGGCGGCGGCGGCGGTGCGGCTCCGCGCGTACCGGCCAGACCTGCGCCCGCCCGTCGGCAGCAGCCGGCTGGGGGGTGGGCCGGACCTGCCTGGGGGGTCGGCCGTGGCCGACCCACGACGGCGAGCCGATGGCGTTCGTGGCCCAGGTCCGCCTCGACGAGGTCGCGTCGTGCGCGCCCGGCGGCGCGCTGCCCGACGAAGGCCTCCTCATCGTCTTCGTGGCCCTAGAGGCGGACGGCGGCTACCCCGCCAACGAGCGCGCAGTCCACATCGAGGTCGTGCCGGCGACCGCGCTCAGGCGGGCGTCCTGGCCGGCCAGGCTGCCGGAGGAGCTCCGCTTCGACGAGGCCCAGCTCCCGCCCGAGCCGATCCCGGCCCTGCCGCCCGTGCCGTCAGCCCTGAGCGCGGCGGACGAGGCCGCCTGGTGGGACCTTGTGGATGCCACCTCACCGGCCCGGCCGGACCATCGGCTGCTGGGCACCCTCGCTCCATGAATGGCGGACCGCCCGACGACGACCGTGGCCGGCCCGGCCGGCTGCTCCTGCAGGTCGACAGCGACGGCATCAGCGGGTTCACGTTCGACTACGGCGGCCTGCTCCGCGTCTGGATCTCCGCCTGGATCTCCGCCGCCGCCCCATCGCTCCTGGATGGGCGGCGTGCGCGGCAGATATCGACAGCGCCTGACGCACCCCCGACCCGCCGCCGCGGCCACGCTTGCACGAGGCAGCCGACGTGAGGGCGAACCATTCCCTGATTCGCTGCCTCGACATGGTCTTCGCCGGTTCGAGCAACTTTCAGGGTTAACCCTGTGACGTCTCGACTGCCCCATGTGGCACGTTCAGCATTCACCCGATCGCACCCCGCAGCCGGTGATGAGATCTGGGGCCTGGGAGGGACATGTGAACGGCGAGATCGTGGCGGAGCACATCGCAATCGTCGGCATGGCCTGCCGCTTCCCCGGGGCGGCCAACCTCATCGAGTTCTGGAGCAACCTGGCCGGCGGCGTGGAGTCGATCAGGTCCTTCTCCGAGGCTGCCCTCCTCGCCGCCGGCGTCGACCCCGAGGTGGTTCGAGACCCCGCCTACGTCCGGAGGGCGGCGGCGCTGGACGACGTCGAGAGCTTCGACGCCGCCCTCTTCGGTCTCACCGCCCGCGAGGCCGAGCTGCTCGACCCTGCGCAGCGCCTCTTCCTGGAGGTCGCCCACCACGCGCTGGAGGACGCCGGCTGTGATCCCGCCCGCTTCGGCGGTGCCGTCGGCGTGTTCGGCGGCACCGCCGGGAGCCAGTACTGCTGGCTCAACGTGCGCGCCAACCCGGACGTCGCCGCCGGCGTCGGTGAGCTGGCGATCCTCACCTCGACCGAGACCGACTACCTGGCCACGCGAGTGTCCTACAAGCTCGGACTGCGAGGGCCGAGCCTGGCGGTCCTCACCGCGTGCTCCACGGCTCTGGTATCCGCGCACGTCGCCTGCGGGAGCCTGCGCGCCCGGGACTGCGACCTGGCGCTGGCCGGCGCGTCCTTCGTGCAGCTGTCGCACGCCGCCGGCTATCCCCACCAGGAGGGCGGGCTCGAGTCCTCGGACGGGCATTGCCGGGCATTCGATGCCGCCGCCGACGGCACCGTCTGGGGCACCGGCGCCGGTGTCGTCGCGCTGAAGCGCCTGGCCGACGCCGTCGCGGACGGCGACCACGTCTACGCCGTGATCCGCGGGAGCGCGATCAACAACGACGGCACGGACAAGGCCGGCTTCTCGAGCCCGAGCGTGGACGGACAGGCCGCGGCCATCTCTCGCGCGCTGGAGGCGGCCGGCGTGAGCCCGGGGACGATCGACTACGTGGAAGCCCACGGCACGGGCACCCAGGTAGGCGACCCGATCGAGGTGGAGGCGCTGAACCGGGTCTACCGCAGGGATCCCTGGCAGCCCGGCACCTGCGCCATCGGCTCGGTCAAGACCAACATCGGCCACCTCGGCTCCGCGGCCGGCGCGGCCGGGCTCATCAAGGTGGCCCTGGCGCTGCACCACCGGGCGATTCCGCCCAGCCTGCACTTCCGGCGGCCGAACCCGGCGATCGACTTCGCCAGCGGTCCCTTCTTCGTCAACAGCAGCCTGCGACCCTGGGACGTCGATGGCCGGCCCCGGCGGGCGGGAGTGAGCTCGTTCGGCATCGGCGGCACCAATGCGCACGCCGTGCTGGAGGAGGCGCCACCGCCGGCGCCGTCACAGCGAGGCCGGGACTGGCAGGTCCTGGCGCTGTCGGCCCACAAGCCGGAGCTGCTGGACACCGCGGCCATGCGGTTGGCCGAGCACCTGCGGCGGCATCCGGAGGTCCCCCTGTCCGACGTCGCCTACACGCTCCAGGTCGGTCGCGCCGCTCGCCCCTGGCGGCGAGCGGTCGTCTGCCGCGCCGAAGACGCCGCGGAGCGGCTGACCCGCACGGACGCCGGAGCGTTCCACGCCGGCGGCCCGATCGCCAGGCCCGCGGGGCTGGTCTTCCTGTTCCCGGGCCAGGGCGCCCAGCACGTCGGGATGGGGCGAGAGCTGTACGAGACGGAAGAGGTCTTCCGCGACGCCGTCGACCGCTGCGCCGCGCACCTCCGGGCGGACATCGGGCTCGACCTGCGCACCCTGCTCTACCCCGCCGCCGGCGTCTCGCCGGCGACGTCCGAGCGGCTCGACCAGACGGCGATGACGCAGCCCGCCATCTTCACGATCGAGTTTGCGTTGGCCGACCTGCTGGAACGCTGGGGGCTCGTGCCGGAGGCCATGCTCGGGCACAGCATCGGGGAGTACGTCGCCGCCTGCCGGGCCGGCGTCTTCTCTCTCGAGGCGGCGCTGCGCCTGGTGGCCGCCCGCGGCCGGCTCATGCAGGGCCTCCCGCCGGGCGCGATGCTGGCCGTGCCCGTGGAGCCGGCGGAGCTGCGGCCCCTGCTCGGAGGCGGGGTGGCTGTGGCCGCGGTCAACGGCCCGGAGCTCTGCGTCGCCTCCGGGCCGATCCCCGCGATCGAGGCCCTGGCCGGCGCGCTGGCTGCCCGCGGCATCGTCGCAACCCGGCTGCGAACCTCGCACGCCTTTCACTCGGCGATGATGGAGCCCATCCTGGCCGAGTTCGCGGACCGGGTCCGCGACGCCGGCCCCCTGCCGCCGCGCATCCCCTTCGTGTCCAACGTCACCGGCACCTGGATCACCGACGCCGAGGCCACCGACCCGGGCTACTGGGCTCGCCACCTCCGGCAGCCGGTCCAGTTCGCGGCCGGCGTCCGGGAGCTCGCGGGCCGGACGCTGGTGGAGGTGGGACCGGGCCAGGCCCTGACCGGCCTGGTGCGCCTCCAGCCGGAGGCCGGCGCCACGTGCGTGCCCTGCCTGCCGCACCAGCGGGACGGCGGCTCCGAACAGCGGGCAGCGGTGGAGGCGGTCGGCCGGCTCTGGGCGCTGGGCACCCCGGTCGCCTGGGAGCCATTCCACGACCGCCCGCGCCGCCGGACCCCGCTGCCCGGCTCCCCGCTCGACCGGCGGCGGTACTGGATCGACCCCCCGCGGCGGGATGCCGCCCGACCGGCACCGCCCGACCGGCGCTCCGGAAAGCTGCCCCCCGACCGCTGGTTCTCGGTCCCCTGCTGGCGGCAGGCGCCGGCTCCGCTCGCCGGCCCGGCTGTGACCGGTGAAGGCGCCTGGCTGCTCTTCGAGGACCCGGCCGGCCTGGCCGGCGCCCTGGCGCTGCGCCTGACCGGACAGGGCCGGACGGTGGTGTCGGTGCGGCCGGCCGGCGACCTCGCCAGGCTGGGCGAGCGCGCCTTCGCCATCGACCCGGACCGGCCGGAGCACTACGAGGATCTCCTGCGCGCGCTGGACGCAGACGGTCTCAGGCCCTCGGCCGTCGTGCACGCCTGGAGCGTCGGTCCGCGGCCGGCCGAGCTGGAGATCGGCGCCGGCGCCGTGGAGCGGACGCGCCGGCTCGGCTTCTCCAGCCTGATGGCTCTGTCCCGGGCCTGGGCCGCGGGGGAGGCCGGCCACCCGCTCCGCCTGCTGGCGGTCACCAGCGACGCCCAGGAGGTCGTGGGCGGGGACCTGCTCCGGCCGGGCGCGGCGACGGTCGCTGGCGTGTGCCGCGTGCTGCCGGCCGAGGTCCCGGAGGCGACGTGCCGTCACCTCGACGTGGCGCTTCCCCAGTCGGAGGGTCGCAGCTGGGAGCGGCTGCTCGACCTGCTCGTGACGGAGGTCACCGGGCCCGCCGAGGACCCGGTCGTGGCGTTCCGGGGCGGACGGCGCTGGGTCCAGTCCTACGAGCCGGTCGAGCTGCCGGCCGAGGCGGGCGCCGGCCTCCGCCGGGGCGGCGTCTACCTGATCACGGGCGGCCTGGGCGGCATCGGTCTGACGCTCGCCCGCGACCTGGCCGAGCGCCTGCAGGCGCGGCTCGTGCTCACGGCCCGCTCGCGGCTGCCCGACCCCGAGCGGTGGCCGGACCGGCTGGCGGAGCACGGGCCGGGGGACCGGGTCAGCCGGCAGATCCGGGCCATCCGGGAGATGGAGGCGGCCGGCGCCGAGGTCCTGGTGCTCTGCGCGGACGCGTCCGACCGCCCGGCCATGACGGGCGTGCGGGCGGCGGTGCTGGAGCGGTTCGGGGAGTTGAACGGCATCGTCCACGCCGCCGGCCTGGCCGGCGGGGGCCTGATCGAGGTGAAGACGGCCGAGCAGGCGGCGGAGGTCATGGCGCCCAAGGTCGCCGGCGGTGCGGTGCTGGCAGAGGTCTTCGGCGACCTGCCCCTCGACTTCGTCTCCCTCTGCTCGTCGATCACCGCGGTGGCCGGCGGCTACGGCCGGTCCGACTACTGCGGCGCCAACGCCTTCCTGGACGCGCTGGCCCACGCGTCCGCCTTCGGCGAGACGCCGGTCACCTCCGTCTGCTGGGACGCCTGGCTGGAGGCCGGCATGGCGGTGGACAGCGGGGTGCTGACGACGAACGGCCGGGCCCGCCGGAGCCAGGGCACGAGATCGCTCGACCACCCCCTGCTGACCGCGCTGGAGCCCGCCGCCGGAGGCTCGGCGGCCGAGGTCTCGGGCGTCCTCGCGCCGGCCCGCCACTGGGTCCTGGACGAGCATCGCGTGGCGGGCGTTCCCGTCCTGCCCGGCACCGCCTGCCTGGAGCTGGCGAGGGCTGCCTTCGAGCAGGTCGCCGGCCCGGGCCCGGTCGAGCTGCGCGACGTGGCCTTCCAACTGCCGCTCGCCATCCCCGACAGTGAGGAGCGCGAGGTGCGCGTCGTGCTGGAGGGCCCGCCGGGCGACCTGGAGTTCCGGCTCCTCAGCGCGGGCCCGGACGGCGCGGAGCTGGAGCACGCCAGGGGCGGCATCGCGCGGGTGGGCAACGTGCCGCCGCCGCGGCACGACCTGGAGGCCGTCCGCCGGCGCTGCAGCCGTCCGCCGGGCGAGCGGGGATCCAGGCTGGTCACGTGGGGCGCTCACTGGGAGAGCCTGAGGCGCCTGGGCATCGGCGACGGTGAGTCGCTGGCGTTCCTGGAGGCCTGCCCGTCCGTCGCCTCCGAGCTCCGCGACCTGCCCCTGCACCCGGCCCTCCTGGACGAGGCGCTCGCCTTCGGCGACCCCGGCCAGCTCGGGCAGGAGGGCACGTACCTGCCGGTGGGCTACGGCCGGCTCACGCTGCGGTCGGCGCTGCCGGCCCGACTGTACAGCCACCTGCGCCGCCGGCCGGACCAGGTCGACGGCGTGCTGGCCTGGGACGTGACGCTCATGGACGAGTCGGGCGCCGAGGTCGCGGCGATCCGCGAGTTCCTCGTCAGGCGCGTGGACGAGGCGGCGATGTCGACGCAGCTCGCCACCGCCGGCCGCCCGCCCGCCCCGGCGGTACCCGGCATCACGCTGGCCGAGGGATCGGAGGTTTTCCGCCGGCTCGTCGCCTCCTCGCCAGGGCCGCAGGTGGTCGTGTCGGTCACCGACCTGGCCGGGGCGCTAGCGGCGGCACGGCGGCACGTCACGGCGTCTGCCCTGGAGGAGAGGCCGGAGGCGCGGCCGGCCGCCACGCTGCCGCGCACCCTGGACGAGCCCTACGTGCCGCCGCGCGGCGAGCTGGAGCAGGTGCTGGCCGACCTCTGGTCCGAGCTGCTCGGGGTCAGCCCGATCGGGGCCGAGGACGACTTCTTCAAGCTCGGCGGCAACTCGCTGGTCGCGATCCAGCTTTTCTCGCTGGTCCGGGCCAGGCTCGACATCAGGGTGCCGATGCGCGGCCTGTTCCAGGCCCCGACGGTCGCCGGGCTGGCCGAGCTGGTGCACCGGACCAGGTCGGGCGGCGCGCTGGAGGAGCCGGAGCTGGTGCCCGTGCCGCGGGGGGCCGGGTGAGCGCGCCGGCCGGGGACGACGTCGTCGTCGCCCTGGACGCCTCGCGCGAGCTGGCGGAGACGGTCGCGGCGACGCTGGGCCGCCCGGTGCTGGCCGCCGGCGGCCCGAGAGCGCTGGTGGCCGTGATCGAGACCACGCCCGCCAGCAGCCTGCTGATCGTCCCCGGGCCGCAGTTCACCGTGGCGGATGCGAAGGCGGTCGCGGACGCGAGCACGGCCGCCGGCCGGCCCGTCGGCCTCGTCGCCTCGTGGGCCGGGGACGACGCGGTGGGCCGTCAGCTCGAGAAGCTGGGCGCCTACCGGCCGGCGGGGACCGACGAGGACCTCGTCTTCGTCCAGTTCGGGTTCGCACCGCTGGCCAGCACGGGCGGCGGGCGCCTGCGCCTGGCCGCCGGCACGGAGGCCGGAGTGGCGGGCCGGCTGCAGGAGCCCCACCGGCTGCTCGCGGTCGCCTCGTACGGTTCGGCGGTCGACGCCGAGATCGGCGACGCCTACGTGTGCGCCCTGGCCGGGAACGACGCCGGCGGAGCCGGTCCCCGCCGGCTGCCCTGTCACCTGGGCGGCCTGTGCCTGGAGCGCCACCGGGCCACCGGCGCGCCGGAGCCCTTCGCCCGGGTGAGTCCCGGCTGCGTCGTCGCCGACTGCGTCATCTGGGGGATCTGCAGCGCCGTCGGCCTGGCCGGCTCCGTGGTCGATGCCCGGGATTCCGTGGTTCGCCAGTTCCTCTGCTCGCGCTGGTGCCGGCACGTCCTCGCCCCGTACAAGGCGATGGAGGTGGACCTCCCGTCGCTGCTGCTCGCGACCGGCCTGGCCCGGGCGGGAGCCACGCTGGGAGAGATGGCGCTGGCGCTCAATCGCTCCAGCCTGCACGCGAAGCACCACGACGCGCCGTGGCTGCTGATCGGCGACCCTGCCGGCAGGCTGCCCGGCGCCGGGGCCGGGGAGCCCGTCCGGGCCATCGACGGCGACGCCGTCGCGGACGTCACGCTCACCGCGGGTGAGATCGCCCTGCTGCGGAGCGAGCGGGAGGTCGCGGCCGTCACGGGCGAGTGCGACGAGCCGGCCGCGGCCCTATCGCGCCGGCTGCTCGTGCGGCCGGTGCCCGGCACCGGCCACGTGATCGCCTGCCTGGCGTCGGGGGCACCGGTGTCCCTGCGGCTGCGCGCGCAGCCGCTGGACGGCCTGCCCGCCGAGCTCCGGCAGGCCCTGTCGATCTGGACCCGCCCGGGGTCCTACGCGGGGCTGCGGCGCCAGCTGGAGGCGGCGGCGAAGCTCGTCGACCAGCGCTACCGGCCCGGCATCGACGACCTGGTGGTCCAGCTCGCGACCCGGGCTCGCAGCGTGGGGCCGCAACTCCCGGCGGGGACGGTGCTGAGCGGCCCGGGCTGGCCGAGCTCGTCGCTGGCGGATCGCTGTAACGCGGAGCGGCAGCGGTGGAGGACGCTGCACCTGGACGCGCTGGAGTACCTGCGGCGTCTGACCGAGCGGAGCCCGGCGACGCCGGGCTTCCTGCACAAGATGGCGGCGCCAGCGCCCGGCTGGCAGGCCGGGGACGAGCCCTGCCCGTACTGCGGGATGCCCGTGGAAGAGGCGCGGTACCGGGTGGATGACTCCGCTCTCCTCCGCTCCAGGGTGCAGTGCCTGCGGTGCGGGCTGATCTCCGACGCTCCGGCGGCCATCGGCGTCCCGCGCCTCGAGTGCGCGGCCGCGGTCGCGCCGGGACGGGGCCTCCAGTGGTCGCTCCAGGTGCCGGACCAGGATGGCGAGTGGGCCTACTACGCGGCGACCATGACGTTCGAGCGGGTGCCCTGGACGGTGGTGGAGGAGGCGAGCGTCGCCGCCGGGTGGCACCAGCGAGGAGACGCCGCCGGCGTCCTGTCCGGCACCCTGACCGTGCGGCCCGACGTTCCCGACGGCCTGTACAGCTGCCTCGCGATCGCGGTCGCCCACGGCGAGCCCTGCTTCGCTCGCCGGTTCGTGCAGGTCGGCGGCCTGGGCGTGGCTCCGCGCGGGGGGGACCGATGAACGGTCCCACCGGGGGGACGGCGCCGGCCACGACCGTGATCGCGGCGAACTTCACCGTCGATCCCATCGAGCGGCCGCTCGGCGCCTGGCTCTCCCGTCTCGGGCTCCCCTACCGGCTCGCGCTCGCCCCGTACAGGCAGGTCGGCCAGCAGCTCCTGGACCCCCACGGCGTGCTCAACCAGCCCGGGACCGGCTTCGCGGCCATCCTGGTGCTCCTGGAGGGCCTGCGCCCGGCCGGGGGCCTGCCGGCGGACCCGGCCGCGGCTCATGAGGAGGTCGGGGCCGGCGTGGACCTCCTCGCCGGCGCCCTGCGCCGCAGCCCGGCGCTGGGCCCGGGACGACGGTGCCTGCTCCTGGTGACGCCGGCCACGCCCCGACTCCTGGCGATGCCCGGGGGGCCGGTCCTCCAGCGGGAGTTGGAGGACCGGCTGGCGCGGGCGGTGGCGGGCCTGCCCGTGACCGTCATCGGCTCGTCGGAGATCGCCGGCGGGTACCCGGTGGAAGACTACTACGACGCCCGGGGCCACGAGCTGGCCGACGTGCCGTACACCCCGGCCCAGTTCGCCGCCCTCGCGACCCTCCTGGCCCGCCGGCTGCGGGCCGAGGCGCGGCCGCCGCGCAAGGCGCTGGTGGTCGACTGCGACGGGGTCCTCTGGTCCGGGTCGTGCGGCGAGGACGGGCCGCACGGCGTCTCGATCGAGGGGCCGCACCACCGGATGCAGCGGTTCATGGTCGAGCAGGCCCGGCTCGGCACCCTCGTCTGCCTCTGCTCGAAGAACTCCGAGGCGGACGTGATGGCGGTCTTCGCCGAGCGCACCGACATGCCGCTCCGGCGCGAGCATCTGGCGGCCTGGCGCATCAACTGGAAGCCGAAGTCGGCGAACCTGGCCGACCTGGGCCGGGAGCTCGCCGTCGGCCCGGAGGCCATGGTCTTCATCGACGACAGCCCGCTCGAGTGCGCCGACGTCGAGAGCAACTGCCCCGCCGTCCTGACACTGGGCTTCCCCGCCCACGAATGCCCATCCGACTTCTGCGACCGCCTCTGGGCCTTCGACCGGGCTTACGTCACCGAGGAGGACGGCAGCCGCGCCGGCTCCCACCGGCGGGCCCGATCGCGGGCGGCGGCCCAGCGGGAGTTCCCGTCGTACGCGGCCTTCATCCGCTCCCTGGACCTGCGGGTCACGATCGAGCCCATGACGCCGGGCGACGCCAACCGGATGGCGCAGCTCTCGGTCCGCACCAACCAGTTCAACGCGACCGGGATCCGGCGGACGCCGGGCGAGATGCTCGCCCTCCTGGACCGGCCGGACCGGCGCTGCCTGGTCGTCCGCGTCAAGGACCGCTTCGAGGACTACGGGCTGGTGGGTGGCGTGGTCGCCGAGGTGGGCGCGCCCGACCGCCTCCGCGTGGAGAGCCTGTTCCTGAGCTGCCGGACGCTGGGGCGGGGCGTTGAGCACCAGATCGTGGCGCGGCTGGGGGTGATGGCCCTGGAGCGCGGCCTCGCCGAGGTCCAGCTGCCGGTCACGGCGACGCCCAGGAACGAGCCCCTCCAGCAGTTCGCGGCCGCCCTGCCCGGGACGGCGGTCGGGGAGGGCACCTCCCGGTGGGCCGTCCGCCTGCCGGCTGGGGCGGCCGCCGTGGTGTCGTTCGACCCGGACCGGGCCGCACCCGCGGCGAGCGGGGACGCCGTGCCCGGCTGGCTGGACGAGGAGTCGGCCGAGGCCGTGGACGAGAACGCCATCCTGCGCCAGCTGGCCGCCGGCGTGGCGGCCCCCATCGGGGACGACGCGCCCGCCGGCGAGGCGGCGGGCGGAGGCGGGGACCCGATCGAGGCGAGGCTGCACGCCATGTGGGAGGACCTGCTGGGTCTGCCCTCGATCGGAGCCCACGACAACTTCTTCGAGCTGGGAGGCACGTCACTGGCCGCGTTCCGGCTGCTGAGCCGCATCCGCGCCGAGCTGGACGTCGACCTGGACGCGAACGTCCTCTTCGACACCGGCCTGACGCTGGCGACCCTGGCCACGGCGGTTCGCGCCCAGCGCCTGGTCCAGGTCGAGCCGGCATCGTAGTGGCCAATGCGGTCCTGCTCGCCACCGGGACGCGGGGGGACGTGGAGCCGCTGCTCACGATCGCCCGCGCGCTCCGCGAGCGGGGTCACTCGACCACGCTGGTCACGAACTGCGGCTACCTGTCGCTGGCCTCGCGGTCCGGCATCCCCGCGCTCCCGGTCGACGACGCGGCCGGCTTCGCCCGGTTCATCGACGACCAGCCGCTGCTGAACGACCTGCGGACGGTCCCGGAGTTCTACGCCAGGCATGTCGTCCCCGCCTGGCGGCCCGAGTTCGACCTGCTGCACGGCCTCTGCGGCGAGGAGGGCTCGGTGATCGTCTCCCTGGCGCTGAGCGGGGTGGCCGCGCTCTGCACCGCCGAGGCGACGGGGTCGGCGCTGGTGACGGTGTTCATCTCGCCGCCTCAGGCGGAGGGTGCGGCCTTCCTGCCCCGCTTCTACGCGGCCCGCCTGGCGGCGGAGATCGACGCCTTCCGGCGGGACGTGGCGCTGCCCGCCGTTGCCGACTGGGAGACGTGGCTCGCGCTGCCCACCGCCAGCATCGGCAACTGGCCGGGCTGGTTCGGGCCGGGGGTGCCGGAGGTGTGCGCGCCCGTCGGCTTCCTCCTCCACGAGCCGGAGGAGACCGGCCCGCTCCCGGCGGACGTCGACGCGCTCCTGCGCCAGAAGCCGGTGCTGATCAGCGGCGGCAGCGGCAACTTCGTCGACGCCCGGTTCTACGACGCGGCCGTCGGCGGCTGCGCGGCGCTGGACAGGCCGGCCCTGGTGGTGACCAGGCGGCGGAGCGCCGTGCCGGCGGCCCTGCCGCCCGGCGTCGGGTGGGTCGCCGAGATCCCCCACGCCGCGATCCTGTCCCGGGTGAGCGCCGTGATCCACCACGGGGGCATCAACACGATCGCGTGGGCGCTCGCCGCGGGGGCGCCGCAGCTGGTGCTGCCCGCGGGTCACGACCGCCCCGACAACGCCGCGCAGGTGCGGCGCCTGGGCGTGGGCCGGTTCGTCCCCATGAGCCGGTGGTCCGAGGCGGCCGTGAGCGCGGCGTTGACGGAGCTCGACTCGGCCGAGCTGCGGGAACGGTGCGAGCGGTATCGGCTGGTGATGGAGGCCGAGGGGACCGGCGCCGGGGCCCGGGCGGCCGCGATCGTGGAGGCGGCCGCGCGGGCCGGCGGCGCCGGGTGAACCGCTCCAGCGCAGCCGTCGTGACGCCGACCGTGGGCAGCCGGCACCTGCACCAGGCGATCCGCAGCGTCCAGGCGCAGACGTACCCGCACGTGCGCCACCTGGTCGTCGTCGACGGTCCGGCGTTCGCCGGGGCCGCAGAGGGGATCGTCCGCGAGTACACCGGCGGTGACCGGCGGATCGACGTCCTGAGGCTGCCCTACAACACCGGGTGCGGGGTGCACCGGGGCCACCGCGTCTACGCGGCGTCGCCCTTCCTCTGCAACGCCGACGTGCTGTTCAACCTCGACGACGACAACTGGTTCGACCCCGAGCACGTGGAGGACTGCATCGCCACCCTGGAGCGCCGGCGGTGCGATTGGACGCACGCATTCCGGCGCATCCGCCTGGCGGATGGCAGCCCGGTCTGCGAGGACGACGCCGACAGCATCGGTCGCTGGCCGCGCCACCAGACGCTGGCGCTGGGCACGGGTTGCCTGCCCGCCCCGGACGAGGCCTTCCTGGCCACCTATCGTCACCTGGTGGACACCAGCTGCTACGCCATCCGTCGCCACCTCTACGCCCGGGTCGCCCACCGCTGGGTGTACGGCCACGGCGCGGACTCGATCGTGGCCGACGTGCTCATCCGGACCGCGCCGGTCGCCTCGACGACGCGGACGACGGTCAACTACCGGCTGGGCAGCGCCTCCAGCGCCGGCCCTTCCTTCTTCCTGGAGGGGAACGCGACCATGCGCCGGCTGTACGGCGCGACATACCCGTGGCGGCAGCCGCAGGAGGCGCGGCTCGGGCCGGCGGCGCACGCCCCGGGCTGAGCCCGGCCGGACCCTACGCCGCCTCCCCCTCCCGCCCGGTCCGGCGGGCCCACTGCTCGCGGGCGCCGACCAGGTCGTCAGGCAGGGCGTCCGGCACCTCCGCGTCGAACCGCGCGAGCACGGGGAGCCGGAGCCCGACGACGGTGAGCACGGCCATCGCCAGCCCCATCAGGAGGTAGAGCAGGCCGATCCCCCGGCCGGCGCCCACCCCGATGACGGCGCCCACCGTCGGGGCCAGCGCGCCGCCCGGGACCAGCAGCGGGTCGAGCAGGCCGGCCGCCAGCGGCCCGATGAGCACGAAGCCGACCGGCAGCGTGGACCAGGCGATCAGCTGGTTGATCGCGAACACCCGGCCGTGGAAGCGCTGCGGCACCTTGACCTGCACGATGGTGATGTAGATCGCGTTGATCAGGAGCAGCGTCAGCGTGGTCCCGAAGGCGCCCGCGGCCACGACCGGCAGCGCCGGACGCAGGCCCGTCAGCGCGCAGCACGCGGCCAGGGGGAACGTCACCAGCAGCATCCCCAGCAGCCGGCGCCGGCGGGGACCTCCCCACACGGTCGCGATCAGGCCCCCCACCACCGCGCCGACCGCGTCGATGAAGGTGACCTGGCCGACCTGGGCCAGGCTGGCGAACGACAGCACGAGCGGCGCCACCAGGATCAGGGGCGCCGCCAGGAACACGTTGGCGACGGCCGAGAACAGCAGCAGGGCCCGCAGGCCGCGGTGGTCCCACGAGTACCGGAACCCGTTTGCGATCTCCTCGAGCAGCGGCTCGCGGGGCCGCCAGCCCATCGTGTGCGGGAAGCGGACGGCCGCCAGCACCGCCAGGGCGAACCCGTAGGTGGCGATGTCGACCGCCAGGATGCCGCCGAGGCCGATGGCGGCCAGCAGGCCGGCCGCCAGCAGGGGCACGAGCAGCGTCGCGAAGCCGGTGCTCATCTGGAACATCCCGGTGGCGTGCCCGAGGAACCGCTTGGGGACGAGCTGGGGGATCGCCGCCATGTAGGCGATGCGCTGGAACGCGAGGGCGACGGACACCAGCACGAGCAGGCCGTAGAGGTGCCACGTCTGCAGGTGCCCGGTCGCCAGCAGCACCGCCAGTGCCAGCTCGGCGCCCCCGGCGCCCAGGCTGGCCAGGGCCATGACGCGCCGGCGGTCCGTGCGGTCGACGATGCCGCCTGCGAGCGGCGCGACGAGCAGGCCCGGGACCAGGGACACGACGCCGAAGAGCCCGAACCGGACGAGCGAGGCCGTGTGGAGGTAGATCCAGACCGGGATGGCCCACTGGGTGAGGGCCGACCCGGTCATGGAGATCAGCTGCCCGAGGGCGACGGCGAGGAACCGGCGCAGGCCCGGCTCGGCAGGCCGCCGCCCACCCTCCGGCTCGCCGTCCTGGGGCCGCCGGACGCCCTCCAGCCACCAGCCGTCCGGACCGCGCGCCTCCCTGTCGAGGCGGTCCTCCGTCCCCTCGGCGAGCGCGAGGTGGGTGCGGGTCACGATCTCCGCCAGCTCCACGGCCCGGTAGCGCAGGAAGAAGTGGCCGGCCTCCTCCAGCCGCACCACCGCGACCACGTCGGCCAGGAAGAGCCACTCCCGGTAGCGCTCCTCCCAGTAGTACGTGGCCGGGTCGCGGTCGCCGGCCACCGAGATGATGGGCGCCCGCAGCCGGGTGACCCGCCGGTCGAACAGCGTGGTGAAGTACTCCTCGGCGCTCAGGCCGTCCCGCCGCATGTTGCGGATGATCCGGTCGGCCTGCTCCGGATCGAGCTCGTCCATGTCCACGCCCATCGACTTCAGCCAGTTGGCGTACGAGCGGTTGCTGCCGAGCTCCTCCAGGGCGGTCCGGAGCCTGGACAGGGCGGTCAGCGCGCCCCCCGGACGCGCGAACGGGAAGATGGCGCCGACGTACACGGCCTCCAGCCGGCGTCCGGCCGCCTCCAGCCGGCGGGCGATCTCCACGACGAGCGCCCCGCCCACGCCGCAGTGGCCGTACAGGACCAACGGGCCCTCCACCCGCTCCAGCACCTCGTCCGCGCAGCGCCGGGCCAGCTCCTCGAACGGCAGCGCGTCCTCGTCCAGGCCGACGTCGTGGCCCGGGATGGCCACCGAGTACAGCGACCAGCCGGCGGGCAGCCCGTCCGCCAGCGGCTGGTAGACGACGGCGCTGCCGCCGCCGTACGGCACGCACACGAACGTGCCGGCCCGCCGGGCTGCCGGCACTGGCCGGGTCAGCTCGTGGAGGAGGCGGCGCGGCTCGTCGCCCTCGACCGGGCGCTCGATGAGCGCCGCCAGCTCCCGGATGGTCCGGTTCTTGAAGAGGTCCATCACGCCCACCGGCCGCCCGTGCCCGTCCAGGGCCCGGCGCAGCCTGGCGACGACCTGGGTTGCGAGCAGCGAGTGACCGCCCAGGTCGAAGAAGTCGTCGTCGATGCCCAGCCGGTCGATCTGCAGCACGTCCTGCCAGACGTCCGTCAGCGTCCGCTCGACGGCGGTCCGGGGCTCCGCGAGCTCCTCGCCGGCCAGCGGCTCGCGCTCCGGCCTGGGCAGCGCCCGCCGGTCGAGCTTGCCGGTGGGGCCCAGGGGCAGCGCGTCGAGGACGACGTACGCCGCCGGGACCATGTACTCGGGCAGCGACTCCCGGAGGGCCCCTCGCAGCACCTGAGCGGCCGGCGCGGCGCCTCGTTCGGGCGTCACGTAGGCGACCAGGCGGCGGTCGCCGGGGACGTCCTCGCGCACCAGCACCGCCGCCTCGCGGACGCCAGGCACGCCGCGGAGCACCGTCTCGATCTCGCCCAGCTCGATGCGCTGCCCCCGCAGCTTGACCTGGTGATCCAGGCGGCCGCAGAACTCCAGCGCCCCGTCGGACCGCCACCTGGCCAGGTCCCCGGTCCGGTACAGGCGCGAGCCCGGGGGTCCCAGTGGGTCGGGCACGAACCGCTCCGCCGTCAGGCCCGGGCGCCCGAGGTAGCCCCGGGCCAGGCCGGCGCCTCCGATGAAGAGCTCACCCGGCACGCCGGCGGGGAGGGGCTCCAGCCGGGCGTCCAGCACGTGCAGCCGGACGTTCTGGATGGGCCTGCCGATGGGCACCGTCGCCGCCCCGGCCAGCGCTGCCGGCTCGCAGCGCCAGGCGCTGACGTCGATCGCTGCCTCGGTCGGACCGTACAGGTTGTGCAGCTCGCAGCCGGGCAGCCGCTCCAGGACCTGCAGGGCGACCGGAGGTGGCAGCTCCTCGCCGCTGCAGATCACGCGGCGCAGCGAGGTGCAGGACTCGACCCCGTCCTCGGCCAGGAACGTGGCCAGCATGGAGGGCACGAAGTGCGCCGTCGTCACGCCTCGCTCGACGATGACGTCGCGCAGGTGGGCGCCGTCTCGGTGGCCGCCCGGGCGGACCAGCACGAGCCGCGCGCCCGCGAGCAGCGGCCAGAAGAACTCCCAGACGGAGACGTCGAAGCTGGCCGGCGTCTTCTGCAGGACCACGTCGCCGGCCGTGAGCCGGTACGTCCGCTGCATCCAGTCGAGCCGGTTGCAGATGGCGCGATGCGTGTTGGGGACGCCCTTCGGCCGGCCGGTTGAGCCCGACGTGTAGATCACGTACGCCGCGCTGGCAGGCGCGGCGAGCTGCGGGAGGCCGGCGTCCGGCTCGCCGGCCCACGCCGCAGGGTCGTCCAGGAGCAGGACCGCGACGTCCGTCGCCGGCAGCCGGCCGGCCAGGTGGCGCTGGGTCAGGAGCACCGGCGCCGCCGCATCGCCGATCATGAACGCCAGCCGGTCGGGGGGATAGTCCGGGTCGAGCGGCACGTAGGCGCCGCCCGCCTTGAGCACCCCGAGCAGCCCCACGACGAGCTCCAGTGAGCGCTCGGCGCACACGCCCACCAGCACCTCGGGTCCGACGCCCTGCCGGCGCAGGCCGTGCGCCACCCGGTTCGCCCGGGCGTCGAGCTCCGCGAAGGTCAGGCGCTCGTCCTCGAACACCACCGCAGTCGCGGCCGGCGTTCGGGCGACCTGCGCCTCGACCAGCCCGGTCAGCGTGGCCGCCTCGTCCACGTCCGCCGCCGTGGCGTTCCAGCCCTCCACCACCAGGGTCCGCTCCTCGGGGCCCAGCAGCGGCAGGCCCGCCAGGGGCGCGTCGGGTCGCTCGACGATCGAGCGGAGCAGCGTCCCCAGGTGCCCCGCCATCCGCGCGATGGTCGGCTCGGTGTACAGGGCCGTGCCGTACGTGAGCTTGCACAGCAGCCTGCCCTGCACCTCGACGGCCTGGAGGTCGAGATCGAAGCGCGCCGCCGGCAGCTCGAGCGGCTCCCAGGCGACGGACAGGCCGGGCCCGCCGGGACCGGCGAGCGAGTGGTCGCGCATGCGGTAGTTCAGGAGCGCGAAGCTGGCCTGGAACAGGGGCGAGCGGCTGACGTCGCGCTCCACGCCCAGCTGGTTGACGATCTGCTCGAAGGGCAGCTCCTGGTGGGCGAGCGCCTCCACCACGGTGTGCCTGGCGGTCGCCTGGAGCTCGAGAAAGGTGATCTCGGGAGCGGAGCGGAGGCGGAGCGTGAGCATGTTGACGAACATGCCGACCAGGTGGCGCAGCTCCGGCCGGGTCTGGCCCGCGACCGGGGACCCGATGGCGAAGTCCCACTGGCCGGAGTACCGCGCGAGCAGCGTGTGGTACGCGGCCAGCAGCGTCATGAAGAGCGTGGCTCCGCAGGAGCGGCCCAGCCCGGCGACGGCCCCCGTGAGGTCGGCATCGAGCCAGAACCGGTGCGAGGCGCCGTCGAAGCTCTGGCTGGCCGGCCGCGGCCGGTCGGCCGGCAGGTCGAGCGGCGGCAGCCCGGCGAGCTGGGCGGCCCAGTACGAGACGTCGCCATCCAGGGCCCCGCCCGCCAGCCGCTGGCGCTGCCAGCAGGCATAGTCGCCGTACTGGACGGGGAGCTCGGGGACGGCCGGCGCCGTGCCGGCGCGCAGGGCGCGGTGGTGTTCCACCACCTCGCCGATCAGCGTCTCGGTGGCCCAGCCGTCCGTGACGGCATGGTGGGCGGCGAGGAGGAGCACGTGGTCCTCCGCGTCCAGGCGCACGAGCAGCGCACGCAGCAGCGGCCCGGCGGCGAGGTCGAACGGCCTGCGCGCCTCCTCGGTCGCCAGCTCGTGCGCCCTCCGCTCGCCGTCCCCGCCGTTCGCCCCCGGGTCCAGGTCGACCACGCGGAGCGGGATCCCGGCCGCAGGCTCCACGTGCGCGACGGGCTCCCCCAGGTCGGTCGTGCGGATGCGCGTCCGCAGCGCCTCGTGACGGGCGGCCACCGCGTCGAGCGCCCCCTGGAGCGCCGCCGGGTCCAGCTCGCCGCGGAGACGGACCAGGGCCGTGTTGACGTAGGCGAGGGTCCCGGGGGCGAACTGCTCCATGAACCAGAGCCGCTCCTGGGCGAAGGACAGCGGCGGGGAGACTCCGGCGGGCCGGTGGCCGATCCGCACGCGCTCGGGTCGGGGACGCCCGCGCAGGCGCCGCTCCAGCAGCGTCTGCTGGACGGCGGCGGGGTCGGCGTCCGGCGGCGGCTCTCCGGAGGTCACCCGGCGCCGCCCGCGTGGCCGCTCGCCGGCGTCCGCGACTCGTCGTCGGGGAGGGCTCCAGGGTCGGCGAGGAGCAACCGCTCCACCGCCGCTGCCAGGCCGCCGACGGTCGGGTGGCTGAAGACCAGCTCGATCGGGATCTCGTGCTCGACCGCCTCGGACAGCTGGGCCATGGCCATCATGGCCAGCAGGGAGTGGCCGCCGAGCTCGAAGAAGTCGTCGAGGGCGCCCACCTGCTCGACCCCGAGCACCTCGGCCCAGATCCCGGCCACCAGCTCCTCGCCGGTCGTCCGCGGCGGCAGGTGGTCCCGCGCCGGCGCTCGGGCCTGGTCCGGGGCCGGCAGTGCGCGGACGTCGAGCTTGCCGTTGGGCGTCATCGGCAGGCGGTCCAGGACCATCAGCGTGGACGGGACCATGTGGTCGGGGAGCACCCCGGCGAGCGCGGCGCGCAGCTCGGCCGGCGCCGGCTGGGCGCCCGGGCCGGACACCACGTAGGCTGCCAGGCGCCGGTCGTCCGGCGCGTCCTCGCGCAGCACCACTACCGCGTCGCGCAGGCCGGGCTGCGCGCGCAGGACGCTCTCGATCTCGCCCGGCTCGATCCGCAGGCCGCGCAGCTTGACCTGCTGGTCCAGGCGGCCGCCCCAGGCCAGCGTCCCGTCGCGGCCCCAGCTGGCCCGGTCACCGGTCCGGTAGAGCCGGGACCCCGGCGGCCCGAAGGGATCGGGGACGAAGGCCGCCGCGGTGTCGCCGGGGCGGCCGAGGTAGCCCCGGGCGAGGGGTACGCCGGCAGCGTGCAGGTGGCCGGCCACCCCGACCGGCGTCAGGCCACCGGCCCCGTCCAGCACGGACAGACGCGCGTTCGCGACCGGCCGGCCGATCGGCAGCGGTCCGGGCGCCGCGTCTCCGGCCGCCGCCGTATGGAAGGAGATGCAGATCGTGGCCTCGGTGGGCCCGTACAGGTTGTGCAGAGGCACGGGCAGGCGTCCGGCGAGCTGGGCGGCCAGCTCGCCGGGCAGCGCCTCGCCTCCGCACACCACCTGGCGGACGCTGGTGCAGGCGGCCAGGGCCGGGTGGCCGGCCACGACGCGCAGGGTCGTCGGCACCACGGAGAGCATCGTCACCTGCTCGGCGGCCGCCGTCTCGAGCAGCGTGTCGGGGCTCAAGAACCCCGACGGCGGCGCCATGACGACGGTGCCGCCCGAGGCCAGCGGCGGGTACAGCCCGACGCCGAAGGCATCGAAGCTGGGGGACGACGAGGCCAGCACCCGGTCGCCGGGCCCGAGCCCGAACTGCCGGCTGAACCACGCCACGAAGTTGACCAGCGAGCGGTGCTCGACCATGACCCCTTTGGGCCTGCCGGTCGAGCCGGAGGTGTAGATGACGTAGGCCAGGTTCTCGGGCCGGGCGCCGCCCGGCGGGCACGCGGTCGCCGGCGGTCCCGCGGGCGCCTCGTCCACGCACGCGACGGCGGGAACCTCGTCCGGCAGCCTTCCCCGCAGCACACTGCTGGTGACCACCACGGCGGCGCCGCTGTCGGCCAGCATCAGGCGCAGCCGCTCTGGCGGGTACGCCGGATCGAGCGGGACGTACGCCGCACCGGCCTCCAGCACGGCCAGCACCGCTACGACCAGGTCCGCCGAGCGCGGCAGGGCAACACCCACCAGCCGCTCCGGCCCCGCCCCCAGCGCCCGCAACCGGTGGGCCAGGCGACCGGCCCGGTCGCGCAGCTCGCCGTAGGTCAGCTCCGCACGGCCGTCCCGGACCGCCACCGCGCCGGGCCGGCGCTCGGCCTGCGCCCACACCAGGTCGAGCACCGTCGACTGCTCCGGGAAGGGCGTCGCCGTCGAGTTCCAGCGCCCGGTGACCAGCTCCCGCTCGGCGGGGTCCAGCAGGTCCAGGCCGGACAGGCGGGCGGCCGGATCGCTCAGCGCGGCGTCGAGCAGCCGGACGTAGCGGTCCGCCAGGGCGCGGGCGGTCTCCGGGTCGAACAGGTCGTGCCGGTACTCCAGCCGGCCATCGACGTCGGACAGCTCGAGCAGCAGCTCCTCGCGGGCCGTCCCGTAGCGCCTCTCGATCGTCGACTCTGTCAGGTAGTTGAGGGCGCACTGATAGAGCGGCGGCACCCCCGGCTCACGCCTTGGCGCCACCGCCTCCACGATCTTCTGGAACGGCACGTCCTGGTGCGCCCAGGCCTCCCGCAGCGTCGCTCCCACTCGCTCGACCAGGCCTGCGAACGTCGGGTCGCCCGACGCGTCCGCGCGCACGACCACGGGGTTGACGAACATGCCGATCAACGGCTCGAGCTGGGGTGGCTCCCGGACCCCCACCGGCACGCCGACGAGGATGTCGGTCTGTCCCGAGAGCCGGTGGAGCAGCGCGACGAAGGTGGCCAGCAGGACCGTGAACGGCGTGGACCCGAGCCGGCGCGCCAGCGCGGCGAGGCGGTCCCGGGTGCCCGTGGACAGCGGGAACCGCACGTCCGCCCCGCCGTAGCTCGGGCTGGCCGGACGTGGCCGGTCCAGGGGCAGGGTGAGCGGCCCGGGCAGGCCGGCCAGCCGCTCACGCCAGTACGCGAGGCCGGCCTCGAACGAGGGCGCGTCGAGCTTGCGCCGCTGCCACACCGCGTAGTCCCCGTACTGGATGGGCAGGTCGGGCAGCCGGGGCTGGCGCCCTTCCACCGCCGCCCGGCACAGCTCGGCGAGCTCGGCCGTCAGCCGGACGACGGAGGAGGCGTCCAGGATCGCGTGGTGGGCGACGAAGGCCAGCACCCACTCGGCCTCCGACTCGCGCACCAGGCACGCCCGCCAGAGGGGCGCGTGGTCGAGCGGTATGGTGGTCAGCGCCTGCTCGGCGTACAGCTCGTGCAGCCGGTCCAACCGCTCAGCGGCCGGGACTCCTGAGAGATCCAGCAGGTCCGCCTCCACCGCCACCTCGGGATGGACCACCTGGACGAGCGCGCCGTCCTCCATGCGCAGGGCGGTGCGGAGGATCTCGTGGCGGCGGACGACCTCGCGTAGCGCCGCCACGAGGTCGCCGGTGGCGAGCGGAAACGAGAGTGGGATGGGGGCGGAGATGTTATAGACGGGTGATCCGGGTTCCAGCAGCGTGCCGAACCACAGACGCTCCTGGCCGAAGGATGCGGGGCACCGCCACTCGCCGGGCGCCAATGTCAGTCCCTCCTGCTCACAAGTGCCCGGGCACGAGCACCGCCGGCAGGCCGGTGGCTCCGGCCTGGCTGCGTGTTGGAATACAGGCGAGTGTAGCCACACTCTGTGCGCGCGACCATCAGGGCCACCCCTGGAATCAGTTCAGGGATATCCCTGAAAAATCAGTGGATGCAGCCACCCACGCCGCCAGCCCTATCATTCGCCACAGCCGGCGTGCCGGCGGCCGCCGCGAGGTGAGGAGCGCATGGACATCGACGACCCGGATCTATACGCGCTGGGCGACCCCCACGCTCTGTTCGCCGAGCTCAGGAGACGCCCCGGGCTGCACTGGCACGACGAGCCCGACGGCCCCGGGTTCTGGGCGCTGGTCCGCCACGAGGATGCCGTCACCGCCTATCGCGGCACCGACTGGCTGACGTCCATCCGGGGGATCCTGCTGGGACCGAACCGGCGGTCGGCAGACCCTGCCGGAGGCCGGATGCTGGTCATGACCGACCCTCCGCGTCACACCCGACTCCGCGTCGTCCTGAACCGCGCCTTCACCCCGCGCATGGTGCAGCGGATGCACGACAGCCTCACTGTCGCCGTCGAGCACCTGGTTGAGCGGGCGCTGGCCGCCGGACGCTGCGACTTCGTGAACGACGTCGCCGCGCCGGTGCCGGCGGTGATGATCAACGAGATGATGGGGGTGCCCCGCGCGGACTGGGAACGGATGCAGGAGCTGACGCGCGTTGCCTTCGGCTCGTCCGACCCTTCCTTCCGCCGGTCGCCTTCGGAGCGCCTGTCGAAGGGCGGCGCGCACGCCCAGATCCTCGCCTACCACGCCAAGCTGCTGGCGGAGCGGCGGCGGGCGCCGGGCGACGACCTGGTCAGCGTGCTCGCCACGGCGGAGGTGGAGGGCCGGCCGCTGGCGGACGCCGAGATCCTGCTCCACTGCGACAACCTGATCGTCGGCGGCAACGAGACGACGCTGCACGCCGCAGCCGGCGGCCTGCTCGCCCTGATCGAGCACCCTGACCAGTGGGCGGCCCTGCGGGCAGAACCCGACCTGCTCGACTCGGCGGTCGAGGAGATGCTGCGCTGGACCTCGCCGGCCATCCACGTCATGCGCACGGTCACGAGGGAGCACCTGGTCGGGGGCCAGACGGTGCGGCCTGGCGAGCAGGTCGTCATCTGGAACATCTCCGCCAACCGCGACGAGGCGGTGTTCCCGGAGCCGCAGGCGTTCCACGTGCGCCGCTCACCCAACCGGCACCTGACGTTCGGCATCGGCGAGCACTTCTGCATCGGGGCGTCGCTGGCCCGCATGGAGTTGCGCGTCCTCTTCGGCCATCTGTTGTCCCGCGTCGAGCGCGTCGAACTGGTCGGGCCGCCCGAACGGCTGCGCTCGAACATCTTGGCCCGCTACAGGCGGCTGCCCGTGGCACTGCGACCCCGGTAGAGGGCCAGCGGTCGAGCGGGTAGTGAATTCGTCAGCTACTCTTCGCTGCTGTCATGGGTCCGGACGCGATGGGAGTAGTCCCAGCTGACCCTGTGGTGGGACAGGCTGTCTGGGATCCTGATCACCGCGGTTGCGATGGTGCTGATCCTGGCGACGGTCACTGTCGGCCGGGCCGCGCTGATCCTCCACGAACGCGACCACCGGCACTGGCTGGGTAGGTCCAGGCGGGGGACTCTCGGACCGGCCTTCTCATGCTGATTGTCGACTTGGACGTGGACAAGAGCGTCGGTCGTCCGCCGTCTCAGTAGTGTGGAAGTGACGACTGGGTGGAGCAGCCTTGGACCCGGCTGCTGCGGCGGGGTGGCCGAAGGGGTCACTCAGGGCAGGCGTAGGAACCTGGGGCTGCCTCAAAATTCCTCCACGGGTTGCTCGAACGCGGCCCGGACGTCAGGCGGCGGCGCCAGGAACAAGGTTCGAAAAGTATCCCGGGCGGCCGACCAACCCCTTCCTTGGCCCCCAATCCGAATACGGAAACCGCCCTGAGTAACCGGTGGGGCGCCGCTGCGGCGGCCATGTGGGGACCGTGTGGAAGGTGGGGGGCCAAGTGGCCTGAAGACCCATTTTGACCCTTGGAGGGCAACAAAATGGCGAGCATGAGGCCATCGGTCACCGTTCTTGAAGGCGGTCGTCGGGCGCCATCGCCGTTGGAGGCGGCGTACGACCACTTCCGGCTGGTGCTGCAGGGCGATCTCGTCTCGGATCGGACCCTCGACCACTACGAAGACATGGTGCGTCCGTTCCTGTCGTGGGCGGCCGACGCCG
>Ga0137384_10000845_pt1 | contig 23716 bp, 37 predicted proteins | sample SagtaG_2_FD_104922 | JGI IMG/M metagenome (GOLD analysis project Ga0137384, IMG submission 104922) | Vadose zone soil microbial communities from Sagehorn Ranch, Mendocino, California, USA - Sage2_R_60_16 metaG | ecosystem: Environmental > Terrestrial > Soil > Vadose zone | place: USA... | reverse complement strand
TTCGGGATGATCTTCCGGGTATGTATGTTGGGGTGCAGATGGCTGAACGCAGGAGCTTTGATGCTCGTGTGACTGTGGGCAGCATCCAGACACTCCAATCAGCTCGCCTAGAAGAATTTCTCACGCATCTTCGTATTGGACGCAGCCTCTTTGGGGATGATATCGGCCCGCTCGCAGCCGTCATCTTTGATGAATGCCACCATGTCACCGTTGACAACTCTTATGCCTCGCTTATTGAAGCAGTCAAGGCTGTCTATCCTGACTGTGTCTTTCTCGGGTGTACCGCAACGCCCTTTCGCTCAGATACGCACAGCATGCTGGATATGTTGCCCACCTGCACCTTTCAACGCTCAATCCCTGACATGATTGAGGCCGGCTGGCTCTGCCCCGTCACCTGGCGTCCCCTCAAGCTGCCAGTCGACCTGGGAGCAGTCAAGGTGAGTATGACGAGCGAGGGCCGGGACTACAATGCCAGCCAGGTCACCGATCTCTATAGCCCCCAGTCGGCCTACATCGCGGAAAAGGTCAAGGGCATGGTCGAAAAGAGGCCGACAATCGTCTTTGCTGCATCAGTGGAACATGCGTACCAGTTAGCAGCAGCTTTTGTAGCGGTGGATATGCAAACAGGCGTTATTGAAGCCACCATGAACAAAAGGGAGCGTTACTCCCTTCTTCTTGATTGGAAAGCAGGCTCCCTACAAGTCGTGGTCAACGTGGGCGTGCTGACCGAGGGCTTCGACTACACTCCGATCGTACCCAACATAGAAGGGCTTGCTGCCGTCGTGGTGGCTCGCCCTACCATGTCACCCTCTCTGTATCTGCAAATGATTGGACGGGGCACCAGGCTCAAACCTGGGACCTACAAAGACTGTCTCATCATCGATGTGTGCGGCAATGCCAACCTGCTTGAGACGAAGCAAATCCTCTTGCCAAAGGCCATGCCGACCGTCTCTGAGGAAGAGATCGAGGAGTTCAATGATGAGAATGTTGATTGGGCAGGGATGCGACCTGAAAAGGAGAGACGCAAGGCAAGGCGTGACCAGGCACCCTACACGGTGCATATCAATGATGGTGATCGAGCTTCCTGGTTGGCATGGGGTGTCAAGAATGGCATCTATTATGCAGATTTGGGGGAGAGCGTTACTGGTGTCCTCCTGCCAGATCCAGCAGGCTCCGGACTCTTTCTTGTACGCACCCTGCATAAGCAAGGGTACGGTGAGTACCAGTGGTCAAGGGTGCTTGATCAGGCTGATACGCTGCCCGCCTGTATGCAGCATATCAATCTGCTCGTAGCACAGGCAGGCAACCGGCGTCTGCTCGATAAAAATGCTCGCTGGCGAGGTGACACCCCATCCGAGCGACAACTCCAGGTCCTCAACAAGAAGACTCGTGAAGTGGCAGTCGAGCAACAGTGGAACAAGGGCGAGGTAGGCCTTGCCCTGACCTGGCAATTTATTCGTCCTACCGTCGAACGCTATGCCCTGCATGGTTCATGAAGGAGGCGACAGCATGAAGGACTTCCTAGCATGGTTCATGAAGGAGGATCACTCTGCATTCTGCCTCTTCATCGCTTTCCAGTGTCTAGCTGCGCTTCTCCTTTTGAGTATAGGCTGTATTCTTCTCATGAAAGGTCTCACACCATGACGACGACGCTCATCTTTGCCCTGGTGCTCTATAGCTTGCAGACAACCGGGCTGATTCTCTACCTTCTCCTGACACGTGAGCAACGCATCCTCCCAACACAGGAGGCCTGGTATGCCACCATCGATACCCAGGAATTGCCGGTTCTACCTAGAATAGATGTTCTAAAAGAGCAGAAGACGGGTGACCTGGCCCGACTATGGCATAAAGAACATGCCGATGAAAGGTTTCTCTTATGAGTGATCCAATGCTCCACGTTGCGGTCCTTCTCAATTCGATAGCTATCTTTCTATTCAGTATCGCTTTTTGGCTATCTATAAGGAAAAATAGAAAATGATCAAGGTTCTGGAAGCACTCGGGATTGTACTGATTATTGGCATACCACTCGGTACACTGGCCGGATACCTTACCGCCATATGGGTTGAAAGAAGGAAAAAATGATCACACTTGATACGCTCAATGAGCATGTCTGGAAATTGGCGGACCTGGTCCATCCCCGCGCTCATCAGAAAGATGAACGGGGAAACCCGCTACCCCTGACCGGGTGGCAGTGGCGAATTGCCACTCGCTACAACGTCGAATTTGAGAGTCTGGATGGAGCGCTCTCCTATGAATGGGCTATGATCCTATGGGCGGGCCTCGCCCTCACCGAGCAACAACGCGTAGAAAAGCTCCATCAGCAGTACTCAGAACTCCCCAAGGAGATGCAACGTGAGCTTGATAAGACGGTTCTTCAGGCAAGGTAAACAGCTCTGGCGTGACATTGGCCGCGTGGGACACATAGCCCTCTTCCTCTTCCTCTATGGGGCCGCACTAGAGGGCTATGTATGGCTCGACTATGTGCACAACAGTGGGCCTGCACAAGCAGAGGCTGCTCTTGTACGCGATTGCGCAGGCATTGCCGGGCAAGAGGGGCAGCCGCAAGCACAATGGGCCTATCAGCGTGACATGTACACCCATGTAGGTGAGGCCAGGCGCTCTCTCTTGCCACCCCTAGTGGCTACGTGCGTCGAGCAGAGTATGCGGGTCCGGTGTCCTCGCCTGACCCGCTAGCCCTTCTTTTTCGTAGCCTTCTTCTTTCGGGGAACATCCGCTGTATGCAGGGCTATGGCGACCGCTTGTTTACGCGGCTTGCCTGCCTTGATTTCAGAACGGATGTTCTCCCCTATGACCTTCTTCGAACTGCCTTTTTTGAGTGGCATTCTTCACCTTTTTCCTGTATACTTGTTTTGACGGATGCCGCGTCTAACCCGGTTAGGATACTCACTCCCAAGCTGAGAGATTTGGGGTTCAAATCCCCTCCCCGGTTCCCTAGAACAGATGTAACACGACTGCCACCAGCAGCACGAGCGCCACCAGGCCATAGATAATCGCCCGAATGTAGTCACGCACGATGGCCGCTGTGATGGCGATATCAGCGGCCCGGACCAGGCCGTAGAGTGCGATCCCAAAGAGAAGATCGAAGACTCCACGCATGTCTATTCCTTCCTCTAGTACCACAAACTTGTACTACTATCCCACACAAACCAGGCTTTACTGCCTCCTGCAATGGCGATCCCTGACCCTCCTGAGACATTGGAGCCCGCAGCGGCAAAGGTCAGACTGGAAAGCGCCGTCGATTCGTTGACCACAAAGACGGTTTGCCCGGGAAGTGTCCCAGCGGCCAGGATAATTCCTGTCACCGCGCCCGCTGGGGCCACACGTGCCACACCGATATTGGCTGTCGCAATGGTGCCCAGGGAGGCCAGGACGAGTGCTGTGGCTGATTGGCCTATCGCAAGATTGCCAGAAAGCGTGGCGTCTCCAGTTGCGCTATTGAGTTCAAAGGTCTGTACACTGGCATTGGCATCACTATAGCCAAAGAAGTTTTTGCCATCTGCCATATACATCTTATAATTAAAGGTATCTACGGTAAAAAAGGGCGTGCCATTCTGTTCAATGAGCGCTAACCCAAAGAGGGAAGAATTGGCCCCTGGAATCATGTAGCCACCTGCACCCATGGTGCCGTCAAAGGGTAATCCAGTAACGACTAACCACCCTGCCGCGTCATTGCTCGCAAAACCAAAGTTGGAAACATAGCCATTTCCTGCCGTTTGATGTATGCGCGCGTTATAGATATTGGCCCCGACATTGACTTCGTTTATTGCACCTATAGTATTGTCATGAATGGTCGTTGCGAAAAAGCAGGCATCTGCTACTTGCGCGGTAGTGAGTCCTCCGCTTTGTAAAATACTATTGGGAAAGGGTGTATTGCCTGCCAATTGACCAAACTGTACACCCACAATGGAGGCACCCATTGAGGAATAAATAGCACCCCCAAACCAACTGATGTCGCTTGCCAGACACGCAACATTGAGCGTTGTGCTGTCATAGGCCAGACAATTCGCGAAATAGGTTTGGGGAGCTTCTACCAGGCAACACAGCCCGCTCGTAGGGGCATAAAAGGCACATCCAGTAAAGCGAAGCCCTCGCGCATTGGGAGCCAGATGCAGATTATGTACTGCATTCGTATAGCAGGAGACATTGGAGAAACTGGTAGTAGTAGGCCCTCCCATTGTCCACCCATCACCACCATTGCTAAAGATGCGTACACTTTGCCAAGTGGACTCAACCCCTGACACGAGCCCACCATTCCAGTCGAGCAGGAGACCCCCTGTCCGTCCACCTGTAATATCCACATTTTGGAGTTGGTAATTGTACGCATAGGCTCGGATACAATAGGAGGTGCCACCAGTTTGCCCTGCCTGATTGCCATCCAGCGTCAGGTCGCGAAATCCCCAGCCATGCGCACCTGCTGAACTAGACGTGCCAAAGCTCGCTGCAAGATTAATCAGCCCCACATTGGCGCTAAAGAGGTCAGCATTCGAGCCACTTTTCAGCTTCCAGGTGGTGGCAGAGCGGCCCGCCCCTCCAAAGATCGTGTTATTTGGTAGCGAAATCGGCGAAAAGAGATAGATACCAGCACCTGAGAAAATCAGTCCAGGCCCCTGTGCAATCGCCTTGTTCAAAATAGGCGTGTTATCAGTGAGCAGAGGAGAGGCTCCTAGCGCATCAATGTCGACGGCATTGATGGGAGCAGACTGACTCTCACAGGCAAATGCCATAGCTATTCTTTCCCCTGCAATCGCTGCATATCAGCTACCATCATGATCTTGACCAACTGTTCGAATGACGTCGTTGATTGCCATCCTAGTTCCTGATAGGCACACACTGCATCTCCACAGAGTTGCTGTACATCGATCGGCCGATCATAGTGTGCACTATGCACACTATGGGCATGCGGCTCTAGCCCTATTACCTTGAACGCTTCCTGTACGAAATCGGCTACACTATGCATCTCGCCCGTGGCAATGACATAATCACATGGCTGTTCTTGCTGGAGCATTCTCCACATCGCATCCACATAGTCAGGAGCATAGCCCCAATCGCGCCGGGCATCCAGGTTTCCGAGCTCTATCGTAGAGCTCAGCCCCAGCGCGATACGTGCCACGCCATCAGTAATCTTTCGGGTCACGAAATCCAGGCTTCGGCGGGGACTCTCATGATTAAAGAGGATGCCAGAGCAGGCCCATAGGCCCATCTCGCGATAATTTTTGATCGTATAATGGGCGTAGAGTTTAGCTACCGCATAGGGGCTTGCCGGGCTAAAGGGGGTATGCTCATGTTGGCGTGTATAGCCATTGTTGCCATACATTTCGCTCGTACTAGCCTGGTAGAACCTGGTCTGCATGGCCCCCATGAGTCGCAGGGTCTCAAGCAGACGCAACGGTCCTAACGCATTGACCTGCGCAGTCAGGCCGGGTTGGTCAAAGCTGAGACCCACATGCGATTGTGCGGCAAGATTGTACACTTCATCTGGCCTGCTCTGCTCGATCACCTTCACAAGAGAGGTCTGATCCATCAGGTCCCCGAAAAGGAGCGTGACATCCCCCTGGAGATGTGCGATATTTCCAAGATGATGTGCACTATTACGACGCAGCATTCCATAGACGCTGTAGCCCTTCTCCAGCAAGAGTTCTGCCAGGTAACTGCCATCTTGCCCTGTAATACCCGTTATTAACACACGTTTACTCACGAGTCATACTCCATGAGATAGACGATAGCACTTACTCCAGTGATGAGGGCTGATCTTCTCCCCATACGATGCGTCCCTCCTTCCAGAAGAGATAGCCATAGGTACACATTTCGGCATCCTGCTCAATGTAGTGGGTGTGCACATACTCTGTTCCGAGAAATCCACTCGCTGTCATAAAGGGCACAATGCTCTCCCGCAAAGCCTCACTATGAATTTCTACATAGACAATCACATTCTCCCGGATCAGCGTGATAGCAGCCCCCTTCAGGATCTCATATTCATGGCCTTCGGTATCGATTTTGATAAAGTGCAGGGGCGAGATATCCAGGCTATCAATCGTCCTGATCGGCACAGGCAAGGATCCGATTCCGACTTCCATGCCCATGGCACTATTCTTTTGATGGGGATCAATATTCCAGACGGTGGTCGAGCCATTCCCCTCTAACACATCTGTGTCAGAACCGAGCGCGAAGTTGAAGGGCTGCACATTCATGGCACTATTGAGCAGGATATTGGCACATAAATTATAGAAGGTGTGAGGATGTGGCTCAAAGGCATACACCATATCCGCGACACGCGCAAAGTTCATACTATGTGAGCCCACATTCGCCCCTACATCGAGCACATTCCCACGGGCAAATTGGCATAAGCCCTCAATTTCCTGCATATTCTCTTGCAGATTGATGGGGAGACAGGGGTCATGCCGGTTGATGAGCATCGATCCATAGGGCAAGTTCAGGATGCGATAGTGCTCATTGATGATACTCTCATCAACGTCAAGAGTTGTTTCCATTCGTTCTTCCTCACTTCCCATGAATTGGCGACGGCCCACTCCCGCGCACGCTGCGCTTTCATCATGGCCCCTACTCGGTTGCTATAGACACATTCCAGCTTTTCTAAGAACGAGTCCAGGTGAATGATCGAGCACGCGGCGTTACCCTGGTGATAGGTAAATACCGTGTGATCGAGATCACCCCCCATGCGGACCAAATGCCCTCGTTCCTCACGACTACCGACACTATCCAGATTGGCCGTATTGGCCGGGACCACCACGGGGAGACCGGCACTCATGGCCTCCGTCGTGGTCAGTCCCCAGCCCTCGCCATGCGCCGTTGAGATCAGCACATCACACGCATTATACAACCGGTTCAAGTCCGAGCGTGACCAGGGTGCAGCCAAATCAAGACTTGAGAACGCTACCTCAGAGGGTTGGGAATAGATGTCACACCCAAGGAGCTGCGCCATGAAAGGCAGATTTCCCCCCACATCATTCACGACGCTGTGCAGCATGAGTGTGCTATCCGGGTGTCTCTTATGAAATTCGTGATGCGCGGCAATACTACGCATCAGGTCCTTCCTCGCCTGGTTGCGGTTCACATTGAGCACAATAAATCGGTCTGCATAGGCCTCGCCAAAGAACTTCACACGGCAAGCGCGCCTCTCCTCACGTGAAAGGGGGTAGAACACGTCAGGCTCACAGCCTAACCAGATGACGGAAATATTTTCCGCAATCTCAGGCTGATAGCGAGCGACCACCGAGCGTGCATGATGGGTATAGACGACGGGTGCGCTCGCCCACGTAAACACCGAAAAGGCATGAGGGAGGGATATATCACCATCGATCGGCATATAAAAGATGCTATGTTTGTGTGGGTCCCCCTCGCAGCGCGCGCGTACCCACTCCAGGACATCATTATTCCAGCCCATATCCCCCTGATAGAAGAAAATGTCCCACTCACCCTCCTTCACCCAGTGCTCAATGTTTGCGACATTGCGCTGATGGGTGGGGGTGCGCTCCTCGGGTGATACGTCAGGGCAGGGCACGATGTCCCAGGGATATTCCTCCCTGTCGTGCCCCATGTGGTAATGCGTGGTAGCGACATGCGTCACCTCACAGACCTCCGCGCATGCCGCAAGGAGGTGCTTATTCACATTGCCAAAACCGGTCGGATTGAAGGCCGACTCGCCATAGAACAAAAGTTTCACTTCCCCACTCTTTTCTCTATGCGCCTTGTAGCGGTACCCAGGCCTGCAGGGCCGCAATATATTTGAAGCGCATGGCACGTCCCTCGGAGACCACAATGGAGGCCACGTTAAATGAGCCAAAGTTGCCGCTCGGGATGGCAAGACGTGACCCTGATGGGCTGGAATTGATCATGGTAATTTCTGCACCATCCTGAAACAATCCACTTGTCGAAGTAGAGGCTGTTGGCGTCAGCAAAATACTGGCGGTACTTGTGCCTGATGCCTGCACATAGACAATATTCGGGCCATTCACCGCGATACCTGATGTCATCGTGATCGGGGTACTGGCGCTAGAGGCCGATTGTGAAGAGGCGGTCGGTGTGGTGCCACCGCTGGCAATAAAGCCATTCGCGGCAAGTCCCGAGGAGGCAGTTATGGCGCCACCTATGACCGCGGAAGAGGCAAACGAGGTGGTACCCGAAACCACCAATGTCCCGCCGATATTGACGTTACCCGCGTTCCCGGCAGGATCATTGATCACCGTCAGTGAGCCCTGTACACGGACATTATCCGCTGTCGTTAAAATATCTAAAGGCATGTGTTCTTTCTCCTTATACGGGATACCATTGGTTTCCATCTTGTGGATTCCAGATCAAGAGTTGCGCTTTGAAGGGACCAATTGAGACCCCCGTACCATTGATGACATTGCTCGTGCCATGCACGGCAAAGGTCAATGAAAACGTGGATTGATTGACAAAGATGGCTACTTGCCCAGATGTGGACCCCATCGGCATGATGAGCCCGGAGACGCCACCCGAGGCCGTCAGTTGATTGACACCATTGGTGCTAGAGAGGGTCAGGGTAGCGCCATTCGTCACCGTCTGCACCCCACTACCTACAGGTCCTAGTGCATGGGAAAGGCTTTGCCAACTACTCCAGGTAATGATCGCCGTGGTGCTCGGACTATTGGTGGAGGTACGTACGGCAACGACCCCGAGGATCCCGGAAACACTCCCTCCAAAGTCGAATTGATAGGCAGTAGCCGCGCTCATAAAGCGGTGATTGGTGCCATCAAAATAGTTGTTCTGCTTGAATAATGCCCCTTGCTCGCCTGCCACCACGGCGAAGGTGGCACTTTCAAAGCCGGCATCGGTTGAGCCATGCAGACCAGTGCCGAAACGCGTCGTAATGCCTGAGGTTGCGGGCAGATCTCCCAGAGAGGCAAGCGGGGTCGCTGCACTTATTTGGGCCGCCGTGAGCGCTCCCGATCCATTGCTGGTAATCTTGGCATTATCAAAGGACACCGACCCCGGATGGGTCGCTGTCCCAAGCGTCAACTTCCCATCATTGGTGAGGGTGACCGCGCTTGCGCTATCACCGAGCACTGTCGCTTCGATAAATTGGGTATTGGCGGCATTGCCGTCATTCTGTAATGTTGACACACCCACCACCGTTGTTGTAATCGTATTTCCTGCATTGCCATGTCGTATAAGGACAGCCGGAAAATTATCTAATAAACATTCCTGTGCGCTATAGGTTTCAGCAATGACCAGAGAAAGTGGGGCATCGGTTGCATTCATGGTTGCCAGCTCGCTCCACCGTACCGCCTGCCCTCCAAAGTTTCCCTGATAGAGTCGGCCCGTCCAGGGAGGTACATAGGAGCTATAGCCATTTTGAAAGTCTAAGCGCAGCGCCACATCTGACTCATTATACACCACGAGTTTCCCTGACGCTGCGCTTTGTGCAATGATAAAGGAGCCTGAACTTGCGCTTGCCGGGTCAAACTCGGCGACAATCTCCACCTACACCGTTCCTACGGTATTGCCAATATTATGCTGCCTGAAGAGCCCAATGGGAAAGCGTTCAGGCACACATTCCCCACTATCATAGAGTTCGATCACCACCATAGAGAGGGGGGGATTCGAGGAAACAAGTACACTATGTTGCTCCCAGGTCACATTGACATTGCCAGGTGGGCTGGGATAGATGGTCCCAACCCAGGCGGGGACATAGGTCGTATTGCCATTTTGAAAGGTCAGTTGCAAACTGATAGAACTTTCGTTCCAAATGACCATTTTTCCAGATGCGCTACTGGTAGGCACCGTAAACATATCACTGGCAAGGGTCGCCGGGTTAAATTCCGCGACAATGTTCATGCCAATGCCACCAATCCGGCGACTGATTGGACACCTCCTGATACCGCCTCACCGATCGCCTCATAATCAATAAATTCCCCAATAACCTTGATGAGCATTCCCGTCCCCAGGATGAGAAAGACGCCCCGAAGGAGGGCTGCTGCTACATCCAAAAAGAGATTCGTCCCTAGTTGTTCAATCCATGAGAAGGGGTCGGTAAACGTCCACCCAACGCCCCCGATCCCGATGGTATCCGTCGGAATGGCCCCCATATGCTCGGTAAAGGGATTAGCAATCAGCATCGCGCCGTCTATCTCTGTTAAGAGTTGGGTCATATCGGCGCTCGGGCCAAGGGTGAGCCCCGATCCCGCTACCGGGATAAAGCCTGCTCCCCCAAAGATGTTGGTGATGCCCACCGAAATGGCAGATGACGCTGAGCCAAGCACAGTGGAGGGAGGAGGAACAGTTCCCGCAGGGCTTGCTGCCCCCACGGTCGGGTGCCCATTTGCCCCTACATATTTCGCGATCTCGGTGGCGAGGGGTGGACCACCAAACCACGTCGGGGACCCTGTCGTCCCGTTTTGCTCAAATTGGTTTGCGAGGACCACACCCGCTGATGCCATGCCCTCTAGTGCCGCAATGGACCAGGTGTTGACAAATGCTGCCTGTTGCGCATAGGCGATCACGGGATTGCTGGCATCGACATTCCATTCGGTGATCGCCAGTGGCAGAGGTTTGCCAATAGCGGCCACGATTTGCGCCTGGATGCTATTCGCCGTCGTGCCAATACTTCCCGCTTTCCCCGCACAGACGGCCTGTGTTGGATGACCTGTACAAGGATAGTCATGGAATGAGACAGCATCTGGCAAATTCCCAGCGGCATTGACGCTTTTGAGGAAAGGGACCGCGTAACTACCAAAGTTGGAGACGACACCGAGCACCGGGCCAATAAAGGCGGCTTTCGGGTTGATCTTGCGAAGCCCGGGAATCCAGGTATTCCACATGGCCGCATAGGCGCTGCTTGAGATGCCACCCAGATCAGGTTCATTGGAGAGCTCATATAAGAGGCAATTCTGCCCGAGGAACTGTACGGCATGCTGTGCATACGTCTGTGATTGATGGGGTAGGATTGCCAGCATCACCGCACCCGCGGCGCGGCATCCGGTGACCAGGCCGGTGAGTGCCGCATCCGAGAGCGGATTACCACTTGCATCGGCCAGGGGGATTCTCAGGTTGGTGATGCCCTGACGCTTTAAATTGGCCTGGGAGGCCGTATTAAAGCTCGAAAAGGCATAATTCATGATGTTAGCGCCGAACAACAGGTTCGAGACGCCGCCGCTATTATTGACTTGTCCTGGTAGTAAGGCCATTACCGGATGTCCTCCCGGTCCTGATGGTATTCCTCCCCCACCTCCTGATGTGGAGGTGGGTGGTATGCCGCCACCCCCAGGTCCGGGAGGAGGTGCGGGAAGAGGCCCCGTTGGATGTTTGAGTGGGCCAGTCGGAGGCTTTCCCGGTAGAGGTCCTGTGGGATGCTTCCCCGAGAGCGGACCTGTTTTTTTTTTGGCAGGTCTCCCGTATTCAGGAAGGAAAGCACCGAGCAGACCAGCACCCACACACTTATGAGTACCATCATCAGTATCGACATGAGTCATCCTTTCTAGATCGGCAGTGACGCCGTTTTCCCCAGGTGCACCCCAAGAAGTGTAAGGGAAGTTGAGAGTCCAGCCCCGAGCATTGCCAATACATAGGGATGAATCACCTGGCTCGTGATCACCTCATACCCCGCCACTCCTGCCACACCAATCATAAAAAAGAATAAGAAAAGCATTGATAAGAGACGCGCAAAGGTACCGTCAGACACAAGTGTTGAAAGTTCAGTCATCGTCAGTTGTCCAGTCGCAATGCGGACCATCGTAGACATATCAAGAGACTCCTACACGTGAACGCACTCCCGTAACAAGCGCATCATAATCAACAAATTCACTCCCCACCTTCAGCATCAGCCATCCCCCCACCACAAGAAACATCCCTCGCAGGAGGGTCGCTAAAGCATCATTCCACATATGTACCCCAAATTGTGCAAGCCAGGAAATTGGATCGGTGATCGAGAGGCCAGTAATTGCCGTCGTCCCCTGCACATCGAATGGATTGTTGATGATCAGCATGCGATCAAATCTAATCAACAGATCGGTCACATCGGCATTTGGTTTGAGCGGCGTCGTGATCGTCTGGGTCACTGGTGGTTTCGCGACCCCTCCCCCACCTGTGACGGGTGGGGGAATGATCACCTTGCCTGATTTCAGGCTCTCCAGATAGGGCACGGGGTTGAGCTGCGCACTGCCTAAGTACTGCGCCCACGAAGGGCCATAGCCATAATAGTCCCCATTATAGAAGGCAAATCCCAGCGCTGCCTTTTGTGAACCAGCAGCTGACGGGCCAGAGCCCGCAGTGCCGATTACTGTCCCCACACTCACCTGGCTGCCAACATGCAAGCCAGATGCGATCGTCGTCAAGTGCAGGAAGGCGATATGTGTCGCTACGCTGTTATAGGGTGTGATCATCTTGATCGTGACCACGGCCCCCCAGGCGGGCAGGCTGCCATCTGGAGCATTCAGTCCTGAAACCACTCCCAGCGCGGGCGAGGTTATTGGCGTGCCATCAGGGACCAGAATATTGCTATCAGGTTTGGCGAAGCCACCATAGGGCTCGACACCGCCATAATTATCAATTCTTGGATAGGTATACCAGGGGTTTGCCATTAGAGCACCTCCCATATCAGGATCAGATAGGCCGACAAGAGCAAGAGGACGGCAATGCCTACCCATACATCACGACGCTGTTTAGAGCTGATATGCGCCCCCAGCTCTTGCCCTAACTCCTGCTTTTCCTTGCGCAGCGTTCGGATATAGGTATGCGCATCGGCTAGCTCGCCCGCTACCTGTTCGACACTTGGGGCATAGGTCTTTTTCTCTTGTTCTTCGCAATCTTCACACATGGCTGTACTCCTCTCAGGGCAGAATGGCGTAGGCCAGAATACCAGCCAGCACCCACTTATTCTCAATCACGAGGGCCAGGACAATGAGCAGGACCGCGACGCCAATAATGGCTGCTTTCAGCGCTTCTGTTGTCCAGGCCGCCTGTAACCCTTCTCGCAAAGCATAGGTCGGATGTTCTAAGAGTGGTCTCATACGATCTCTAAAATTTCTATACCTGTTTCACGCGGGTTCCATTTAGTGTCGCAAAGCAAGCGTAGAATGAGTGCTGCAAGCTCTTCTTCACGCACATCCTGCATGGTGACAATGCTCTCATTTTGCTCCTCATAGTCTCCATAGAGAACTAACCTTACCTCAAATTTTCTCATATCGTTGGCCCTGACCTCGGATACTGCGCTTGAATCTTGGCAATAGCATCATGCAGCGCCACCGCCTGTGATGGTCCTTTATACTTCGCTTCCGCTACCCGAATGGCGGCATCACGCGCGGTATCATTGCCGATACCCGCGATGACGCCTGCAAGCCCACCTGATGTCACCGTCTGGGTCACTGGTGGCGTGGTCAGCGTCGTCGTGATGGGTGGCGGCATCACGGTCGGTGAAATAATTGTCGTGTTCACAGGCTGCTCGACGGTTGTCGTACTATTCGTCACTGGCGTCAAATGCCCCAGTGCCGCTATGATGGTCGAGAGCTGGTCAGTGACAACACTGGGTGTCTCGCTATTGGGCGAGTTGGTCCCTGTTTGGGTGGATGTCGCCTGTGGTTGCCCCTGACCACCGGCATTCTGCTTATAGACATAGAACAGGATAGCTGCCAGCGCTACCGCGAAGACAATGACCAGGGGCTTATCACGTGCCCACAGCTCTTTGATCAGTGCCATAGCCTACTCATTTCTCGCAATGGCGGCATTCGCAAACATGCAGGCCGTTTCCAGGTGCGTCAATGCAAGACTCTGCTCACGTGAAAGTGGCGTCAGCTCTGCGATAAGCAGGCCGTAGACTTTTGCCGCATCACGTAGCTGTCTGTATCGTTCGACCTGGTCATTCTTCGGTGGATGATAGGTAAAATCCTGCTCTATGCGTGCCACCAATTGTGCAGTATCCATTAGCTATTCTGCCCCTCCATTCCTTGTGCAGCGGTCACCATGCCATAAATCGGGATGGAGGCTGTGCCATTGGAGCCCATAACCCCCAGCGGATTGGTGGTGGTGGGTGTCGCCAGCATGATGCTCCCACTCGTATTTTTACTATAGTAGATGCCAATCACGAAGCCAACGACGAGCGCCGCCAGCATCCAGACATGGTCACGTTTGATGGTCATGTACAGCTTGCCTCCTCAACACCTGTGAAGACGCCAGTTGTCGGGGCACTCCCAAAGGGTGCCTGTCCTGCTGTGTAGAGTGGCGTATTCTGCTGTTGAAACAAAATGGTTTTCTGCCAGGGTGCCGGTGCGGTAATATACCCCAAAAATGTTGACTGCAGGGCAATAGGCTCAGCCCACCAGGGCACGCCCCACGGCCCACCAACCCAATTGACGACTTCCGCGCCTGAGAGATAGACCTGACCCGCTCGTACCTCATACTGGCTTATCCCCAGGTTATCCACATCGGGGTGGCTCTGATGGTGCCCCAGATCTGCCTGAATCAGAGAGGCTGGAAAGTTCTTATTTGACATGACTCAGCCTCCTGTCGGATAGGCTGCGAACTGGCCTTGCGCATTACGTCCCGTGAAGGTCAGCCCGAGCGTATTGGTTCCTGAGAACAGCGTCCCGAGGACCGCATTGGAGCCCGCCCAATAGGCTACCAGGATCAGCACCAATGAGAGAATAAACAGGTAACTAATCGTGCGTTGTAACGTATCCATTATTCCTCCAATGTTTCACGTGAAACATTAGCCATTCAATTGTAAGGCTTGCACATTGATCAAGCTAGCAAGCTCTTTGCCGTGCGAGACGACTAAGATAACCACCATCAGCCACAGCGTATAATAGACCAGCGTCTTCCCCCACCTCGTCGAAGCCAGCGCTACGAGCACAGCAATCATGATCACCCAGGTCACAATCCACACAAATGCGCCGGTCATAGAATCTCCTCCGCACCTGTGAAGAGTGCCCCAAGTCCCGCAAGCAGGTTCGGCGCCCCTGCAAAAGGGGCAAGTGGCACCAGGCCGACCAGACCCCCTCCGCCTGCCTCCCCCTGCCCAACACTGCCAAATTTCGGCAAGGTTGGCGCGGGCTCCGTTGGGAGCCTGGGAATGCCTCCCGCGGCTGACGCGGGCTCCGTTGGGAGCGTTGGGGAGCCAAGAGCACCTGTTGTTGCCGTTGCCCCCCCAATGGAGGCATTGCCCGTCAGCGTCAGCCACAGCCACATGAGTCGTGTATGACCACCTATCTGTACCAGCGCGAAAAAGAAGATCAGCAGGATTGTGAGCGGCAGGACGATATCCCCTGGTATCGGAATGCTGCCGAGTGCCTGTCCGACATGCGCAGCGCCCCCCGAGAGAGAGCCGCGTACAGATGAAATGGTATCCTGTACGCTCTCAATGCCCTGCGCTATAGCACGCTCACGGGCGTTTTCCTCCTCGCGAATGCGGTCTGCCTCCAGTTGTGCGACGCGCATCTCCCTGATCGAGGCACGCTCCCCCGCCGTCTCCTGTAGTGCTTCAAGCTTCGCTTGCTTAATCTGTTCGTCGAGCTGGTTCGCGCTCGGTGGTGGTGCGGACTCTGGCACTGGTGCACCTACGGGCTCATTTGGCGCGTCAGGATTGATGGCAAGCGAGCGTGGCGTGGTGTCCACAGTCGACTCTGCCACATACTGACTAATCTGCGCCATATCTGTGCCACGTGCCATTTATGTGCCTGCCTTTGCTTGCATGCTGCTCGGATCAATGATGCTCCCGAGCACACTCCCAAGATTGCCCTCTATCCCAATCAGGATGAGCAGCACACCCAGACCCACAAAAAAGAAGATGCCCGCCGCTTTCATCGCTTATGAGACTTTCAGACCAGCGGCATTCTCACTAATGAGAAAGGTCTCCACGCGCGGCGTACAGGCCGCGAAGCCCGCGATTGCTGATTGAGGCGAATAGCTATTCATTTGATACGAATGGGTCGCTGCGGGGAACCCACCTGCCGTCATATTGAGCGCCATCGTGCCATTTCTATTATCACTATCGATGATATTGCGCGATGGGCCACATATCCATGCGATTACACCATCATCCAAATCCTGCCCAAAGGGTCGGCGCACCTGGCGATCAAAGTAATCATTGATACTGACGTTATTCGAGATGTTGTAGTTCTCAAAGGTCTGCTGCCCCACCTGATCCGGCCCCAGGGTAAACCCGAGAATGTTCGCAAGGTTGGCGAACTGCAAGGCACCCGTGGTCACCGCGCCATCAATAATAATACTGAACACATACCAGTGCTTCAGCTTCGTACTAATCGTCTGACGCTGAATGGTATTCTGGGAGAACGGCGTGAGTGGCGTATCCCAATAGTATTGGAGGGTTGGCTCAGTCTGCCAATTCAGGCTATAGGGTTGTGGGCTATCCATGTTAGTGCCATCAATATAGACCATATCCACGTTGATGGTCCCCGTCAGGCCCGTCATGGCATGCCCGGTTCCGGCCACTGGTGCCATCACATTGAGCAGGGGGTCCTGCCCAAGCCAGGACGGGGTACAGGTGAGCTTCAGCTGGGGCTTATTGCCAACGCCCGCGATCGGCAGGACGCCCGGCACGGTATCGTTGCCCAGGGCATTGAGGGGCAGGTACATCTTGCCCGTCCAGGTGGTATTGGAACCAACGGTGAAATTGGTCTGTCCCACGATTGCCGCGGCGATCGTCGCATCATTCACCCCGGCTAGCACCTGGTTACGCTGCCCACGCGTGAAGCCTAGTGTCTGGTCCATGAGCTTCATGATGTAGGGATGGGTTCTGATCTGAGGACCATTATAGAGCACCTGCAGCTCAGAAAAGATTGACCATGGGGCCGCCGCATTGACAGCATAGGTAGCACTACTCCCCGCAGCGGGGTTGACCGTGATGCTGTAGTTGATGAGGATGCCTTTGGCGAACCCTGGAACGGTGGGAAAATCAAAGTAGAGTGTCGTACCTGATGTATAGGTGGCATTGACGCCCGATCCACCTGTGACGGGCATATACGCGACTCGTTCGATACTATTACGCATAAATTTGCGGTTGGCAGAAATGATCTGTTGCTGCACCTCCTGGGCAACGATCTGTTGTTGCGCCGGTGAGAGGCTCTTCATATACAGCTGTTGCTCTGATGCTGGCAATTGCGCAATCTGCGCAGGAGTCAGCAGCATCAACGTCGAATTCATACCTGACTGTGCCATTGTTGTGTAGCTATCCTTTCCATGTTTCACAGATATTCATATGTTTCACGTGAAACATTTTAAGGAGTGGCGGCACCCGTCACCCAATTGCTGAAATTGCCGAAGAAGCCGCCATTATTGACATTGGAGACCCAATGCAGAATAGCCAGGCCCACAATGATGAGCAAAAAGACCCATACCATGGCCCAAAAAAAATGTTCGACAAATGCGGTTAGTCCGCGCATAGACGTATCTCTCACTCTCTGCCCTGCCAGCAACGCGGGTAATGGCATTCATCCCGGCCACTGGCAAGGCACAAACTAGACACCTAAAAATCGTTGAATGGTGGGATAATAGCGCGGGATCCCACGCCCATTGATATGTTGGTAGTACAGGCCATAATGATCAGGCGGTTGTTCAATCTTGCCCTCTACTTTGAGCATGTCATTGCGTATCAACTTATCATAGCGCCCCTCCAGGTAGAATCCAAGACGATGTACCGCCTGCTTATAGGCATTGGCTGGAATCTTGGACAATTCCTGTGTCAGCGTGATTGTTCCCACGCCCAGGCTTCTGCCCGTTTTCTGGATGACAGTATATTCGTCTGAATAGGCGCCGCGTTTATACACCAGGTGCACAAGCTCATCTATCTCTAGTATGGCTGGTGCGTCATGCCTGATCTGCCAGAGCCACTGTTCCACTTCGTCTGGCACAATCTTGATCGGCTGCCACACCTGGTAGCGTGCATTGCCTCCAGGGCTGCCAGGACACCTGTCACTCATCACCACACCTGGAAAGCTATCGAAATCCCCATCATGCTTACTATCAAAGATATAGTGCCGCGCGGTCGGGAAGAGACGGGTATACATGCTATCCAGATACTTTAAGGCCGTCGTCTTCCCACTGCCTGATGTGCCCATCAGGATCCAGCGGTCGCCCATCTCTACCTTCACGCGGGCCTGTGAAGCGTGCGGTAAGGCTTTCAAGGGTATTGGTTTCGTCGTTGGTGCTACAATTGATAACGACATGACTCAACATTTCCTGTAACAAACGGCTTCCAATGTCAAAGAGATGTGGCACGGGATCCGCCTTCTTTGGCGGCCTGACGGCGCGAGAGGCCTCCAGACCCGACTCAGCTTTGACGCGGTTCTCAATCCACCCGAGAGCACCTCGTGCCACCGCTTTGGCCGTCAGTCGCCATGATGGCTCAAGCTTGCTATACTCTGCCTCTATTTTAGCACGAAAGAGCGCAAAAAGCGCGTGTTCCTGTGCCTCGTTCAGGGTATAGTCATGACCATTGATGCAGATGATCATAGAGCGTCACCTATAGTCATGGTCACTATCCATACGCCGTCTCGTTGCACGATATCTTTGTGCTTTTTTTGTGCGTAGAAAGAGAGGCTTGCGCTTCTTTGTGAGCTTTTTTTTTTCACGGTTTTACCGCTTTCAAACGTGGGGTACGGGGTTGGGCTGTCTCCCGCATGATCTTGACCGTCTCAGTCACTCGTGGGACGAAGATCGCCCCCACGGTGATGTAATCCTGACTCTCCACGACTCCTCTGACCACCGAGGCTGCTGCCTCGTTATGTTGCCCGAATCTCATCATGACACGGGTAAGTGCGGCGATCTCCTCATCATCAAGGTCAGACCAGATGGGCTTCTCTCCTGTCGATTTCCCGGCCTTCTCCTGCCGGTTCCACAGGTAGGTATCAAGATACTGAAAATTGTCGGTGAGGGCTGAGATGAACGGGTCAGTCAGCGCGTTAGCTTCCTGTGCTGACAGCTTCTTTCCCTGTGGAAGCAGGGGCTTTTTCTCACCTTTTTGCCCAGAATCCCCACTTTTTGGTCCGTTCTTCCCAGTTTTTGTGATGAAGTGCCCTTTGCTATCTCGCTCACGTCCAGGAGGTGCGAGTGTTGCAACAGGTGGTTCTGGCCGACGCGATGGGATTGGCCCTGCCGCTTCTAGATTGCCAATTACTGTTGTGCTGATGCCTGTTGGCTGTTCGGTTGCAGTTGTTTCTGTACTTGCAGCAGGGCTGCGGTCACCTTCGCCAGATCGTCGGTCAGCCCGTCGAGCTCTGATAATGCTCCTTTTTGGGCTTCGTTGATCAGGTCCTGCGCTTCCCGTGTTGCTTGCAGTTCCAAGGTTGCTTGATGGACCTCCATCTTCATATCCGAAATGCTTTGACGCGACAAGCTCAACACTTCCTCTTGCATCTTGAAAAGTTGTTCCGAGCGCGTGACTTGCATCTCCACCGTTTGTTGCAGAATCTGTACTTGCTTGACTAGCTCGGTTAGCTCGTCCAATCTTCAGCTCCTCTCTGAGTGCCTTCACTTTTTCTGTCTTTGAGAGATCAGTGCTCATAAAAAGGCCTCCACCGTGATACCATTGACGCCCCCGAAGGGTTGTTGTGCGGCACTATTCGTATGTAGCACAGAGACCACACGATTCCAGGCAATAAACCCGAGATTTGCCAGCGTATACACCTGGCTGGTTGAGGCAGTACTATCTTGATCAAAGGCGTAGGAAAACGAGGAGCCGGTGTTATTTTGGAGTACCACGTGGGAGGCCTGGCGAGTCCCATTGAGCCCCCACTTGATGATGGTATCTGCCTGGCCTGCCGCCGTTTGTGTGGGATTGCCAGGAAAGGCGACTAGTGCCACACCAACATAATCGCCTGTACGAGGACGTGTTTCTAGTTCCCGATCGGAGGCGCGTACCAGGAATCTCGCGCCCGTGATACCACCATCAGGATAGAAGACACGATGTCCTTGCTGATAGCCAATATCCGTCCAGGTATTGGCTGGCACAAAGACGGTGGCAATATCCTCTACCGTGATGATCGCAGAAATGTTGGCTGTGATATAGAGACGACGCCGTTCCTGAAAGTTCACCAGGTAGGGATTGACAGAAGAAATAAAGACCTCTTGATCTTCATCAGGCCGCAGCGCTGCCGTTTCAAGCAAGCGTTCGATCTGCTTGAGTTGTTGTATGGTCTCATTATGGCGAGAAGTCATCGCCACGTCGTCGCACATAGTGATCCTCACTTTCTCGTGGTGGGATACCCACACGAGTGGGGAAGTGAGGGAAAAACCGCATGGATACCCCTATCACTAGTATACCATCTGCTGCCTGAGAGGTGGGAGGGTTTAGGCTGTGTACTCCTCCCCTATGCCTATGGTAGCCGCTTTTGTCAGTACTATGGGGGTACGCTCTACCACATACCATCTGTGGCCTAAGTTTGCCGGTTTCCCGACTTTCCTTGCTGGCTGCCTCTCACGGAGAGTATACCACTATGGTGGTACCCCAGGCCTCCTGACTTTCTCGTGACTGACCAGGTGACGCAGTGCCGGAAACTGCACCTCGGTCAGCGTCGTTTTTCTCCACGTCCCAGCAGGCAATCCATAGGCCAGATGCTTCTCGATCACATGACGCGCGCGTAATGTTTCCCGCGCGACATACACCGCGTCGACATTGGAGGCAAGCAGTGTTCCCTCTTCTGCAAAGGGCAGGGCATACTGGTAGAGCGTCAGGCGACACTTCATGAGCGTATAGGAAAACCAGTGTTGCATGGTCTCCGGGATATGAAAACAAGCCTCGTGGATCACCCAATCATAGGCGAGGCCGTCCCAGGCCGCGGGCCGATCGCCAGGTGAGGCCTCCTCCTCAGGCAACAAAATGGTTGATTGCCAGGGCGAGCCATGTCGCCCAATTGAGCCCACAATGGCAATCTTGATCCAATCCACGATTTCAGGGGGGGCCGTGTCGCGCAGCTCGGTCATGAGCCTGGCAAAGTGAGCATTGTCTCGTGTCATCTCTACCCAGCCCCAACCAGGGCCTGTGGTGACGATACATCCCTTTTCCCGAGCTCTATCAATCTCCTCTCTCCAGAGAAAGGCATCATACTGTCCAATTTGCCGTGGGTACTCCACGCGTGCTATGCCCGCCTGCTCGGTCCGTACAGGGAAGCACCCAAGCACGAGGGGTTCCCTGATCTCGACATGGCATTGCGACACGTAGGTCTGGTACTGCTCTAAAAAGTTGCCTTGATGGGGCACGGTGGGACCAGTCGGCACCTCTTCAAAGGCTGCCGCATAGGCGTTTTTCGCGTCCAGCTCATAGACCAGGTCAAAGGTCTCGGTAGTCGAGGCTAGGAGATCAGAACGTGCACCGCTTGAACGTTCTCGTAGGTCCTTGACGCAGCGTTCAGGTGGCAGGGGATGACGATGCTGTACCCAAGTATCCCCGTATTGCTCATAGAACGCACGTTTTTGCAGCAGCATCCCGAGCGCGGCAGGTGTATTGGCCGTGCCCACGCCGCAATGCTCAAAGAGCATCCTGAGTCGTTGTAAGAGCTCATCGTTAGGCGTATGTTGTTGCCAGGTGGATGCTTGAATGAGCCAACGCGAGGCCGTGTGACCATTGGCTTTCCCCTGGATACACAGCGCGGTCGGGATGCCCTTGGGCGTAGCATAGAGCATGCCCTTATAGAGAGTGACGGCTTCCTCTAGCCACGGGAAGTCCAGCAGTGACGTACAGAGAGTCAAGAGACCACCTGCAAAGAGTTCAGAGAAGAGCTCTGAATAGGATGTGATGTGGGTGCTCTGCCCATGTTCAGTGACCAGACTGTTCCCCACGTAGTAGGCAAGTGTACGATTTTTCCAGATCGTCGGGATCCAGCCAGGGAAAAAATAGCCAGGGGCATCATGCTCAAGCCCAAGCGTGATTTCCTTCCTCACGCGGTCTGCTCAGGTTCTGGCCGATTCTTCGAAAGTGTCTGAAGGATCGTTGCCAGGACCTCTACTCCACCAGACTCAGACAAATAATACCTAGAGTAGCTCGTGGAATGGTCTCTATCATAGGCTTGCAGGGCTGCAATAATGGCATTGGCAAGTGCCAGAGAATCTTCATAGGTCATTCTATCACCTTACTTTCCTACATTCAGAGCGATATGTTCAATCGATTCCCAGACTTCCTCGGGTTTCAGGGGCTGCCAGAAGATATTCACAAAATCAACAACGGGCATCTCCTTGTGATTCTTCAAATAATCGGACAGTTCTTTTTGGGAGATATACATGCTGAATGTCTGCTTTGCATAGTCTCCACTGATGGTCTTATAGGAGGTCAGACCAGTCATCGTCATCGTATAGACAATCTCTCGGGCAAGTCCTTTTTGTGTACGACGCCGGTCGACGGCAAATTTGAGCGAACGCAGATCGCCAACCACTTCCGGGCCATACGTGATGTATTGCTCACTAAAGCGATCACGGCGCTCCCCCTCCTGTAGTGGTCGTAGTTGTTGCTTGGGGATGATGTGCGTCGGCCCTGCTTTGCCTCGTGCCGCCTTTCTGGACGTGCTGCGACCACTGCTGGTGGCTTTGCTATAGGATGAGGCGAGACGTTTGGCATAGGCCGTGGTGTAGCTCTCACGCGCTTTGGTGAGCAGTCCCCGCTGCTCTAAATAGGTGAGAGCCTCCTCGCGTGTGAAAGAGGCCATGAGAGCCCCAACTTTCGGCAAATAGAAGTGCCCCTATGCTACCACACAAGGGCACCGGAAAAAAGGACAGAATGTGTCCTGATTAGTAGGTCATCATGAAGGGAGTATCGTCTCGCTCATCCTCAGGTCGATGTATCTGAGTGTAGTGATACTGGCAGAATTCGCCAGGACAACAGCCATTCTCGCTTGTGACGGAACAATGCACAAGAGCCTCCTCCTGGCAGCCTGCCACATCACATGCTACCATCGTCTGTCGTACCACTGGCGTCTCTTCCTGGCAGAGGAGGTACGCCTCTAATCTATTGATGACATCGCGTAATTGCTGGCAGAGCACAGGTGTGGGTGTCATGCAGAGCACGGCAAAGGAGGCCCCAAGCTCTGCCATGAGCTCAATCCGCTCTTCTGATAGTGTGTCCATGCGGCTCTTATCCCTCCACCATCGAGAGGGCAAACGTCGTTCGCCCGGCCTGTGTCTTCTGTGGCAGAATTCTGACAGGAATCGCCTCCTCCCAGAGTCCAAGCTCAGGTGTGCCACAGATAGCGATGAGCTGCTTTGCAAAGCGGTTCACGGCCTCGGATGGAGAGGAGATGCATTCACCTGTATCGAGCAGGAACACGGTCCGTATGCAGGGTTTGAGCTCCCCACTCTCTTTATCGGTCAGTTCGGCGGCATGCTGGATCATGCCAGCCACATAGAGGGTACGGCCATAGTAGTTCTCCAGGGGCTGTGAGGGTGCCTGGAAGCGACCGATCGCAATACCCAGGGCCTTACGTTCCTTGAAAGGCAACTCGGCAAGCGAGGGAAAGCCTAGGGGCATGGAGAAGTCATAGGTGATCAGGGCATTGTTGTGTGTTTCGGTTTGGGTCATGATGCAGGTGTCATCCTTTCAGTTCAATCATCATAGTGAGACAGCTTCTAGGCTGTCACGAGAGTGGGATCTTCGTCATGCCAATCCCACTGTGTCTTTGTGGGATCATCCTGGTAATTCCAGGGCCTGGGGCCCTCATGGAGTGTCGAGAATCCATGTTTGGCGCGTTGTGCACGTACAATTCGCTCGCGAAGATCGAGG
>Ga0137384_10000823_pt1 | contig 23911 bp, 17 predicted proteins | sample SagtaG_2_FD_104922 | JGI IMG/M metagenome (GOLD analysis project Ga0137384, IMG submission 104922) | Vadose zone soil microbial communities from Sagehorn Ranch, Mendocino, California, USA - Sage2_R_60_16 metaG | ecosystem: Environmental > Terrestrial > Soil > Vadose zone | place: USA... | reverse complement strand
CAACAGCGAGCGCCTCCTGGCTCATGATGCAGCACTGCTCACCCAGGCCGCCGCCGAGCGCATACACGAAGAACTCTACGCCATCCTGCAAGCAGAGGATGCTACTGCTCACCTGCGTTTCCTCGACAAGCATGGACTGTTTATGGTGCTATTTCCCGAATTTATTCACGCACGCGGCATGCCACAACCGGCCCTGCATCACTGGGATGTGCTGCAACATTCGCTGGAGGCAGTGGGAACGCTCGAACGCCTGTCAGCGCTACTCCAGCAGCCACCTGAAAATATTCAGGGTCTGTTAGCAGATAGCAGCGATAAGGATGATCTCCTCACACTGCAAGCTCTGCTGGCAGAAGGCGAACAACAGGGGCTATTCCAACTCACCGCCCTCACCTCACCTCCCATGAAGCTGGCGGCCCTGCTGCACGATATCGGCAAGCCCCCGACATACACAGTCAGCGAGGATGGAGAGATCCGCTTCTACCATCACCCACAGGTCGGCGTCCCACTCGCGCAGCAGATCATGAAACGCCTGAGCGCCAGCACACGTGACAGCCGCCTGGTGCAGCAAGTAGTCGCCCATCACATGCGTTCCGGTCAGTTGAGCCACGAGCAAGTCACCGAGCGCGCCATCCGGCGCTATTTTGTCGATCTCGGTCCCACTGGCATCTACGTTGGACTCGTTTCCCTCGCCGATCACCTTGCCATGCGCGGACCAGAGCCGCTTACCGGTTCATGGGCGCGTCATCTAGCTACCGTGCGCCTGCTACTCACCCGCTACATTCGCCAGCGCGAGCGTATCCTCCCCCCACACCTCATCCAGCCCCAGGAGCTCATGCGCCGCCTCAGCATCGCGCCAGGACCGCTGGTAGGGCAATTGCTCGACACCATCGCCGAAGCACAGGCCGAAGGCGAGATTCACTCTAAAGAAGATGCCCTTTGGATTGCCCAGCAACTACTCGACAAACAGTGACCTGCTATTCGCCTATTGATGAGAAATCTACGCATTTTTTACATGAATTGCCCCCGTGAACGGTTGACTGAACTCTCTGCCTTTGTTATCATATGCGTCAGAGACAAAATGATGTATTTGTAGCGCAAGAGGTGGTAAGGCATGGATACTCAACCTCCGGCCTGGTCGGTTGTCTTACAGGGCATCATCAAATCAGCTAATGAGCGCCAACGCCTGGCGTCCGCTCTTGGAGTCACACATATGACGCTCTTGCGCTGGGCCAGTGGGGAATCCAAGCCGCAACGAGCTCATCTCATTCATTTGATTCAAGCTGTGCATCCCGGCCAACGGTCGGAATTGCTCGAGGCCCTCGAACAACAGTACCCGGAAATTCAAAGCTGGCTCATTGAGGATAGCTCCGACCAGGTCCCGGCCGATTTTTTTGCCCAGGTGCTCAATGTGCGCACCATGACGACAGAGAGCCTACTCTTCTGGCGCATCAGTGATATGGTTCTCAAGCAAGCTCTTGAGCAGCTTGACCCTAATCACCTGGGTATGGCTATCAAACTCATTCAGTGTATGCCTCCCCTTTCTCCACACAACAAGATACGCAGCCTGCGCGAACGGGCGGGCAAAGGTACTGCTCCCTGGACCGCTGATCTCGAACATGATGTGCTCTTTCTCGGTCTGGAGTCGATGTCCGGTTATGCTGCGGAGGTTCGTCGCATCGTTGTCGACGATGACCTGCGCGTCAGCCAGACCTTTCCCGCTCTCAAAGAACAGTACGAGATTAGCGCCGCCGTCCATCCTGTACGCCTTGAAGGGCGCATCGCGGGCTGCCTCCTTGCCTCCAGTACACAACCCAGCTATTTTTCCCAGCAGCGGCTCAATCTGCTGATGACCTATAGCGATTTGATCGCTCTTGCTTTCAATAAAAATGAGTTCTATCCACCAGCATATTTAGAACTGCGGGTAATGCCTCCTCCCGAAATACAGCGCCCTAAGATCGCGACATTTCGTCAGCGTGTTACCACAAAGTTTCAGCAGGCGATGTACCAGAGGTACCCACTCAGTAATTCAGAAATAGAGCAGCAAGCCTGGCAGGAGATCGAGGCTGAGCTTCTTGCTACCGAGTACGATTTATAGCGCTTATCACTCAATGCCATGCTTTCGCATCAAATAGCGCAGTTGATCCACCTTCGCAAAGCCGAGCAATTCTGCGGCCCGTGTTCGGTTGTGTTTCGCTGCCTCTAACGCCCAGCGCACAAAGTAGCGCTCAACACGCTCATGGATCTCCTCTAGAGATACGAGCCCCTGCGGCCGTGCTTCCAGCCATTGCTCCCAGGGATCAATCGGAGAAAGCTCCTGCACACCCTTTGTACCCACTATTTCGTGGGGCAGGTGCTGCGGGGTCAATTCTTCCCCATTGCTCAATATCATCGCCCGCTCTATGACATTCTTGAGTTCACGCACATTGCCGGGCCACGTATATGCCTGCAGCAAGGCTTGTGCTTCCGGCGTGATGTGCTTTATCGAACGTCCAAGCGACTTATTGAAGTCCTTCATAAAATGCGATGCAAAGAGCAAGATATCTCCCGGACGCTCCCGCAACGGTGGCAGAGGGATCTTGAAGACTGCCAATCGAAAGTAGAGGTCCGAACGAAACAATCCCTCTTTCATTGCCAGTTCCAGGTCTCGATTGGTGGCAGCCAGTATGCGTACATTGATCTTTACTTCTTTGCTGCCACCCAGGCGAAAAAACGAGCGCGTCTCTAAAACCCTGAGGAGTTTTGCCTGCATTTCAACCGGCATTTCTCCAATTTCATCGAGAAACAGAGTACCCCCCTCTGCCAACTCCAACAGACCTCTCTTTTGCTTTTTTGCATCGGTAAACGCATACTGTTCGTAGCCAAACAGTTCGCTCTCCAGCAGATTATTGGCAATGGCAGCACAGTTGAGCGGATAAAATGGGCCACTGGCCCGCGCGCTCTGCTCGTGAATGGCTCGCGCCACCACCTCTTTACCGGTCCCACTCTCACCGGTCAACAACACAGAGGTCTCACTGTGCGCGACCCGCGCCACGAGATCGAATACCTCACGCATACGCTCGCTATGCCCGACAATATGGCTGAAATGATAGTTGTCGCTGCGCTCACGTCGTAGCCGGCGCAGTTCACGCGACATAGCACTCGTTTCAAGCGAGCGCTGCACCACCAGCAACAATTCATCCAGGTCAAATCCCTTGAGTAGGTAGTCCGATGCACCCAGTTTCATCGCCGAAACGGCCGTTTGCACATCTCCATATGCGGTCAAAATCACTACCGGCACCTCTGGATCAATCTTACGCATACGTTGCAGTATCTCTAAGCCACTCATCCTGGGTAAGCGTAAATCAAGCAGCACCAGATCAATAGTGCTTCGCTGCAACTCTCGCAAACCAGCATCACCATCTGCGGCTACAGATACCTCGTAGTCGTGCTTCTTCAGATAGCGGGCAAACTGATGTGGCAAATGCGGCTCATCATCGATTATGAGTATCCCCAGACTCATAGCACACGAACCCTCCCTCCAACTACACTATCCCCTGTCAACTGACTCCTCGCCACCATCATCGATGATTACCGGTAGGCGCAAACTCATGGTTGCTCCATTGCCATACCTTCCCTGCACATGGATCGATCCTCCGTGGTCTTCTATCAGTCTGCGCGTAATCGCCAGGCCCAGACCGATACCGTGCGCTTTGGTGGTAAAAAATGGCTGAAACATACGCTCCATTTGTTCGGGAGTCAGGCCGACGCCAGTATCGCTTACCATCAATTCCACCCAGCGTGGCTCCTCACTACTTGATGCTGCTGAGACGATATGACAGGTCACGGTTAAAATACCCCCGTCGGGCATGGCCTGTATAGCATTCACGAAGAGGTTGAAGAGTATCTGTTCCATCTGCGCTGCGTCTACGTACACAGGGGGAACATCTTTATATAAACGATGCACGAGCACGTTAGCCTCGATACACTGTGGTTGCAGCAACTGCAATACATGATCACTCAGTTCGGCAAGATAACACTTGACGCGATGCAACTGCCTCGGCCTGGCGAAGAGCAATAGGTCACGCACAATAGTATCCAGCCGCTCCACCTCTTTGAGCACCACATCGATTGACTCCTGCGCCCAATGCGCCTGCTTCTCCTCCGACTGCTCATCAACCAGTGGTAGATCATTGAACGCGATATCGTCCTTTAGCATCTGTACCGATGTTTTTATGCTTGCTAACGGATTGCGCACTTCGTGAGCAACGTTAGCGGCCATCTCCCCCAGCGTTGCCAGACGATCAAGACGACGCTTCTCCTCTTCCAATCTATGGACGGAGGTGACATCGGTAAAGGTTGCCAGGGCACCGATATGCTTTCCAGCATCATCACTGAGTGGCAAAATAGCGATATCAAGCACTACTTCTCGTCCACGTCGATCTACGGTAACAATCGTTTCACTATACACTGCTCCACCACGTTCCCCACGTGCGACCGCGTCCAGTGCTCTCGTGACAGGATGAACAGGTGGCCACGAGGTGGTTGTAGCGTCGGTCGATGTGTGCATGCTGTGTAAGGCAAGAAATTTGAGCAAGGGCCGTCCTAGCACTTCACAGGCCTGATAGCCCAATATCGCGGCGGCCGCCCGGTTAAACGTAGTGATGCGGCCCTGGCGGTCAGTAGTGATAAGTCCGCTGGGCATGCTTTCCAGAAGCAGCTCTTTCATGCGCTGGTCATCAAGTACCTGTCTCAGCAGCTTACGCGCTTCGTTACGCGCCTCGACAACTTCGGTCATCAAGTGCATATTTTCTAATACGACACTTGCCTGGCTGGCTAACACACGTAGCAGGACAATCTCAGCTTGCCGCAATTTCCATGTGCGCCGATAAGCACCTACAATAATGCCCAGTATCTTCTGCTCGTGATTGCACTCCTGCGAACAGCTCAGACTGTTGCGCAATAAAAAGCCTCCCCCCTTACTCGCGAGATGACCGCTGACTAAAGGCAGGGCGAAGAAGGTTTTGATATCCGCTGAAAGCTGACTGAGATACGCATTATCCTGAGAACTGATATGATTGCCCGGCCGCTCAAGCACCAACGGCACAGGATCACCCTGTTCACGAAAACGTTTTATGAGCATTTCCTGCAGCGGAGCAGATATCCATGAGATAGCGCCAGGCAGCGATGTAGCGGTAATCATTTCACAGCGATCTACCGAGGAGATATCTCGCGCATGCTGTATTACGCTGCTTCTCAAACGTTCCAGGTCATACATACAGTTGTTCATCTGACTGCTAATAGCATTGAGCAGAGAAAGCTCGTGGATACGTTCGCGATCACGCTCTAAGAGGTATGTATTCTCCAAGAGCAGCGCCACGACCCCCGCGATTGCTTCAAGTACAGCCATCTCCTCCTGCAACCAGTGAGTCATACCACAGAGTCGATCACCATCCTGACCACGCACAAGAACCAGCACGCCAATGGTACGCTGACGATAGACGAGTGGAGCAGCTATCAGCGTTGGCTGCTGCGCTGGCTGCGCGATGAGACGCCGTTCACGCCACGCATGCACTTCGGGGACATCGCTGGTGATATCAATGGGATTGATGTGAGCAACCGCCAGCAAGGCGGAGGACCAGCCAGGATTATCACCAGATGATCCCGCGACGAATTGCAGCGTTTCACCCATACGTTGATAGCACAACACATAGCGACAATGTAACAGGCTCGCTAACCGCCTGGGCAAGCCATCCTGCATTGTACGGTAATCAGTCACCGCGCTAAATTCACTCAACAACGTGCTTATAATGCAGGAAACATTGATCTGTTCTCTCTTCTGTTGCACCTCGACCATCGCCAGCTCTCCCCCCCTTGAAACGCCATGATGCGACATAATACGACACTTCTAGATAGCATAGTAAGAGGTGTATGTTCATCACTACGTATGACCGTAATATAGCAGAAGAGCTAATGGTTTGCACCCCTGCGCGCCGTTTATGAAGATATTGTCACCTCCACGTTCTGCTGGTGGGTAGAACATCCCCAGCACAGTGCTAAAAAAGACACACATCCATAAAAAATGTACAGGCAGCATAGCTTCTCGTCAATGGACGTTAGTCCCTATATTCATACACATCAGACATGAAAGAACATGGTATTATAACAAGTTTTAGAAAGTATGGACAAATGTGGTAAATGACCCGAAATGTGAGACAGAACCACATTTCGGGTCATTTACCACATTCTTCAGATACCCCGTAAGCCTCGCCTTCTAAAACACCCACGGTCATGTCTTTCAATATAGTTGTACTGGCCGCAAGGGGCGCAGGCGAATCCGCATCATCGAACAGTGCCCTACTATTATCAGCCGTATCAGTATACACCCTATCAGGAACACAGACAGGACTAACTCATGAAAGAGCGTCAGAAGCGATCGAGAGCAGGAGCAGGCCAAGCGCAGCAGATCACCAAAGCCGTAACGCATATTCGGCTCGGTGAAGTCAATGCTGGCAAACTGGTAGCCCTTGATGCCCTGGCCTCGGTCTATCTGACGCTTTGTCAGCAGTATGTCATCCTCTTTTGTACCGAGGAACGGCCTGATAAATTTCGTGCCTCTCTTTATTCAACCCCTTATCAGAACGCTGGCACCGGGTCACCATTCAGCAGGCGGCAGGCATTGCCCACTCCTGGCGTACCAATCGCGAGCAGAGCTATCAGGACTATGTGGGAGCACTGTCAACCTACCGGGAAAAGCAGAGAGCCGGAACGCTCGACCCGCGAGCGAAAGAGCCACAGTGGCATGAATGGCAGGTGCCTGTACTCAAACAGCCCTGCATTCAGGCCAATGTCAATGTGGTTGCGCTCGAAGCCTCCCAGGACTCGACCTTTGACTACTGGCTCAGAATCTCTACCTTAGAGAAGCGGAACCCCGTACGTGTGCCGGTGAAGCTCTCCGATTATCACCGTCAGATGCTCGCAGGCAAAACGCTCAATAGCAGCGTGCAACTCAACAGAAGGAAAGATGGCTCGTGGTGGTTGACCCTCTCCTATGATGAGGTCGTCACAGTGCAGACTGCGCCAGATGCACCAGTGATCGGGATTGATGTAGGCATTGCGAACTTTCTGACGACCTCGGATGGCAAGCAGTATGGCACCTTTCATGGCAAGCTGCGCGATCGGCAAAAGCGTGATCGGGAAAAACGCCGGAGAAAAGCCAAACTACGCGCATGCCTAGAAAAGAAGGGGGTCACGAAGCTGCCTTCGACCACAAGCCGAAGTGGGCAACGCTTGCAACGCCATGTGCGCCAATCGATCAATCGAGCGGTGAATGAATGTATGAACGAGCATCCTGACGCACAATTTGCCTATGAACAGCTTTCGGTGAGCACGATGCGCTTCAAAGCGCGAGCCATGAACGCCTACATGCGCGCCTCCAATCTGGCACATATCCCCAAACAGATTGCCTGGAATAGTGCCAAGCGAGGCAGACAGGCCACCCAAGTCAAGAGCGCCTATTCATCGCAGGAATGCAGTGTGTGTTATTATGTGGATAAAGCTAACCGACCAGATCAGCAAACGTTTTGCTGTCTGGTTTGTCATCACACAATGCATGCTGACCTCAATGCTTCGGTCAATATCCAGCGTCGGCTAAGGGATAGCGAACTGCGAGGATGTAAGGACGCAAAGAAATCAAAGCGTTACTCATGCAACGCCATGAGGTATGGAAGCAAGAAAACGGTTGGTCGTAGTCCAACCGCCCGCCTAGTTGGTTCGTCAACGGGCGTAGGTCAAGGCGAGAGATATAGGCAATAGGTGTCTATGTTTTTCGCAACTATAGTTTATATAAACCCGGGGAACAGTAAGCTACTATTTCCACATAGTGGCCCCTGTTTTGAGAAGAGCGATGAAACAGACAAACGAGATCGAACAGAGCCAGCCAGCATCACAAGAGAAGCCTCTGCCCGCTAATGAGCCCATGCTGGCCCGCCTGGCCGGGCTGCTAGGGATACTTGCACTCGGTGGGCTCTATGCCTTACTACCAGAAGATGTCACACTAGGGCCAAGCTGGTTGCCCCTGGCTCTTATTGTCGCTATTATGGTACCAATGCTAATTGTGCATTTTGTAAGCCACCCTCTTTCACATCGAACGACTCGCCTACTGAGCATCATACTCTTATGCATCGTCACACTGGCATTAGCCATTGGTGTCGGGCTAATGATTTACCTGATCATCACACCCTCGTCCCAGCAGTTGCGAGGCGGCCTATTGCTACGTATGGCGATGATATTCTGGACCGCGAATATCATCGTTTTCGGCCTATGGTACTGGGAGCTTGATGGTGGCGGTCCCCATCAACGCTACATGGATGGTCACGTGGCAGCGGATTTCATGTTTCCACAACAGGTCGACGGCAACAGTGGAAAATGGGCACCGCTCTTCATTGACTATCTGTTTGTGGCCTTTACCTGCGCTACCGCCCTTAGCCCGACCGACACCTATCCCCTGTCACGTACGGCAAAGGTCCTCATGATGATTGAAGCCTTGATCGCAGTGGCGAATCTTGTCATCCTGGCAGGGCGGGCTGTAAATATTCTTTAGTTCATCTTCTCGGCTCAGGCTGCTAAAGATGATAGGTTACTTGTTGGCCTTCGCCTTCTCCAGCGCGCCTCACCACGCTGCTGGCAGGACTCGTGCTGGCAACTTCACGCCCTGCTTTGAATACATGCAAACGAACAGGCAGCAGGCGTAGGGCCTCAAAGGCCGAGGCAGCATCCAGCACCAGAAAATCAGCCGGTTTCCCTTCTTCAATACCATAGCTATCCTGGATACGCAACACCCTGGCAGCGTTAGAGGTGATCAGATCGAGCACGTCATTGATCTCTTCAAAACCACTCATATGGCACAGAAACAGGGCAAGCTGCGCCGCTGCAAGCATGTCTCCTCTGCCTAGAGGAAACCAGGGATCCATGATAGAATCGTGACCCAGCGCTACGTTGACACCGGTGGCTAGCAGCTCTTTTACACGGGTAATACCGCGTCGCTTAGGAAAGGTGTCGAAGCGCCCCTGGAGTACGACGTTATCGAAGGGATTGGCAACGACGTTGACGCGCGCACTCGCCAACAGGCGCATCAGTTTGAAGGCGTAGGCATTATCGTAGGAATGCATGGCCGTGCAGTGACTGGCGGTGACACGCCCCTGCCAGCCCTGTTGGATGGTGTCGGCCGCCATCACCTCGGTGAAACGCGAGGCGGGATCATCGGTCTCATCGCAGTGACAATCGATATCGCGGTTAAACTCTTTCGCCAGGGCAAAGGCATAATGCACATCCTCCACCCCCATATCGCGCGTCCATTCATAGTGCGGGATACCCCCAACCAGGTCGCAGCCCAGTTCCATTGCCGTACGCATCAGTTGCTGCCCGTTTGGGAAGGAAAAAATACCGTCCTGGGGAAAGGCCACCAGTTGCAAGTGGCAGATATCACGTACTTCTTCGCGCACCTCAAGCAGTGCACGCAACGCGGTCAACTCAGGATCACAGATATCGACATGGCTGCGTATATGCAAGGTGCCCTGAGCAACCTCCCAGCGGATCTCCTCCAGGGCACGCCGTTTGACATCTTCCTGGGTCAAACCCGGCTTACGCTCGCTCCAGATCTGAATACCCTCCAGCAGTGTTCCCGAAGTATTATAACGCGGCTGGCCCACGGTCAGCACTGCGTCAAGATGTACATGCGCATCGATAAACGGTGGCACAACCAGACAGCCCATCACGTCTATTTCTCGGCCAGCGCTATGCTCTGACAGATCGCTCGCTATCCTGACAAAGCGACCATCCTGTACAGCGATATCAACGGTGTACGGTTGACGATGTAGTTGTGCATTATGTATGATCAAATCGAAGCGCATAACATTGTTCCTCCAATATGTTAAATGGTAAAACCATTATAACCCACAACAATTTTACGAGAATATAACAAATTCCCATATAGACTGGACGTTGCGACAGAAAATGAGTACAATAACTACATACCTATATGTATGGAGTGTACACAGGTTTCAGTGAATAGCAATGGGCGACCAGCGTTGCGAACCCGTTAGAGCGTTGCAGCGATGGGCGCCTTTTTATTACGCCCAACACTCCTAAAGCGAGGAGGAGAATTGGGTTCTCCCTGTACCACCGTTCCAGGGACGCAGCAGTGGTGGCAGGTGCACACCTGAGCTATTTTGCCTTAGATCAGGAGGCCGCATGTCTTCCCAGGCCAGTACCAATCACCAGTTTCCGGCAGTTTCACTTGAGACGACCGAGACGGAGGAACAGAGCATGGAGCAGCTACAACTTGAGAATAGCGCGCTACACGAAGAAATTGAGACACAAGCACAGGAAAACGCTCTACTCAATGAGGTAATATCTACAGTCTGCTCCACACTACGACTCGAGGAAGTGCTACAACATCTCGTCGAAACCGTTGTACGCGCTACTTCCTGCCAGATCGCTTATATTTATCTCTACGATAAAGACAAAGAGCGCCTCGTGCTTGCGAGTACCACGGAGCAATATAGACACTTGATTGGCAAGCTTTCGATGGCTCTCGGTGATGGCATCGCCGGATGGGTCGCGCTACATCAACAGGCCGTATTCCTGAAAGATGATGCGATGGACGATCCCCGCTTCTGCTATTTTCCTGAACTGGAAGAGGAGAAGTTTCAGTCGATTATGACGGTGCCCATTATCACGAAGGATCGCAACCTGGTCGGTGTGATTACGGTACAGGCTATTGCCCCCCATGACTTTACGGAGCAGCATAAAATCTTCATCACGAATACAGCCGCGCTGGTTGCCGGGGCTATTGAGAACGCGCAGCTTTATGAAAACACACAGCGCAAACTCAGTACGCTGGCCTCGCTGTCGGTGCTCAGCCAGACGATCAGTTCAGGCCTGTATCTGGATGATATGTTGCGTTCACTGGCGACGCTGACGGTGCAGATTATGGAGGTTGATCTGTGCGTCGTTATGCTGCTGGAGCAGGTACATGAACGCGACCAGGATGCGCTAAAGTACCCACGACGCCTGACAGTGCATGCCTCTTTTCCTCATCTCAATGAGCGCGTTCACTTCCAGGCTATCGATGTTGACCATCATACGATCGAGCGCTTGCATGAATTCCATGAGGCGACACTTATCAATAATCAGGTAAACGCGAAAATCACCGGCCAGAACGGACAGTACGCGATGATGGGCGATGAGACGCTGCAGCGCTTAAATCCCGTGCGCGACTCACAATACAAGGCCCTGCTCTCTGCTCCCCTTATCGCTGGCGCTGAACAACTTGGCCTGATCAATTGCTATTCCAACAAATCGAAGCGCTTTACTCTGGAAGATCAAACCTTGCTGACAACCATCGCAAATCAGGCTGCTATCGCCATTAAAAATAGTTACCTGGTCAATCAACTGGCACAGAAAAACCTGGTCAAGGGCTTCTTCGACGATCTGATGCACGAGACCTCCGAATCGGAAGACTCGCTCAAACAACGCGCCCACTTTCTTGGCTGCGATCTGAGCAGAGCACATGCTGTTGTGATGGTTGAAATCGCGCACCTGGAAGAACGCTATATACGCGAGAGCACTAAGCGCAATCCTAAAGGCGATCTCTGGCCAACTCCCCATCTGCCAGTCCCCCCAAAGAGCGATGATGACTACACCACTAGCACGTTACAGAACAGCTATAAGCGCATCACGGGCATCGTCCATCGCCGCATACAGGACAGTTTTATGGGGTCCATCTTCCATGAACATGAAAACCTTTTGACGTGCCTCATACCACTTGGCAAGGATACCAGCGGCTCGCGTCTGAAACTATGGCTGCAAGAATTGAGCCAGCAAATGCGCAGCGAGCATAACATACTGCTCTCTATCGGCATCAGCAACGTGTGCCAGCAGATCAGCGATTACCGGCAGGGCTTCGCCGAGTCACAAGAGGCGCTTCAAATGGGGCAGAATCTTAACGAGAACAAAGGCGAGCAGCCCATTGTCACCCATTTCAACGATCTGGGAGTCTACCGCTATCTATACAAAATTGCGCATACAGACAATCTGCGCGACATCTTTCAGGATCAGGTGGCCCATATCGACGACTACGATCGCCGCAAAAATACTGACCTGCTGGTTACCCTGGAGACCTATCTCGAATGCGCCGGTAACCTCACCAGAACGTCAGATCGGCTCTACGTTCATCGCAATACGCTTATCCAACGACTCGAACGCTTGCAGTCGCTGTGCAAGGTCGATTTGCAGGATAGAAGCAGTTGGTTGACACTACAGATCGCCATCAAGATTTATAAGTTGAAGATGGGCAAGATCTAACGAGATAGGACTCAGGTAAATTTAGACGCGATTACCCCTGTTGTCAAGCAACATTGCTTGCGCAACGGCCAAGAGTCATGTTACACTAGTGTGTGTCTATTTCGCAATCATCCGCAACAAATACCTGGTGGCAAAAGCGACGACCGTGGTTAATTGCTCTCTATATTGTTGTTGCTCTAGCTCTGGTCATCATCAGTGGTACAGGCCACAAACGCCTTCTCGATGAAGTGGGTAAAACTTTTGGGGGGTTCTTCTGGGCAATTGATACCGATAACCAGGTCGTTATTGTCTCGACACCTACGCAGTTGCCTCCATTTGAGGTGAAAGCCGCCTCCTTTGTCACCAATCCTCACATTATCGCGGTAAATAATGTGAAAGGTATCGCAGGCATGTCGCGGGCATTTGACCATGCGCGGGCGGGCAACCCGATTATCTACAGCGTCGCGACAACCGCAAATCGCGTTATAACGGTCACCCGGCCCGCGGTTACCTTCACCTGGGATATGTGGTGGCAAAACTATGGACTGGGTTTCCTGGGCGGTCTATGCTGGCTTGCCGTGGGCTTCTTCCTTCTCGCGACAGCCACCGAGTGGACGGGTGCGGTAGAAGGTATTACACTGCTGCCACCCGCGATGCTCTTGTTGCTTTACAGCCATTATGGCAACATACAGACTGCCTACCAGGCCGATCTCGTTTTTCAGCTTCTGTGGGTGCCGTCCTTTGCTTTACTGGGCGCGGCATTCATCCACCTCAGCCTGGCCTATCGACCCGAAACCCTAAGCAAGGTACGTACACCATTGATGATGGATTATCTACCCTATCTTCCCCTGGTGGCCCTGGTAGCCTATGAATGGAGTTCTGTGCTTATCTCCGGTTTTGTTCCTACTCGTGTGAACCTTACGCTGAGTCTTGGGTATGCCGTCATTGGGGGTCTCATCAGCATCGCCATTGGCCTCAGTTCACTCGGGCGCATCGGGATATTCCTCCCCTGGAGGCGTAGCGCCAGGAAGTTCTCCACACGCCAGGTCTTTCCACCCCATATTCGTCAGAGAATAGGTGACTTGCTGGCTCTATGGATCGGTGGCATGGGCGTGGGCTTCTTCTTTGGCGTGCTGCCTATCGCGCTCAGTGGACAAACGCTACTGCCCCTTGCGATGTTTTACATTCTCGTCGCGGCCTATCCGTTTATTCTCCTTTACGCCATTCGCTCCCTGCGCTTGATTGATCGCCTGCATGTCATCCTCGATCTGCGCGAGGACGCTCTGCGCGAACAACGGAAAACGGCGGAAGAGCTTATGCAGACAAACCGCGAACTCAAACAGGCTACCTCGCTGCTGTTACACGCAGACGCGCACCTGCGCTCACTGCTCTCGCAGCGCATCCACGACCAACCTAAACAACAGGCGCTGCGCATCCGTTCGCTGTTGGGACACTGGCAGCACAAATTGCGCGTCGAGGCCGAACGCGACCCCGGTGGCAAGGTTATCGTTCAGCCGATTGTCGAGGCCCTGGAGAAGGTCCGTAAGATTAGCGAAGAGTTAGAGGGCGATCTGCGCGGTCTGCAACTGCTGGTCGAGGATGCCTACCAGCGCCAGAGCCTCGGTCTCAAACTGCACCTGGAAAAACTCATCCGCGAAGATTTACCCATGCTGCACCCCGAATCGCCGCTGAAAGTGCAGGCCGATCTATGGGCACTGGATGCGCTGAGTCCAGATCTTGAGCAGACCGAGGATGGTGCGAAGATAGCCGAGGCCATTTCCTACACGGTGACGCAGGCCTTGCTCAATATCTATAATCACGCGGGCGCGACCTTCGCCACCGTGCGTACCGTGCGCACCAATGGCTTTATCGAGGTCTACATTACCGACGACGGGCGCGGCTTCGATCTCAATGCCATTCCACCGGAAAAGACCAGCTTATTCAAGGCTCAATTGAAGGTGCGCGAGGCAAATGGTTCGATCGTGATCCAATCTATTCCTCGTCCGCAGGCTCGCCACGGCACAACTATTATGCTGCGCCTCCCCCTCCCCCGCAGCAATGGCCCGATCACCCCGGAACCTATGATAAAACCGCACACGCAGAAGGTGTCCGAGGCCGAGAATAAGGGCACCTATTTTTCCTGACTCAATAGAGGCTGCGTCAAGGTGCATGTGATGCAAAAATGAGAGATATCCCTTTAGGTTCCCAATAAAAAGGTGAAAATAACATGCACCCATACCCAATCTTGCAACAAAACGTCCGCGCAAAACGTGCTCATAAAGACATATAATTAAGAGGCGTTCATTATGATGCCATAGTGAATACTTTCTTTCTATTTGCAAATGTACCACCAGTACCCACACGATCGTATGGAGCATGAAAAATGGAAACACGACAGTTTGGTCAAACAGATATGCAGGTCAGCATACTTGGCTTCGGCGGATCTGAAATCAGAGGACATTCCCTGGCGGACATTGTGCAGTTGTTGGGCAGTGCACTCGATAACGGCCTGAATGTCATCGATACAGCCGAATGCTACGGCGATAGCGAGGATTTGATCGGTCGTGCAGTCGCAGCACGACGCGATGAATACTATCTCTTCACAAAGTGCGGCCATGCCGTCGGCGATGAGCTCCCCGACTATCCCGATTGGGACCCCCGCCTGCTAGAAGCCAGCATTGACCGCAGTCTGCGCCGTCTGCGTACAGACCACGTCGATCTGCTGCAACTACACACCTGCTCGCTCGACGTACTTAGAAAGGGTGATGTCATCAATGTGCTGGAGAAGGCGAAGCGCGAGGGTAAGACACGCTACATCGGCTACAGCGGTAGTAACGAGAACGCCCGCTATGCCGTCCGCAGCGGTGTGTTTGATACGCTCCAGACTACCGTCAACATCGCGGACCAGCAGGGCATCGACTTCACGTTACCAATGGCCATAGAACGCCAGATGGGCATCATCGCCAAACGCCCCATCGCTAACGCGGCCTGGCTCGACCCCGAACTCCCTAAAAATGCCTATGGCTACCCATATTGGGAACGCCTGCAGACCCTGAAGTACGACTTTTTACAGAGTGGCCCTGCGACCTCCATTAGCCTCGCGCTACGCTTCACGCTGAGCACACCAGGCATCCATACAGCCATCGTTGGCACCGCTAATCCCGAGCGCTACGTACACAATGCCGCGATGCTCAATGTTGGCCTGCTGTCTGACGAGGAGTACCAGTCTATTCGCGCCCTCTGGGAAGAACGTGCAGATCAGCACTGGCTGGTGCAGGAATAGCACACTCTTTTGAAGGACTCAGAAGAAGGACAGCGCCGTCCCAGCCAACGTAGCATCTGCGCCCAACAGAGCAGGCACAATCTTGACCATACTGCATACGCGAGAATTTGATGTCCTCTCCAGGGGGTGACTTACCCGCGAGAGCAGTAAATCATTTGTGGAGATGATACTACCACCAAGTATAAACATATCTGGCTCGAAGAGTTCCATATACTTCGTGATGGCAACGCTCAACCAGCGACCCATTTCATCATAGACGCGTAGCGCCAACCCATCGCCAAGAGCAGCCTCCTCAGCCAGCAGCGCGGAGCTAAACTGCTCTTGATTGAGGAGTCGCCGCATGAGGTTGCTCTCCTCCCCCCGCCGCTGCGCCCGCTGCACCATCTTTTGCAGCGCATCCGCCGATACCAGCGTATTGATACAACCGCGCTTGCCACAGCTACAACGGGACCCATTCATGGTGGTCGCAACAGAGATGTGGCTGATATGGCCCAGATACGGCTCACACTGTACTTCACCATCAACAATCAGCGAAGCGCCCACCACCGCGTTCGTCCTCAGATAGAGCAAACGCGCAACGCCCTGGCCCGCTCCCAGGCACTGCTCGCCCACCAGCGCCGCGTCAACATCCACATGCAATTCAACCGGCAAGGCATAGCGTGCCCGTAGCAAGTCATAGAGGGGAAAACCATTCAAAGCAGGGAGTACAGGAACAATGAGCGGACGATGCCTTGTATCGTCAAGCGAACCAGGAATACTAACGCCAATACCACACACGCACAAATCATTATCGCGTGCATAAGATAAAAGCGCGTCAATCTCGCGCAAATACGGATCAAGCGTCGCCAGCGGCGGACGACCGTGCAATGTTTTCGCAAAGCAGCACCGCACTACGCGGCCATGACGGTCTACCAGAGCAACGGTTGTCTGCCTCCCTTCTATCACCACCCCAACTCCTACACTGCTGTCACTGCTCATCCGCAGACCCCTGCGCTTCTCTAATTCTAGCATTTATCTAGAACATATGTTCTTAATCTAACAGGTTACAGCAATAAGTGCAAGTACATGACGTACTGTATATAGAAAAAGTATAGCCGCCAATAAGAACATTTGTCAAGAGCAAATGTTCAATGTAAGGATGAAGGCTTGCCTCGTTGGCTCCAACAAAATGGGAGAACAGCGTCATTGCCGCTCACCCATATTCCACTCTATATTGCGTGACCCCTCCCCTTGCTTTCAACACGCATCAATCCTCGTAGTTCTTGAGAGTAATAGCATCATATGGCCGCCGGATTGCCTTGAGAATAGCGTTTTTCCAGGGCATGTAGGGGAATAGCCGAATATTCTGGTTGGTGAACCAGATCATCGCGCGTGTTGATGGGATAAATTGCTTGCCACCGCTCGCTCCACTCTTCTGGTTCAGCCTGACATATTCCCGCATCTCCTCCTCATAGCGAGCAAACGCCAGCCGGTAATCGCCAGCCGCAGCCTTGAGTTCACCGGCCAGCACATAGGCTCCCACCAGCGCCAGGCTTGTGCCCTGACCGGACAACGGGGAGGCACAATAGCCCGCATCCCCGAGCAGTGCAACCCGTCCTTTTGACCAGCTATCCATCTGGACGAGACTGAGCGGATCAAAGTAAAAGTCAGGGGCATCCCACATGCCTTTGAGCAAGCGGGGAATCTCCCATCCCTCCCCGGCGAATGCCTCTGCCAGGATCTTCTTCTGCCGCTCTACATCATGACGGTCATAGTCTAAAGGTGGCGCTGTGAAGTAAAACATCGCCTTCGCCTCGCTGTTCTGCCGCGCGCTGTACATGGCCGCCAGCTTTCCTGGCATGCGGTAGACCAGCTCCTGGTGATCGAGGTTCAAGTGATTGGCAACGGTGAAAATCGCGACGTAGTAGCCCAGGTAACGCGTGAACTGGGACTCCTCGCCAAAGGTTTGAGTACGCACATTGGAGTGGATACCGTCGGCTCCCACCACAAGATCGAAAGTGCGCGGCTGGCTACGCTCAAAGGTGACGCGTACGCCCTGCTCATCCTGCTTAATAGACTTGATGGAATCGCCCCAGAGGTATTCGGTGCTCCCCTTGGATGCAGTGTAAAGCGTGCAAGCCAGGTCGCCACGCATGACCTCAACATCGGGCGTCCCACCCCCTGCCATCATCTCAGGGGTGACGTGTGCCAACAGCTTATTATGGCTGTCGACATACATCATGCCCTGCATGTGGGTTTGCGCCCGCCGAATCTCTTCCATGATTCCCATGCGTTCGACCACCGTCTGCGCGGCCCCACGGATGTCGATAGCATAGCCCCCTTCACGTAGCGTGGGCGTCTGCTCCACCACGGTAGGATTAAAGCCATGATGGCTCAGCCAGTACGCCAGCGCGGGTCCAGCGATGCTCGCGCCTGAAATGAGTATGTTCCGATTTTTCATGCTGATATCCCTCAGTAATATTTTTCTTTCCTAAACATGATTTGGTGTTATGACAAGAAGTCCTGAACGGCGAGCCACTCACCAAACCGCTCAATCCAGTGATCGCTAGGCAGGCCCTGCTTTGTCATCCCAAAACCATGACCACCGTTGGAATAGATGTGCAATTCGACGGGGTGGCCTGCCGCTTTCCACGCGCTGTACAGGGGCATACTGCCATCCGCAATCGCCAGGTCGTCATTGGCAAGTGCAATGAACAGCGGAGGCGCATCCACTGGCACTGTGAGCTTTTGCCAGACGGGAGCATAGATGGGAGCTGCAAATTCCGGACGGGTGTCCGCATCGTACTGAGTAGCTGCAGCAATTGTGATGACACCACCCCCTGAGAAACCGAGAATGCCAATGCGCTCCGGGTTGATGCCCCATGCGGAAGCACGCTCGCGTACCACTTTGAGGGCTTGTTTACCATCGATTATCCCAATTGGTGCCTGTGACATCATCTGTTCCACATTCTGAACGATCTGCGGCAATTGTTGCAAAAATTCTTCGTCGCACACTGGCGTTGGCGTGAGACGATATTTGAGGACAAATACCGCCACTCCGCGCTCATTGAGCCTGTACGCAACGTCTGTTCCCTCTGTCTCGATACTGAGGAAGGCAAAGCAGCCACCAGGGCAGACGATAACGGCTGTTCCGTTAGCGACGGAGGGATCAGGCAGGTAGGCTAATAGAGTCGGCTGCGTGACATTGCGCACGATCAGGCTTTGCTCAGCACCAAGCAAAGGCGGGAGCAGAGTTTCCTGTTCAGAGTGCGAACCATTTTCCGTGCCTGCAACACCATCAGGCCAAACAGGAACAATCTCTAATCGGGTTGTATTTTTCATGGAAAACCTTCTTTCATGGATACATATATCGTGTGCGCTTAACGGTTTATAGATGAAGTATCTTCGTGGAAGCTATCAGGTGCGTTCTCACATCACTGAGGCAAGTATAGTGAGCAAAAGGGTGGGCGCGCACCCTCCGACCGGGTGGTTGCACGGGTGGTTATGCAGGGGTTGGTTTAGGCCAGTTGGAAGCGTCGGGCTGCTTCAGCAGCTTCTATACGATTGGTCACGTTCAGTTTGCGATAGAGGTTCTTGACATGCCCTTTAACGGTATTGACGGAGACGATGAGAGTCTCAGCAATCTCAGGGTTGCTGCGCCCGGCAACCAGTAAGGTGAGCACCCGTTGTTCCTGCGCGGAGAGCGGTTCTAGTAGCAGGCTGGCCTCCCCGTTTCGGCTAGCAGCAGAAGTAGGGAACGAGGTAGTAAACGCGTGCAGAATACGTTGTGCAAAGGCGCGCAGTGGTTTCTCGGTTAAAGAGGGGAGCAGAGAACGCAGAAGAGCGGCTAGCAGCTCCCCCTCATCCAGGAAGAGACGCAAGAAGCCCTCACTGCGAGCTTGCAAGAGAACCTCATAGAGCTGTTGTCGGGCTTCGTGTCCCTGTTTGAGGGCCGCATAAGCGAGTGCGATGAGAGCTTGAATTTCTAAAACACGGATGATATGCTTCCTCTGCTGTGCGGAAGCCAGAAGTTGCTCAAGCAGGGGCAAGGCAGCTTCTGCCTCGCCTTGTGCCAGGTGTAGACGCACCTGCAGAAGACACAGTGTTTGCTGTTGCAGTGGAGACAACTCTTTTTCAGAGCGGGCGAGCATGCCAAGCGTGCGCTCTGCTGCGACAAGATCACCGTCGCTGATCTGCAAACGTGCTTGCCAGAGAAGGGCATCGGGAATGAGTGGGAGCGTGTGAGGAGTAGCTTGCAGGCGCACAAAGAGTGCCGAGAGCGCAGCTTGTACTTCGGCCATCTCTCCGCGAACATGCAGCAGCAGAAGCCTCAGAAGCTCTACTTTCATGCGCGAATCTTCTTCTCCGTAGGGGAAATCGCCTCTGTAGCGATATGAAGATACCTCGCGCGCCTGCTGCTCTGCCTGATCAAGCTGATTCCACTCATAGGAGAGGCGAATCAGCCCACAGGCGCTCTGCACGCGAAAAATACCTTCACCTCTCTCATCTGGCCAGGGCACCTCAGCGAGCATCTGTTGGTAGTAGGAGGCCGCCTGGTGCAGTTCACCCAATTCGATGCAAACATCGGCAAGCAATCGCCCGATGACACGCGTGAACACGCGATCCTCGTTGTTCAGACTGAGAATGTATGCCTCTAGCAGGTGCTGATGTGCAATACCAAAGGAGCCTGCTTGCATGGCTTCCATACCCAGCGCAATGAGGCAACCGCAGCGCCATTCAGTCCACTCTCCAGGTTGTCTGTCGGAGTGCTCGTATGGTGGCAAGAGTTGAAGTGCCTGACGAGCATATATAACGGCAGGTGCGACAAAACCGTGAACGATCGTAAATGTGGCACGAAAGGCATAGAGGATACCAACCAGTGAGAGGTCTTCCTGCTTGCGCCACCCCTTCTCCGCCATCTGGAGCAGATTTTCGACCGGCTCGATCCTCCAGAAAGAACCCTTCGTGTCTTCGGAGAAGAAGCGCGCCAGGGCAAAGAGGAAACAGAGCATCGGGTGTGCGCGCAACACTGGCTCTGGCAACTGCTCCAGCCAACGTCGCATGGTATGATATTCGGAGAAATAAGCTCGCTCATTAAGCCTCTCGATCAGACACGCGGCACGCTCAATCTCCTGGGCAGAGAGGGCAGCTTCGATGGCCTCCACCGGCATGGCATGATCTTCATACCAGCGACTGGCACGAGCAGACAGGCCACGCAATACTTCATCTCTCAGACGGCGGGCGGCTTCGACTCTCATGACATCAGCAAAGAGTGCATGATAGCGATACCACGCTCCTGTACTATCCAGCGCTTCCAGAAAGAAGCCTGAGCGTTCAACCAATTCCAGCCACTCTGTGCTGTCCTGCCTCCCAGTTACCGCATCACAGAGAGAGCCGCTCAGACGACTCAGCACGCAGGTCTGAAGCAAGAAAAGCTGAAGCGGCTCCGGCTGAGCATTAAGCACCTCGTTCAGAAAATACTCCTGGATGGGTCGGTATTTCCAGTCAGCAGTGGAACCAGATTTCAGGTGTGTGAGCGTATCCTCGATCCCCTAGGGTGTCATATGGCCCTGCAAGCTCAGCACGAGCAGGCGCATACCAGCAGCCCAGCCCTCAAGATAGATGTGCAACGCATATACAGTCTCCTCTGAGAAGTTCTGTGGGATGATTTGCCGCAGAAAGGTGGCTGTTTCCTCAGCAGAGAAGCGTAGTTGGCCGCCCCGCACTTCTAACAGATCACCCCGAGCACGCCAGCGTACGAGGGGCAGTGGCGGTTCACTACGTGTCAGAATCACCACATGCAGATTGACAGGCAGGTGCTCGATGAAAAAAGCCAGCGTTTCGTGGATGCGTGGGTGCTCGATAAGATGATAATCCTCCAAAACCAGTATCCCGACCTTCCCAGAGCGACCCAGATCGTTGAGCAAGAAAGTGAGAGCCGTTTCCAGAGATGACGAAGAGAAAGGCAGGCGAGAAAGCTGAGAGAGATGCGCGAGCGCCATCTGCCCAACATGTGTATCAAAGGTCTGGCAGGAATTGATCAGAGAAGACCAGAAACGAATCGGGTCATTATCGCCGCTATCGAGGGAGATCCAGGCGACAGGCACAGATCTATGCTGTGCGACGGCCTGAAGCTGGCTATGAGCAATCCATTGGGTGACTAGTGTGGTTTTACCGAAGCCCGCCGGTGCTTGCAGCAAGGTGAGTTTCTGACCTTGTCCTGCATCAAGCAGCGTCAGTAAGCGTGTGCGCTCCACGAGACGCGACGAGAGTCGGGGAGGATGCAGTTTTGTTTCCAATAGAGGTGCCATAGTGACATCATAGGGCCGCTGCTGATGAGACCCACGATACACATGAGAAACTTCCTGTGCCCTCTTCGCCTGCCTCCGTATGCGCGTCGATAACGTCTGCGCGATCTCATTGAGTCGTGCTATTGTCAAATCTTCTGGCTTCCCAAGATACGCACGATAGAGCCTTCCCTGGTCCTTGCGATAGGCTTTCCAATACCATCCTCCTCGACGGTTGCCTGCACGTTCTTTGCGTGCCGTATAGGAGCCGTCGAGAGCATGGAAAGAGAAGATCGTGGAAGTCTCCTTGTGTAACCACACGAACCATTGCTCTGATCCGATGCCGATAAAGATCTCTTGCTCTTCCTCATAAGAATGAAGCATGGCATCGTGTATAGTAGGTGTTGATCGCGCCATACGTGAGGTTCTTTTTCCAATCCAGCCAGCGATGTTAGGATGCCCTTGATCCAGGTTCCCTAACAGTATAGCATAGATCAGGGAACTTATTACACCCCTTGACATCACAAGAGAGGAATACCAATGTCAAAAGTCTGGCTCATCACTGGAAGTTCTCGCGGTCTTGGCCGCTCTATCGCCGAAGCGGTGCTCGCCCACGGCGATCAACTGGTTGCTACTGCCCGCAATCCACAACAGCTCGCGGACCTTGCAGAGCGTTATGGCAAGAACGTACTTACCGTGGCCCTCGATGTGAAAAGTCGTGAGCAAGCCAATGAAGCCGTCAAGGCCGCTGTCGAGACCTTTGGGCGCCTGGATGTGGTTGTCAACAACGCTGGCTATGGCAATATCGTCACTATCGAAGAATCGACTGAAGAAGAGTTTCGCGACCAGATCGAAACCGATTTCTGGGGCGTGATCAATGTCACCCGCGCAGCATTGCCAGTCCTGCGCCAACAGCGCTCAGGGCACATCATCCAGATCTCTTCAATCGGGGGTCGCGTCGGTAGCCCTGGTCTTGGTGCATACCAGGCCGCTAAATGGGGCATTGAGGGTTTTCAGAAGTCCTGGCCCAGGAAGTACAGCCGCTAGGCATAAAAGTGCTGATCGTCGAACCCGGCGGCATGCCCACCGACTGGGCTGGCTCCTCGATGCATATCACCGCACCCGGTGAAGACTATCAAGCCTCTTTAGGACAATTCCTGTCGATGTTGAGCAGTATGAGCCAGGAGAGTGGTCCGCGTGGCAGTGATACAGCAAAGGTGGCCCAGGTGCTCTTGAATATGGTGGATGAGCCATACCCACCTCTGCGCCTGCTGGTTGGTAGCGATGCGGTACAAATTGCACTTGCAACTGATGAAGCGAAACTGGCGGAGACACGCAAATGGCAAGCGGTGAGCGCATCTACTGACTACGCCACGAAGGCTTAATGTTTGATGCATGAATAGAGCAGATGACTGCATGGCTGGTAAGCTCATCCTGCCATGCAGTCATCCGCTCGTGCCCATATGCTTTAGCGAAAACGAAGCTCCCTTGCTTGACAATGTGTGTATAGTTTGCTAAATTTGCGTCACTGCTTTTCTAGCCATCGACTTTTTATGAGCCAAGCAAGCGTCACCGCATGTAGGGCAACAAGGCAGGTATTTTGCTAAAATTCCGTGTGTTTGGAGTTTCAATGTGAGCCTTGAGAGATGCTTCAACCCTACATTTGCTGCTGTTCTTGCATTGCGTGAAAAGCAGATCCAGCAGAATTATCGCCCTATTATAGGCATACACAAATGGTTCGCTCGCAGACCCGGTAGTGTCTTCCGTAACCTTTTTCTCGCGGAATTCAATGGTCAAGAAGTCCTCGAAAAGAGCTACTGGCATACACATAAACTTCACGGCGTCATTGCTGATCCTTTCATGGGCGGAGGTACGCCTATCTTCGAAGCTAATCGTCTGGGTTTTAGCGTCGTAGGTACCGATATTAATCCAATGGCATACTGGATAGTGCGCCAATCATTGGGGACGATTGACCTGAATGCCTTTTTATTAGCCGCTGACGTTGTGGCATCCGATATCGAAGCCAATATTGGAGAGTTCT
>Ga0137384_10000816_pt1 | contig 24009 bp, 18 predicted proteins | sample SagtaG_2_FD_104922 | JGI IMG/M metagenome (GOLD analysis project Ga0137384, IMG submission 104922) | Vadose zone soil microbial communities from Sagehorn Ranch, Mendocino, California, USA - Sage2_R_60_16 metaG | ecosystem: Environmental > Terrestrial > Soil > Vadose zone | place: USA... | reverse complement strand
TGATGCAAACCGCAAAAAAAATTCTTCCGCAGGTTTTTCGTTCTGATGCACCCTGGCACGTCAAAGCTGAAGCCTTTTTTCACCTCACTGCGAACATCAGTTATCCATTGATGGTTCTTTTTTCGGCGATGCTTCTTCCCGCCATGATCGTTCGCTTCTATCAGGGCTGGTTTCAGATGCTGCTCATCGATCTGCCTCTCTTTCTCGCTTCCACTTGCTCCATCTCCAGTTTTTATCTGGTCGCGCAAAGAGAGCTTCGTCCCAAAAGCTGGTGGAGCACTTTTTTTTACATGCCGTTCGTGATGGCTACCGGTATCGGCATTTCCATTCGCAACGCCAAAGCTGTACTCGAAGCGATTTTCGACATTAAAAGTGAATTTGTGCGTACGCCAAAATTCAAGATCGAAGGCAAGAAAGATACGTTCGTCACCAAAAAATACCGGAACAAAGCTGGCTGGATGCCCTACGCTGAAATTCTGCTCGGCGTCTACTTTGGCTTCACCGTCGTCTACGCCATAACCAATCAGAATTTCGCTACCATTCCCTTTCTGCTTCTTTTCGTTTGGGGTTATCTCTACACCGGCTTCATGTCGCTCGGCCAAACCTACTTCGCCCATCTCCGCTTCGGCGTCAACGCCCCGGAAATGCGTCCCGCCTCCTCCGGCGCCCCCGGTTTTTAACCACGACCGACTAATTCTTTCACACTACGTGTTCTCAGATGTTCCTACCTAAGCGACGAACTCTGTCTTAAATCTTTGCCTTCCAATATCGAGCCACCAGAATCCGGTATACGATACTTCCAGTCCTGATCGAAAAGGTTTCCCTTATGTGGGGAGTACAAATGAAATCCTATTTGCCGTGCGTTGCGTTTCTCGTGATCTCTGGCATTCTCACCTCGCCGCAGACCTCAAATGTCACCTCCGTCCCCGTCGAAGAAGAACCGCTCCACAAAGTCGTATTCAAGAATGACGCCGTCACAGTGATGCACGTCATCCTCCCGCCAGGCCAGACTACGCTCTTTCACAGTCACACTCACGATCGCGTGGCCATCGATCTTTCCGCTACCACGATCGCACAACAAAAAATCAACGAGCCCGAAGGCCCCTCGACTGCCACAAAACTCGGCAACGTTTCCGCCCTCACTCTGACCGAGGCCTCCTACACTCACCGAGTCCACAACGTCGGCACCGCTCCCTACGAAGTCTTGGACATCGAGCCAGCCGAGCGGCCGACAACTCCCTCTCCCGACGTTGCCGCCACGGTCGTCGCCGAAAATCCCAGTGCCCGCGTTTATAACTGGGTTCTCGCTCCCGGCGCCACTTCGCCCATGCATACCCACATGCGCCCGTACGTCATCGTCTCGATTACACCCCTCAATTTGAAAATGACCTCACCTGATGGCCAATCCGCCACTCACCAAGTGGGACCCGGCGATTTTCGCTACGTCGACGCAAGAATCACTCACAATCTGGCCAACGTAGGTACCACCCAGGGCCAAATCGTCGAAGTTGAATTGAAGTAGCTTTTTTTTGCCTCATAGCATTTTTGTATTATTGCCGCCCTTCGCCCTCTCTTGCTTAAATCCCACCAGCTTTTGCTGGGTCGTGTCCGAATCCAATTCAGGGAACAGCTCGTGTCCTTCAACCGATTTGCGTCTCTCCGCGCAGTTTGTATTCTTCTCTTTGCGGTCTTCGTCGCAGGCGCGTTTCAAAGTGCTCATGCGCAGGGCTGCGTCGCGGCCCGCTCGAACCAGGGCATCATGGACGAGCTCTGCGACGGTGGTACGATCGCGAGCAGTCCAAACAATCACGATCCTGCATGGCTGCGTCGCCTGACGGTTACCGTCGGCTTCCGTGAATTTAATTCCTTCCGGCACTTCATTGGAACGGACGAACAGACACAGCGTGAGCTCCTTCACAATCAGGTCGAAAATCACCAGCTCCTTTTCGATGTCGGCATCAACTATCAACTCTCTCGTCGCTGGAGTGTCATCGCGGATGTTCCCGTACTCCAAGGCTCGCGCAATCAGATCTACCCGCCCGTGGGTGTTTATCGCATTGGCGGCATCGGGGACATGCAGGTGGGCGTGCAATCCTGGATTTTCCGTCCACCCACCGAGAGCAACGGCAACATCGCCGTCAGCAGTAGTTTGAAAATTCCCACCGGCATCTGCGACGGCAAAAGCTCAGCTGTTCTGAATGGGCAGACGATCACCGCGGTTGCCGATCAGTCTCTCCAGCCCGGCGACTGCCGCTGGGGCTTTACGCTCGCGACCCAGGCTTATCGCCAGATCTGGTTGCATACCATGCTCTACTTCCAGGGCTCCTGGCTGTTCAATCCGGCGGACACCAACGGCGTTCCCACGTTCCGTTCCCGCGCTAGCGAATCCGTCATGTCCGTCACTGACCAGTATCTTTTCCGCGGCGGCTTCTCCCACGCCGTTCCCGGAGTGCGCCATCTTTCCTTCAGCTTCGGCGGGCGCATGGAAGGCATTCCGGTTCGCGATGCTTTCGGCTCCAGCAACGGTTTCCGCCGTCCTGGGTACATCATCTCGATCGACCCCGGCATCATGTACAGTTTCCGCCGCAACACGATTTCCGTGAACGGCCCGTGGGCCGTCGAACGCAATCGCCGCCGCAGCGTCCCGGACATCGCCGCCGGCAGGCATGGCGATGCGGCCTTTGCCGATTACACGCTCATCGCCGTCTTCTCCCACCGCTTCTAATTTGCGCGTGCGACTTGCTCACGATGAGTTTTGGACGGCTATCGCTACTCCGAGGTGTTCTCCCTGAAGCAGAACCAGGTGGCGCGCGGTTGGTAACATTGGCTGCCCGCCATCCTAGTTCTGCAACAGCTTTGCTCCGGTATTGTCTGCTCGCCGGAGTTCTATGCTTTTCCTACAATTCTCTTCGCGCGCAAACGCCTCCGCCGCCCCCTCTTTCTTTCAACGACCTCTCCGGCAAACCGCACACCCTCGCCGATTCCCGAGGCAAAATCGTCGTCCTCAACTTCTGGGCCACCTGGTGCCTCCCATGCCGCGAAGAAATGCCCATGCTCTCCAAACTCGCAGCCCAGTACAGAGACAAGGATGTATCGTTCCTCACCGTCTCGCTCGATGACGCCCAATCGCAACCCAAAATCCCGCGCTTCCTGGAGAAAAAGAAAATCACGCTTCCCATCTTCACCGGAGCCACGCCCGCAACGCTTCACGATTTCCAACTCGGCGAAATCGTTCCCGCCACCATCATCCTCGATCGAGACGGCTCAGCCATCTTTCGCATCATGGGCGAAGCCTCTAAAAAAGACATCTCCGCCCGCGTCGATTGGCTACTCTCCGCTCGCACCTCCAAGTCTCCCAAGCCTCTCCTCAAAAATTTCTAGACCGCGCTCTCGAATTACCGTCAAACCAGTCGTCATTCCGAACCTTGCCTGCCGCGCGCCCGCCGAGGCGGACAAACAGGCGGAGCGAGGTTGTAGCGTGTCCCCGAAAGCCTTGACTTGAACTGACTTGCGCACTAGATTTGCGGCTGAGACGTTCCCTCCGTAGGCAGAGATCTATGAACCCACGCATGCGCATTTTCGTCGAGCTGACGCTAGCGGTGGGATTTCTGGTACCAGCTGCATTGGCGCAGAAGCCCCCGGCTCCTGCGCCTCCGCCTCCCACACCGCCGAGCCGTCCTGCGACCTCCACTCCCTTGAATACCCCGCCAGGCCAACCGCGAGAGGATCTCGTGCTGTTTCTCCAAGGCCGTGTTGCAACCGATGACGGGACACCCGTCCCACACGATGTGTTGGTTGAGCGGGTCTGCAACGCCAGCGTACGTCAGCAGGTGTATGCAACTTCGCGCGGCGACTTCAGCATGGAATTGGGATCGATGACGGATTCTTACCTTGACGCTAGCGGGGACAGGTCTCCGCAATACGGCCAGGCTAGAAAGGTTCCGGGGATGGGAATTTCACGACACGAGTTAAGGAACTGTGAGCTACGGGCCACCGTTTCTGGTTTTCGTTCCAATGTCATCAGCCTTGTGGATCTCGCTCCCGTCAGCAGCAGCATAGACGTCGGCGCCATTGTGGTGCACAGAACTACAAAGATCAAAGGCATGACGCTGAGCGCCGCGCCCTACAAAGCGCCGAAGGATGCCAGAAGAGCCTACGAGAAAGGCCTCGAGGCCCAGAGGAACGGCCGACTTGCCGATGCACGCCAATACTTTGAGAAGGCAGTAGAGATCTATCCGAAGCACGCGAACGCCTGGTTCCAGTTGGGCGCTGTTTTGCAGAATCTAGCCCTGAAGGAATCGGCACGCACGGCATATACCCACGCGACGACGATCGACAGCAAGTTCCTGCCGGCTTATCTGTCGCTCGCATCAATGGCCTACGAAGCGGAAGATTGGACCCAGGTCCTTCACCTTACGAATCACGTCTTGGATCTCGATCCATTGAAATATACGAACGTCACCGGTTACATCCTGGATCTCGATCCGCTCGATTACGCCGAAGCTTATTTCTATAACGCGGCTGCAAATTACAAGCTCAACAAAATCGAGGACGCTGAAAGGAGCGGGCTCAAGGCGGAACGGCTGGACCTGCGCCCGCGTTTTCCGCAACTGCATCTTTTACTGGCTGAAATATTTGCTCGAAAAAACAACTATGCCACTGCAATCTCAGAGACAAAAATTTATTTGGAGTTAGCTCCGCATGCGAAAAACGCGGATCAGGTACGGGAGCGGTTGGCACAATTGGAGAAGCTGAACGATCCAGTGTCAAACGGCGAAAGAACCGATCAGAACTGAGTATCGGCGTTGGCTCGCAGCTCCCTGGCTCGCAGCCCTTGCTGACGAAGCATGCGTGCAATGTCAGCCACGTCGAGGGCACTCTTAACGAATGCCCGCTCTTTTGCCACATGAGCCGTGCTCATTTGACAGAAACCTACCTGAACACAGCCACTACACAACTGGCGAAACACGCCGCGCGTTCTGGTCTCTTTCGACGTTACTCGTGTCGCAAGGCATCCGCGGGATGGACCCTGGTCGCGGCTCGAGCAGGGATGGCGCAGGCGAGGAGAGCTGCGGCGGCTAGGACGCTTGAGATGGCTAGGAGCATGGTCGGGCTTGCGGCCCCGATGCCTTCGAGTTTGCCAGCTAGGGCGCGACCCGAGACCACGCTCACTATTGCTCCGAGCACGAAACCTATGACGAGTACGCGGCCCGTCGATCCAAGTACCAATCTCAGCACATTGCCAGGAGTGGCGCCGAGTGCCATGCGGATGCCGAATTCGCGGGTGCGGCGGGAGACGGCATAGGAAACCACGCTGAAGATGCCGGTGCATGCCAGGGTCAAACCGATTACGCCGAAGATCCCAAACAGGAACGTGGCAAATCGCGGATATGCGGTGGCTTTGCTTAGAAAATCGTCCAGGCTGCGGACAAATGCGATGGGCTGGCTCGGATCTACCGCACTCACGGCCTGGCGCGCGCCATTGGAAAGCGCGAGTGGGTCGGAGTTGACCGTGCGAATCGCAAACATCATCCCTGGCGGGAACAGGTGCGAGACGGGAATATAGACGGCGGGTTCCGGCTGGTCACGGAGCCCGGAGTTCCGAACAGTGCCGCAGATTCCGACAATCTGATACGCATTCGATGTTTGAGGAGGTTTCACAAAACCGGGAGGCAGCCCTTCGATAGGTAAATCCAGGCGAATCTGCCTGCCGATGGGATCTTGACCATGCGGAAAGTATTTCTTCACCATATCTTCGGTGACGATAGCGAGGGGAGTGGCCCGGGTCACGTCCGCGGCATCGAAGTAACGGCCCTTCAGAAGTGGAATGCCGATCGTGCTGAAGTAAGCGTCGCTCACCAGGTTTACGCGAATCTGCGCGCCGGGCGACTGTAGTCCGTCCATATCGAATTTCAAGTTGACGCCGGAATAGGGAGGCACTCCGGTGGCGGCGGCAGCGGCCGATTCCGCACCTGGAAGCCCTGTCAAATGTTCAATGATATCGGTGAAAAAGGTTTGGCGCTGGCTCCATTCGGGATACCGGGCTGCAGGCACGGGGACATAGATGGTCAGAACGCCTTTGGGCTGATAGCCGAGTTTCTGTCTAGTGAGTTCGAGCATACCGGCAGCGGCAAGCGCAGCGCCGGTAAGGAGCACGAGCGATAGGATTACCTCGGAAACGATCAGGACATCACGCAGCCGGCGACCTGCCGTGCCGGAGGCGGAATCCCGCCCGGCGTCCTTGAGGAAAGTCGCCTGGTTTTGACTGGAGAGCTGAAGCGCAGGCGCGAGGCCGAACAAAATCCCGGTCAGAACTGAAACGGCCACCGCGAAACACAGCACCGGCACATTGATGGCAATCGCGGCCTCGTGCGGCACCGAGTATTCCGGCATCAGGGCGACCACTGCTTTTACGCCACCATACGCCAATGCTACGCCCAGCGCTCCCCCTGTCACGGATAGCATCACGCTTTCGGTTAGCAACTGCTGGATGACACGCTTTCGACCTGCACCCAAGGCAACTCGCACCGCGATTTCGCCTTGCCGCGCGCTGGCCCGCGCCAGCAGGAGATTCGCGATGTTGGCGCACGCGATCAGCAGCAAGAAACCCACAGCGGCGAGCAGGGCTAAAAGGGTGTTGGCGAACTTTCCTAGGATCCCTTCGTTAACCGACATGAATTCTGTGCGGAACGGTGGCTCGGGATAGGCGAATGAAGGAGCTGTTTTCACAAATTTCTCGTGGAAGCTCTGAAACTCGGCGTTGATCTGTTGCTTGGGGACACCGGGCTTCACCTTAAGCACCATGCCGAAGCGCTCCTCGGTACCGGGATGGATTTCCACCGGAACGTATACGTCTGCATCGTTCCATGTAAACCGGACCGGTAGGACGCCGATTACAGTGAAGAACTTGTCGTTGAGGCGGATTTGCTGGCCCAGGACGTCGGGCCGGCCAGAGAAATGGCGTTGCCAGAACAAATAGCTCAAAACCGCGACGGGTTCGACTTTCGATTCATCGCCTGCATCCTGTGGCGAGAACGTGCGGCCGAACAGAGGCGGAACGCCGAAAAACTGGAACGCATTCGGAGAGAAGTCCTCTTGATTGACGGCTTCCGGCAGGCCCGCCTCGGTCATTACCACGCTGCGCCGGTTGTTGAGAATCATGCTTTCGACGCCTTTAGCGCGAGCCTTCATCTCGAGATACTCTGCCATGGTGTAGCCAATGTAATGGTCGCCCTTGGCATTCAGGACGTGCGCACCGCCAATGCGTTCCGCCCCTACGTACGGATACGGATCGACCAAAACGGCATAAACCACGCTGAAAATTGCGGTGGTCGCACCGATACCTAGAGCCAGAGAGAGGATTGCTACGGTCGTCGAGACGCGACTTTTGACCAGCAGGCGTAGCGCGTAGCGGATGTCCTGAAAGATCGACATGGTCGGGCCTCCCGGAGGGATTCTGGAGTATATGAATTAATGACGCCGCAGAGGTTGAATTGGTTCCGAGGAGATTATTTGCCAGCCGGCGTTCCGACGAGATTTACACGCCCGGAACGTACCCGATCTCTGCGAGTGTATCGTCTGCTGCTCGGAAGTTAGATTCGTGCAGATTCGCCAGCCGTACCCAGCCGTACATTATTAACCCTGATAAATACAAATCCATACGGACGGTAACGACGTTAGGACTCATCTCAGAATGGATGGTCTTCGCGGCTCCTTGCCAACTTCCCAGGCCGATTAATTGGCCGTCAGCCATTTCCAACCGTCGTGCCACGGCGCGACCTGACCAGGATTACAAGGGTGATGCCAGCGAGTAGTCCAGCGAACAGGCCAACACCGGCAAATTGCGTCCGATTGGGCGCGACAGCTGTTATCGGGAGACTTGGGGGTTCGGGCAGTCTAAGAGTCGAGTGTGAATTGAGCTGCGGAGCGATGTTCATGCCTTCCATGAAGCGAGATGCCAACTCCTCGTTTACCTGTTGTGCGGCCTGGGGGTCTGAGTAATCGAACTGAACGGCGCAGGTAAGCGCATCTCGATTCAACGGCGAAGCGAGTGGCATGGGATAGAACCGGATGTGTCTCTGCATCTTGTCGATTACGTCGTCGAGGGACATGCGGGCGTGATCGCGCGGGTACAGATTGTGCTTTTGAATGACCGCCGCCAGGGATTCCCGGCTGACGACGCTTCGCTCCAAATTGTCTAGCAGACGGCGTGTAGATTCGTCGGCGGGAGTTGCGGTGAACACCGCTTGTGACTTTTCAAAAAAACAGGCGGGTACCCCGGGTACCCCTCACTCCGATTTCGGCATCCGCGCTCCTTCGGCTACAATCGTGCGTCGTGGTTCGGTTGCTTCGCGTTTTCTTCAACCGCGCACCCTGCCTCACCCGCGGTCCGGACACGTTCTCAAGTTCAACGAGGTTCATGGATGAAACTCGCAATGGAGTTTAAGTCGATCGCCTTGCGCCTGGCCGTGCTCGTTATGATCTTGGCCGACGCATCAAACGGCCTGCTTGCGCAGCAGCGTCGCGATCGTGAGCCCAACGAGATTTATGCGGCGCGCCGCGCAAAGCTGGCCGCTCAGGCCGACTCCCCCGTCGTTTTGTGGGGGCTTACCGGTCGCGAAGAATTTTCTCAGGCCTATGTTTTTACTCAGGAAGATAATTTTTATTACCTTACCGGCCACAATGAAGAGGAAGCCGGACTCATCGTTCTGCCTGCGTTAAAGGACGGGCAATCACACGAGGCCTGGAACGGTCCTCGCGAAGTCCTTTTCTTGCCTGCAAAGAACCCGCAAAAAGAAAAGTGGAACGGCGTTCGGCTTTCGCCGACTGATCCAGATATTTCTGCTCGCACAGGATTTGCTTCCGTTCAACCCTTTTCGGAAATGCGTGCTTACGTCGAAAGACTTGCCAAGCTCTATGCAAACTTTTCCACCATTCTTCCTTACGAAAAGGAAAATGGCGGCTACCCGCACGAAAAAGCCGTGGTCGATTGGCTGCAGCTCGCCAGGCCGCAAGCGAAATTGAAAGATATTCGTGGCGCTGTGGAAGCGATGCGCACTATCAAATCACCCGGAGAACTCGCGTTTCTCAGAAAGGCCATCGATCTTTCGCTCGATGCGCACTTCGAGGCCATGAGAATGATGCGTCCCGGCCTCTACGAGTATCAGATCGCCGCGAAAATGGTCGAAGTTCACGCCAGGGGCGGCTCTGAAGCCGAAGGCTACGCTCCCATCGTCGGCGCAGGTCCAAACTCCACCGCTCTCCACTACGACAAGCTGGCTCGCAAAATCGTAGATGGCGATATCGTTGTTCTCGATGTTGGCGCGCAATTTTCCGGTTACTCCGCCGACATCACGCGCACCCTTCCCGCCACCGGAAAGTTCTTGCCGCGCCAGCGCGAAATCTATGACATCGTTTTCGGAGCGCAGAATGCCGTCTTCGCCGCGCTGAAACCCGGAATGAATTTCTGCAAGTCCGGAGACAAGAGCCTCTACAAAATTTCCTACGACTACATCAATTCCCACGGCAAGGATTTGCACGGTAACGAGCTCGGCCAGTACTACATTCACGGCCTCGGCCACCACATCGGCCTGAACGTTCACGATCCCGGCGAATCCTGTAAAGCTCTCGCGCCAGGAATGGTGGTCACCGTCGAACCTGGAATCTACATCCCGGAAGAAAATCTCGGGGTACGCATCGAAGACGATGTCCTGATTACCGAAACCGGGTTTGAACTTCTAAGCAAGCGCCTGCCACGCGACGCCGCTGAAATCGAAAAAATCATGGCGGAAGCTGCTCACACGGCTGGCACCAGGGAACGCTAGGGAGAGCAACCCAAGGCCAATTGACCATATCGAATCACCACATCTATACTGGTTGTTCGCGCAGAGGGCGTCTTTTTGTTCTGCGCACTACGTGCCTGCCTACCGCAGGCAGGTATTTCCACGCAAGCCGCCTCACAGAATGGTTTCAGGGCTTGTACTTACAACTCTGAGTAAGCGACCGTTTGGGGTTTCAGGGTTTGTGCTTCGAAACCCTGAGTTGAAGAAGAATTTACAAAATCAAACTGAAGGCATTGGACGAAAATGAGCAGCCTCAAAGCAACACAAATCCGCCCCGGCATGGTCATCCAGCATGAAAACGAGCTTTACACCGTTTTCAGCACCGACCACCGCACCCCGGGCAACAAGCGCGGCTCCATGCAGACTCGCTTGAAGAGTCTGCGCACCGGCACGATGATTGACTACCGCTTTCGCGCGGAAGAGTTCGTCGAACGCGCCATCCTCGACGAAATCGAATTCGAGTTTCTCTATAGCGAAGGCGATCGCTTCCATTTCATGAACACAAAAACGTACGAGCAGATGGAAATGTCCCGCGAAGAGCTCGGGGAAACCACGTATTACCTGGTTCCAAACACGATTGTGAAAGTGGAATTCCATGACGAAAAAGCCATCGGCATCAATCTGCCGGACACCATGGATTTGCGCGTGACCCAGACCGAACCGACGATTCAGAAAGCCACCGCCAGCTCGGTGATGAAGCCTGCCACTCTTGAAACTGGACTGGTGGTTCCGGTTCCCCCATTCGTCAACGAAGGTGATAAGATTCGCGTGGACACTTCGGAAGCGCGCTACGTTCAACGCGTCGAATAGTTCAAATCGATTTCCGCCTCCGCAGCTGAATCGGCGCAAGTCAGATTCAGAAGAGGTGAAAAGGGCGCCCCGTCGCGAAAGCGTTCGGGGCGCTTCTGTTTGTCAGAAAGAATTTCTCGAGGAATTAATTCTAGGCTTTCGTTGCGGCGATTTTTCCGCTGGGTTTTTCGGCGAAGACGCGAGCGAAAATGGCGTCCACGTAGCGCAAGTGGCGCTGTAAATCAAAAGTGTGTTCGAGCGCTTTTGCGTCCAGAAATTTTGCGATGCGCGGATCGTTTGCAACGCGTTCGCGAAAGCTTTTATCCGTTTCCCAGGCAGCCATCGCGTTTTCCTGCACCGCTTTGTAGGCATCATCGCGCGGCATTCCTTTTTCCACCAGATCCTGCAGCAACTGCCCGGAGAAAACAAGGCCTTCGGTCGCGCCGAGATTGCGTTTCATGCGTTCCGGGAAAACGCGCATGTCGGCGATGACCGCGGTCATTTTTGCGAGCATGTAATCAATCAAAATTGTGGAATCGGGAAGAATGATTCGTTCTACGGAACTGTGCGAAATATCGCGCTCGTGCCACAGGCCGATATTTTCAAACGCCGCAATCATGTTGGAACGAACAATTCGTGCAAGGCCACTGATTTGTTCACACGTTACGGGATTGCGTTTGTGCGGCATGGCGGAACTGCCGCGCTGTTCGTCGCCAAACGGCTCTTCTGCTTCACGCACTTCTGTGCGTTGCAAGTGGCGAATTTCGATGGCGATTTTTTCGAGCGTTGCGGCAATCAGCGCCAGCGTGCTGAGGTAGTGCGCGTGGCGATCGCGTTGAATCACTTGTGAGGCGACAGGAGCAACATTGAGTCCAAGGCGCTGGCAAATGCGCTCTTCAATTTCCGGACCGAGATGCGAAGCGTTTCCGACCGCACCTGAAATTTTCCCAACGCGCATTTGTGCGGCAGCGTCTTCAAACCGTTCGATGTTGCGCTGATTTTCCGCGTACCAGTTGGCAATTTTCAGTCCAAACGTAATTGGCTCAGCGTGAATTCCATGCGTGCGGCCAATTTGTGGTGTGTGGCGAAATTCCTGCGCGCGGCGAGCGAGTACATCACTGAATTTCACAAGCGCCGCTTCAATCAAGCGTGATGCATCGCGAACCAGCAGCGCCTGCGCAGTGTCCACGACGTCGTTTGAAGTCATTCCATAATGCAGCCATCGCGCGGCGGCGGAGTCGCCGATGGATTCGCCTACGTTCATGGTGAATGCGATGACATCGTGTTTTACACGTGTCTCCAATTCGTTGATGCGCACGGCATCGACTTTGGCGCGAGCGCGAATTGTGGCGGCGGCTTCCTTCGGAACTTCGCCCGATTCCGCGAGAGTTTCCGTCGCAGCCAATTCGACTTCGAGCCACTTGGAGTATTTGTTGGCGTCGCTCCAGACGCGCCCCATTTCTTCGCGGGTATAGCGTGGAATCAAGCGAATCCCCTTTCCTGGCAGATCATGATACCGCATCTTGACTTTCGGACTGTAGGAGGTAGACACTCTACTGGCGTGGATGTAGTCGCCCTACATGGACGACCCGCTGCGCCAGCTCGTGAGGATTGAGGTAATGGCAAAACAGCAGTATCGAAACCGGATCGAACTTCTGCAAGGAACTTTGGATCTGATGATCCTGCAAACGTTGCAGTGGGGGCCGCAACACGGTTACGGCATCAGCGTGGCCATCCGAAACCGCTCCGGCGAAATATTGCAGGTGGACACAGGCTCACTCTATCCAGCGTTGCACCGTCTGGAAAAACAGAAGTGGGTCGCTGCAGAGTGGAAAATCTCCGAGAACAAACAGCGCGCTAAATATTATCGATTGACGGCCGCGGGAAAGCGCCAACTGGCGCAGGAACGCTCGCGCTGGCAGCAGCTGACGGAAGCAATCGGGGGAGTGCTGAACTCCGCCAAGAATGAGACAGAACCATGAACTTTCACTGGCTGAGTCGTAGAAAACGAGTCGAAGAACTGAACCAAGAGCTCGAATCGCACGTAACGATGGCGGCCAAAGATCTCGTTGCACGTGGTGCATTGAAAACTGCAGCAGCGCATGCCGCGCGACACGAGTTGGGCAATTTCTCTTTAGTGCGGGAAGTGACACAAGACGCGTGGGGAGGACGATGGTGGCGGGACCTGCTGGAAGACTCACGGCATGGCCTGCGAATTCTGAGGAAGAATCCGGGATTCACAGCGGTGGCGGTGTTGACACTGGCGCTAGGGATTGGCGCAAACACGGCGATTTTCACCGTTCTCAATTCCGCAGTTCTGAAGTCGCTTCCAGTCGCGCATCCCGAGGAACTTGTGGTGCTCACGGACCCAGACGCTCACGGAAGTCAGTTTGGCAGTCAAACAGGAGATCGCTCGCTGCTCGCGTATTCCGAGTTCGAATACCTGCGTGACCACAATGATTTCTTTTCTGGAATTTTTGCGGCAGACAGCAGCCTGCCTGATGTCGAAGTGAACCTGGGAGATTCATCCGCAGGTTCAGGCGGAAAAAAAGAAACCAATCGAGTCAAACTGGTCAGCGGAGATTATTTTGCCACACTTGGAGTAACGCCCGCAGCTGGAAGGATGTTTCGAACCGAAGTCGACCGGGCGCGCGGCGGTTCGCCGATTGCGGTTGTGAGCTATGTTTTTTGGAAGCAGCGTTTCGGTTTGAACCCTTCGATGCTCGGGAAGACGATACACATTCGTCACGCCTCATTCGAAATTGTCGGTGTCGCACCACCAGAATTTTTTGGTGAAACCGTTGGAGAGGCGCCGGATATCTGGATTCCCATGATGATGCAGGAGGCCGTCTATCCGGGACGGGACCTTCTTAGCCCCTCGCCACAAGGAATCACGAACCAACACTTGTGGATCCAGGTGATGGCGCGGTTGAAACCGGAGACATCGTTTGCGCAGGCCAAGACGCGGATCAACGTTGTGTTTAAACGCATGCTGGAATCCGCGGCTGGAGCGGCGATGACCGCGGCGGAGCCCAGAAATTATTTGGATCAGCGGCTCAATGTGCAGCCTGGCGCCCGCGGCGCTTCGACACTGCGCGCGGATTTTGGCACGCCGCTGGCGTTTCTGATGGTACTTGTCGGACTGGTGCTGCTGATTGCGTGCGCAAATGTGGCCAACCTGGTGCTCGCTCGCGGCGCAGCCCGGCAAAAAGAATTCGCAATGCGGATCGCTATCGGGGCTGGACGCACGCGGCTGATTCGGCAGCTTTTGGCGGAGAGCCTGCTTTTGGCGCTGCTGGGAGCCTTCGCGGGGGTTCTGCTGGCCTACTGGGCCGACACGTTGTTGCTGCACATGGTTTCACAAGCGGCGACACGGCCTGGAGCAATTCAGCTTCACCTGATACCCGATTTACGTGTGCTCGGTTTCACGCTAGGCGTGACGGCGCTGACGACAATTCTTTTCGGGTTGATTCCTTCATTGCATGTCACGCGCCCAAATCTGTCGCCAGTCTTGAAATCCGCGAGCGTGGGAGTGACGGGAGAGCCGGTCGAACGCCAACTGCCATTGGGCAAAATGCTGGTCGTGATACAGGTGGCCATATCGCTGGTTTTGCTCGTGGCAGCCGGGTTGTTCGTGCACAGCCTCTCAAAACTCAGTCAGGTTAATCTCGGTTACAACCGCGAAAATCTGCTGCTGTTTCAAGTGAACGCCACTGCCGGAGGATACAAAGGGCCGGCGGCGACTCGTATGTACCAGCAGTTGCTGGAAAGAATTTCAGCGATTCCCGGACTGCGCGGGGCAACCGTTTCACACAATGGGTTGTTCAGTCACTCGGAATCTGGCGATCCGATCGCAGTCGAAGGATACACGCCGAAACCGAATGAGGAAATGGACTCACGGATCGACCATGTCGGTCCTGGTTATTTTTCCACCATGGGAATTCCGATTCTGATGGGACGAGAAATCGGGCTACAAGACAGCAGCGCTGGAGTGCGCGGCGGAGTCATCAACGAAACCTTTGCCCGGCGCTTTTTCCCCAACGTGAATCCCATCGGAAAACACATCCGCGACACTTATCCCGGCAATCCTGCGGATATGGGAGTTGTAGGGGTGGCGGCAGACGCAAAATACAACAGCCTGCGCGAAGAAACTCCGCCGCGCGTCTACGCTCCTCTTTTCAACCCCATGTGGGAACAGGCCGCCGCAATTTATGAAGTTCGCACATTTGCCGATCCTTCCAGCGTGAGCGTGTCGCTTCGCAAAGCGGTAGAAGAAACGAGCGCATCGCTTCCAGCGATTGAAATTCACACGATGTCGGGGCTGGTGGACGACTCGCTCGAAACCGATCGGTTCATCGAGAAGCTTGCGGGAGCGTTTGGCATTCTTGCCATGCTCCTGGCAAGCATTGGCCTTTACGGAATCATGGCCTACACCGTGGCATGCAGGACGCGAGACATCGGAATTCGCCTGGCGCTGGGGGCTGAGAAGGAGAATGTTCTTTGGCAAGTACTGCGCGAGACGTTGGCGCTCGTGCTGATCGGAACCGCCATCGGCGTGCCTTTGGCGATGGGAGCAACTCATCTGGTGAAAAGCATGTTGTTTGGTCTGGGATTCGCCGACCCGATCGCGATCCTGTTCGCAGCGGCTGTGCTGGCATTGGTTGCCGCCGTGGCAGGTTTGTTGCCAGCGTGGCGAGCTTCTCAAGTCAATCCGATGGTGGCGCTGAGGCATGAGTGAGGAAGAAGCGAAACAGGGAAACGACGGAGGTGGCGAGTGAGATTTTGGCGGCGACGGGAAGAAGAGTTGGAGGAAGAGGTGCGCAGCCATTTGGAGATGGCGGCACGGCAGCGGGTGGCGCGAGGCGAGCCCGCAGAGGAGGCAAAACGTGCGGCGCAACAGGAATTTGGGAACACTGCGCTTGTGAAGGAAATAACGCAAGGCGCCTGGGGAGGACGCTGGTGGCGGGACTTGCTGGAAGACGCGCGGTATGGCCTGCGAATTTTGAGGAAGAATCCGGGCTTCACCGCGGTCGCGATCCTCACTCTTGCGTTGGGAATTGGAGCGAACACGGCGCTATTTTCCGTAGTAGATGGAGTGCTGCTGAACCCGCTGCCCTATCCGCATTCCGAACAACTTGTCACGCTGCATGAAAGCAAGCCCAACTTCGCCACCGGCTCAATTTCATTTTCGAATTTCCTGGACTGGCAGAAAGACAATCAGACGTTCTCTTCGATGGCGGTCCAGCGTGGCACGTCATTCATCCTTACGGGTCTCGGAGAAGCCGAGCAATTGGATGCGCTCTTTGTGAGCTCCGAGTTTTTCAGACAGCTCGCAGTTGTTCCGGTCATCGGGCGCGACTTCGCGCCCGGCGAGGACCGCGTGGGAGCGGCTCCCACGGTCATGATCACCGCCAGCTTCTGGAATCGAAAATTTGCGTCGAGGCCGAAGGCGTTGGGAAAAAGCCTGACCCTCGACGGCAGGGACTACACAATCATCGGAGTGATTCCCGCGACTTTTGATTTGCTGGGGACTTTCCGTTCACGGGAACTCTACGTGCCCCTCGGGCAGTGGAACAATCCTCTGCTGATGAATCGAGCCGCGGGCTTGGGTCTTCACGGAATTGGCCGGCTGAAGCCAGGTGTCGGGATCGAGCAGGCACGGGCGGATATGGAACGCGTGACGCAGAACCTTGCCTCGGCGTATCCGGATGTCGACAAGGGCATCGGGGCCGCGGTAATTCCGATGCGCAAAAGCATGCTCGGGCAGGTGAAACCGTTTCTGCTGTTGCTATTTGGCGCGGTCGGATTCGTGCTGCTTATCGCTTGCGTGAACGTGGCCAATCTCCTGTTGGCACGCTCGACCGGACGAACACACGAATTTGCAGTTCGTTCCGCACTGGGCGCCGGCCAAGGCCGAATGCTGCGGCAGCTGCTGACGGAGAGCATCTTGCTGGCGGCAATCGGCGGAGGACTCGGGGTATTGCTCGCCGCAATCGGAACAAAAGCAGCGTTGCGTGTGCTGCCGATGACGTTGCCGCGCTCCGCGGAAGTTGGAATGGACGGACGAGTTCTAATTTTCGCAGCAGCAATTTCGTTGCTTGCCGGAATCTGCTTCGGACTGATGCCCGCGTTAAAAACGAGGAAGGCGAACGCACACCTGGCACTCAAAGAAGGTGGCCGCGGTGGCAGCGGTACGCGCCATCGCGTCCAGCGCGCACTTGTTGCGGCGGAGATGGCTCTTGCGCTCGTCTTGCTGATCGGCGCGGGACTGATGATCCGTACGTTGACGGCACTGTGGAACGTGAATCCCGGATTCGATGCAAAGAACGTTCTGACATTTGGGTTTTCACTTCCTCCGTCTATGACGCAAGCGACTCCGGATGCGGTTCGGACCGCACTTCATGAAGTCCACGAGAAATTTCAATCCGCGCCCGGCGTGCAGGCGGTTTCCTTCTCATGGGGCGCGCTTCCGCTGAGTTCGGATGACGAATGGCTGTTCTGGATCGACGGCCAGCCAAAGCCAGCGAGCGAGAACGACATGAATTGGGCGTTGAACTATGTGGTCGAGCCAGCCTATCTAGAGGTGATGAGCATTCCCCTCAAGAGCGGCCGATTTTTCACAAGTCGGGATGACGAGCAGGCACAAAGGGTGGCGGTGATTGACGACGCTCTGGCGAGCAAATTTTTCGGCAATGCAGATCCCATCGGCAAGCGCCTGCACATCAATAGCACCGATCAGCTGGTAGAAATTGTCGGCGTGGTAGGACATGTAAAGCAGTGGGGTCTGGACACCGATGACCACGAGTCCCTTCGCGCGCAACTCTATACTCCGTTCATGCAACTACCCGACAAGGCGATGGCGCAGTCTGCTTCTGGAATAGGCGTGCTGGCGCGCTCACAAAGTTCAGCGCCAGTTTTTGAATCGCTGCGGCGTGTCAGCGAGCAGATGAGTAGCCAGCAAGTGGTTTTTGGCGCGCAGACGATGAATGAAATCATTGCGAACTCTGTGGCGGCGCGACGATTTTCGATGATTGTGCTGGGAATTTTCGCGGGGTTGGCGCTCCTGCTCGCCAGCATTGGCATCTATGGAGTCGTGTCCTACGTGATCGGCCAGCGCACGCAGGAAATCGGTGTGCGCATTGCGATGGGCGCTCAGCGGAGTGAGGTCTTCCGCCTGGTGCTGGCACAGGGAGCAACAATGGCGGCACTCGGTGCGGCCGTTGGCCTGGTGGCTGCGCTTGCGCTGACGCGCCTGATGGGAACCATGCTGTACGCCATTAGCGCGGCGGATCCTTTGACCTACCTTTGTGTCGTTGTGCTCCTCTTTCTAGTGTCCATGGCAGCGTGTTGGCTGCCAGCGCGTCGCGCGGCCGGCATGAATCCTGTAGACGCGTTGCGCCACGAATAATCTGTACGCTGCCTAAATTCTCATGCCGCCAGGAAGGTCGCTTGTTCGAGCACCTCCCTCGAGTGGAATCGATAAACCCAATCCTTCCAAAGTGATACCTTACGGTCGGCCGCCGTTCGAATGCCGCCCTCCTGGCCAGGGCCGCCTACCTAACCGCGAAGGGAAAAACCTGTCTAATCGTGAGAATGCGAGAGAGCAGCGAAAGGGTTGGCGCTGGCGGAATCAGCGACGCGGCCGCGGTTGAGCGGACACTTGCTGGCGAGCGCGATGCCTATCGTGTGCTCGTCGAGCGGCACAGCACCTACGTTTACCGCGTGGCCTATCGCATGACCGGAAATTCACACGACGCCGAGGAAATTGTGCAGGAAGCATTCTTGCGGGCGTACCAGAAATTGCAGCAGTTTGCGGGCAACGCCAATTTTGGGACGTGGGTTTACCGGATTGCGGCGAACTACGCCATTGACCGGCTGCGGCAGAAAAAGAATGAGGAGTCGCGGCGGGAAGCTCCAACGAGATCTGCAGAAAGTGAAACGGAAATCGATCCGCTGAGCCAAGTGAAGGATTCCGCGCCTTCACCGGAGAGATTAGCCACGAGCGTCGAGCTGGCAAAAAAGATGAAAGAAGCATTGGACGCGTTAAGTCCCGCGGAGCGTACGGCGATCGTAATGCGGCACTGGGATGGTTGTGGAATCGAGGAAATCGCGGCGGTGCTGAAATCAAATACAAGCGCGACAAAAAACACGGTGTTTCGCGCAGTACAGAAGTTGCGGCAAGCGCTGAAACCGTTCGTGCAAGGACGCGGAACGGCCAAGGCAGTGGGAACGGAATCATGAAGCACATAACGGAAGAAGAATTGTTTCGATACCGAGAAGGCGAAATGAAAGCACGCGACGCGATTGCGGCGCACTTGAAGGAATGCGGCGAATGCCGCGTGGAATTGGATCGCATTGAAGCGGTGTTTCAGGCCTTAGACGCGATGCCGGTGCCCGATCCAGGCGAAGAGTACGGGAGGAAAGTGTGGCGGCAGATCGCGGAGCGGCTTCCTGAGCGTTTTCACGAGAAATGGGCAAGTTGGTGGGAAGCATGGTTTGCGCCGCGAAGATTGATCGCGGTAGGCACGGCGGCGGCGCTGCTAGCGATTGCGTTTTTTGCGGGCCGGATTAGCGGACCGAAGAAGAGCAATGACGACGTGCTGGACGCGGGCAAAGTTCGCGAACGTGTGCTGGTGGTTGCCGTAGGCGCGCATTTGGGTAAATCCGAAATGATTTTGATGGAGCTTTCAAACGCGCAACCGGCAGAAAGCGGAAAGAAATTGATCAACATCTCGACGGAGCAAAAGCGCGCGGAGGATCTGGTTGAGGAAAACCGGTTATACCGGCAGACGGCGTTGAATGGCGGCGACAACGCGGTGGCCAGCACGCTGAATGAATTGGAGCGAGTGCTGCTGGATGTAGCGAACAGTCCGGCGGAAGTGACGCCGGCGCAATTTGAATCGATCCAAAAAAGAATTGCGGCGCAGGGAATTTTGTTGAAAGTCCGGGTGGTCCGGCAGGAATTGCGCGCGGAATCAGAAGGAAGAAAGAGTGAACCGGCGCAAAACGATTCGACAGCGAAAGTGAGGAACAAAGCATGAGCACCGAAGGGGGCATGAGTATCGAGGGCGGATGGCGGAAAGCGATTGTCACCGCGTTGATTGCGGGGCTGCTGGCAGCGCCGGTATGGGCGCGCGAGGGGCAGCCGGTACGTGATGTGACGTCTCTGCAGGAGCCGGATCGCTTCACGGAGCAAGAGAGCGCACAGGACCGCCGTGACCGGGAACAGGAAGCGCGCGATCGCGAACAGGAGAAAAAGGACAGAGAACAGGAAAAGAAGGACCGCGAGCAGGAGCGGATTGAACGGATGCAAGAGTTGTACGACGGCGGTCGCGAGTCGTTGGATGAAGGCAGGTACCAGCAGGCAGAACAGAAATTCGATGAACTGGCGCGGATGAACAGTTCGCTGGCGGACGCGGGGCTGTACTGGAAAGCGTATGCGGAAAATCAGTCGGGCAAGAGGAGCGCAGCTCTGGCGACGATTGCAGACTTGAAAAAACGATTTCCGCAGAGTCGTTGGAAAAGAGATGCGGAAGCTCTGGAGATCGAAGTCCGTAATCGTTCGGGACAGCCAGTGAATCCTGGAGGGCAGAGCGACGACGACCTGAAGCTGCTGGCGCTTCACGGTCTGATGAACTCTGATCCCGCAAAGGCGATTCCAATTATCCAAAAGCTTCTGGACGGGCCGAGCTCGGCACACGTGAAATCAAAGGCATTGTTTGTGCTCGGGCAGAGCGGTTCTCCGGAAGCGCAGGACGTGCTCGCAAAAATCGCGCAAGGTCAGGGAAATCCAGAATTGCAGCGGAAGGCCGTGGAGTATTTGGGAATGTTCGGCGGAAATCGCGCCGGCAACACCCTGACGGCGATTTATACGAACAGCCAAGACGCAGGAGTAAAACGTGCGGTGATTCAGAGCTACATGATCTCGGGAAACCGGGAGCAGCTGATCTAACTGGCAAAGGGCGAAAAGGATGAAAGTCTAAAGCGCGACGCGATCCGGAATCTTGGCCTGGTCGGCGGCCTGAACGAGCTGCAGCAATTGTATCAATCGGAGCCGTCCAGGGATGTGCGGCGCGAAATTCTGCAAGGGTTCTTCCTGGCTGGAGATTCGTCAAAGATGGTGCAGGCCGCGGAAACCGACAAAGATCCAGAGCTGCGCCGTACTGCGATACGCAACCTTGGGCTAATGGGCAAAAGCGACACGCTGCAATCCATCTACGCGAAAGAAACAGATCATGGTTTGAAAGACGAAGTGTTGAACGCGTATTTCATCAGCGGAAACAGCAAGGCGCTGGTTGCGATTGCGAAGAGTGAGAAGGACGCTGAGCTAAAGAAGCGCGCGGTGGAAAAGCTGTCGCTGATGAACTCGAAAGAGGGAAATGAGTATTTGATGGAGCTACTGAATAAATAAGCGAGAAATGGGATTCGGGATGAATGCGACGCGCCGGACCGGGGGGTGTGGAATGGGAATCGGGAAGACATGGACACGCTTTGGAAGTTTCATGCGAGCCGGCACGGCAATGGCGTTTTTGCTGGCAGCGGGGTTTCGGACGGGCGGAGCGAACGCCGAAACTCCGCAGGCGGAAACTGCCAAAGCGGGCGGAATGCCACAGATTGAGAATGGAAAAGTTGAGCAACGGCAGGTAAAGGCAGGGTTAGCGCAGGAAGTTGACGCGTGGGCCACGGCATCTCAACAAGCGCAGTGGCTTGGTTATTCTGTGCCGGCTGTGAACGGCGATCACCGAATGTGCTGCGGAGACTCAGGCGGCGACTGGAATGGCGGGCGCGCGTGCGGTCCCTGCCGGCTCGAAGGCGTAAAAAGCGGAAACAGCTACAACCTGCAACGCGGCAACCTAAAACTGGAAGGGCCGAGCAACCTGGTGGTGCTGTTTCGCGCCGAAGGACGCAGGATTGGAAAGATTCGCACGGTTTCTGAAGAGTGCGTCTTAGACGCCGGTGGACTACAAGTCACGTGGCTAGCGGGAGCGAAGCCCGCCGAGAGCGTCAAGCTCCTCGAACGATTTGTGGACAGCAAGGAATTAGATGAGCGCGGAGGAGAGCGGTTGAGCCGGGGCGCGCTGACCGCTATCGCGATGCACGGCGATCCATCGGCAGATCAGGCGCTTGCTACTTTTACGGCGGCGGACAAACCCGAGGGCATGCGGAAGGAAGCAGCGTTCTGGGGAGGCGAAGCGCGTGGTGCCGCGGGACTGCAACTTCTAAAGCATATGGCAAAAGAAGATCCAAGCAGTGAAGTGCGGGCGCATGTAACCTTCGCGCTGTCGATCAGTTCGGAAAACAATGCGATCGACGAGATGATTCGCATGGCGCATGAAGATACGAGCGGACACGTGCGCGGGCAAGCGCTCTTCTGGCTGGCGCAGAAGGCGGGAAAGAAAGCTTCGAGCACGATTTCCGGGGCGATTGACAATGATCCAGACACGGAAGTGAAGAAGAAGGCAGTGTTTGCGTTGAGCCAGATGCCGAAAGAAGACGGTGTGCCGAAGCTGATTCAAGTGGCGGAGACGAATCGAAATCCAGAAGTGCGCAAACAGGCGATGTTCTGGCTGGGACAATCAAATGATCCGCGGGCGCTGGAATTTTTTGAAAAAGTGCTGACGAAATGAAGTGCTGGAAGGTGCTAGAGCTGTAACGGCTTGAGCGGGACTTGCTGAGAGGCTAGAAGGAGTTCGCCAGTGAAGGCGGCTTCGGCGGGGCGGCAGGCGAGGGCTTGTTCGGCGCAAATGCGGACGACGTCGGGATTATTGTTTTCCTGCGAAATATGAGCAAGCACGAGGTAGCGTGCACGCCCATCGAAACCCTCAGGGTCGGCCAGATATTCGCTGACTGCGTGATTCGAAAGATGTCCGGTGCGGGAGAGCACGCGCTGTTTGACCACCCACGGGTAAGGACCAACCTTGAGCATCTCCAGATCGTGATTCGATTCCAGGACAAGACAATCGGCGTCGCGTAAGTGCACTTTGACCAGTTCGGGCATGTAGCCAAGGTCAGTCACGATAGCCATCTTTACGCCATCGGCGCGAAAGGTGAAGCCAACAGGATCGGCGGCATCGTGCGGAATCGCAAACGCGTGGACGTCAATATCGCCAATCGTGAAGTGCTGGCCGGCGTGAACCGTTTCCACGCCGCGCAGTCGTTTTTCAAGCCGCTCCGGAAGAACGCGCTTCAGCGCATCAAATGTCGGCTCGGTGACATAGAGCGGCGCTTTCCAAAGACCAAGCATCTGCGGAAGCCCGTTGCAGTGATCCGTGTGTTCGTGAGTGACGAGAATTCCGTCGAGTTGATCGAGGGTGATTTCGGCGGCGGCAAGACGAGCCAGCGTCTCGCGTTTGCCAAGGCCGCAGTCCACGAGGAGGCGGGTACGCGCCGTTTCGAGCAGCGTGATGTTGCCCGAACTGCCGGACGCCAGAATGGAAACGCGCAAGCCTATCGAAGTTTCTCCAAAATTTGCCAGGGCAGAGTCTGTTCAATCAGCCACAAAACAAATTTTTAGGATGATGGCAGAGCGCGGCAGAAGCGTCAATAAAGAACAGCGGCTTGCGCTTAACAAGCTAAGCGTGCGCGGTCGATGGAGAACCCGTTGACTGGACCCAGGACGGTGGCGGAGATCTGTTCGGGGCGGAAAAATTCCTGAGCCAGGGTTTGCACATCCTCGCGCGTGACGGCGTCGATGGACGCGAGAATTTCGTCGAGCGAATAAAAGCGGCCGAAGTAGAGTTCCTGGCGCGCGAGATTGGACATGCGGGAGCTGGTGGACTCAAGCGAGAGCATCAGCGAGCCCTTGAGGTGGTTTTTCGCGCGGAGAAGTTCTTCTTCGCTGACCGGCGATTCCTTCATGGAGCGAAATTCGGCGATGGTGAGATCGAGAACTTCGTCGACGGTTTCTTTTGCGGTGCCGGCGTACACTGTGAACATTCCCGCGTCGGAATACGGCGTGATTTCGCTGAAGACGGCATAAGCCAGACCGCGCTTTTCGCGGATGTTCTGGAACAGGCGCGAGGACATTCCGCCGCCGAGAAGATTATTGAGAACAGCGATGCCGAAACGGCGTTCATGCGCGATGGGAAGTGAAGGCACGCCGATGCAAAGGTGAACCTGCTCAAGATCTTTTTTGCGCTCGACGTGGATGGGAGCGCCAGTTTTCGGCGGATCGTGCTGTTCCAAACCATCCGTGGGAGCAAGGTGTCCGAATTCACGCTGCACAAGTTCAAGTACCTTATCGTGCGGAACATTTCCGGCGGCGGTAACCAGCAAATGATTGGGAGCGAACCATTCGCGGAAGCGGGTCTGCAGCGCTTCACGCGAAAACTGCCGAACGGTGTCGGGAGTACCGAGAATTGGACGGCCAAGAGGATGT
>Ga0137384_10000788_pt1 | contig 24414 bp, 20 predicted proteins | sample SagtaG_2_FD_104922 | JGI IMG/M metagenome (GOLD analysis project Ga0137384, IMG submission 104922) | Vadose zone soil microbial communities from Sagehorn Ranch, Mendocino, California, USA - Sage2_R_60_16 metaG | ecosystem: Environmental > Terrestrial > Soil > Vadose zone | place: USA... | reverse complement strand
TGTGAACCCTACCTATGAAGAGATGGCCGACAGCCTTCTCAACATCATGGTCGTCGGCACCGCTGAAGGCATCGTGATGGTGGAGTCGGGAGCCAAGGAAATCTCGGAAGACAAGGTCCTGGCCGCCATTGAGTTTGCTCACGAACAGATCAAGAAGATCTGCGCCGCACTCAGTGGTCTGGCAGCCACCAATGGCAAGAAGAAGCTTGAAATCCCGCCGGTGGAAGTCGACGAAGCCTATTACAACCAGCTCAAGGCCAAGGTGGGCGCACAGCTTACCGATGCACTAGATACGGCGAAATATCCCAAGCACGAAAGCTACGAAAAAGTCCGGGCCATCAAGAAACAGCTCAAGGCCGAATTGCCGGAAGGTGATGACGCGGCGGCCACCAAACTCTCTCATTACTATGAGCTGATGCGCGAGCGCATTTTCCGTGCGCAGGTCACCAAGGACCGCAAGCGGCCTGATTCCCGGGCCTTCGATCAGATTCGCGACATCTGGATTGAAGTTGGCGTCCTACCCCGCACGCACGGTTCCGCTGTCTTCACTCGCGGTGAAACCCAGGCGCTGGTGACCACCACGCTGGGAACGCCGGACGACATGCAGCGCATCGAGCGGTTTGAAGGCGAGACCAAAAAGCGCTTCATGCTGCACTACAACTTCCCGCCATTTTCCGTCGGTGAAGTTGGCCGTATGACCGGCGTTGGCCGTCGTGAAATCGGACACGGCGCTCTGGCGGAGCGCGCTATCCTGGCGGTGCTGCCTCCAGTAGAAAAGTGGCCTTATGCCATCCGCGTGGTCTCTGACATCCTGGAATCGAATGGATCGTCTTCCATGGCCACGGTCTGCGGCGCTTCGCTCTCACTGATGGATGCCGGCGTTCCGCTGACTTCCTCTGTTGCCGGCGTTGCCATGGGCCTGGTGAAAGAAGAAGGCACGTACGCGATCCTGACCGACATCGCCGGAGCGGAAGACCACTACGGCGATATGGACTTTAAAGTCGCAGGCACGCGCAAAGGCATTACCGCGCTGCAAATGGACATTAAGGTCATGGGCATCACCTCACAGATCATGCGTGAGGCGATGGAGCAGGCGCGGCATGGACGCTTGTACATCCTGGACAAGATGGAAGGGATCCTTACCGGCGGCCGCGAGAACATCTCCACCTTTGCTCCGCGGATATACACACTGCAAATCCCTGTGGATAAGATCCGCGACCTGATCGGGCCGGGCGGCAAGATGATCCGCAGCATCATCGACCAAACCGGTGTGAAGATCGATGTGGACGACACCGGCAAGGTCAACGTTGCGTCCAACGATGGGCCTTCGGCGCAAAAAGCCATCCAGATGATCAACGACCTCACCGCCGTTCCCGAAGTCGGCAAGACTTATCTGGGTAAAGTAGTGCGCATCGCCGAGTTCGGCGCGTTCGTTGAAATCATTCCTGGAACCGACGGTCTGTTGCATATCAGCGAAATTGCCGAGCATCGCGTCAAGGAAGTAAAGGACGAATTGAAAGAAGGCGATCAGGTGCTGGTGAAAGTCCTGGGCATCGAAGGCAATCGCATTAAGCTATCACGTAAGGCGATCCTCAGAGAGCAACGCGCCAAGATGGCGCCACCGGCTGGTGGCGATGGCGGTCCCGAAGGCGGCGATGGTGGAAGCAGCGATGGCGATCATGGTCACACGCATCACGAAGGTCATGCGCGCACTGAAGGTGAAGAACCCATCACTTTTGAAGGCGGTGGCGACTTTGATGACGACGCCGAACCAAACTTCAACCGTGAAGACGCGAATCGCGAAACCGTAAACGCAACACCCGGTCCACGCCCTGACCGTCCACGCGGCGACCGTCCTCCAGGCGGTGGCGGCGGACGCGGCGGCAGGCATCGGCGTGGCGGTAGCGGCGGAGGCCGAGGCGGACCACGTGGTGGCGGCGGAGATCGCGGCCCTCGCAGCGGTGGAGACCGTGGCGGAAGGTAATACAAAACCCAAATCAATAATTAAGAAGAGCGAGCTTCACAGCTCGCTCTTTTATTTTTTTACTTGCCCTGATTTTGCTAACGGCCAATTGCTATTTGCTCCTACGCTGCCGTTCCTGCGCCGTGGCATTTCTTATATTTCTTTCCTGAGCCGCAAGGGCACGGATCATTGCGTCCAACCTTGGCGCCTCCGCGCACTACTTGCTGTGGCGTACTGCTTCCGTTTGTGCCGGCCATGCGGGCCTGTTCCAGTTCCTTTTTCTTACGGCGCTGGAACTGGGCCTCAAGGTCGTCCATAGAAGTCGAAGCCCGCCGACGCGGTGGAAGAGCCTGCGGCTCATTTCCATTTTCAGTTGTGACAGTGGCTGGCGGGGGGCCAGACGGAGTCTCCACAAGCTGCATATGGAAGAGATAGCGCACGGCATCTTCCTGCGAGCGCTGCATCATGGCCTCAAACATGTCAAACGATTCGCGTTTGTACTCCACCAGTGGATCGTGTTGGGCGTAGCCGCGCAGCCCAATGCCTTCCTTGAGGTAATCCATGCTCAACAAATGGTCTTTCCACTGCGTATCCAGGACGCTCAGCACGATCATGCGCTCGTGATAGCGCATGGCATCCGCGCCAAGCTGTTTTTCTTTGGCCTCATACAGCTCTTTCAGCTTGTCAAAAATCGCATCGCCCAGTTCCTGGCGATTGAGTTGGGTGGGATCGATTCCCTGCTGATTCATATCCAGGCCAAATTGTTCGACCAGATATTTGCTCAGCCCATCGGTGTCCCACTGGTCGGCGTGCACGTTGCGGGGGACAAAACGGTCAAGCGCGTCGGCCACCATCCCGCTGACGTAATCTTCCAGGATAAGCTCTTTCTGGTCTAGGCCGGAGAGCAACTCGCGCCTCAACCCATACACAGCGACGCGTTGCTTGTTCATGACATCGTCATATTCCAGCACGTGCTTGCGCGACTCAAAGTTCTGCGCTTCCACCGCTTTTTGCGCGCCTTCAATCCGGCGGCTGATCATGCGCGACTCAATCGGCACGCCTTCTTCCATGCCCAGTCTTTGCAGCAGCCCAGAGACCCAGGCGCGCGCAAAGATGCGCATCAGATCGTCTTCCAGCGAGAGGTAAAAGCGTGAAGACCCAGGATCACCCTGGCGTCCGGCGCGTCCGCGCAGCTGGTTATCGATGCGCCGGGCCTCGTGGCGCTCCGTGCCCACGATGTGCAAGCCGCCAAGCTCAACCACTTTTTCGTGGTCCCCGTCCGTATCAGTTTTGTATCTGCTGAAAGCTTCGTTCCATTTGTCCGCCGGGCACTGGTATTCAATGCCGTTGTAGTAGAAGACAATCGCTTCCGAGCTGTCCTGTTGCAGCACCACTTCGCCACCGGCGGCGCGCAACTGCTGCGCGATTCCCTTCTTCACCAGTTCCTGGCGGGCCATGAATTCAGCATTCCCGCCCAGCAGGATGTCCGTGCCGCGACCGGCCATGTTGGTGGCAATGGTCACCGAGCCTTTGCGCCCGGCCTGGGCCACGATCTCGGCTTCGCGCTCGTGGTACTTGGCGTTCAGCACCACGTGCTTCACGTTTTTTTTCTTCAGCAACTCGGAGAGCCGTTCCGATTTCTCGATCGACGTGGTCCCCACCAGCACCGGTCGCCCGTCGACACTGATTTTCTGGATCTCATCGGCCACGGCGAAATATTTTTCTTTTTCCGTACGATAAACGACGTCCGGATTTTCCTTGCGTAGCAGATCGCGATTCGTGGGAATGACCACCACTTCCAGCTTGTAGATCTTGTCGAATTCAGCCGCTTCCGTGTCCGCCGTGCCGGTCATGCCTGCCAGCTTCTTGTACATGCGGAAGTAGTTCTGAAAAGTAATGGTGGCCAGCGTTTGCGTCTCGCGCTCTACCTTTACTTTTTCTTTGGCTTCAATCGCCTGGTGCAGGCCATCCGACCAGCGGCGCCCCGGCATCAGGCGGCCGGTAAACTCATCCACGATGATCACTTCGCCGTCTTTCACCACGTACTCAACGTCGCGGCGATACATGGCGTGGGCCTTCACCGCGGTCTCCACATGGTGCTTCATGGCCCAGTTTTCCGGGTCGGCGATGTTCTCGATCCCCAGCAGGCGTTCGACTTTTTCCCAGCCCTGGTCCGTGATGGTGCTGTTCTTGTGCTTCTCGTCGATGACGAAGTCCCCGGTGTATTCCTTGGGCTCTCCCGGCGGCTTCTCGATTTCCACACCCTTCTCCAGATGGGGCACCACGCGGTCCGCGCGCTCGTACTTGTCGGTTGATTCGTCGCTGGCGCCGCTGATGATCAACGGAGTGCGGGCTTCATCAATCAGGATGGAGTCGACCTCATCCACGATGCCGAAGTTATGGCCACGCTGGACGCATTCCGCAGTGTCAAACTTCATGTTGTCGCGCAGATAGTCGAAACCGAATTCGTTATTGGTGCCGTACGTCACGTCCGCGGCATAGGCTTCACGCCGCTCGTCGTCATTCAGGTCATGGACGATCACGCCCACGCTTAATCCCAGGAAACGGTACAGCTTGCCCATCCACTCCGAATCGCGCTTGGCCAGATAATCATTCACCGTGACCACATGGACGCCGTCTCCACTGAGCGCGTTCAGATAGACCGGAAGCGTGGCCACCAGAGTTTTACCTTCACCGGTCTTCATCTCAGCGATCTTGCCGCTGTGCAACACCGAGCCGCCGATCAACTGGACGTCAAAGTGACGCATGTTGAGCACACGGCGGCCACCTTCGCGGCAAACCGCAAAAGCCTCGGGCAGGAGCTCATCCAAAACAACTTTGCGGGCAGCCAGACGCTCGGTCTCGTCGTCAATGCCTTCCAGCCGTTCTTTGATCCGTGCGCGAAACTCGGCTGTCCTGGCGCGGAGTTGCTCGTCCGTGAGCTCTTTCATCCCCGGCTCAAACGCATTGACCTGGCCTACCAATGGGCGCAGTCGCTTGATTTCCCGTTCGTTACTGGTGCCAAAAACCTTGGCGAGTACTTTACCTATCAATTCTTGGTTTCCTCAGGCAGAGACATACACCTTAAAGCCTAACATATTGATGCAATTGCGAAAATCACCGGAGCTGAACGCTTGTTGCTTCTCTATGAAATTTTGGCAAGCACATGAGTTTTTCATCCTGTCTTCTTTTCTTCTGCCCATTCCCCTTCGTGATCCGCTCCTATCCGCGTTGATCTGCAATAGGCTCTGCTTTATATACGCTCTTGCCTTATGTGGGTTACCGATTTGTGCAACTCCTGGTTTGGTAATGCGATGCTCCCGGTCTATTCTGTCAGCCATGTCCCGGTCTGTACCTTTTTGGGGGTACCCCCCTCCCCCCTTGATCCCAACAAACAAAGACTTTAAGTGCAAGCATCCCAAGGGATCCCAATGGGTTTGTCTTGAAAGACATGTACCCTCCTAAAAGCAAATTGGCGCAAGAGCGGTTTCGCCGTTGCGCCAGTAAACTTCATCCCTAATATGCCACGAATTGGGAAGGGAATCAATATTCAAAATACGATTTCAATGCGCTCTTCACGGGGTGGAGCAGGCCTTCAGGCCTGCGGTAAAGCTGCTGAAGAAATCGGCTTTAGCCGCTGAGGTACCGCGTCCAATATGAAGCAGGGATTTGCCGAGTTGTAAGGATATTCTTCTTGAGCATGAAAAAAAGTCGGGCGATTTTCTTCACCTTGATTTTCTCGAACCAAAACTCACCTCAGCGGCTGAAGCCGAAAACCTAAGCAGCTTACCGCAGGCCTGAAGGCCTGCTCCACCCTCTTGAACCAATCAAGCAAGGTGAGGAAGAACAAGCCCGCCTTTTTGGGGCGGGCCCTGTCTTCATAGCCATGAAACAATAGAAGGTTTGCTGCGCAGGGGATGCCATCGCTTGATCCCGCGCCAGTTGCCCGTCTTCCAGTCGGAGAGTTCCGGGAAAACAACCAGCCGGGCATCAAGATCGAAGCTGAGCACGGTTTTGTCTGCAAACAGAATGGAGATGACCTCAACGTCGGGATCGATTTCGACGCTCTCAACCGTCTGTTGGTTTGGGCGCTTGGTAAATTGTGCACTTATATGGATATCTTGCAAGGGCAGTCCCTCTGACATCTAGCACGCCAGCGGCACCAGTCGGCAAATAAGAGCCATCGCGGCTATTTGTCCTGTGCCATGTCGCATCAGGGAACTCTATCCAAACAGAAGAGAACGCCCTGAATCGTGAGAACGCCTTGACGCGGCATGGCAGAGGAACACATCCTCGGGGTCTCTCCACTCTGTCTCAGGCGCAACGCTCCTTCGCCGTCGGTCGAGACGACAAAGGTTGGAGTGTCGCTTTCATGGAAAGCAAATCCGCCGTGCGAGGCGCCCGCCGGACTTGCACATACTGGGCTACTTTCAATCGTCCCGCTGAGGCGGGACTGCGGGGATCGCGAGAGGACAAGTTTTTTCGACACCAGATTTCGGTAGTGGGCTACTTTGAAAACTAGCCCACTACCCAGATTTCTCCGCTCTGGCCTTGCTCGCGCCATTCATTTATCCTCTGGTTTCAATGGCGACTCTACAAACACCAGAACCGCCAAGTCCCTCCTCGGAGCGGGAGCGCGATCTTGGCTTTGGCACTTCCCTTTCCCGGCGCACGAACCTTCGTCTGCTGAATCGCGACGGGAGTTTCAACGTAAAACGCCGTTCGCCGGGCCTCTGGGCCAAGTTGTTCAGTTACAACGCCTTGATCACCATGGCGTGGTGGCGGTTTTTTCTGGTCATCCTGGGCGTGTACTTTCTCATTAATGCCGCGTTTGCCGTTGCCTACAGGCTTTGCGGTCCTGCCGCACTGCAAGGTAACGCCGGCGTACCGTACTTCATGCGCGCGTTCTTCTTCAGCGTGCACACCTTTGCCACCATCGGCTATGGCAATATCGTTCCCCTGGGAATAGCCGCAAACACCCTGGTAACGTTTGAGTCCCTGGTTGGACTGACTGCCTTTGCCCTGGTCGCCGGACTGGTGTTTGGCCGGTTCTCGCGCCCCACGGCGAAGATCATCTACAGCAAGAACGCTCTCATTGCGCCCTATAACGGCGGACGCGCATTTCAATTCCGGATCATGAACGGCCGTGACAATGAACTGCTGGAAGTGCACGCGAGTGTTGTGCTCGGCAGGTTTGAAGAGAACAGCGGCACAAGGATACGGCGTTTCTATCCGCTCAACCTGGAACGACAGCGCGTGGCGTTTTTTCCGCTGAACTGGACCATCGTCCACCCTATTGATGAAACCAGTCCTTTGTACCAATGGGACGAACAGATGTTACGCCGGTCGGAAGCCGAATTCCTGATTCTGCTCTCAGCCACGGACGATACGTTCGCCCAGACCGTGCACAATCGCGGCTCTTATACCTGGGATGAAATTGTCTGGGGCGCAAGATTCCTGCCAATGGTGGATGAAGGTTTATCCGGTGTGCCGGCGGTTCGGTTGGACCGTTTTGATCAGTTTGAAATTGTTGCCTGACGCGGATCGAAATCAAGAAAACAAATTTGGCGTATACGGCTGAGGGCCCGCAGGCACAATTTCTTGAATACACTCCGGGTCATCATTCTCGGCGCGGTTCACCCGCGTACTTACCGGATACTTCTTCATCAACCGTGCCTCGAAGGGCTTGAGCAAGTCGGCGACTCCGCGCGGATCCGTGAACCCGGGATCAAGCCACAACTCGTAGTTTTCCGGCCTTAGAATGACTGGCATACGGTCGTGAATGGCAGCGACCAGCGAGTTCGCTGAAGTGGTCAGAATCGTAAAGCTATTGATGTATTCGCCTCCGGAAGGATTGCGCCAGCGCTCCCACAGTCCGGCGAATGCGAACAACGAGTCATCAGACATGCCAAAGTGAAAAGGCTGTTTTTCCTTCGCGCCAAGCTTTTGCCATTCGTAGAAACCATCGGCAGGAACCAGACAGCGACGCCTGCTCAGGGGCTCGCGGAAAGCAGGTTTTTCCGCCGCCGATTCCGCCACGGCATTGATCATCCTGGCCCCGATGGAAGCCTCTTTGGCCCATGCGGGAACCATTCCCCATCGCATCAGCGACAACACGCGGCCGGGTTGTTTCGGGTGCTGCCGGATGATCGCCGCCGGTTGTGTGGGCGCAATGTTGTAACGCGGAGCCAATGACACTTCATCGCTGCCAGAATTATCAAGATCGAAGTGTTCGGCGACGTATCTTTCCTTGGCTGTTAGCCTGAAGCGTCCGCACATACAGATAAGCATAGCGGCAAAACACGAGTTTCTACCACCGAAGCTCTCCTCAACACCCCTATAGAACAATCAGCGAAGCTGAGCACTTTAGGACAGTTTCGTGTACTCTGAGGTGACAGAATTAGGCCCGCGCAGATTTCGCTCGCCCCTTCCTCAAGGAGAAGAAAGCCAGCACGAAGATCAGAGTTCCGTTTGGGTTACAGCCGTAAAGGAGAAATCCCACATAAATGAAGGTCCACCTGATCAATCCGAGCAATGTCTCGTTTGGCACGGCGGTAATCACTCCGCGCTGGCTTTATGTTCTGGCCGGGGCGACACCAGAGCAGTACGGAGACCCCAAGATCGTTGATGAAACGCTGCTCCAAACCGATCCGCTCAGCATACAGCCGGGTGACGTGGTGGGCATTGGCGTTCATACAGGCAATGCGCTGCGGGGATATGAGATCGGAAAAATAGCTCGTGGCCGCGGCGCTTACGTGGTGTTCGGCGGCATTCATGCAACGCTCTATCCTGAAGAAGCGATCGAACTCGGCGGCGGACATGCGGTTGTAAAAGGCGATGGAGACGTTATCTGGGCCAGCGTTCTGGCGGACTGCGCCAAGGGCGCGCCAAAACCTCTTTACGTCGGTGGACGGATCGAGGCCAGCGACTTTAAGCCCGCGCGCTGGGACCTGCTTCCGCGCGAAAGCTACATGTGGGCTTCCGTGCAAACCGTACGCGGCTGTCCCAAGCACTGCTCTTTCTGCTCGGTGTGGCGCACAGACGGCCAGAAGCCTCGTCAACGTTCGTCGGATGCGGTGATAGAAGAGATTGTCCAGTTGCGCCGCCTGGGCTTCCGCTATATCGCCCTGGCCGATGACAATTTTTATCCCGTAAGCATGATGGACATGGAATTGGCGAAGCGCCAGAATAATACGCACCGGCTCAATGAGCTTAACTCAATCCGGTCAGAACGGTTTGAACTCATGGCGCGCCTGGCCCAGCTTCCGCGAGATACGGTGTTCTTCACGCAGATCACCATGGAAGCAGCGGAAGATCCGGATTTTCTTGATGCCATGAATGCCGCCAACATCAAGGGCGCCTTGGTCGGCGTGGAAGCCGTGACTCCGGAAGGCCTGAAGGATGTCTACAAGGACTTCAATCTCGCGGGGCAAAACCTGATTGACCGGCTGCGAGTTTTCCGGAACCACAATATCCATGTTCTGGGATCATTCATCTTTGGCTTGCCCAGTGACCGGCCGCAGACCTTTGACGCGACGGCTGCCGTTGCCGAGCAGGCGCAGCTGACCTTCGCACAATTCGTTATGCTTACTCCGTTCCCCGGGACCGTGGACTTCGACCGCTGGGAGAAGACCATGGAAGGAGACACCAGAAACGTCGGCGGCGTGCCGCTTACCCGTGGTTGGCTGATTCCGCAAGCAGTTCGTCCCAAACTCTTCTGGACCCATCCTGTCATGGGGTCCGACGAAATACGCCAGCGGACCCAGGCGGTATGGGACCGTTTCTACAGTTTCCCGGTAATCTGGAAGCGCTCCAGCTTTCTTAAATCCCTGCGCGGACGGCTGACATTCATCTTGATTTCAAAGCTCTACCGTCGCATGTACGCCGACACCGGCATCGCCACCGATAGCGCCCGTGTCGCCTGGTCCACCAGGTGGGCAAGCTGGCTCGCCAAACCGTGCCGCCGCCTGTTTGCCGGCCGTCCCATGCCTGACTTGCAAGTACCTGTGTATTTGGGTCCGGCGCTTTCGCGCGAGCTCACCAAGGTCGGCTAAAAGGGCGAACTTCAGCACAAAACCTCGCCCCTGTTTGCATCTAGTGCTATCCGCCGTGACTTCTTGGCAGGTAAGGTGCGATACTCTTAGCCAAGGGTGCCCCCAACAATTTAAAGCATGCATGGTTTTTATAGTCGTTTTCTACAGTCAGTAGAAAAGTATCCTGGGAATATCGCGGTCGAGTTGCAGCATACCTCGGCGCCGCTGGAAAGTCTCACCTACGCTGAGCTGCGCCAACGAGGCGAATCCGTGGGCCGGTGGCTGCGCCAGTCAGGAATGTCAACCGGCGTGCGTTGCGCCATCATGGCCGGCAACGGGCCGCTCTGGGTGGCTACTTATCTGGGAATCATGTCTGCGGGAGCGGCAGCGGTACCCCTCGATACAGCATTCACCGCGTATCAGGTCAACAAACTTCTCTGGGACTCCGGCAGCGCCGTCATCTTCACGGACTCTGAGCACCTGCCGATTGTGGAAAAGGCCATAGAAGAGACACTGGTCCGCATCGTTATGATCGATGGTTCAGGTGAAGGCCGCTATTCCAATCTGATGGGAATGTTCTCGGTAGGACCGGGAGAATTCCGCCCTGCCAGAATATTCGACACCGACCTGGCCGTGATCATGTACACCTCCGGCACCACCAGCGATCCCAAAGGGGTGATGCTTACTCACAAGAACCTGCTGGCGGAAGCCGACGCAATCTTCAATGCACTTTCCGTCAGCTCATCGGATTCCGTTCTGGCCGTGTTGCCGCTTTTTCACTCTCTGGCCCAGATGGCCAACCTGCTCCTACCCTTCGCGGCTGGAGCGCGGATCGTCTACCTGGATGCCATGAACACCACGGAACTTCTCCGGGCCCTGAGGGAACGCAACATTACCCTGTTCTGTTGTGTGCCACAGTTTTTTTATCTGATTCATGACCGGGTCATGCAGCAGGTAAAGAGCAGATCAGCGCCCGCGCGCCTGACGTTTCGGGTGCTCATGGCCATCTCGTCCGCTACAAATAAGCTTGGCATCAACCTGGGCAAGTTTTTCTTCCGCAGAGTGCACCATTTGCTCGGACCGAAGATGCGCTTCCTGGTCGCCGGTGGTTCGGCCTTTGATCCCAAGGTTGGACGCGACTTGCAGAGGCTGGGATTTAATGTGCTTCAAGCCTATGGCCTCACGGAAACCAGCGGTGCGGTTTCCGTCACTCCTCCAAAGGCCAACGTAATGGGCTCGGTAGGGCCGCCGTTGCAAGGAGTACAGATCAGGATTATTGATCCGCAGCCTGCGGAGGGATTGCCTCATCCAGTGGGTGAAGTCGCCATGAGCGGCGACATTGTAATGCAAGGTTATTACAACCGCGTGGACGCGACCGCGGAAGCGATCCGCGATGGCTGGTTCTACAGCGGCGACCTGGGCTATCTGGACGAACACGGCAACCTCTTTATCACCGGCCGCAAGAAAGAAATGATCGTCCTGAGCTCCGGCAAGAATATTTATCCGGAAGAAGTTGAGGCCCAGTACCTGCGCTCTCCTTTTATAAAGGAGATATGTGTCATGGGTTTGGTCAGCCGCCCGGGTGAGCCATTCTCCGAACGGTTGCACGCCGTCATTGTTCCCAACTTTGATGTGCTGCGCGAACGCAAGATCGTGAATGCTCGCGAGGTCATTCGCTTTGACGTGGAGAACCTCTCCGTGGAGCTGTCGGGCGCAAAGCGCATCCTGAGTTTCGACCTATGGCCTGATCCTCTGCCCCGCACGGCTACTCGCAAGCTGAAACGGTTTGAGATCCAGCGCCGCGTCATGACGGGCGAAGGCACGGACGCGGAGAACTCTGGCGGCGTGGCGGAAGAGCCGACAGCTGAGGAATCGATCTGGCTGGCCGATCCGGCTGTGCGGAAAGCTATTGCGGTGATCCGTGGCGAAAGCAAGGCACAAAAGCCGGTGCTTCCATCGTCCAATCTGGAACTGGACCTCGGTTTTGATTCCATGGAGCGGGTGGAGTTGGTGGTAGCGCTGGAGCGTGAGATTGGCACGCATGTCGATGACGAAATTATTTCCCGCGTCTACACCGTGCGTGAACTGGTGGATGCCGTGCTCCATGCCGGCGATGCACCATCTTCACCCGATGGTTCTGGGCGTGCCTCGTCACCCGGCTGGGACTCTGTACTAGACGCCGCGCCCGACGACCCAAAAGTCCTGGCTCCTTTGAACAGCAGTCAGTTGCTGACTTTCTTCTGGTTTGTCGGCGGCAAGTTCCTGGCCGTGTTGATGCGCCTCTTCTTTCATCTGCGCGTCAGCGGGAAGGAAAAGCTGCCACAGAAGGGACCTTTTATTCTTTCTCCCAATCACCAGAGTTTTCTGGACGGCCCGGTGGTGGCCAGCCAGATACCCTGGCGGCTCTTCAAGAACATGTTCTATGTGGGTACCAGTGAAATCTTTGGCCAGGGCGCGTTCCGCTTTCTGGGTAAAACTTTCAAGCTGGTTCCGGTTGATCCTGACTCGAACCTGATTAACGCGATGCGCGCCGGCGCCTTCGGCCTGAAGAAAGGGCAGAACCTGGTGCTTTATCCCGAAGGCGAGCGCTCCATTGATGGTACGCCCAAAAAGTTCAAGAAGGGCGCGGCCATTCTTGCCGCCCATCTGCAAGTGCCGATCTATCCTGTAGCGCTTGAGGGCTTTTATGACTCATGGCCACGCGGCAAGAAGTTTCCCCGGCTCTCCAAACTGCGCGTGCAATTCGGGGACCCGATTTTGCCACCAGGCAAAATGAAAAACCCGGAAGAGACCTACAAGCAGATTACTGAAGACGTCCGCGCGCGCGTGGTGGAGATGTGGGAAGGGTTGCGGGAAAAACAACAGCAAATCCCTAGCGATGACACGCCTACAAACGGCAGTGTCCATCATGAAGAAGATCAAGACCAGGAACACGCTGTGGGCGCGAAACGCCTTTAAACAAGCCTTCCGTCGTCCGCAAATCTTCGCAACCGAATTTGCAGATAGTTTCTGGCTTACAATCTTTAAGAGTGATTTCCCCCATACGCCTGGTAGCCATCGACATTGACGGAACGCTCCTTGATCCTCATTTTCAGATCACGGAGCGTAATCTGTCGGCCCTGCGCTCCGCGCATGCGGCAGGTGTGCAGATCATGCTGGCCACAGGACGCCGCCATGACTATGCCTTGCCCGTGGCGCAACAGCTGGGGGTCCCTGTTGGAATGATCAGTTCCAACGGCGCGCTGGTTCGGTCCTGCACCGGCGAAACTTTTTATACCAACCGGCTTCCTGCAAAGACTGCGAACAAGCTGATTCGTTACATGGATGATTTCCGCGGCCATGCGGTGCTTACCTTTGATCGGCAGGGCAAAGATGCGCTGATACTGGAGCGCGCTGACGATCTGAACCAGAGCATTCGTCGCTGGATGGAGACCAACTCGCAGTGGATCCAATACATCTCACCTCTGGAGACGGCGCTGAGCGAGGACCCCATCCAGGCCATGTACTGTGGCCGGGTCTCGCGGATGGAAGAAGCCCGCGAACGACTCAGCCGGTCGGACTTCCTTGATGAGATCACGATCTTGAAAACTCAGTACGACCATCGCGACCTCTGCATTCTGGACATCCTGAACCGCGATTGCTCCAAAGGCCATGCTTTGCGGCGATGGGCGGAGCACCACGCCATTCCCCGGGAGCAGATCATGGCCATCGGCGATAACTATAACGATCTGGAAATGCTTGAATTTGTGGGAGTTCCCGTAGTGATGGGAAATGCATCTAACGAGTTGAAACAGAACGGATGGAAGATAACAGCCAGCAACGCGGAAAGCGGCGTTGCCGTGGTCCTGGAAGAGCTACTTGGCGCTGGCTTTTAAGCGGGGACGCTTAGGAACCGCTGGCTTCACGCTTTCCGATTGGAGGAAACTCAACGCCACTAGTATTTCTTTCGAGAGCCGCCTCAATTCCTTCTTTAGCTGCCCTGAGTTCTTCGGTTGTCAACCGTGGCCTCCAAGACTTATACAGCGCTATGATGGAGGAGAAATATCCATTAGGCTTTCCGTCATTGGCAAGACAGAGCAGGTCGTAGTGAGTTTCCACTGCACGCACAAAACTTCTTCCAAAGATACCAAATCCAACTTCTTCATCAGCTACGCCGCTAACAAAGGAAGAAGCAATGGCTTGCAACTCATTTAGAGCTGGCAGCCAACGCTCGTCATCCCATCTCTTCCAGGCGTTCCCTAATCCATGTTTATCGAGCGACTTTCTGCAAAAGGAAGAGTGTTGGTCTGGCGCGGGACCACAGTATTGTGGAAAGATTTTCGTTTGGTCAACCTGGTATTTCGCGAGCATTACATAGTTGCTGAGGTAACGACTGCCATACTCTATGGCCTTCTCCTTCGCTGCACGCTCTATACGCATCTTGATATCAAATTTCAAAAGCCGCAGTTGTTGCAGCGCGAAAAGAGCAGCACCTGCGGTCAGAACTCCGCTTACAAAATAAGCTAGTTCAAGTATCGCCCTTAAATTTGTCATTTGAAAGCCGTCGTCAGTGCCGAATAGTAACATAATCTTGAAGGCACGGAAGGATTTGGATCTCGTGCGAGAGTCGGCGGCACGGTCAAAAATCACCCACAACAAACCCATGGTGTGCAAGCTTCTGAGGCTGTAAACAAGCGGATAGTTTCAGTGGAAATGAGGTAGAATTGTAGAGTTCATGAAACTGCCAAAGCCAGTCGGAATCGCCCTGGTATTGCTTGCGGCCCAGCTTTCCGCCTTCAGCGCGGAAATAGCGGTTTTACGCAATGGCTTTTCTATTCGCATTGAGCGCAAAGAAAAGATCGGCAATATCACGCGTCTTTACACTGGCTCCGGGTTCCTGGACGTTCCCACGGAAGAGATCCAATCTTATGAGCCAGAAGAGGCCCCCGTGGCGCCACCTCCTCAGCCTGCCGCGCCGAGTGCACCCGCTCCAACGCAGCCGAACCCAGTGGCCCTGACTACGCCTGTTGCGCAAACGACGCCGAAAACTCCGGTCGACCTGGACCAGGTGGTGCGTGAAGCCAGCCAGCGTTATCAACTCGACCCTGATTTCGTGAACAGCGTGATCAAAGCGGAGAGCAACTTCAAGACCAGGGCGGTTTCAAAGAAAGGCGCACAGGGCTTGATGCAACTGATGCCGGCGACCGCGTCAAAGCTAGGCGTTGCCGATCCGTTTGATCCCAAGGCGAATGTTGAGGCGGGCACAGCACACCTGAGTTCCCTGCTCGACCGATATCACAACGATCCCATCAAGGCCCTGGCCGCGTACAATGCCGGCGCGCACCGGGTGGAGCAGTACCACGGCGTCCCGCCCTATCATGAGACTCAGACTTACGTGGCCAAGATTGTGCACGACTTCAATACCAAAAAACGAGCACAAATGAAGGCTTCAGCTGCGGCAAAACCGGCCCCCTCCCCAACCAAGGCTGCGACCACTGGGAGTACGAAAAAGAAGAAGCCACAACAAGCCAGCGTTACCAAGCCTGTGAATCCCGCATAATGAGGAGCCGACCAAGTTAGAACGATGCGTCCTGCAGGCAGGGCGTCTTTCTGCGTAAGACCCTTTTGAAAACTCGGCGCAATCCATGAACAAGAAAAGATTCCTGATTACAGCCCTGGTGCTGGTCGTCCTGGCCGCGCTGGTGTACCTGCAGGTAAGGACATGGAGAAAGTTTGACTGGCGCCGCTTCTGGGTGGCCACCCACAATACCAACAAGCTTTATCTGGTCGCCGGAGTCGCACTGGTCTACGCCGACTACATCCTGCGTGCCGTGCGGTGGAGGATACTCCTCCGGCCCGTTTGTGATGCCAAGACCTCGGACCTGGTAGCTCCCACCATGATCGGTTTTACCGGCCTGGCTCTGCTGGGGCGTCCGGGAGAATTCATACGGCCTTATCTGATTGCCCGTAAGCAGAATTTAAGCATGTCATCGCAGGTGGCTGTGTGGACCGTGGAACGGCTCTTTGATACCGGCGCATTCGCTTTGATCATGGCGGTAAATGTTCTGTGGTCAAGAGACGAGCTCAGGAAGCTACCGGGATTTGCGAATTCCGCAACGCGGCATTTCCTGGGCTACGAGATTTCCACATTTACCTTCTTTCAGGCTTTTTTTATCGCATTGTTTGCAGGTGTGTGTCTGGTGGCGCTGGTGGCATTCCGGGTACGAAAGAACCCCGCCAAGGCGTCAAAGTTTTTTGTGGGGTTGTTTGGCCGGATCTCCCTAAGAGCTGGCAGCGCAGTGGGTAAAAGAGTGCAGGCTTTCGGGGAAGGCCTGAATACGGTGAAAGACGTGGGATCATTCTTCCAGATCGCGGGCCTTTCCGTTGTCATTTGGGCATTCATAGGCCTTGCTTATATGGCGGTGACTCACGCTTATTCCATCCACAGACTTTCGCAAATGACGTTATCCAGCGTCTTCCTGCTGACGGCTGCCAGCGTGGTAGGAGGTGTACTGCAACTTCCAGTCGTCGGCGGAGGCTCGCAATTGGCCACGATCGGCATGTTGCGCGGCGTTTTCAATCTTTCTCCGGAGCTCTCCACCAGTTGCGGCATCATGCTCTGGTTGGTGATGTTCATAGCCGTGATTCCAGCGGGGCTGCTGCTGGCCCGGTCCGAACATGTCTCGCTCATGCGTATTGAAGAGGAGAGCCTGGAGGAAGAAGAAAAGGTGCTTAGAGCAGACTAGCTTTGTGAACCACGGTTTGTGATTTGCGAGGATCAAAAATCACAATTCACCAATCAAAAATCGCGAATCATCAGGTCAAATAACCTTCTGCTACAATCAGATGTACTCCTATCTTCATCAAACTCATGAAATGTCCGTTTTGCGGGTTCGAAAATGACAAAGTAGTGGATTCGCGTGAGAGCAAAGAAGGTGAATCCATCCGCCGCCGCCGCGAGTGCATGAAATGCGAGAAGCGCTTCACCACCTACGAACGCATCGACGAAATCCCCTACATGGTGGTCAAGAAAGACGGCCGCCGGGAAAAATTTGAGCGCAAGAAAGTCCTGGATGGGCTGATCCGCGCCTGCCAGAAACGCCCTATCTCCGTCGGGCAAATGGAGCAGATCGTGAACCAGGTGGAGCAGTTCGTGGTCGACTCCTCAGACCGCGAGCGCACCGTCAACGAAGTAGGCGAGTTGATTATGGCCAGCTTGAAACAGATTGACAAAGTGGCCTACATCCGCTTTGCCTCGGTGTACCGCGACTTCAAAGACGTGAGCGAGTTCCAGTCGGAACTGGAGCACTTGCACGCCGCCAAAGAAGAGAAACAGAAACCAGTCAAAACAAAATCCACCACGAAATAAGAAAGACTATGGTCCACAAAGTCACATTGATTCCCGGCGACGGCATCGGGCCGGAAGTCACCAGCGCTACCGTACGAATCCTGGATGCGTCCGGCGTTAAGATCGATTGGGAGACCTTCGACGCCGGCTCTGCCGCATTTGAAAAGTCCGGCGAGTACATCCCCAAGGAACTTACGCAGTCCATTGAACGCACCGGTATCGGGCTAAAGGGACCGGTCACAACGCCCATCGGCGGAGGCTTCTCCAGCATCAACGTGGCCTTGCGCAAGCAGTTTGAGCTCTTCGCCAACTTCCGACCGATCCGCAACCTGCCTTCCCTGCCCACGCGGTATCCCGGCGTGGAGCTGGCGATTGTCCGGGAAAATACCGAAGGGCAATATTCCGGCATTGAGCATGAGGTTGTGCCGGGCGTAGTGGAATCGCTGAAAATCATCACGGAAAAGGCTTCCACCCGCATTGCCCGCTTCGCGTTTGAATATTCTCGCCGGGAAAAGCGCAAGCGCATCACCGCCGTTCATAAAGCCAACATCATGAAGATGAGTGACGGCCTCTTCCTGCGCTGCTGCCGCGACGTAGCCAAAGAATATCCGGAGATCACGTACGCCGAGTCCATCATTGACAACACGTGTATGCAACTGGTGATGAACCCCTATCAGTTCGACGTGCTGGTGATGGAAAACCTATACGGCGACATTATCTCTGACCTGTGCGCTGCGTTTGTCGGCGGGCTGGGACTGGTGCCGGGAGCGAACATTGGAACGCGCTGCGCGATCTTTGAAGCCGTACATGGATCCGCCCCGGACATCGCCGGCAAAGACATTGCTAACCCAACGGCGGTGGTTCAATCGTCTATTTTGATGTTGCGCCACATCGGTGAAGTTGAAGCGGCGGACAAAATCTATGCCGCACTGGAAAAAACCTACAAAGAAAAGCTGCATCTGACACGCGACGTTGGTGGCACCAAAGGCACCAGCGAATTCGCGGATGCGGTGATCGCCAACCTGCAAACAGTGCCCGTAGCTACCGGCGGTTAGGCGTTACCCCGCTCACGATTCACTACCAGGCCGCGCCGCTGGCGGTTCTCCTTTGCGTTTCTGCACAGCCTGCCGGAGTAGGTATTCGATCTGGCCGTTGACGCTGCGCAGCTCGGCCTGCGCCCAGGCCTCCAGGTCGGACCAGAGCGCAGGATCGATGCGTAGCAAAAATGGCTTGCGTTCTGCCATTGACAACCCCTTAGCTGTAAAGCGTGCCGGTGTTGATTACAGGATGCACCTCGGCCTCCCCGCAGAGCACGACCATCAGGTTGCTGACCATGGCGGCTTTGCGCTCGTCGTCGAGGACAACAACGCTCTTCTCAGCCAGTTCTTTGAGCGCCATGTCCACCATGCTGACGGCGCCATGCACGATCTTTTGTCGCGCCGCGATCACGGCTTCCGCCTGCTGGCGGCGAAGCATGGCCTGGGCGATCTCCGGAGCGTAGGCCAGATGCGTAAGACGCGCTTCATCCACGGCCACGCCGGCTTTGGCCAGCCGTTCCCGTAACTCCTTGCACAGGGCTTGTGAGACTTCTTCCACATTGGTGCGCAGCGTGGCTTCATTTTCCTCGCCGTGGTCGTAGGCATACTGGCTGGCCAGATGGCGCAGGGACGATTCACTTTGCATGGTCACGTAGTTCTCGTAGTTGTCCACGTCAAACATGGCCTGCGCGGTGTCATTTACGCGCCACACCACCACCGCGGCGATCTCAATTGGGTTTCCACCCTTGTCATTGACCTTGAGTTTGTCGCCGTTCATGGTACGGGCGCGGAGTGAGATCTTGTTTCGGCTCATGCCCTTCCGTCCGGACTCCGACATGGCAGGCGCAGCGCCATGCAGGGCCGCTCTCCTGGCTTGCAGAGACCCAGCCTGCATCGGTCCGTTGGAGTAAAACGGATTGCCCCAGTGAAATCCCGCAGTCCGCACTGTGCCCTTGTATTTACCAAACAACACCAATACCCGACCTTCGTTCGGCTGCAACGTGAACAGACCGGTAAGCGAGATGATCAGGACCGGCACGAGCAACATGCCGGGGAAAAGCATCTCAAAATGCGGATGGCCGATCGTTTCCACTCCGTCTTTGATGGCGAAGATCACCATCGCGAAATCCGCCAACAAACCTCCGATCAACACCACCAGCATGAGCCACCCATTGAACAACCCGACGGTGCGCTCGTGGTTGACCACTGAAACTTGATTGGTATTCATAGGTTTTCGTTTTCCTTCACAAGCAGCTGTGCTTGTTATCAATGTGATATCACTAAGATATCCACGAGTCAAGGTGCATATTCTGCATTGCCATATGTCCTTTAGAAACATACAATTACAGATGATAAAATTTATTGGCTTTCGCGGCTGGCAAGCGTTCCCCGCCAGTCCACGGTTTTGCGCCATCCATGGATTGCGCTGGTGGGTATCAACACCCCTGAGGATGTCTGTCTGTTAAAAGAAGGAATTAGAAGGAAAACAATTTGAAGATGAAATCTAAGTCTCTTACGCCCGTAGTCTTACTTTCGCTGATGCTCATGGTGGCCTGCAACAAATCACAACCGGTGCCACAAGAAGCGCCAGCTCAACCCAAGCCCGCAACCATTGCCGTGGATGCTTCCACGGCGGGCACGATCACGGGCGTGGTGACTTACGCAGGCATGCCGCAGAAGATGAACCCGATCGACATGAGCGCTGACCCGGGGTGTCCGCCGAGATTGCAGCCTTCTGAAGTGGTGGCGCTGAACGGGAATAAGCTGGCAAACGTCTTCGTCTATGTGAAGGAAGGGCTGCCGCAAGGCGCGTTCGCGGTCCCCAACGATGCAGTGGTTCTCGATCAAAAAGGCTGCCGCTACTCTCCGCACGTGATGGGCATCATAGCCGGACAGCCGCTCAAAGTCCTCAACTCTGACACGGCCGACCACAACATCCACGACATGCCCAACGACAATCCGCCGTGGAACGAGTCCCAAATGCCTACGGACAAGCCGATCCTCAAGACCTTCGCCAAGCCAGAGATGATGATTCCGGTGCAGTGCAACCAGCATCCGTGGATGCGGGCTTATATCAACGTAATGCAGCATCCATATTTTGCTGTCAGCGCTGCGGACGGCAGCTACGAGATCAAGAACCTTCCTCCGGGTGAATACACGCTGGCCGCCGTGCATGAAAAGTTTGGCGAGCAAGTGATCGCGAAGCTGAAAGTGGAACCCAAGCAGACAGTGAAGGCGCCTTTCATCTTCTCCAAGGGCGCTCTGTAATAACACCTTGAAACACGAAGGAATGGAGAGAGCGGAGTTAACACGAAATCAGAGAGGAATTTACGACGGAGATCTAACAAATCGAAGGAACACTATGGAAGCTCTTTGCCACTGCGACCGACCAGCGGGGTTCACGGCCCGATTCCTCCCATAACTCCTTTCCTCCGTGTTTCAAAGATTTTGGATTTGGTCTTCGCAGCGAAAACTGGGTGCTAAAATAGGTAGTTATCCAGGGAGCGATTCTGAATTCTTCCAGCTACAACGCAGCTCATCATCGTTTTACCGTCTTTGTTGCCGGACTGGCCTTTCTGCTTATTATTGCCGGCGGGTTGGTGACCAGCAACAATGCGGGTCTGTCGGTACCGGACTGGCCAACATCTTTCGGTTCGCTCTACAAAATGCCGCGGATGATCGGCGGGGTAAAGTTCGAGCATGGCCATCGCCTGGTGGCGGAGTTTGTCGGGCTTCTGACCATCATCGTCGCTTTCTGGACCTGGCGTGTGGACAAACGCCGCTGGATGCGTGGCCTTACCGTCGGCGCGGTTGCCGGAGTGGTCTTCCAGGGAATTCTCGGCGGCTTGACGGTGCTGAACTTTCTCCCTCCTGCTATTTCAACAGCACACGCCGCTGTGGGCCAGACCATGTTCTGCGTCCTGACCGCTATTGCTGTCTTCACCAGCCGCAGCTGGCTGGACGAGCCCGCCGACAAGATCACTACGAGTGATGCGCGCCCGCTCCTGCGCCATTGCTGGATGCTGCTTGGCGCTCTCTTTCTCCAACTCATTCTGGGAGCAGCATTCCGCCATGTATGGACCAAATGGGGCCCGTTTGGCTCCGATCACTGGACGGTTGACAAGATCGTACATACATTACTCTATCCACACATTTTGAATGCGCTGCTGGTCACCGCTCTGGTCCTTTATGTGAGCGTGCGCGCCCTGAGCAAGCATCCGAACGTCCCACATTTGCGCCGTCCGGCAGTATGGCTGCTTGTGCTGGTGATCGCGCAGTTACTGCTGGGCGTGTGTGCGTATGTAGTCCGCGTGATACAAGGCGTGAATGAGGCGCAGCCGACGCTGGCACTGGTCGGCATAACGGTCGCGCATATGGCGGTAGGCGCGCTCATCCTGGCCTTGACCGTTATTCTGACGATCCAGAGTTACCGGCACTCCTGGGATTCCGCACGCGTGCTCGTGTTTGATCGCCGTGGTGAGGCGGCCACAGCATGAGCAGCGCCGCCCAGCCTCTGGTGGAAACGAAGCCGGAAACCGAGGCTGTTGCTGTAGCTATCAAGCATTCCTTGCTGGATGACTACGCGCAGCTATTTAAAGTTCGCGTGACCTCTCTGATCGTGATGACCGCGTGGACAGGCCTTTATATGGGCGCGGCCAAAAGCAGCGTGCCCGCTACCTCCTGGACGCTGTTCCACGCACTCCTTGGAATCGGATTAACGTGCGCTGGCTCGGCGGCGCTGAATGAAGTCCTGGAGCGCCGGGTGGACGCCCTGATGCGGCGAACAAAAAACCGCCCGCTACCTTCAGGAAGAATGAGTCTGGCAGCCGGGTTGGTTGCCGGTCTCGCCGCGACACTCGGCGGCTCGGTTTATCTAGCGCTGACCACCAATGTGCTAACCGGAGCGCTGGCTCTCGGCACTGCTGTAACGTACCTGGCGTTTTATACGCCTCTGAAAAGGCTTTCTCCGATTTCAACGTTCGTCGGCGCTTTCCCCGGCGCCATGCCTCCGCTGCTGGGCTGGACAGCGATCCGGGGCAAGCTGGAACTGGAAGCCGTCCTGCTCTTCCTGATCGTCTTCTTCTGGCAGTTCCCTCACTTTCAGGCGATTGCATGGCTCTATCGCGACGACTATGAAGCCGCAGGAATCAAGATGCTGCCGGTGGTAGACAAAGCCGGGCACAGCGTCATACGACAGATGCTTGGATACTGCTCCACGCTGATTTCCGTAAGCCTGCTGCCGGCGTTGCTGCGAATGTCAGGCAGGGTTTATCTTGTGGGCGCTCTGCTCCTGGGGCTGGCCTTTCTCTGGTTCGTCTTCCGCCTGGCGCGGACCAAACTGCCCACCACCTCGCCCGATTCGCGCAAGTTCGCCCGACAATTATTGCTCGCCTCCGTGGCCTACCTTCCGCTGCTGTTTGCCTTGATGATGCTTAACGTGGGGCATCCATAAGCTAAATGGCCGATTACAGCGTCTTTCCCGTCTTGAATGCCACACTGAACGGAACCAGCGCAGTGTTGATCATGACCGGTCGCTTGCTGATCGGACGGAAACAGGTTCAACTGCACCGCCTATGCATGATTGCGGCGGTAGTTACGTCCAGCGTGTTCCTGATCTCTTATCTCTACTACCACGCGCATGTCGGGTCGGTTCACTTTCCCGGCCAGGGCTGGGCCAGAGCGATTTATTTCACCATCCTGATCTCACATACTCTGCTGGCCGCTGCGGTAGTCCCGCTGGTGCTGCTTTCGTTGAATTATGGCTTGCGCTCAAGATTTGACCGGCATCGGCGGATCTCCCGCTGGACATTCCCGGTCTGGCTTTATGTATCCATAACCGGCGTGGTGGTCTATATAATGCTTTACCAAATCTACGGCGCCCACGCCTGATTGAGGAACGAACGGACCGGTGTATATTTTGAACAAAAATTCTCGTAAAGGAAAAATCTCCCCATGGCGAAGAGTGTTAACAAAGTCATCCTCGTAGGAAATCTGGGCAAGGATCCTGAGGTCAAATACACGCCCAGCGGCGTTCCCGTAGCAAAGTTCAGCATTGCTACCAACGAACGATTCAAAGATAAAGCCGGCGAATGGCAGGACCGCACCGAGTGGCACAATATTGTGGCCTGGCAGCGGCTGGCTGAAATCATCGGTGAGTACGTTAAGAAAGGATCCAAGATCTATATCGAAGGCAAGCTCCAGACCTCAAGCTGGGAAGACAAGCAGAGCGGGGAGAAGAAATACCGCACTGAGATTGTGGCCCAGGAATTAGTCCTGTTAGGCGGCCGTGGAGAAGGCGATTCTGGCTCTGCGCGCGGCGGAGGAGCCAGCGCATCCTTCGATCAGCGCTCAGCCCATGCTGACGACCACGCTCAGGCCCCATCTCCTGCCGAGATCACGGACGAAGACATTCCGTTCTAAAACCGGACGGTAGTCTGGGGGACAGCCTGTACGCGGGCAACGGCGCGTCTAGCCAAACGACTCGCGAGTAGATCGTTTCTGTTTTGGCGTCAAGAAGTGTGGTTCGGAATCAGAAGGGGCTCTTGGTAGGGGCCTTTGACCCTGCTTGTAGGGTGAGTGACAATTTTCGTCACCGACTATCGACATTCTTCGCTACAAAGCCGCCTGGTACACGGCTCAGGCGGGCGAAACGATATCCCGCAAATTGCTTCTATCTAGTTGATTCCAAAACAGCAAAGCACCAACAATTCCATTCATACTTTGGTTTCTTTGCAAGTGGCACGGCACATGCATATTGTAAAGCCATCAAGTTTGAAAAACGTCAGTGAGATTGCTCACACGAAAAACTGAATTACTGAATGAGGAGATTTTAAAATGCGCAAACAAAAAGGATTTTCTTTAATCGAGCTGCTGATCGTGGTGGCAATCATCCTGATCATCGCGGCCATTGCCATTCCCAATTTGCTGGCAGCCCGTCGGTCAGCCAATGAGTCCGCTGCGGCCAGCACCATCCGCACGATCAACACTGCTGAAGTCGCCTATTCGACCCAATACGCAACCGTTGGATATGCAGATAACTTCGTGGAACTGGGA
>Ga0137384_10000767_pt1 | contig 24796 bp, 21 predicted proteins | sample SagtaG_2_FD_104922 | JGI IMG/M metagenome (GOLD analysis project Ga0137384, IMG submission 104922) | Vadose zone soil microbial communities from Sagehorn Ranch, Mendocino, California, USA - Sage2_R_60_16 metaG | ecosystem: Environmental > Terrestrial > Soil > Vadose zone | place: USA... | reverse complement strand
TAACAACTCACTTCGTTCTTTTCGTTTCGCCTTGCTGGAGCGCGCAGCCATCAGTTTCACCTACTTGCGTCTTTCATCAATCGTCATTTCGTCACTCGTTGGCATCGCTTCCCCCATTCGGTACCATGTTCATTTGATGGAAGTGTACCAGCTTCGTAACATTTTACCTGACGGAATACGAAGTCTTGACAGAATACGATATATCGTATATATTTCGGACATATTACTGTTTAGTGTACAAATATTTAGTAAAACAAATATTAGCGCGCAAAGGAGATGTATGGGTATACCTATTGATGATAATCACGGTCGTCTGAGTTACTGGCTGTTCTACGCGCAACGCTGTGTAGCGTATGCGTTCGCAGAAGTGATGCGGGCGCATTGCGAGGAGCGTGGAAAGCCGTATGTCATCACGCCGCCACAGTGGGGCGCATTATCGCTCCTGCTCACGCAAGATGGCCTGACAATCAGTACCATGAGTCAAATTCGTGGCGTTGATGCTCGGTGGGAGCGATTCGATAGGGCTCGTACCTGGGCGGCGGTCGCGGGGTTTGCGCTCTTCTTAACGGCCACGGCACTCATGTTGGCCGCTCATTGACCTTTGAGAAAGCAGCCTCCATTCATGAAATGGATCTTTTACATTTTGGAATGAAGTGGGTGGATTTTGAAGAAATTTGTTCATGAACATGAACAAATTAAAGAGCATATGTTACGCTCAATGGTATGCCCCTTAAAAAGTTAATGTTCATAATCGGCGGTGGGCGCGGTGAACCGGGTGCGCGATCAATCGGGTGCGCGATAAATCGGCACCTACGGCCGATCTGGTTGATTATCTACAAACAATTCAGAAACCCAATGTTGTCTTACTACTTGACTTGATGGTGTCGTGATGCTAAAATGATTGCAGTCAGGATAAGGAGAGCCATTTCTTTTTCGGGTGTGGCCAAGCGGTAAGGCGACGGTCTTTGGAACCGTTATTCCTAGGTTCGAATCCTAGCACCCGAGCCAACTTTTGTTGATACTGGCGTTACTCGCGACATGTGTTCTTGCGTGACAGCTGTCTCGTCAATGACCTCGAGTTTGCGTCGTCTGCTTTTCTCCCTCACTTTAGAGAAAAGGATTAACATATCCAGTTATGAATACATATGCGACCGTGGTCCTTGCGGCAGGCAAAGGTACTCGGATGCGTTCAACATTGGCGAAGGTACTTCATCCATTGGCAGGCGTGCCGCTCTTAGCACACGTGCTGAATGCGGTTGAAGCTATTCCCTCCTCTCTTGCGTTTGCTCCTTACGCCAAATTACCATCTTCCTCTCGTCCTATTGTGGTCCTGGGAAACGGTGCTACCCAGGTTGAAGCCGTATTTGGGGAGCGTTGCCTCTATGCGATCCAGGAAGAACAACTGGGAACTGGACACGCCGTGCTGGCAGCCCGCAACGCGGTAGAGAAGCTCGAACCTCTTCCTCAAGTTGTGCTGGTATGCTATGGTGATACGCCGCTCGTGCGCAGTGAGATACTGGCGCGTGTGCTGGTTGAGCACCAGGAACGGCAAGCGACGATAACCTTCCTCACAGCTCACGCGGCATTGCCCAGTGATTTTGGTCGTGTCGTGCGAGATGCTGATGGGCGCGTGCTTGAAATCGTCGAAGTGAAGCGAGCAACAGAGGAGCAGAAACGTATTGACGAGGTCAATTCCGGTGTGTACTGTTTTGATCGGAGCTGGCTCTGGCCGACATTGGAGGCATTACCTCGCAATGCCTCCGGAGAGTTCTACCTCACTGATCTCATAGGTATCGCAGGTGCACAGGGCCGTGAAATAGCTACGGTGACCGGGACGCTTGATGAAGCCATTGGTATCAATGATCGTGTACAACTCGCTGCTGCCGAAAAATTGTTGCGTCACCGTATTCTTGAGCAACATATGTATGCTGGCGTGACCATCGTCGATCCAGATACGACGTACATTGATGCTGATGTCAGCATTGGTCCTGACAGTGTTATTCTTCCAGGCACGTTGATTACAGGGAAGTCCCGTATTGGTTCCGCATGCCAGATTGGACCTGGTACCACCATTGATCAATCGATAATTGGTAATCATTGCATCATTCGAAATTCAGTGCTGGAAGAAGCGACGCTTGAAGACGGAGTGAGTGTAGGTCCCTTTAGCCATTGTCGTCCAGGTGCCTACCTTGCACGTAATGTTCATATGGGAAATTATGCGGAAGTCAAAAATTCATACGTTGGCGCGGAGACATATATGCATCACTTTAGCTATCTTGGGGATGCCACAATTGGCGAACATGTGAATATTGGGGCCGGTACGATTACCTGCAATTTTGACGGCGTGGGAAAAAACCGCACGGATATAGGTAACGGAGCGTTCATTGGAAGTGATACAATGTTAGTTGCACCTGTCACGGTGGGAGAGGGAGCTCGAACAGGGGCAGGGGCTGTAGTGAACAGAGATGTGCCACCCGGGGCACTGGTAGTTGGTGTTCCGGCACGTGTGTTACGTATGCGTCAACCCGTAGAAGTAGATGGCTCCGTGCAAGATGGCAGTGAAAAGGAGTAAGGGTTGCTATGGATGGCCCTGGCTTAGCAAGTATGGCCGCCTTAATCGATTTTCAAATTCCTCTTTTTGATACGGAAGCGTGGTTACAATTCGCAATTCTGCTTGTCTCTCTATTACTTTGTGCACTATCCTCTGCTGCCGAAACATCTTTTACCTCCATCAGCCGCATTAAGCTCAAGGACCTGGTAGAAGAGGGCAATCAACAGGCTATACAGATTGAAAAAACGCTCTCCAATCCGAACAAATTTCTTTTGACGATCCTGATAGTGAATAGAGTCGCGGTGATCGTTGCTGCCAGTATGGCGACGGTGCTGGCCTTACGTTTTTCACACACATTTGGTGAGCTTATCGCTACGATCCTCACCTCGTTGGTGGTTCTGATCTTTTGCGAAATTGCGCCCAAAACTGTTGCTGTACAGAACCCGCTGCGCTGGGCACGGGCTTTTGTGAAGCCTGTGCGAGCTGTCTCATGGCTTCTGCAGCCGGTTGTATGGACGCTCAGCGCTATTACCAATACCCTTGTACGCCTTATGGGAGGACAGGTCAGGCGTCCTGGCCCCTTCGTTACTGAGGAAGAGTTGCGTTTATTACTCACGGTGGGTGAAGAGCAAGGGGTACTCGAAGAAGAAGAGACCGAGATGATCCATAGTATCTTCGAGTTTGCCGATACCACTGTGCGTGAAGTAATGGTACCACGCATCGACATGGTGACTTTAGAGAGTAATGCGACCGTTGATGAGGCGGTCGATCTTGCTCTGCAGGGGGGTCACTCGCGTATTCCCGTCTACGAAGAGAATATCGATAATATCATTGGCGTTTTGTATGTCAAGGACATGCTTAAACAACTGCGCGAAGGACACAACAATTACCCGGTACGCGATCTTGTGCGTGAAGCATATTTCGTTCCTGAAACGAAGAAACTGGATGACCTGCTGCGCGAGATACAGCAGAGGCGCGTGCACATGGCCATTATTGTCGATGAGTATGGTTCGGTGGCCGGTCTTGTCACAATCGAAGACCTGGTAGAAGAGATAGTGGGAGATATTCAAGACGAGTACGATCGTGAAGAGAAGCTCTACGAGCAAGTAAACGAGAATGAGTATATCTTTAATGCCAAGATCAGCATAGACGAGTTCAATGAAATAATGGGTATGTCATTGGGTGATACAGACTACGAAACGCTGGGAGGATTCTTATATGCCCAACTCGACAAAATTCCGAACGTGGGTGATACAATCACATTCGAGAATTTGAAATTTACCGTATTATCCACACGAGGACGGCGTATTACCCAGGTGCGTGTGGAACGTACACATCCAGAGCAGCCGGATACTCCTCAAATCACAGGAGAAGATGGTCATTCGGGGCCGTACTTGCTACCTTTGCCACGAGAAAAGCAAGTGGCAGATGGATCAAAAGATAGAGATAACAGTGGCAGTACCAGTAATAGCGACGTTCCTTCGGAAGATCCTACTCATGTTGAGTACAGAGGAGCATAATACATGACACCCGGTCTTCCCGCGCTTCCTCGCGCGGTTCGCGTCGTCGAAGTAGGCCCGCGAGACGGCCTGCAAAACGAAAAAGCACAAGTACCTACCGAACAGAAAATACAGTTCATCACTATGCTTGCCGACGCAGGTCTGCCAGTTGTCGAAGCAACATCATTTGTCAGTCCACGCGCGATTCCCCAGCTCAGCGATGCCAGCGAGGTCATGGCGCGCCTGAGGCGAATACCTACGACGGAATATCCTGTTCTTGTGCCCAATCTCAAAGGGATGGAACGCGCCCTGGCTGCCGGTGTGCGATCTGTCGCCGTCTTTACTGCGGCCAGCGAGAGCTTTACACGTCACAATATCAACGCGTCGATTGCAGAGAGCCTGGAAAACTTCCGACCAGTAGTGGCACTGGCTCGACAGGAGCATGTGACGGTACGAGGATACATTTCAACCGTTTTTGGCTGCCCCTACGAAGGTTCAGTGGCACCAGAGAAAGTGCTCGCGGTGGCCCAGGCGCTCTTGGAGATGGGGATCAACGAGTTATCGCTGGGTGATACGATCGGCGTGGCGACACCGAACCAGGTCGTTGATGTCGTGGGTCTGCTGCTTGATAAAGGGGATATCCCCGCCGGGAGCCTGGCTGTTCACTTCCATGATACGCGTGGCACGGCTCTTGCCAATGTTTTGATGGCTTTGCAACTTGGTATCAGCATTGTCGATGCCTCTGCTGGCGGCCTTGGTGGTTGTCCCTATGCTCCCGGAGCGGCAGGCAACCTGGCAACGGAAGACCTGCTCTATCTGCTTCATGGTATGGGCATCAGTACAGGCGTCAACCTGGAAAAGGTGGTAGCTGCCACACGTTTTATTGCTCCTCTGTTAAGCCATGCACCGACTAGTAAGTATTACCAGGCTGAAGCATGTAGTCGTGTGTGAGCAGTAGACTAATGCTTCTCCAGGTATTGAATTGCCGCGGCCAACTGCGTATCACCGCTTGAAAGTATCTGGTTTTCGGTCATTTTCCCCGCGTTCTCATCGTTTGGCGAGAGCGGAATGGCGTTCGGGGCGAGTTTCACAGGGATATTGGGAGAAATGCCCACGTCACGAATAGAATGCCCATTGGGGGTCAACCATTCGCTGGTACCAAGTAGGATTGCTGAACCATCGGAGAGAGGGTATTCCTGAAGAACTGTGCCTGTGCCAAATGTCTTCTCACCCATGACGACTGCGCGCTTGTTATCCTGCAGGGAACCCGATACAATTTCAGCGGCGCTGGCCGTATCGGCATTGACCAGCACTACGATGGGTGATGTAGTATTAACAGTATGGCCGCTGACAGCATACGATTTCCGGTGTCCCGAGCTGTCTTGCTCTAAGAGCACATTTCCACTTGCTACAAACTCGCTCGTCGTATCAATAGCTTCTTGAAGGTATCCGCCTGGATTTTCACGCAGGTCAAGGATAATCCTGGTTGCGCCAAGCTTCTGGGCTTGCGTAATTTCATCTTTCAGTTGATTGGAGACCCCCGAGGCAAATTGTACTATCTGAATATCGGCAATATGATCCTGCGCGATATAGTGCATAAGGACGTTAGGAACGGAAATCTCCGCTCGCACCACGTTGATGGTCAGGGTCTGTTGAGTCGAGGGGCGACGTACCGTAATGGCAACATTCGTACCAGCTTTCCCCTGGATAAGTGCGCTTATTCCGGCAATATCTTTGCCAACTGTGCTTTTGCCATTGACGGCGACAATGATATCTCCATGCTTAAAGCCGGCTTTTTCAGCTGGCGAGCCAGGAATAGGCGATGTTATGATGAGGTCTTTTGTCTTAGGGTCCTGTTTAAGGTAGATGCCGACGCCGGTAAATGTACCGCTCAACTGTTGATTTTCCGTCTGGACATCCTGAGGTGTCAGGAAGCGGGTGTGCCCTTTATCGTGAAGGACATCCAACATTGCCTGGATTGACTTGTATGACATTTGTTTATAGTCTACGGCCTTACGGTCAACATAGTTCTGATCTACAATGTTCCAGGCCTGCTGGTAGAGGTTAGAATATGATTGAGATAGATTACTGCGATTGAAAGAATTAGCATAAAGCTGATTGCCGAACCAGCCGCCGAAAAAAGTAATGACAAGAAGTGCGAGTACGACTACATACTGGCCAAACCCACGCCCGAGCCGTCGACGTGGTTCGGGTGAACGCTGTGGTGGTTCCTGCGGATACATCCTTTGATGAGGAACTACGCCATTTCCTGGTACCTGATATGGTGGATATGGGTTATAATCGCTATAAGGCGGCTGCTGAGCTATTGGTACAGGATAGGGCGGCTGAGCCGGGGGAACAGAGCTATTGCCTTGTTCCGGTTGTTCATACCAGCGTGGATCATCATATTTGCTCATAGCGGCCTCCGAATAGTTGCTTTTATTGAATTACATCTTTCCAATATTTTTGAGATGCGTTACAAGAGATTGTAGTAATTGTATCGTAGTCGTTGAAACATAAAAAATCAACAGCGGACATTTACTAATGAATGACACTCCTACAACGATGACGGTACGCTTTTCATGTCCGTCACTGTTGTAGGAGTGTCAATGGTGCAATCTTACCTCTTATAGATAGCTACAGAGCAGAACGCCCGTACTGTAGCGCACAAAGAAGAAGCTAACTCTCCTTTGAAGTCTCTGTTACGTCGCCATTGTCAGAATGCTGGTTATTCTGCGGAGCACTGGTTACAGTATCTGCCTGTCTCTTAGTGTTATGTTGTTTCCCTGTGGGAGGCAATTGCTTTTTTGGCGGTTCCCAACCGGGAGCACGGGAGACGATCATCGACATCATCCGGCCTTCCATCATGGGATTGCGCTCTATGATGGCGGAACCCTTCAGCACTTCTGCAATCTCGTCCAGCATCTTGCGCCCTATATCCGGGTGGCGCATCTCAGCTCCCTTGAACTGGACGCTGACTCTCACTCGATCGCCTTCAGCCAGGAATTCTTGAATCTTGCGAGTCTTGACATCAATATCATGATCATCCGTACGTGGCCGCATGCGAATCTCTTTGAGTGTGATAGTTTTCTGATTCTTGCGCGCCTCGTTTTCTTTTTTGGCTTGCTCATACTTATACCTCCCGTAGTCCATCAATTTGCAGACTGGCGGTACGGCATTGGGTGAAATCTCAACGAGATCAAGATTTCGCTCGCGAGCAATATCCAGCGCGCGCGGAGGGGGCATCACACCGATCATCACTCCGTTTTCATCGATTAAGCGCACTTCGCGCGCACGAATGCGCTCATTGACCCTAGTTTCGCGTGTACGATCACGGTCACTCCCCCGAAAATCCCTGTTAATAGGCCAAACCTCCTCTTGTTTGAGCTAATAAAGAAAACATTAAAAAAAACATACTATGAAACCTGATAAAGTTTAGCATACCTAACCCCTCAAGTCAAATAACTACGCGAAATTTCCTCGTTATTTCATGCTGCTGAGCACACATCGGGCATATCTTTATGGTATACTTGTAGGTACGGCACTCCGTGGGTATCATGTCATTGGTTCCTTAATCACTTCTATCAAACGCAGGCTTGAAGCGAAGGAGAATGCTAATGAGCGGCGATTCAGCCGACGATGACTTGCCGTCATCTGCTCCAACATCGACACTTTTCCGTTTCTCTCCGCGTCCTCATCATGCAACTCTTGTAGACTGGCAACCCTGGGGACAGGCCGCATTCCAGACAGCTGAACAACTGGATAAGCCAATTTTTTTAGTGATTACGTCTTCCTGGTGTCAGTGGTGCCATATCTTAGATGAAACTACACTCTCGGAACCAAGCATTATTACAATTCTCAATCGCGACTATGTGCCCATACGCGTAGATAGTGATTTACGGCCTGATGTCAATCAACGCTATAATCAGAATGGCTGGCCTAGTGTTCTCTTGCTTACGCCTGAAGGAGAAATTCTTTGGGGTGGTGTTTATGTTCCCCCCAAACAGATGCTTTATTACCTTGGACACATCCGGCGGTACTATAGTGAACACCGCTATGAAATTTCTGAGCAGGTGCGCGAACTACAAGATCGTCGCTTTACGCAAAAGCTGACCCAGGCCCTTCCTTCCACCGGTCTCCGTACGCTCTTAGCGGAAGAACGTGTCGCCCTGACCGATCTGCCCTTGCAAGCTGGAGTCGTCCTGCGAGAACTCTATGATGAAGAGTATGGCGGTTTTAGAATTCATCCCCACCTCAAGTTCCCCCATCCAGAAGCGTTGGAACTTCTTTTGATGTTAGCGAACCATTACCACCAACCAGATGCCTTCGAGAGGGTAAGTTATTCACTGGAGCAAATGCTTGATGGCGGTTTGTGGGATAAGGAAGATGGCGGCTTCTACCGTTACTCCGCCTCAAGCGATTGGAGTATGCCGCATACCGAGAAAATGCTGGAAGAAAATGCGGCACTACTGCGGCTGCTCCTGCTGACTGCGCAAACAAGCCAGTCATCAAAATGGTATGACTATGCACGGCGCCTTCTGGCATATGTCAATGCAACGCTCTGGCAACCTGAGGTAGGCGTCTTTAGCGGGAGTCAGAGTGCCGATGAGGAGTATTATGAACCGGGGCCGTATTCACGGGTCTCTCGTCAGCTACCACCCGTGGATACCACAATTTACACCTCGTGGAATGCGCGTATGATTGCTGCCTATCTCCTTGGCGGGCAGATACTACAAACTCCTTCTTTAAATGCTATGGCTATACGCGCGCTGGATTGGCTGTGCGAACATATGGTACATCGCGGTGGCAGTATGTGCCACTACATGCTCAATAACCATGCTGAGTTACCAGGGCAGCTGGCGGACCAGGTCTGGATGACGCGCGCTTTACTCGATGCGTATGATCTATACGGGCGAAAAGCCTATCTTGAGATGTCTATCGCCTTGATGCACTTTGCCTGTGAAGAACTCCTGGATGTACAGAGCGGCCTGTGCTATGACTACCCTGAGAACTCGCAGGCCGAAGGGCGGCTGGCGTTACGTGAGCAGCCGCTGATCGAGAACGCCCTGGCAGCTGAAAGTTTACTGCGCATGTCAGTCTATAGTGGACGTAAGAGTCTGAAGGATACGGCTTTGCTCGTGCTCTCGGGTTGCCTGGAGAAGTATCGACGCACGGGTATCCAGGGAGCCGCCTACGCGTGCGTGGTCGCTCAGGCAATCGAGAAAAAGTGGCTATGACGCTCGTATGGGCTAATGCAGCGGAGCCCTATGGCGTTGGCTGCATTTGCAACATTTTCGTGAGTTTGCTTACTACGTCATAGCGGCCGTAAGATGGCATGAGATAGACGCCCTCGATCATGCTGCGTGCCGACGTTAGGAGTTCTTGGGAGAGCTTCAAACCCTCTTCATGTCCCTGATCGCCAGCGGCCCGCATACGCGAACGCACATCATCAGGAATGGTAATGCCCGGTACTTCATTGTGGAGGAACTCAGCGTGGCGCGAACTGTGCAGTGGAATGCACCCAAGAAGCATAGGAATGGGCGGCTTGCCAGCTCTTGCTAAAAAGCGCTCCAGGCGAGCCAGCTCATAAATGGGTTGGGTCATGATGAAGTGCGCACCTGCCTCAATCTTGCGCCGGTATTTGTCAATCTCTTGCTCGGTCTCTTGCTCGGTCATGTTCAGATTCAGGGCCATACCAATGTGGAAGGAGGCCTGTGCTCCGATAGATGAGCCGGCCGCGTCGTGGCCTTCGTTCATCCTGCGCAATACCTGTATCAATCCAACAGAATCCAGATCCCATACGCCGGTTGTGTTTGGGTAATCGCCCACGTGCAGCGGATCACCTGTCAAACTCAGGATATTGCGTATGCCAAGGGCGTGCGCGCCCAGTAGTTCTGATTGAAGCGCCATCAAATTGCGATCACGCGTTGTAAAATGGATAATCGTTTCTATGCCGAGATGATCCTGGATCAAGCGTGCCAGCGCGATGCATCCCATGCGCACGCGTGCCATAGGGCTATCGGCAATATTGATGCAGTCAACGCCAACTTTTTGCAGCATTGCTGCGCCTTCAAGTATTTTGGCCGGGTTTAATCCCTTGGGTGGATCAAGCTCTACGCTAACAACGAACTCTCGCGCTGCCAGCTTTTCTTGTAGCCGTGTCTTCGTACCTTGCTGGGGCAAGATGACCTCTTCTTCGATGAGGCCCGCAATAGTTACTTTGCCATTGGTGATCTCAACCGGCTTAGTATGCAGGGTTTCCCTGGAGCTGCCAGGTATGGACGGAGTGGTTGCACCGTATGCGTCATCGAGCGCCTTGCGCATTGCGGCAGTATGGTGAGGGGTAGTGCCGCAACATCCACCGATCAGTTGTACGCCGGCCCTGGCAAAACGTACGGCGTAATCCGCAAAGTAATCGGGAGTAGCCATATAGAAGAAGCGATTGCCGATACGTGTGGGCAGACCTGCATTGGGCTGGGCCGAAAACATCTGGGGGATAGCTTGTTCGTTATCAAGAAACAGCCTGGCCGCAGCAATCATTTCTTGTAGAACATCGAGGGTAGCCGCTGGCCCTACGCTGCAATTGGCCCCCATCACATCAATGCCCAGGTCGTTAAGGACTGCTGCCACTCTGGCAGGCGATTGACCGGAGAGGGTATGACCATCCTCGTAGAAACTCATCTGGGCAACAATTGGTAGGCCACCAACATCTTGCGCCGCCAGCACAGCCTGCCTTAGTTCTGCCAGGCTGGAGAATGTTTCGAGTATGAGGAGGTCGGCTCCGCCTACCAGCAACGCATCAATTTGTTCGCGGAAGATCGCGCGTAGTTCACTCAATCGCTGTTCATCAGGCGCCTGGAGTGGGCGACCGCTCGGTCCAACAGCACCAGCGATAAAAACGGATTGGCCTGATATCTCGCGAGCCTCGCGAGCCAGCTTCACCGCATGCCTATTGATGTCACGAACGCGACCCTCCAGGTTATAGGCTTCGAGTTTAGCGCGGTTCGCCCCGAAGGTATTGGTTTCGATGATCTGCGCTCCCGCGCTAATGTATTCACTATGTATACCTTGAATCAATGCGGGACGTGTCAGGTTGAGCTCATCAAAACACCGTTCATAGGCTATCCCCCGCGCGTATAAAAGAGTTCCCATTGCCCCATCACAGAGTAAAGGGCGCTGTTGCAGTTGTTCAAGGAAGTCGTGTTGCATCAAAAATAGCTCCCCAGCGATTAGTCATACTTTCAATTTCTTCTATTGTACTCTTTTAAGAACTTCATGAAAAGATACATTTGCAAAGTGGCGAACTTGCCTATGGTTTTGATAAGGCTACTCTGCTATACTTAAGAGATGGGAAGTGTCACTAGTAATCAACAGCCACTTATCGTTGCGGTCTGTGGAGATAGCGGCTCAGGGAAAACGACTCTGACTGATGGTATGGTGCAAGTCTTCGGGCAGGAACGTGTTGCGCATATCTGTCTCGACGATTATCATATTCTTGACCGGGCTACTCGCCTGCGAACTGGTATCACTGCTCTGCATCCTGCTGCAAATAACATCGCTTTGATGACCGAACACATACGCTGCCTGGCGCATGGTGAGTCTATCATCAAGCCTGTCTATGACCATAAAACGGGTACCTTTGGCAAACCTGAGGTATTACGGCCTGCGGACATCATTATTGTGCATGGTCTTCACCCACTCTATAGCGAAGAACTGCGTAACCTCGCACAAGTGCACATCTATCTTGATCCAGAAATCGCTCTCTTGCAACAGTGGAAAATCATGCGTGATAGCACTGTGCGTGGTTATACAGTCGAGCAAGTTCGCCAGCAAATGGTCATCCGCCGCCGCGATAGTCGCCTTTTTATTCAGCCGCAGAAGCAATTTGCCGACATCATCATACGATTCTCACGAGGGAGCCTCTATTATCGCACGCGCGATTTAGCGCACCTGGATGTGGGGCTGATTGAAGCAAAAGACGCTCCAAAAATTGATTTGAGCGATGTAGTTGAGGCCTCGAAGAATGGGGACAGGCCAGCATTACGGCTGCTTGAACAGGAGTATGCCGGAGAGCTGCGTGATGTACTGGAGATCGATGGCACCATTAGCCATCAGAAAGCGTGTGAACTGGAAGATGTGATCTGGGCGCACATGGATAATGTCAGCCACCTGCGCCCGGACCGCCTGAGCCAGTTAGGCCTTTTCTATGCCGGCAACATACTCCGTCAAAGTGATCCCCTGGCACTCACTCAACTGATTATTCTCTATCACGTGGTAAATAAGATGCATGAAGCGGCCTCTGAAGAAACTTTATGAATCCATGTGAGAACGAAAAGGGTGCTATTCCCCGCGCGGGGAATAGCACCCTTTTCGTTCTGACTGATTACTTTTTCGTTTCCTGAGCTTTCTTATAGTTTGTAATGATTTCCTGCTGCACGTTGCCAGGAACCTCTTCGTACTGGTAAAACTCCATTTTGAAGGAGCCGCGGCCCTGTGTGATTGATCGCAGGTCGGTCGCATAGTGAAGCAACTCGGCTTGCGGCACATTGGCAGTGATTTGTTGCAAATTGTTGCCTGTGGGAGTCATGCCGAGGACGCGCCCGCGCTTCGTGTTGATATCGCTCATCACGTCGCCCATATTGCTTTCGGGGACAGTGATGGTAACTGTCATCACCGGTTCCAGGATAGTTGGGCTTGCCAACGGTACTGCTTCCTGCATACCTAGCGATCCCGCGATTTCAAACGATTGAGCGGACGAGTCTACGGGGTGATACTTCCCATCTACCAGTGCGACTTTGACATAAAGCATGGGGTTACCTGAAATGAAGCCGCGTCTGAGCGATTCACGCACTCCTTTTTCGACACCGGGGATGTACTGGCCTGGCACAACACCACCAACGATTTTATCCTCGAAGACAAACGTTTCCTCGGAGCCAACTGGGAGCGGCTCGATCTCCAACCAGACATCACCAAATTGCCCGTGCCCGCCACTCTGCCGCTTGTGTCGACCATTGGCACGGGTCTTTTTGCGTATGGTCTCACGATATGAGATACGCTGATCCCGGGACTCCAGGTCAACTCCAAATTTTCGTTTGATCCCTTCAATGACAATTTGCAGGTGTGACTCACCCATGCCGGAGAGTAGCACCTCTGCCGTATCTGGATCACGGGTAACCCGCAACGTGCGGTCTTCCTCGGCTGCACGGTTGAGTGCGTTACCCATTTTATCCAGGTCAGTCTGGCTCCTGGGGTAAACGGCTATGGTGTAGCAGGGTTCAGGGAAATTAATCGGGTCCAGCGCTGTCGTCACGTCTTTGCTGCCAGCGAGTGTATCACCCGTGTGTGTATTCGTCAGTTTTGTGACCGCGCCAAAGTCGCCAGCCGGGATTTCGGTTGCCGGTTCCTGCGTTTTGCCACGGGTAGTAATCAATTGGCCAATGCGCTCATCGGCCCTTGTCTGAACATTATAGACATGTGTATCTGGCTTGAGCGTTCCGCTATAGACACGGAAGTAAGAGATGGTGCCCACCTGTGCCGCCGCAGTTTTGTAGACGAACATGGACAGAGTATCATCAAAGGCTTTTGCGTCTTCCGGTAAGGCGTCGGAGGCGGCTGGTAAGTAATCAACAACGGCGTCGAGTAATGTCTGTACAGCGATGTTTTTGCTGCCTGCGCCACATAAGACCGGTATCAACTGACCGCTGCGCGTTCCTTTTTTGATAACGGACAGGATCTCCTCATCGCTGAGTTCTTCACCTTCCAGGAACTTCTCCATGATCTCGTCATCGCTCTCGACCGCTGATTCGATCAATTGCTCGCGATAACTGCCGATACTCTCTTGCAGTTCCGCAGGTATGGCAATTTCCTGTACTTTGTTGCCACCCTCAAAGGTGTAGCCCTTCTGCGAAACGAGGTCAACAACGCCCCTGAAACTCGACTGTTCACCAATAGGTATTTGTAGGGGAACGACTTTGAGGCCAAATTGATCCCGCAATGATTTGAGCGCTGTATCGAACGAGGTGTTTTCACGATCCAGTTTATTGATAAGGACCATCCGTGGTAAGTTACGCTCATCAGCGTATTGCCAGGTAAGTTCGGTACCGACCTCGACGCCTTTTTCCGCCGTTACCACCACTAAGGCGGCATCGGCTACGCGTAGACCCGCTTTAACTTCACCCACGAAATCGGCATAACCGGGAGTATCAATGAAGTTGATCTTGTGATTCTTCCATTCAACGGGTAACACTTTGGCATTCAGTGATATATGCCGTTTTAATTCATCAGGATCGTAGTCGGAGATTGAGCTACCTTCATCTACCTTGCCCTGCCGGGTGACGGCACCGCTATCAAATAGTGCCGCATCTACTAGAGATGTTTTACCGGCTCCAACGTGGGAAATCAACGCCACGTTGCGAATTTGTTCCGCCCTATAAACCTTCATAGAATCTTGTAATCCTCCTGAGTTTCTATACAGAAGTGACCTACACAGCCAGACTACTTGGTGAACTGACCTCTCATAGACCACCCATGCTCCCAATACCAGTGGTTGGTTCGGTCCAGGGTAAAAGGTTGTGTCGCATTACACTCGTCCAGTTCGGTATGAGGTAGTATAGCAGCATTGGGCAGTTTGTTCAACCCAAAAAATTTACTATAGCAAAACACCGGAGATATCGATGCATCTATTGTTCTGACTTCTATCTGCTGCTATACTGAAAGACATATTTTGGAAGTGTAGCTACAGCAAGAGGGAGCAGATTACATGACAGTAGACATTAGCGATATCGAGAACATTATTGAACAGCAAAATCGTTGGCGACAGACGCAGACTATCAACCTGATTGCCAGCGAGAATACTCCTAGCGAGGCAGTGCGCCGGGTACAGAATTCTGATTTTATGGGGCGCTACGCCGAGGGTCATCCAAACGAAGGAAACAGGGTCAACCGCTATTACCAGGGGACGCGCTATATTGATCAGATCGAACGAATGGCCCAGGATGAGATCATTGAGCTTTTTGGCGTCAAGCAGGCCGATGTGCGGCCTATTAGCGGCAACGCGGCGAATACTGCTATCGCCCTGGGGTGGCTGCGCGGCGGTGATACCATTGTCGCGAACTCAACCGATGCTGGTGGTCATATCAGTCATGGAGCGGTAGGTGTATTCGGACGCCGTATTCAGAGCCGCGGTCAGTCGTTGAAACTGGGTAGCGAGAATTCTATACACCTGCATTACTTCCCATTGACCCCCGATCACTATCATATCGACGCGAAAAAGACTATTGAAGTCATCGATACGGTGTCACCTCAACTTGTGGTCATGGGGAAGAGCCTCTTCCTCTTTCCAGAACCCGTCGCGGAGGTTGCTGCCTTCTGTAAAACGAAAGATATTCCGCTGCTGTACGACGGTGCACACGTATTGGGATTGGTGGCGGGAGGCCAGTTTCAATCGCCTTTGCACGAGGGAGCAACCTGGATGACCGGCAGCACGCACAAGACCTTCCCTGGTCCGCAGCGGGGCGTTATCCTGGGCAACCTGGATGCTGAAGACGAGAAGAAATTCTGGCCTGCCGCTGATCGCGGTGTTTTCCCTGGTTCCTCCAGTAACCACCACTTGCACACATTGCCTGCTTTAGTAGTTACCACGCGCGAAATGAAGCGGTTCGGCCGGGAGTACGCGGGGAAGATTGTACGAAACGCGCAGGCGCTTGGTCGCAGCCTGGATGAACTGGGCACACCTGTTGAGGCGCGCGAATTTGGCTACACGCAGAGCCATATGATCGCCGTCAATGTCTCAGAGTGGGGTGGTGGCGTCGAGGTCGCTAAACGTCTTGAGGCCAACGATATCATCGTCAACTATAACATGGTGCCCGGCGATGCCGATCCACGAAATCCGTCGGGCCTGCGTATCGGTGTGCTCGAAATGACCCGTTTTAGCATGGACGAACGGGCGATGGGTGAACTGGCTCAGCTCATGCATGACGCTATTCGCGGCAAGGATGTGAAGGCACAGGTGAACGCCTTGCGCGGACGGTTTGTCGAGATGAAGTACGTTTGAGAGAACAAGAACTCTCCAACCTGCGGCATGAGGTTGACTAACATATGAGTGACGAGACTCACTGTCGAGATTAGTAAACCCCTTCACATTGCGAAGGGGTTTACCACGACTTGTTAAAAGTCATCTTTTGGCTATGATACGCGCCCGTACTCGAAAGGCCAGGAAGATTGCGCTCACAATGACCAGCAGGAGGGCCAGCGTCTGCGCAACCTGAGGAGTTCCCATTGGCAGGGTTGGTAGCCAGGCTGGAAGTTCGTGAGTACTTTGACCATCAGCGACAGCCATTGGCGATGTGCCGAAGTGCGCCAAACGAATAATTCCTGTGGAGGTGATGCCCATATCATAGGTAACCGTTGTGCTCGGCGTATCCAGGCTCAAGTAGGTCAGCCAGCTATCTGGCCGCACCCACCCCATGTTGCGGTCGGTTGAGAGATCGTGGTACAGCAATGGGGTCATCTTTTCCTGGAACGACAGTTTCATGCCGGGAGCACGTGGCACACCGGCACCTACAGCGGATTGACCAACTTTTGCTTCCAGATCGCCGGTGTTGACGGGGATGTCGGTCAGCAGGTAGATGTCTGCCTGGACCTGTTGGCCGTCAAGCGCCAGCACTTCAAGGGGTATCCAGATATGGGGTATCTTCATGGTAATCAATATCGGTGCGCCGTCTCCTTGCAACTGGTGACGCGCTCTTGCCCTGCTGGTATCGAATTTCGCGGCCATGAAGATGGGACTTCCATTGGCGTAGGCGAGGAGGTGGTCGCGGGTATCTCCGTCGAGGGTGAAGCCGTTGCTGGATGCCCAGTCAAGTACTGCCTGTCCACTGCCTTTGAGCACTGTGATATCGAGCGCTTCGATCTTTACCTGTTGCAACACCTGCACACCGGCGGTAGGGGCCGCGGCGTTCGAGGTGCGATCTAAGATAGGCTGGGGACGTGTTTCAAGTGCGAGACGTTGCAGGGTCCATCCACCACCCTCCTCGATCTTCAAAGGAACGGCGGGGAGAGGCACGATCCAGCCAAGTTTGGAGACGTCGCCCTGGTAGGTGAAGCTGGTCATGTAGCGCTCGATGCCATCGTGCCAGGCGACGAGCGTAGCGGCTCGCGAGAGGCGAATGGCCCCATTTGGCGCGATCAGCCCTCCACAGGCGAAGACAGATTGAGATTGCAGTACAAAGAGTGCAAGCGCGGATACGAGGATAGCAAAACGTTTGATCATCGTAGGTTCCTCCTGTTTTTCAGAATGTCTACCAGCGATGACGATTGAGCCTTGAGAAAAGTTCCTCGAGCTCACACACTAGGGGCGCCCAAAGGCACCCCTGGCGAAACGCTTATGCCCGTCGACGCGATCTACCTTACGGGGTTGGATCAGCGTAGGAGCCTCCAAAGATATCCGAGTTGCCGAACGTCGCTGGGCAGTCCTGCTCGGGCGCAGGCTTCGTCGGCACAGTGGTCCCGTTCTGCACGGCCGTCTGGGCTGCCGCCCGCCAGGTGTCGATCGCCGGGCAGTCGGCTGCGTTCCGAACGTCGTTCCAGACTCCGGCACCGTAGGTACTGGTCGCGACAGCGTACACATAGTCACCAAGGAACTCCAGCCACAGGTTGTTCTGGCTGGAGGCTCGCGGATCTCCGGGCGCGCCACGGTGCAGCTCACTCCAAGTGCCAGGCGCTCCATTTGCACCGATGTCGGCGTGCTTCACCACGCCTACCAGCGTGCGCGGGCTGGTGGTATCAGTGCGTAACGGCGTGGTGAACGCGTTGTACACGAGGTATGCATCTGTCCCCTGCGGTGAGATAGCGATGGCGGAGTAGTAGCCGCGGTCACCCGACGCTTCTGTTGCCGCAGGAGCTGACCAGGTGGTCCCGCCGTTGGTCGAGTAGCTCACAAACACGTGCTCGTGGTTGACCCCGTCGCGTCCATCCACCCAGGTGCGCAGGATCTCATTCGTTGCACCGGCACCAGTCGGCGCACCGTTCGCGATATCCACGCTTGGAGCCGCTGAGAGGTCATCGCGCGCGCCACCTACGCCGTCCATCACACAGCGGAAGCCGGTCCCGTCGAACTGGACGAGGAAGCACGTGTCAACGGCGAGCCCGATGTTCACAGGCCGCGTCCACGACTTGCCCCCGTCGAAGGACTTGACCATAATGTGAGAGCTCTGCCCTGGCGTGCCGACGCCGAACTGGTCGGCGAAGACGTAGGCTACGCCATGGCTGTCGGTGCGAACCGTGCAGCCGGAGCGTCCGAACCCCTGTCTGGGGTTAAAGGGGTTATTGCTAGCTGCCGTGACCTGCTTTTGTGTCCAGGTCGCGCCGCCATCAGTTGATGTGGCAACAACCAGGGGCTGCGGCGAAGCATTACCATGGCTATCGCTGCGGAAGGATGCCCAGCACAGGTAGGCGTTGCCAAAAAACGGGCTACTGGCTGCGTTGTCTGCCCAGACCTGCTCCTTGTCGCTGAACGTCGTTGATGACTGCTTGGAGACGAGCACGGGGTTCATCCAGGCACTCGCATCGTTCGCCGCCGCTGCCTGCACATTATCTGTGCGCGAAACGGCGATGGCTTCAAAGCCCTTGAACGTCTCATCCCGTTTGGTCCCGAGGTTCGAGGTCAGGTTCGCGTAGTAGAGACGCGAGCCGTTGGCCCATGAGAATTTTCCATTGGTTCCTGGCCGGGGACCAAACGACAGCGCAGGGTCGCCGCCGGAGACCAGCCCGTTTTCGAAGTACTTAGGAAGGGTGCCGATAGGGCCCTGCTGGGGTGTGCAAGGCGGGTCGCTGTTCCCGACGACTCCCAGGCAACTGCGGGCGGATAGGCCTGTGTACGTCGGTTGAGTCCAGGTAGTGCCGCTATCGAATGAGAAGTAGACACCGGAGACGCCGACGCCGGGAGTGAACGGGCAAGTGTTGTCGGTCCCGGCGTTGCAGGCCTCCATGTCGATATTGTCGTTGGCGCCAGCTACTAACACTTTCGTATTGTTGGCGTCAACAGCGAGCGCCGGTTCGTTCTGCTTGTTCTGGGAGAAAGGGGTAGTTGGACTGCCGTTGCTGACCAGGACATCAGGGCTGAAAGCGTGGGCAACAGGACGCTGAAAGGCGAGATTCATCACAAGTCCACCCGCGAGGGCGACAAAGCTGATGAGCGAGAGGAGGAAACCTACTTTTGAGCGTGAAGAGAGAGACATATTAAGAACCTCACTTTCAAGAAAGCTGCTCGATGGTCAAAATACGCGTCACTTGAGATGCGAGAGCATTCAATGGCCTCGTTACTCTTGGAGAAGAGTTGTGCATAAAGGCAATCATAACATAAGGATAATCATAAGGTAAGGCGTGACAGATGCAAGAGCGAGAGGGTTGTGGTCAGGTTAAGGATCGGTTATGATTTCTCAATGGAGGGTGAGATTTCTCCGTGACCAGGGTCATCAGGTTTAGTCTTTTGAGCTTAGAAAGATATCTACATTTCCCAGGGGGTGTTTCTATCAGGCCGAGTTTGGAGACGTCGCCCTGGTAGGTGAAGCTGATATGGAGGGTCCCCGTCAGCGTGCGAACCGCAGACGGGGACCCTCCATGCTCACAATTGCTCACCCCGGCGCTTTAGCGGAGCTTGCTGAAGAACGCCCGGATGTCGCCGACGAGCAGATCGGGAACCTCCATAGCCGGGAAGTGGCCGCCCCGGTCGAACTCCGACCAGTGCGAGATGCGGTTGCCGGGATCGAACAGGGAACGGATGGTATTGTCGGTGGCGAACACCGCGACCCCGGTTGGCGGTCCAGATTGCTCACTCTGCTGGGCGCCTGACCCCTGCGACTGTTGCGCGACCATCGCGCGAAAGGCCTGCATGCCCTCGTATATGGCATTGGCTGATGACGCGCCGCTACCGGTGAACCAGAAGATGCTGACATTGGTGAGCAACTGATCACGATCGACGGCATCCTCGGGTAGTAGTGCATCGGGGTCGGTCCACGCCTGGAACTTCTCGACGATCCAGGCGAGCTGACCGACCGGCGTGTCGTTCAGGGAGTAGGCGAGGGTCTGAGGCCGGGTTGCCTGTATCTGCAGGTACCCGGTCCCGTCGGCCTGAAACGCATTGAAGCGCTCGCCGCGCGCTCTATCGGCCTCGGACAACCCTTCCAACTCGACCGAAGGCCCGAACGGTGGTAGCCCCGTCCCGGTGAGGTGCATGCCGACCACCCGCTGGGCGTCGATCATGCCGAGGATGAGCGCGACGCCCGAGCCGACGTCGGTGCCCTGGACAGCGTAACGCTCATACCCGAGGCGGCTCATCAGCTCCACCCAGGCCTGGGCGACGCGGAACAGGTTGCCCCAGCCCACCTCCCGCACTGGCGTGGAGAAGCCATAGCCGGGCAGCGACGGGATCACCACATGGAATGCGTCGGTTGGATTACCTCCGTGAGCACGGGGGTTGGTCAGCGGGCCGATCACCTTCAGGAACTCCACGGGCGAGCTGGGCCAGCCGTGGGTGAGGATCAGTGGGAGGGCACCAGGCTCGGGCGAGCGTACATGCAGGAAGTGGATGTTCTGACCATCGATCTCGGTCGTGTACTGCGGGAACTCATTCAGTTTGGCCTCGTGCCTGTGCCAGTCGTAGCCGGTGCGCCAATATTCAGCCAGGTCCTTGAGGTATTCGACCGGAACTCCTCTGCTCCAGCCGACGCCAGGCAACTGGTTGGGCCAGCGAGTGCGGGCCAGACGGTCGCGAAGGTCGTCCAGGTCGGCCTGGGAAATGGCTATTTTGAATGGTTGGATGTTCATGTGGACAGTTCTCCTTGATTTATGTATGTCACTTTATGTGCTTGCAACAAGAGTATACAACTGAATGAGGACACTATCGGCCCTCGTTTTTGGCAAGATTGCTAACTTCATTGACCTCTCCTTCATGGGGGGAGCCGCATCCCCCTTGTATATCGGACACCATCAATGTGCGTTCTACTGTAAGCGTGGAATAAAATGAACGTGAAAGAGCGAAAAGTTTCATCGTCATCGTGGAATGACTCTTTAGTCATCGTAGAAAAAAGACGCGAAGCCATGCTGAGCGTGAAAAAGTACATCAAGAAGGTGGCGCAAACATCTGCAAGATGAGTAGGCAGGCCATGCCGGTAAAGATTGTCAGCAGGACGTTTTTTGTACGCCAGGCCACGAGTATCGCGAGGATTCCTGCGATGAGCCTGATGTTGCTCAACGATACATCGAGTGAGCCGCTGGGGAAGAAGAGCGCGGGTGCGATGAGTGCTGACAGCACTGCGACTGGCACGAAGCGTAGGGCCTGCTGCGCTCTGGGCGAGATCCGCGTCTTGCCCATGAACACCATGAAGGACAGGCGAATACCAAGTGTCAGCAGTCCGACAATGATGATGGTTACCCAAAGCAATCCCTGTGACATACCCGGCTCCTTGCTATATAGACGTTGTTTTCTTCATCTCTAGAGTGAGACCGACTGCGATGCCAACCAGCGCGGCGATAGCTATCCCTAGTTTCAGTGGCAATGCAATGACGAGCAGTGCGGTCAACGCGGAGGTCAGTGCAGCAGTTGTGCTCACGTGATCTTTGAGCGCGGGCACAACGAGAGCGATAAAAGTGAGCGTCGATGCGAAGTCCAGTGACCAACTCGCAGGTATGTGCCCGCCCAGGAAAATGCCCGCGGCAGTGCTCAGTTGCCAGGTTGTCCACAAGGCCAGCCCGGCTCCTAGAAAATACCGGTGCTTCTGCATGTCGTCTCCGGGCTTCTGGTAGTGCAAGATGGTCACCGCGTAAGCCTCGTCGGTCAAGAGGTATGCCAGCAGCCACTTCCAGAGAGGATGGAGCTTGCGGGTGTAGGTAGACACCGACGCGCTATAGAGCATATGACGGATATTCACGATAAAGGCAGTCAGGATGACGACAAGCGAAGGCGTGCCAGCTGCGATGAGCTGGGCGATCACGAATTGTGCCGAACCCGCAAAGACGATGCATGACATAGCTTGCGCGATACTCGCCGGGATGCCTGCACTGATCGCTGACACTCCATAGATCATCCCGAAAGGGAGTACACCCAACAGGATTGGGAGTTCATCCCTGATACCATGTAAGAATTCAGCATGTGACGTTGTCATAGCGCCATTATAGAAGGCGAGAAGGGGGCTGTCTTGTCTGATATTGCTATTTTTTATGAACTCCGCCGTACAGTCCGGGTGGCACGCCGACAATGCGCTTAAAGTGTTTGGTGAAGTGGCTCTGGTCCGCAAAGCCTACGGCTAGTGCTGTGTCTATGCATGGCAAACCCATGCGTAACATGTGCTTCGCATGCATGATGCGTAGTTGTATCAGATAGGCATGAGGCGGCAAGCTCATCTGATCTCTAAACGAGCGGAGCAGGTGAAACGGGCTGAGATGAGCAATTGCGGCCAACTGTTCGAGTGAGATGTTCTCGGCGTAGTTTTCCTCGAGATAGGAGCGGACACGCTGGATGCCCATATGCTCTTTCGTGAACGGACGGGGACGCGGATGATCGTCGGCATAGCGCAAAATTAAGCGGGAGAGGGTCCATAAGAGCCGCGATTCCCGTTCGAGGGCTGACGCTTGTTCTTCCAGAGCACGATGTGTAAGGGAGATTTCCGTCATCATTTCAGGATCGTGAACCACTGGTTCAGCAAAGAAGGGGATATCGCGAGGCCTGCCAGTGAGATCAGATACAGCACGTTGTAATAGCTCGATCGATGGGTAGAGCGTCCTATAGGTCCACCCGTGTTCGGATGCGGACGAACCGGTATGCATTTCTCCAGGGTTGATAAACACGATGCTTCCGACCGGCGCTACGTGTTGACTTCTACGATAGGCAAACTGCTCCGCGCCTTGTTCAATGACTCCTATCACATAGCCCTCATGCGAATGGGGAGCAAAGGTGTGCGTGACATAGGTCGCATGGAGCAGTTCAAGATTACTCAGCGTGGCGTCGTGCCAGAATTTGATATGCTCATGGGCACTCATGGTTCACACGTTTCTCTTTCACCAGGTAGCGTCGATCGCTTCTCAAGGTAGGTGACAACTCCAGCACTCGTACAGATCAGCAAGGGGAAGGTAAACAAGCTCATCAAGCCTCATCATGTTGCTCAGTTTACATGCCCGCGAGCCGTGCTACCACGGGTGCAAGAGCCTCCAGGCTCTGCTCGAAGACGTTGATATAGGAGATGCCGTAGCGCTCCCGGCGGCCTATGAGCTCTTCGCAGATCTGGTCAACCGTGCCGATCAGCAGGTACGGTGCCCGCAGAATCTGGTCAATACTCACGTTGAAGCCTGCCGCCAGGGTCGTCGCGATAAATTGCGCCGCTTGCTCGCGATCATCAGTGGTGATCACCTGGGCAACCAGCACACCCAATTCTAGCTCATCGAAGCGCGTACCGGCCGTCTCACGCACCCAGGAGATTTTCTGCTCAAGCGCCTCGGCTGTGGCATCTGTGATGTCCTGTCCCTTGCCATCGTGTCTGGCTCTGGGGATGAACCCGACAATGTCGGCCTCCCTGGCCGCGAGTGCTAGCAAGCTTTGGCCCCCACCTCCGATGTGAATAGGTGGGTGCGGACGCTGCGTCGGCTTGGGGAAACCCTCTAAGTCGGTGATGGTGTAATAGCGGCCCGCGAAATCGACAGGCCCATCTGCGAACAAGCCTTTGATGATCTGGACTCCCTCTTTCATCCTGTCAATGCGCTCGCTCGCCCGATCAAAGGGGATGCCTGCCTGATCATATTCCGGTTTCATCCAACCTGCACCTAATCCCAGTTCGAGACGTCCACCGGAGAGGACATCAAGCGTAGCTGCCTCTTTGGCGAGCAGGGCCGGGTGACGAAAGTCGTTGTCAAAGACAAGGCTCCCCACCCGCAGCGTATTGGTCGCGTCAGCGGCCGCGACCAGAGCCGGTATCGGCGAGAGCTGGTCGCCCAGGTGGTCCGGCATCAGCAGCGTCGAGTAACCTGACGCTTCAACCTGGCGGGCGATGCCTCTCCATTCTGCCCCGGATCTGGCCCCATGGACTGAGACGCCAAAACGAAATGGTCGTTGTTTGCTCATACAGAAACTCCTCGTACCTCAAATTGTTAGCTTGACAATGCCCTCAGTTGTGCCTTCGTAGTATCAATACTGACACCTCCGCTCACTGGTCCTCCCGTTTCACACGTCTACGTGGAAACTGCCGGCCGACAATGTGGACACCGCCCAATTGCTCCAGTTCATCATAGGTACGGCGTACCTGCGCGGGAGGAATCCCTAACCGCTCGCTCACCGCTTTGATATCGTAGACCACAGGAGTTTTCTCGTCAGGCAATCGGCCTGACGCCTCCTTCAAGGCTTGCGCATAGATGAGATCTATGGCAACTGCTCGCAGAGTGAGATCTTTGTCAGGACTGGCAAGGATGCCGGTCAAGATCTGCAGTAGACGGCCAAACTCCAAACAAGCCTGTAGCACCTGGTCGGGTGGCAGCTGCTTCAGTTCTTCTGGTGTCATGTGGAGGTAATGGTATGAACTGCTTGTGCCGGGTGATAGATCGTGCTCAGCCAATTTCGCGCTCCTTTGCTTACTGGTTGCTGCTACCTTTCTCATACTCGAACGTGCGCGAACACTCCCGAGCGGTCAGTTCTTCCTGCTTCATCGTCGATAGCCATGGCACAGGAACCTTTGGATCGGCCCTCCCGTTTCGGTCTCACATC
>Ga0137384_10000741_pt1 | contig 25156 bp, 18 predicted proteins | sample SagtaG_2_FD_104922 | JGI IMG/M metagenome (GOLD analysis project Ga0137384, IMG submission 104922) | Vadose zone soil microbial communities from Sagehorn Ranch, Mendocino, California, USA - Sage2_R_60_16 metaG | ecosystem: Environmental > Terrestrial > Soil > Vadose zone | place: USA... | reverse complement strand
TCCAAATCTGTACCGGAAACCACTCCACCCGCTTGAAACCAGCCTCTGTACGTTGTAGATATACTCAGGAGGATAAGCTTGAAGCTTGTCCTCCATATTGTATCATAAAAGCATTCTGAGTAATAGAGCCTTCTCCTGGCTATCGTTTGGCGAGTTGCCCGTAGGCCACTTCTAGTTGCTGCTTGAGTTCACGGATCTCTGCTGCTTGTTCTTTGATCCGCCTCTGGAGAGCAGCAATCATCGTATCCTTGGAGGCGTTAGTTGCCTGCTCACGCACAGGAATGGCGATGTGAGCCTTGGGCGCTTGTTGCGAGCGTAGGTGGATGATACGCTCTTTGATGTCCTCGTTCGCATAGAGCCAGGCCGTCGAGATCTGAGCGGTTTCGGCCACTGCTTTGAACGTGATTGGGCGGCGCTCTTTGAGCAGCAGAGCAATCGCCTCCTCTGCCCGGTGTTTGGTGATCTCTGCTTTTGTTTGCGCGGATCTCCGCAAGCCATCAATGTTGCGTTGCCAAGGAGTCGTTTGACGTGACATGGCTCATTCCTTCCAGCGCCTCAATGAGTGGTTTGAGGCAGGTAACTAACTGTTCACACTTTTCGCGCATACGAACATATCCTCGCGCTCCCAATGCCGCCGCATGTGTTTCTTCCTCATGCAAGCGTTGCTTGAGCAGAGGCAATGCCCTCGTATCGAGACTGGCCCCACACAGATCGAGCAATTCCTCCATTACCGAAAGCTCTTCCAGGCTTAGGTACTGCGCTACGAGGGGGTCGAGGAGAGGGACTAATGGCTGTGTCATATGGTTTCCTCCAGGGTGGCGATCCTCATCTTGAGGTCGGTAATGGTCCGCTCCACATGTTTTGCCGCAAGCGGCAGCCCTGCTTCACGCGCTTCCTCCAACCCGCTTTCTGCTTCGGTCAAATCGGAGCGAAGCTGTGACAGAAGCTCATCAACTGACAGCCCGCCATCGGTGCCGGGATCTTCCAGGCTCTTGATACGAAGCGAGAGGCTAGGAATAATGCGATCCTGTTGCTCGGTCACGATCTGGTTCCCAACTTCTGTGGCTCGTTGTTTTAAGCGCACGGCTCGCTGGTGAAACGACTTCAGGGCAGGCAGATCATCCGTTGAAGTCAGCCAATACGTGCAGGTGACACAGGTGTTGGCATGAGGGCATCCACCTAAGACGATGAGCCGTCCACAGCCGCCCACTGGCAAGGTCTGGCCGCGAATCCCTTTGCGCAGGAGTTGGGCATCGGGATCATTAGCGCGAGGATCTCCCGTGACCACCTGACCGACTGCGTTGACTGTTTTCCGTTTCCGCGCGGCCCGCTCAAGCTCTGCACGCAACTTCGCGGCTCGTTTTTGTGCATAGCGTTGTGTCATCAACAACGAGCCATGTCCAAACAATCGGCTGATCACATCAAGAGGCACATCTTCATTGATGAGCTGCATCCCTAGCGTATGCCGAAACTGATGAGACTGGAAATGGTACAGGTTCCCAGATTGGTCACAAATCTGCTTGTCGCATGCCCATTCGTTGAGCGTGCGGGTAAACGTTCCTGCTTTGAACGGAAGCTGGTGGGACAAGGGGCTTGGGAAAAGGTACTGACAGGTATTACCCCACTGCTCACGGATTTCTTGCTGCTGTGCTTGGATCGTCGCTACGACTGCCTCATCTACGAGTGGAACGATATGTTCTTGTTTGGCCTTCCACTGGTAAAAGCGAAGGTACCATTCGTGCCGGTCATCGTGGACGAGGCAGGAAAGCTGGAGGGTACAGACTTCGCTAATGCGCAGGCCAACTTCCAGCAAGATCACGACCATACGTAATGCTGTCGTAGGAAGTGTTTCCAGATGTTCTCGAAGTTGTGCTAACACTTCAGCCGGAAGATCTCGTGGCTGACCATGCGGCAATTTGGGGAAATCACCTTCCAGTATCAGGCGTTCTTTGGTGAGTCCAGCTACGTTGAGGTGATATGCACATCCTTCGAGAAAGGTCCGCAGGTGGACAAGAATGATCGTGACCCGATGGGAGGTTTTGTCCTGTGCTTTCAAGTAGCTGATAAAGGACACAATGAGTGCTCGATTAATCTCTGCAATGCAAAGAGCAGGATGCTGTGCTGTGAGAAAGCGCGAGAACTCTCGAAGCATTTGTACCTTCGCCTGGCAATCCGCAGGACTGCGAACGGACATGTTGTATTTCATGAAGACTTTGGCAAGCTGACACAGCCACGGTTGAGCAATGAGGGTAAAGTTCAGCAGAGGCTCAGGGCGGCTGGGATTGATGGTCAGCCCAAGCCTGCTGGGCTTCCAGATATCTTTTTCGGTCTCCTCCCGATCATCGTAGGCATCGGCAACAATGGCGTAGATTTGACGAAGCAAACAGATGCATTTGTCTTCAACCCATTGCTCAACATAGGTTTGTGACGCCAGTAAGTACTTACTTTTCACCCGTCGGTACTGGCCTGTCTGAACCAGATAGGATCGCAGTGACATAATCCAATGATCAAAGGGTTTCTGCATCAACGAGTCAGGAATGAGCGGGAGCTGATTGAGCCACTGAAGAATGGCTTTCACATCATGACACATTGATGAGAGATTCCCATTGGTCTTCCACCGCCCACTCTCAAACTTGGTACGCAGGGCATACTTGATTTCTGCTTGTAAAGCTGGTGCTGGGAGAGGAAAAATCATCTGGTAGGTCTCACCCTGTTTCGAGGTAAAGAGCCAGGTATCCTCTGCCCAGAAGCCCGTTAATTGATCGGCAAGGTGTTGCTGCTTCTCTGCCGACCACCAGATTGGCTCACTGTCCATGCTCACTCTCCCGCCTCTTCTTCGCTGCTTTCAACTCCTTCTTCACATCATCCATGTTCCTGTGATCGTAGGTAGAGCGCGTCGTCTCGATGCTTGCGTGACCCAAGAGTGCTGAAGTACTCTCCAACGAGAGCTGGTCGTCGCGTAGCCAGCTGGTGGCCCTGGTATGCCTAAATTGATGTGGTGTCACGGGGATCCCAGTTCGCTTCCTCAAGCGACGAATGAGTGACATGACGGCATCGTAGGTCATGGGATGACCTCGTTCCCCCTCCCACAAATTGACAAAGACGTAGTCAGGCAGATGATCAGACTCTAGCGCCCCAAGATCTTCAATGAGATACTCTGTGTAGAACTGCATGACGGACGCCGCTACATCGGGAATGACGTAGGCATGCCTACTTTTTGCCCGCGCTCCGTTCGCATTGTGCTCACGGGGCACAATATGAATCTCGTTGTCTTGTACGCTGATATCAGAATGGCGTAATCCGAGTACCTGCCCGATCCTCATGCCCGTCTGGGAGAGCAGCGTCAGGAGGAATTTATCTCGGATATGAGAGCATGCCGCAATGAGCTGATCGACTTGATCCTGAGTCAATGTCTTCACGCGGCGACGCTCACGTGTGACTTTGACTACACGAGTCTGGATGGGTTTCATCTTGGCAATGCCGTACAAGAACGGTTTGTAGCGGCGGGGGGTATGTGTAAGAAACTGATACAGAGGCTGTTCTGCGATGGCTCCCAGCCGCATGTGAAAGTCGTAAAAACCGTGGATAGAAGCCAACATCTGGTCAATGGTGGCATTGGTGCGTTTCGCTACCTGGGGGGCAATCGACAGTGTGGTAGATGCCGGACGACGGAGCCAACTAATGAAGCTAGCCAGGCGAGCAATATCTACCTCTGTCCAATTGATCTGCTCATCGCGGAGGAATTCCCAGAAAAGCTTGAGATGATGGGCAATGGCGCGGCGGGTATGCGGAGATCGCCCCAGGTTTTCCAGGAATGCAAGGTACGCGGTGATTGGCTCGATGAGCAAGTAGGTATCATCAAGCACGATCCAGGAAGCCTCGTTCGTCTCAGGGTGACGAATCCGTTGAACCTTCATTGTAACCTCTCCTCTTCGTTGTAGAAATGGTCCTGGTATATGTTCTGCAACGTGTCAGAGAGGTTTCCTTCACTACGATGAAGACGTTATGGAGAGGGTTTCTTATCGGTACAGATTTGAGTCCTTCTGTTCACACTTTTCAGTTCACAGTCCAACCAAGCAGCACGAGATCGACCGGACAAGATTTCTGTGATGGAGAGTGAAGATCAGGGGGTCGCGGAAGGCAAGCAACATGCGCATCTCAATGAAGCGAGGTGAGGTTTGCCGGATGGCGAGCAAAGGGACTTCTCATGACGCTAAAGCCTCCGCTTAAGAGGGAGCGTTTGCCGAAAGTCACCTCGAGTGCCAGCGTGTCGCTGTTCTGTGGAGGGCAGCCCTATGGTCGAGTTCTGACGCATTAGAGACCCAGCCGAAAGCGACCCGGGGGGCAAACGGTAGAGAACGGTCCGGGTACACTGTTGGGGTCCACGTCCCAGTGGTATTGCTGGTTGTACGGGCCATCACCCGCTCCACGAGGGATGTGTCGCTCCCACTCTCCAGATGGATCGTGACCCTCTGCTGAAAGAGAAGGTATCGCCGAGTCAGAAGCCGCACACAGAGCAACTGTGCGGCTGGCCAGCAGGACGAGTCGTCGCGATCCCCTAAGTGCGCGCCTTGGTGCGTCACTCCGTGGCCCACTGCCAATACCTTCCCTGTGTTCGTCTCCAGTGTATGATACCGTGGCTCTCTGTGTCACGAAGGACAAGATCATCGTCCAGAAGTACCATGAGGCCTAATGGATGCGCTTCTCGTGTCCCCTCCACTCCTGCTCACGCAGCACATACTTCTGTATCTTGCCGGTGGAGGTCTTTGGCAGGGGACCGAAATCGACGGCCACCGGACACTTGAAATGGGCGAGGCGCTGCCGGCAGAAGGTGATGATCTCCTGCTCGGTTGCCGTCTGCTCTGGTTTGAGGGTCACAAAGGCCTTGGGACGCTCACCCCATTTCTCGTCGGGGATGGCGACGACGGCGCACTCCATGACAGCCGGGTGCTGCGCCACGGTCTGCTCCACCTCGATGGTCGAGATGTTCTCACCGCCCGAGATGATCACATCCTTCGCACGGTCGCGCAGTTCGATGTAGCCGTCGGGGTGCCACACGCCGATGTCGCCGGAGTGGAACCACCCACCCGCAAAGGCCTGTTCCGTCGTCTCCGGGTTGTTGTAATAGCCCTTCATGACGTTGTTCCCGTGCATCACCACTTCCCCCATCGTTTCCGCATCGCGGGGAACATCACCCATTGCCTCATCAACGATCCGCACGCGGTCCGAGACGACATTGGCCTGGCCCTGGCGAGCGAGGAGACGTGCCTGCTCTGCGTGCGAGAGCTGGTCCCACTCGGTATGCCAGGCGCAGACGGTATAGGGGCCATAGGTTTCGGTGAGGCCGTACACATGAATGGGGTGAATATTGAGTTCCTTCAGCTGCCCAAGCAATGTGGGGGAAGGAGGCGCGCCGGCGACCGTCACCGTGACCTGTCGCTCGAGGCGGTGCGCCTTCGGGTGGTTGACCAGGAAAATTTGGATCGTCGGCGCGCCGTTGTAGTGCGTGACGCCCTCGGACTCGAAAAGATCCCAAATGAGATCGGGATCGACCTTGCGCAGGCACACGTGCGTGCCACCCACAGCAGTCACGGCCCAGATGAAGCACCAGCCGTTGCAGTGAAACATCGGCAGCGTCCACAGGTAGACACTGCTGCTGGTCAGCCCCGTCTCGATGACTTCAGCCAGCGCGTTGAGGTACGCGCCGCGATAGGTGTACATCACCCCCTTCGGGTTCCCGGTGGTGCCGGAGGTGTAGTTGATCGAAATCGTCTCTTCCTCGTCCTCTAAGCAGCTCAGCACCGGCTCGGGTGATCCGGCAGCCAGGAACACCTCGTAGGGATCTTCAGTTGAACCTGTATCATCGATTCGCACCACCTGTATGCCCTCCAGGCTGAGCGGCTCGACCAGAGGAGCGAGTTCGGCATCGACGAAAAGGAACTTCACGCCGGCGTGCTTCAGGATGAAGTCGATCTCCTGCGCGTTCAAACGCGTGTTGACGGCGACCAGGATCCCACCGGCGGCGGGGACCGCGAAGTGTGCCTCGAGCAATGCGGGGGTGTTGGGGCACAGGAAGGCCACCCGATCGTGCTTCTGGAGCCCGCTGGCGCGTAGGTGCGAAGCGAGGCGGTTCACGCGCCACGCAAACTTCCGATACGTGTACTGCCGATCCCCATGCACAACGGCTACTTTGTCGGGAAAGAGAGAGGCACTGCGCTCCAGGAAACTCGCGGGCGTGAGCTCGGTTCGGTAGACTTTTTCTTCCATCGTACACTCCTTTCATCACTGCTGAGCCGAGGGCCGGACGCGCCAGCCGTGGCTCACGTGCTAGCTTTCAAGGTTCTCTTAACACTCTATCCTGGGCTGTGGCCTTGCCTGCGTACTCTTTGAGAAACTGCACGGCAATACACGAAATGATCGACATGAAGACGATGTAGAGGGCGATCAGCAGATAGGCAGGGGCACCGGCGGCGAAGCCACCCCCGATTGTTTTGTAGTTCGCCAGCACGTAGGTCGCAATGATTGGTGCTGATCCACCCGCGGTAATCGAGGCCAGTTGATACCCCAGCGAAGCTCCACTGTAGCGGAGTCTGGGCGCGAACCGCTCCGCGATCAACGCCGCTTCCGGCCCGTACAGCCAGGAGATACAGATCCCCACAGAGAAGATCAGCGCGAAGAGTACCAGCGCCGGATTCTTCGTCTGCAGTAGCATGAAGTAGGGGAAGGCAAAGGCCGCCATCAGCACCGTACCGAGCGTGAACCACCGCTTCCGTCCAACGCGGTCGGAGATGAGAGCGAACGCCGGCATAGCAACCAGGGCTACCACCGAAGCGAGGGCCAGCCCTGTGTAGAGCAAGCTCGGATCAATTTGCACGACACGCACGGCATATGTCAGGACAAAGGCAGTGAAGATATAGAACGGAGCGGTCTCCCCGGAACGCAGCAGGGTACACAGGAGAATCTCCCGCCAATGGGAGCGCATCACCTCGAACAGCGGAGCCTCCGCCACGCGCTGCTCGTGTTGTACCCTGGCAAAGACAGGAGTCTCCATGATGCGCAGGCGAATGTACAGGCCGACAATCATCAACACAGAGCTCTGGAGAAACGGAATACGCCACCCGACACTCGCGAAAGCGTCTCCGGGGAAGAGACTTTTGAAGAGCAACACGACCAGCGCGGAGAGCGCCAGGCCGATCGGCACACCCGTCTGAGGCCAACTGGCCCAGAAGCCGCGGTGCCGGTCATCGCCGTACTCCAGCGACAACAGGACTGACCCACCCCATTCCCCACCGAGCCCGATCCCTTGCAGGAAGCGTAACAGTGAGAGCAGGAGCGGTGCGGCAAGACCGATCGCGGCATAGCCTGGCAGAATGCCTATCAGCATCGTTGCGCTTCCCATGAGCAACAAGGTCGCAGCCAGCGTCGATTTCCGCCCGATGCGATCCCCAAACCAGCCGAAGAAGGCTCCACCCAGGGGACGCGCCACAAACCCCACGAAATTGGTGCTAAACGCGGCGAGAATGCCCACAAACGGATCAAGTGTCGGGAAGAACACCGCCGGAAAGACCGTCACGGCGAGGAAGCCGTAGAAAAAGAAATCATACCACTCGATAGCCGTACCGAGCGTACTGGCGCTGATGACCGGGAGCATATGCCGTACGGTTACCGAACGCTCTGTTGTCGTCACGCGAATGGTTGCCATGAGATCTCCTAGAAGACTATCACCTAGAAACAATGCCTATCCACACTGCCACTCAATACATACCAGAGCGAGCAGAATCCGTCAAGACCCTGAACAGAGGAAAGGTACCTGGCAGGCAGGCTTTCATCCCATCGCCATCGGCCACCGGTTTCCTGCCGTGAGCGCCTGCTGGCCTGATGAAATGACACTGATGCTCCTCTGCAAGCATAACATGCCAGGTAGACCGCCTTACCCAGAGGTTCGGAATGAGGCGCAAGTGCTGTGCTTTCTACCCGACCCAGGCTGGTGAACAGGGTGCGGAAGTCGTACTACCAGCTACCAGCACCCTCACCTGCAGTCGTAGAGTCACGATCCCGGCTGGCGTCCGGGGGGCCTGCGGACAAGCCACCCGGTGTGGTGTGCTCTCAATCGGTTGAGGAGAGCACAAGCTCGTCCTCGGTGACCGTATAGACATCGACATCCGAGATGTCAGCGTGCGTCAAATCCTTCAAAGCCAGCACCGACCCAAACGAGATCGCGGCGAGCACAATGATGTAGACCGACACCGCTTGCCAGGAACCTGCGCCAACATCGATGATGACACCCTTCAGGCCGAGGGCGGAGAGACTGCTTTTGCCGGTAAGCAACAGCAGCGCGATAATCGGCGCCAATCCACCTGCGAAAGGCGCCGCCAGCTGATAGCCCAGCGAGGCGCCGCTATAACGCGATCGCGTGCCGAAGCGTTCCGCGATGAGGGCAGCTTGCGGGCCATACACCCAGGCATGAAAGACCGTGAGAGAGAGCACGACGGCCAGGATGAAGAGCGCCGCCGACCCGGTATTCATCAGCAGGAAATACGGGAAGGCAAAGGCCGCGATGAGGGCACACCCGATCAGGTACCATCTCCGCCGGCCAAAGGAGTCGGACAGGTGGCCGAAGAGCGGGATCGTGAAGAGCTCCAGCACTGCGGCGATGGTGATGGCGTTCAGGATGATTGTCCTGCTCAGGTGCACCTTCTCCACGCCATAGGTAATCACAAAGACAGTAAAGAGGTAGAATGGGGCCTGCTCGACGAACCGCGCACCTGCACTGAGCAGGATCTCGCGTGTGCTGTGCCGGAACGCCTCGATGATCGGTGTCTTAACCACCTGCTTTTGCTCCTTGACCATCGCGAAGAGCGGCGTCTCCAGGATACGCAGGCGGATATACAGCCCGACAAGGATGAGCAGCGCACTCAGGAAGAACGGGATGCGCCAGCCCCAGGTGAAGAAGCTTGCGCCAGTCGCCCCCTGGACGATGTTGACCACGATGGTCGAGAGCACCAGCCCGATCGGCGCGCCCATTTGCGGCCAACTGGCCCAGAATCCGCGACGGCCACCCTTATGGCCGTACTCCATGGCCAGCAGGACCGAGCCACCCCATTCCCCGCCGACGCCCAGGCCCTGGCCTAAACGTAGAAGCACGAGAATCAGGGGTGCGGCGATGCCGATGGCGGCATAGCCGGGCAGGAACCCGATGAGCAACGTCGAGATGCCCATCAGCAAAAGCGTGGCAATGAGCGTGTTCTTGCGCCCGACGCGATCGCCGAAATGGCCGAAGAGCGCGCCACCAAAGGGGCGGGCAATAAAGCCAACAAGGAAGGTGAGCAGGGCTAGCAGCGTACCGACGATCAGATTAGACTCCGGGAAAAAGACCTTTGGGAAGACGAGTACGGCCATCGTGCCGTAGAGGAAAAAGTCGTACCACTCGATGGCGGTCCCGAGTGTACTTGAAAAGATGACCGGCCCCATTCGGGGGCGTGAGATAGAGTTGTCATTAGCAGTCGCCATGGTTTCCTCCAGTTCTGACCAGGAAAGTCCAATGTACTACAACGTGATGCGGGGAAACATACTTAAGTAAAATGGGAACAACCTACAAATAGCTGATCAATGCATGCCTGGAACCGAAAGGGAGTGTGTCCTACACGCTCCATGCCTCCTTTCTTTCTCTTTGTTGGAAACAGGGAGTTGACATGATCTGCCAGTAGGCAGGCAGCCTGTACAAGGCGGAAAGATTGCTATGGTAAGTATAGGAGACAGGAGGTAACAATCACGTAAACAAAGTGGGGGAAGATGTAAACAAAGGTGTAAATATTTTTCGAGCGTGCCCAATCGCGGGGCTGAACGAGTTGCAATACCCCGGTATTTACGGCATACTACATATAGTGGCGTACCTGACTGGGGGAAATCCGAACATCCACGAGTGTCGGATGATCCGCGGGTCGTTCACTGCTGTCTCGTAGAGGGAAAGGTTCGTTGTTTGGCCCAAACGCCGTTGGTTCTGTTGAAACCAGGTACACTATGCTGAAGATACTCGAACGAAGCATTGCCCTACAATTGCTCGTCTTCTATTGTTTGTTCATCGTCCCCTTGCTCCTGGGGGGCGTCGAGTTGTATCTCTTTCAGCGCGATGCCCTGCAGAAGAGTGCGCAGCGCACCGATCTGTGGATCGCCCAGGCGATCGCCCTGGAAGTCGGGTCCACCGTCCGGGCGGCTGTCGAGCAAGATGTGGAGCTGTCCACTAGCCGGGCAGCCAGCCAGCTCGACCTTTCTCAACTCACTGCCGTCTTTGCCGAAGCCTTGCGCTCCCATCCAGACATCGGCCTCTATTTTGTGTGTGACGGATCCGGGCACCTGCTGCTCAGCTATCCCGCGAGCCAGGCGCAAGTCGGCGGGCATGGCGGTCCCTGCGAGTATGCACCTCCGCCAGGTGCTCTCCAGAACAGCACGCCGGTGCTCTCACCCGGGCGGGTCAGTCCGACCACCCGGACGGATGTGGTCTCGATTGCCACGCAGATCATCGACGCCCGGGGGCACCCGGTTGGCATGCTGGGGATCAACGTGCCTCTGGCGCAGTTCAGCGCGCACCTGGTGGAGGTGCAGCGGCAACTGACCGCGAACGGCGAAGTCCACATCTGGATCGTCGATGAAGAGGATCACCCGCTCGCGAGCACTGGTGGCGCGCCCTTCCAGACCGATCTGCGTGCGACCCTCCCCGGGCTCGCACGCGCGCTCCAGGGGGAACAGGGCAACCTGATCGCGCGTGCGCAGAACCGCGACTGGCTGTACAGTTACTTACCGGTTGTGGGGACACGCTGGGCCGTGGTGATCCAGCGCCCAACGGATGTCACGTTTGCCGCCATCAGTAGCTTTCAGAACAGCCTGCTGATCGCGCTGGTGACGCTCCTCATTGGGGCGAGTTTCTTCTGGTTCGCGCTGCATGGCTGGGTGGTGGCACCGCTTGCGAAACTGGCGCAGGCGGCCCGCATGATCCGGCCCGACAAGCAGGAGAAGGTCACAGAAGGCGACCTCCTGGCCAGGGACCGCAGTCGCGGCGATGAGATCGGGCAACTCATCGCCGCCTTCTCGGACATGGAAGACGAGATCCACACGCTCTTTCGCAAGAGCGATGAGCGAAGCCAGGCCCGCCTGCACACCCTGGACGCGATCATGTGCAGCATGGATGAAGGGGTGCTACTGGAACGACCGGACGGGCACATCATCTATGCCAATCAGAGCTTCACCCAGTTTGTGGGCTTCTCTCCACAGGAGTTCCTCCTCGAAGATTCTTTCGACGAGCGCCTGGTGGAGGAACAACTGGAAGCGCTCATCGAGAACGTCGAGGCCTATCACGAGGCCATTCGTCGCGCCGGAGACGACAGCAGCCCCCAGACGATCGAGTTCCAGACCCGCGGTTACTATAACCAGGTCGGCCAGCTGATCCCTGTGCAACGAGATATCCGCATGCGCCTCTTCCAGGTACGAGATCTGGCAGGCCAGCTGATCGGGAGAGGGAAGATCTTTCGGGATGTGACCCGGCAAAACGAAGCGGAGCAAATCAAGAAGAACTTGCTCGCCATCGTCTCCCACGAACTGCGCACCCCGCTCACCGCCATTAAGGGGTATGCCACTAGTCTGTTGGAGACCGATGTGGATCTGGACTCCGCCTGCAGGAGCACTTCCTCCAACGCATTGTCGAGGAGGGCGACCGCATGGCCGAACTCGTGACGAGCCTTTTAGAAATGTCGCAGCTGGAAGCCGGAACCCTCAGGCTCTCACCGTCCCTCTACCGCCTGGATGCACTGATTGAGCAAATCGTCACCGCGGAGGAGCGATGCCACATTCACACCCATGTGCCTGAAGGCTTGCCGCTGCTCTATATTGACGGGCGGCGTCTAGAGGTGGTGCTGCGCAATGTCGTGGAAAACGCACGGCGGTATGCTGGAGCCGATGCACCCGTCGAGATTGAGGCCCTCTATGAGCAGGGTCGGGCCGATGGCGGCCTCGCCTTGACTATTACGGATACAGGGCCGGGGATCCCCCCTCATCTCACTGAGCGGATCTTCGACCGTTTCTACCAGGTCGATGGAGGGAGGCAGCGGAACAGTAGTGGCGTCGGGCTGGGACTGGCGATTTGCCGTGGTTTCGTTGAAGCGCACGGTGGGCGTATCTGGGTAGAGAACCGCACCGATGGTAGGACTGGTGCCGTCTTTCATATCTGGCTCCCGCCAAGGGTGCTCTACACCACTGGCTCAGAGCCGAATGCCTTTGAATTACACAACGTGTTGTGAGCGAGTATTAGGAAGGTGTCAGCATGCCGCTGGACAAGTATATTCTAGTCGTCGACGATGAACCGGGCATTCAGGATTTCGTGCGGCGCAACCTGGAGTTGCGCTCTTTCAAGGTGTCGCTCGCCAACAATGGATGGGAAGCGATGGCCTTGTTTGATCAGGCGAACTTTGTGCTGGTGATCCTGGACATCATGATGCCGAACTTGGATGGCTTAGAGGTCTGCCGGCGCATCAGGCAGAAAAGCACCGTGCCCATCATTATGCTGACCGCGCTGGGGGAAGAGGCCGATAAGATTGCGGCCCTGGACCAGGGGGCCGATGACTACCTGACCAAACCCTTTGGCGTGGGCGAACTGTTGTCTCGGGTGCGGGCGGTGCTCCGTCGCAGCCATTGGGCTGAGGCACCCGCCTCGGTTGGCACCCAGCGTTTTGGCCACCTGGAAATCGATTTTGAACAGCGGCAGGTGTGGAAGGAGGGCGAACTCGTCAAATTATCGCCCACCGAGTTTGCGCTGCTGCAAGAGTTAGCGCTGCACCCCGGGAAAATTTTGACCCACGAGGCCTTGCTCAGACGCGTGTGGGGTTCAGAATATCGCAGCGAGGCGGAGTATGTACGGGTCTATATCGGGCGCTTGCGACGCAAGGTAGAAGATGATCCTTCCAGGCCGGTGCATATTCTGACCGAGCCAGGCATCGGATACTACATGGTCAAGTGAACGTGGGTGATACAGCGGTTGGCTGCTCGCTCATCCAACGCAACGGTGTATCAAGAGTAGGCAGGCGCGTCAACCACAAAAACAGGAAAGTACTTCAAAAGCGCCGCCACTTTCTTCAACCGGTTCGCTCGAAGCTTGAGCGGGTTCGCACTTCTGAAAGGCAATGAATTTCAAGTATTTTCCTCGAAGTTGACCCATCGCTTCATGGAATCATTCAACCGGTGAAATCGAAGCACCAAGAAATATTTCTACATTTGTTTCTATCCTCCCCCACTTTGTTTATGTGATTGTTACCTCCTGCCCCCTATACTGAGTAGCGCACCTGCAGTCTTCCCGGACCGGTGTATAGTCTTTGCCGAAACAGGGCAAAACCGAGAGTACATCTCCAGGATCTTAGAGCATCCCTGTCCACTTCCTCATTGAGAAAGAGCAGTTAAGAAGACGCAAGGAAGGATGCCACCAGAACCAGTCTATCTCATTTCCATTTGGGAGAGCTGCTCAAGGGTGGTGCTCGCCAGTAAAATTTCCCCAACGCAGAACCAGTGGGATTATTTGGAAGTACTCTTCGTCCTGCGCAGCACGGCAGGTGTGCCCAAAGCCATTGTAAGTGACGGTGGCGGCATTTTCTACGCTCTCGTCACAGCAGCGAAAAGCAGGTTATCTCGGCGAACTTTTGAAAGCTTTAACGACGTAGAAAATGCAAATAAAACGCTCTGTTTTCCTCTACACTGATGCTATAGGCGAGGAACGTCAACGACGTCTGCGTTCCCATCAGTAGATGGTTGGCGGTACTACGTTGTATACGCTATTGAAAACGCCAATAACGTGTAGAGCAGCCTCATAGGCGTGATGAAACATGCAAGCAGGGTTTCAGTGGCCTGAAACCCCTGAGAAGGAGTCGTCTCATGACCACGATCGACCGCACCGCCTACCCACGCTTTCGTGCGACCCTGACACCGACAGAACTGCATGATCACTTTACTCCCACGGCGAAGGAACTGACATTGGCGGAGACGAATACACGCGATGACGCGGCCAAGTTCACGTTTCTGGTCCTCTACAAATGTTTCCAGCGTTTGGGCTACCTCCCACGTGATCAGGAGATTCCTCCTGAGGTCATCGCGCACCTCCGCTGGTATCTCCACCTGGATGAGAGCGTTCCTTGCCAGGTTCCTCCTCGCTCTCGCCGCCGCTATGGAATGCTCATCCGCCAAGCACTCAAGGTCACCTTCGATGTCCAAAAAGCCCTGGAGATCGCGCGCTACTCCATGGAAAAAGCTGCCCTGGTCATGGATCATCCCCCTGATCTCATCAATGCTGCGCTGGAGACCCTGATCAAGGACTGCCATGAATTGCCCGCCTTTAGTACGCTCGATCGCTTGGCCGGAGAGGTGCGGACCCAGGTCAATGATCGCTGGTGTGCGCAGATTCTCACGCGGATTCCCGATGAGGATTGCCACCGCCTCGATCAACTGCTCGCGACCCCCGATGGGAAATCCGACTACAACCGCCTGAAAGAAACACCCCAAAGCGCCACGTTATCGCATCTGCAGGCGTGGTTGGAGCGTCTGATATGGCTGCAATCCTTCGGAGATGTTGGCACCTTTCTTGCGGATGTGCCGGTGCTTAAAATCCAACACCTGGCTGCGGAGGCACGCAGTCTGGATGTGGCGGAACTGCGCGATCATAGTCCTGCACGACGCACTGCACTGGTGCTGAGCCTGCTGTACTACACCCAAATCCAGACGCAGGATCAACTGGTCACCATGCTGATCAAGCGCATGGCTGCCATCCATCAGCAGGCGAGGGAGAAATTAGAGGCCTTGTTAATGCAGGAACGCTCGACGATGGAAAGCTGGATGCAGGCGATGGCCGAGATCACACGGACGGTCGCCGAAGGGGTGGATGACATCACGCTCGGCAAATTCGCGCGCTCGATGGTCGATCGCTTTGGTGGGGCAGACACCTTCCTGGCTGCGTACGAAGCACTGGCAAAGTATCATGGAAACAACCACCTTCCCTTGATGGGACCCTACTTTGCGGTCCATCGGGCGGCGTTGTTTCGCGTGCTGCGCTCCCTCGATCTGCGTTCCACCAGCCAGGATCAGCTGCTTATCACAGCGGTGAACTATCTCCTGGTTCATGAGAAGCATCGGAGGAAGTATCTTCCGCCAGTAATCTCGCTCGACTTTGCCAGTGAGCAATGGCAGCGGACCGTGCAAACCAAGCACCAGAAGAAGATGGTGTATGATCGACAGCGACTGGAGATGTGTGTGTTCACGTATATCGCCAGCGAATTCAAGAGCGGAGATCTCGCCATCCCCGGCTCTCTCGAATACGCCGATCTGTGCCAACAGCTCCTCCCCTGGGAGCAGTGTGAACCGCAGGTTGCCGACTATTGTCTGCAACTGGATCTCCCCCCTGATGGCAAAACGCTGGTGGAAACCCTGCGCGCGGAGTTAACCTCTGTGGCAGAACAGGTCGATCATCGCCTTCCAGATGGTCAGGTGACGATCACGAATACGGGAGAGATCCGTTTAAAGCGGACGCCCACACAACGGCCCCTCAAAGCAATTCGAGAGCTGGATGCGGCCGTGACCAGGAAATTGTCCGCACGCTCGGTGTTGGAGATTCTGAAAAACGCCTATTATTACGCAGGATGGACCCGGCATTTTGGCCCGCTCTCTGGCTCGGACGCCAAAGTAGATGATACCGTCGCACGCTATATTATTCTCGCCTTCTGCTACGGATGCAACCTCGGCCCAGCGCAGACCGCACGCCATTTTCGCCAAGGGGTCTCTGCGCATGAACTTTCCTACACGAACCGACGCCATGTCACGGCCACCATGATTGTGCGTGCCATTCGGGATGTCATCAACGTGTATGCACAGTGCATCCTCCCGCGCTTCTGGGGCACAGGGAAGCTGGCTGCAGCCGATGGGACCAAGCTGGAACTGGCGCGGGAGAATCTGCTGTCGGAATATCATATTCGGTACGGGGGTTTCGGAGGCATCGCCTATTATCACATCTCCGATACCTACATCGCGTTATGCTCGCACTTTCTCACGTGTGGGACCTGGGAAGGGCTCTATATCATTGATGGGTTGATACGCAATACCTCTGCCATCCAACCAGATGTCATCCACGCTGACACGCAAGGACAAACGACCACGGTGTTTGCGATGGCGTATTTGTTGGGAATCAAACTGATGCCCCGGATCCGCCATTGGAAAGAGCTCGTCTTCTACCGTCCCAGCAAAGAGGCCACCTATCGCAACATCGATGTCTTATTCAAGGACACGATCGATTGGGAGCTCATCGAAACCCATTGGCAGGATCTGATGCAAGTGGTGCTCTCGATCAAAGCAGGCAAGGTCCTCCCTTCTGCGATTTTGCGCCGCTTGAATAATCACAGTCACAAGAACCGGCTGTTTCAAGTCTTTCGGGAGCTTGGGCGCGTGATCCGCACGATCTTCTTGCTGCGCTACATCTCTGATCGTCCTATGCGGGAGGGCATTACCAACGAGACGAATAAAGTCGAATCGTTTCATGAGTTTTCTCAGTGGTTGTCCTTTGGAAACAATGGAAAAATCCTGGACAACGACCCCATTGAGATGGAAAAACGCGTCAAATTCAACCAGCTGGTCGCCAATTGTGTCATGCTCCAGAATGTGCTGGACATGAGTCAGGCGCTTCGTGAGTTGATCGAGGAAGGGTATCCGGTCAACATGAAAGCAGTCCAAGGGCTGAGCGCCTACCCCCATGGGCATGTACAGCGCTACGGCGAATATGATATGGATGTGAACGACATTCCCCCTCCGATTGCTGAGGATGTCCTGACCACCCTGTTCGAGCGCATCATGCAACCAGAGCCAGTTCCTGTCACGTCGCAATAAGAGATACTCTCCTGTGGCCGCTTTTACATGTAACTCGGCTTACATCGTTTCTGATGGATCGCGAGCATACGCTTGATAAACATCTCCGCCAGGTCATCGAGCGCTCCGGCGGACTGCACCTGCACGAACGCTGCCACCAGCGTGAGCCGCTTGTGAGGCTCCAGGTCTTTCATCTCGGTCGCGTCCAGGGCTCGCGCCTCGGTGGCCAGCTGCTTGACTTTGCCCTCAGCGAGGTCCTCGAACAGGCGAGGAGGAAGCAGTTTCCGCTGCTCGGAGATGACAAACAGGTGGTCAATGAGGTCACGTAGATGCGTGAGGGTAGGGCTGGCAGGTTCTTGTTTGAGCTGTTCCCAGCCAGAGAGACGAGCGCCATCCTCGACCACGAAGAGCGCATCCAACGCGGCTCTTGCCTCTTGCGGGATGGCCTGAGAGATCCGGCGGTAGAGGCCGCGCGTCGTCATGGCTCGTACATGATGGGCCGCTTTGTCCAGCGTGGCAAAGGGAGGGAGTTCAAAGCACTCCTTGGCGAGTTCTTCCAGGGCCACGTTGATCAGGTCGGCCAGGTCTTCTTTGGTTCTGGCAGCCTCGATCATGGCCTTGAGCAGACACGTGCGCGCGGCAGAATCATACGGTTTGAGCTGTTGCGCGGCCCGGATGAGGGGAATGTGCCGTTGCCTCGTTCCGCTGCTATCGTAGCTGTCCAGGTCAGAGACATCGAGGTGGGGATCAATGAGCCTGGCAATATGCTCGAGAATGGGAACGGGAACCTCACTGAGAGGAATGAAGCGCCCCAGGCGCTGATAGGTTTTGAGCAGCACAAGAAAGCCTACCTCAGCAACACTGCCTTTGGTGGAACGAGCCGCCAGAAAGCGTTCCGCAGGGGTGGGGGTATAGACCTCGGCCAGGTCTTTCGCGGTCAGGTTTCGCTTGAAGCGGGGATAGGCTGTGCGTTCAATCGCCGTCATGGATTTCGACGTTTCGCTACAAGATCATTTCAGCTAGACACAAGCATTGATTTCTGCTACTATAGCAATGTGGTAGTCGATGCGGCAATTTCGTAGGACTTTTTTCTGCTAACGTTCCCGCTATCCCTCGAAAGGCATTTCTGCTAGGGTTGTTGGCACGAGTTAGAAGACAAGGCGGTACATGAAGCGGACGGCACATCCACCACTCTCACCTGCAGGCCTTGAGGCACTGGCTTCCTATGAGCACTGGTTGCGCGAGCGAGAAGATCTCACCCCCGCATCCATTCGCAATTACCTGAGCGATCTGCGCCACTTCATCGCCTGGTATGAAACGGAGCGAGAAGCTCAGGCCAACGACTGCTTTACACCACAGGGAATTACCACTCCAGCTCTGACGGGGTATCGGACCTATTTGCAGACCGTGCAACGACAGAAACCGGCCTCGGTCAACCGTTCCCTCATCAGCTTGAAGCGCTACTTCGGGTGGGTCTCACAGCAGCACCTCATCACCTATGATCCTTCCGTCGCCGTCAAACTCGTTGGACAAGAGGATATCGCCCCTCGCCATCTGGACGATCAAGAAGAACAGCGGCTCCTGGTAGCTGTCACGAAAGCAGGAAACCTGCGGGACCGCGTCCTCATTGTCCTCTTGTTGCACACAGGACTGCGAGCGCGAGAAATCTGCCGACTCCGGCGTGACCAGGTGAAACTGGGCAAGCGGAGCGGCTTCCTCGAAATCATTGGGAAGCGCAACAAATATCGCGAGGTGCCACTGAACGCGACTGCTCGCAAAATGCTGGAGGAGTATCTTCCCACCCTCCCGCCTGACGCTGTCTTCCTTTTTCCATCAGGCAAGACGAAAGAGGCACTGTCAGAACGCGCCTTGGGCTATATCGTCAAAAAATACGCGCACGTAGCAAAGCTCCTCGATGTCAGTCCTCATGATTTGCGCCACCGTTTCGGCTATCGCATGGCTGAGTCCGTGCCGTTGCATCGATTAGCACAGATCATGGGGCATGATTCATTAGACACGACCGAATTGTATATTCAAGGCACCAAGCACGATTTGCAGCCAGCTGTCGAGACCATTGCCTGGACGTGAAGAGAGATCGCCTATGCAGGACAACATCATCGTCTTTCCGGAGCCCCCGCCAGGTGACAAAGCCCAGCTTGCCACACCTCCCCTCCCTGTCTCGCCTACAAAGCTCGTTGGCCGTGAGCACGAGGTGCAGGCTCTTCGCGCGTTGCTCTTGCGCCCAGACGCCCGCCTGCTCACCCTCACCGGCACGGCTGGAGTGGGCAAAACGCGCCTCGCGCTCGAGGTCGCCCGGGAACTGGTGCATGACTTCGCCGATGGCGTTCACGTAGTCTCCCTCGCTCCCATCAGCGATCCCGCACTCGTCATTCCTACCATCGCGCACCGCTTGGGGCTCGCCGAGAGCGGATCGCAGCCGTTGCTCGAACTGCTCAAGACCTCGCAGCGCGACAAGCACCGGCTCCTGTTGCTGGACAACTTCGAGCACGTCATCCAGGCCGCAACCCTGCTTGCTGAGCTGTTGGAAGCCTGCCCCACTGTCAAGATCCTGGTCACGAGCCGCGAGGTGTTGCGCCTGCGGGCTGAACACCGATTCGCCGTCCCACCCCTCGCGCTCCCAGACCCCAAGCACCTCCCAGATGACCGATCGCTCGCACACGTTCCGGCGGTGGACCTCTTCATCCAACGGGCACAGGCCATCCGATCTGATTTTTACGTGACGGCGGACAATGCTGCGACTATCGCCGAGATCTGTCTTCGACTCGATGGGTTGCCGCTGGCCATCGAACTGGCGGCAGCTCGCATCAACTTGCTCCCACCACAGGCCCTCCTGGCCCGGCTTTCGCAGCGCTTGACCGTCTTGACCAGCGGCGCACGGGATGTGCCAGAGCGGCAGCGAACCTTACGCAATACCCTTGCCTGGAGCTATCAGCTTTTAGATGCGAAGGCCCAACGCCTCTTCCGTCGCCTCTCCGTCTTCGTAGGCGGCTGCACCTTAGAGGCGGTCTGTGCCGCTCTTGATGCCGAGACCACAGCGGTCTCGGTGTTAGATGGAGTGGCCTCCCTCGTTGACAAAAGTTTGCTGCACCAAACGGAGCAAGTGGATGGTGAGCCACGCTACGTCATGTTGGAGACGATCCGCGAGTATGGATTGGAGTGCCTGCAAGCGTGTGGGGAGCTGGAGGCAGTGCGTCGTGCACATGCGGCATATTATCTGCGACTTGCAGAAGCGATGGAACCGTTGATCAGGGCAGAACAGGTACAGTGGCTGGACCAGCTCGAGCGAGAGCATGGGAACTTGCAGGCCGCACTGAGCTGGTTGATCACGTCTGAAGAGAGGGAGCTCGCCTTGCGGTTCGGCGGGGCCCTGTGGCAGTTCTGGCGGAGGCATGGCCATTTGAGTGAGGGGTACGGCTTCCTGGAGCGCACGCTTGCGGACTCCGAAGGAACTGCAGCACCCATACGGGCGAAGGCGCTCATCGGTGCCGGGGTGCTCGCAGGTGAGCTAGGGAACTATGCACAGGCAGAGATCCTCTGTGAAGAAGGCCTGAGGCTCTCTCGCGATCTTGAGGACCCTCGGAGCATTACCACCTCGCTCTGGATGCTGGGACGTGTGGCCTACCATAAGGGCGAGTATGTAGTGGCGCGTTCACTGGTGGAGGAAGCGCTCGCGGTCGCTCAGCAGGTAGGCAGTTCCTGGGAGATGACCCACGCACTCGACACCTTGACCTTTATTGCCTATGATGAGGGAAAGTACGAAGAAGCATGTGCGCGAGGTGAGGAGTGCCTAGTACACGCAAGGCGGGCAGGCGACAACAAAGCGATTAGGAACGCGCTATTTATCCTGGGACTGGCGCATGTGACTGCAGATAACCAGGTGAGAGGCATCACCTTGCTCGAAGAATTCGGTGCGCTCGCCCGCGCAGCGGGTGATGAAAGGGACCTTGCCTGGGCGCTCGTCTTTCTCGGAGGATTGAGGACCTGTTTTCTCGATGCGGGTGCCTCAGGACGCATGCTGTTGGAGGAGGGCTCGATGCATGCCAGGAGGGTAGGAGATCAGGAAGTCATCGTGAATGCCGGCTATTGGCAGGCCCTCGATGCCTTTATGCAGGGCGACTATCCAGTGGCACGAGCATTGCTAGAGGAGTCCCTGAGCGTGGTCATGCGGGGGGTGTCCCATGGCAATTTTGTGCTTGTCCGCTGCCTGGAACTCTTGGGAGAAGTCGTCGCCGCCCTGGGAGAGCCAGTATGGGCAGTGCACCTCTGGGGAGCGGCCGAGGCCCTGCGGACAAGCACCGGCCTGGCCATACCGCCGGGCGCGCTCATCATCTATGAGCAATTTACCGCGTCCGTATGCATCAAACTGGGTGAGGAAGCGTTTCAGGCAGCACTGGCCGAGGGACGTGGCATGACACTTGAGCAAGCCCTTACCGCACAAGGACAAGTGGCCAGACCTGAACCGCGTTCCAACACACCAACGGGAACTCCCGCTGGAACACTCTCATCTCCACCAACGTCCCCTGAGGGATTGACCCCTCGCGAGAGAGACGTACTGCGACTGCTGGCACAGGGCTTGACCAGCGCGCAGATTGCCGAGCAACTCGTCATTGGGGTGGTCACCGTCAATTTCCATGTGCGCTCAATCTACAGCAAGCTGGGAGTTTCCTCCCGGAGTGCGGCGACTCGCTATGCCATCGAACACAAATTGGTGTGAGACTTCCCCATCCTCAGATGCGTTCCCTGGTATAGCTTGGCTCAAAGCAAACATCATCGCTCCTGACACTTCTCCCTCTTCATCCTGCCTGCTTTCTCACCGTGACAGCCTCCCCCTCAAAACTGACGGGGCAGCCCGAGCTGAGTGGCCGCTCCTCTTCGGGGGAGAATCCCTCAGTTCTGACGGCGCATTCTCGGCCAACATGAGCTAGACTTGTGAGCAGAACGACGCGGTCGAGACGCAGCAGACAGGGAGCACGCCATCATGGAAGAACGCAGAGGCGCGGCCTTCGCTAGCACTGAGCAGCTCACGATCATGGGCAGGCAGCTGCACCCAGGCGATCGGGCCCCCGACTTCCGTCTGGATTACCTGGATCTGGCGGATGTGGCCATCCGCACGATTTCCCTGGCTGACTCGGCAGGAATGGTCCGTCTGCTCAACGTGGTGAACAGCCTGGAGCGCCCGGTCTGCCAGCGAGTGACGCGACGGTGGGAGGCTCTGTGCGCAGCGTTGCCACCCGATGCGTGCATCTATACCGTGAGTAGGGACTCGCCACAGCTGCAAGCTCGTTGGCAGGACACCGCAGGCGTTTTGCACCAAGTCCTCTCTGCCCATCGCAGTGAGCAATTCGGGCAGAACTATGGGGTGTGGATCAAGGAGTGGCGACAGCTCGCACGAGCCGTCTTTGTGCTTGATCGAAACAACTGCATCGTCTACGCCGAGTACGTCGCCGATCAGCTTGGTGAGCCAGACTACGTAGCGGCTCTGCAAGCGGTTTAGCAGGCCGCTTACTGGAGCATGTAACCGGAAAGTTGTAGGTTTCTGCTTATAGAAAAAAGCGGAAAGGAGTACTGCTGATGCCAGAGTGGATGATTTATGGCGCGAATGGTTACATGGGCGAACTCATTGCCCGCGAGGCGAAGGCGCGCGGGTTGCAGCCCATATTGGCAGGACGTAATGCCAGAGCGCTTACCAAGTTGGGCCAAGAACTGGGCTGCGAAATACGCATCTTCGACCTGACTGACCCGGCGGCCATTGTGCAGCAGCTGGCAGGCATTGATGCGGTGCTCCACTGCGCCGGGCCTTTCTCGGCCACCAGCCAGCCCATGCTTGACGGCTGCCTGCGCACGAGCACCCATTATCTGGCTATTGCGGGCGAAATCGCCGTCTTCGAGGCAATTTTTCGTCGGACGGAGGAGCTGGAGCAGGCCAAGATTGTCGCGCTGCCGGGAGTAGGCTTCGATGTCGTCCCGACCGATTGCTTGGCTGCACTCCTCAAGCGGCAGTTACCGGATGCCACCCACTTGCGCCTGGCGTTTGCGTCCAAGTATGGCCGGACGAGTCGCGGAACCATGAAGACGCTGATCGAGCTCATCGCCCAGGGCTGCAAGATGCGCCAGGATGGCAACATTGTCGAGGTCACTCCCAAGCTGGCGCAGATTCCTTTTGGGAATCAGGTGTTGCCAGCGATACGCATCAACTGGGGTGATGTGTCCACCGCCTATTACTCGACCGGGATTCCCACCATCGAGGTCTATGTCGGTGGCACCAAGTCGGTCAAGCAGGTACAACAGTCGTATCGGCTGCGCCGCCTGATGAAGACAGGACCTGCGCAAGCCGTGCTCAAGGGGATCATCACCCGGACCATGACGGGGCCAACCGAGGCTGAGCGGGAGAGCGACGAAACCTTGGTCTGGGGCGAGGTCACCAACGCGGCGGGCCAGCAGGTCGTGCTAAAGCTGTGCACCCCAGAAGGCTACAACTTGACCAAGGATGCGGCGGTCACGGCGGTGGTCACCCTGTTGGAGCGTGGCTTGCCACCTGGCGCCTACACGCCGTCGCTGGCCTTTGGGCCGGAGTTTGTGTTGGGGCTCCGTGGCGTCGTGGGTCCGACAAAGGCATGAGCCGCAGTCTCAGATCAGCGACGAGTGTTTAGCAGTGCCCGCTCCAGGCTCCCTCTGGCAGTCACTAAGCGCTCAAGAGTCGAGATGGCATGCTCTCTGCCGGAAAGATGTGTGACGTAGTTGAGGCCTGGGATGATCCCCAGACCCCGAATGCATGAGAACAAACTCTTCTACGAAAGGAGATCTTACATGGAAACTGGACTCCAGGGGCAACTGAAGAAAAGTCAGCTCCCCTCTGCAATGGGCGATCTGTTCCCGAAGAGGCCGGAGGCCGATCATCTCTGGTGGTGGAAGGACAGTGACGTCGTCTCCATTACCTACCTGACGCCTGAGGCAGCTGCGGCAGCAGTGCTGCCATCCGAGTTCAGCCTGCCGCGGGCTCCTGTAGAGGGCCTGACGGTGGCCACGCTGACGTTTGGGAAGTACCGTAGCAGCACGCTCGGTCCGTACAATGAGGTGTTCCTGCAGGTTCCCTGCCTCTACAAGGGCCAGCTGTACTTCTATATCCCTTCCATCTACGTGACCAATGACGGGGCTCTGGCGAGCGGGCGCGAACTGTTTGGCTTTCCTAAGCAACTCGCCACCATCGAGCTGGACTCCTCGGGTGCAAGTATCAGTGGCTCTCTCGAGCGTCACGGGGTGCGGGTAGCCAGTATCAGCTTCAAGCAAGGGAATATGCTCTACTCTGTGCCCCTGCCGACGAAAGAGAAGGTAGCTCTGTCCCCGCCCTTTGACCAGATGATCGTGCTGCCGGAGCCGATCGGCAGGCCGCAGGGGTTTCCGTTCCGGGTAGCCACCACTCGGTTCATCCCCGACGGTATCGCTCCTCAACATATCGAGTCGCTCTGGAAGTTGGAGCAAGGGGCCGTCTGGGCCGGAGAGGGCAGCATTGAGTATGCCCCATCGGACGCCGAGCCGGGAGCTTCGCTCCCGGTGGTGGGAGTGCTCCCTTCCATCCTGTTCAGAGGCGATATGGCGTGTTACGGCGGCCAGGTGCTCACGGAAATGGAATAAGTCGTACTGGTCCCAAGGGCTTGCTGAAAGAGGCCTGATCATCATTCATCAGGCCTCGCTCATTTTCTACAATGTCCATGTGATCAGTGAGGTCTTAGAACAACTCAATCAAGAAGGGGCAGAACTGGATGAGCAGGCAGTAGGAGCGCTGTCTCCGTTGTAAACGCTACTTGAAGACTGGCTCATCCTCGAATTTAGGGATTTTAGAATTGCAGAGCTATTTCTTCTCAATTTGAAATGACTTCTGGAGCAAAGATACCATGTCGGAGCTTTTGCATAAGCTCATCCGTTCCCCAAATGTGAGGATGATCCAATCTTTCAATGGCGATCACACTTCCGCATCTTCGCCAGCGCATTAACTGCTTTGGAGAGTATCAACTCGATCTGACGCAGCCACCCCGTGCCCTGAATTATGATATTCAAGTCATTACCATTCCTGCGAAAAAAGGAAAAGTGGTCAAGATGGTTGCGACGGCAGCGCAAAAACGAGCCACGCAGAAGCGGAGAAAGAAGAAAATGGCACATCAGATGAAACTTTTCTAGAGAGCACTATCGCATATTACCAATTTTCACGAGTATTTGAGATTTTTGCTGTCCAAATGGCTGCCCCAGGAAGAAATCC
>Ga0137384_10000740_pt1 | contig 25164 bp, 31 predicted proteins | sample SagtaG_2_FD_104922 | JGI IMG/M metagenome (GOLD analysis project Ga0137384, IMG submission 104922) | Vadose zone soil microbial communities from Sagehorn Ranch, Mendocino, California, USA - Sage2_R_60_16 metaG | ecosystem: Environmental > Terrestrial > Soil > Vadose zone | place: USA... | reverse complement strand
GGCCCTGATCGCCGCGACAGTTTCCGGCGCCGTGGGTTTCTGGCCGCTCGACTTCCGGCGGGCGACCATGAGACTTGCAAACGCCGATCGGCCCTCGGGAGTCGCCATGATCGCCGCCGCCAGTTTTTTCGGGTTGACATCCGATAGGTCGAGCGGCCTCCGCGGCCGCCGCCTTGAGCTCGACATCGGTTAGGGTTTCGGGCGTCACGCCGCAACCTGCTTCGGATTTTCCATCAACACGTGCGCCTTGGCCTGGCTACCAAAAATTTAGCTATTTCTTTTTCCGCCTCGTCCCGTTGCGCTTCTAACGCCTTGCGCATAGCTCGAATGTCCGCACGGTCAGTCGCATGTCGTAATGCAATGAATGATTCGGTAATGGCATACAGCCGTCGCCGTAATTTCTCGACTGGAGAATGTGCAGGTCCAATATATGGATTTCCCCGTGCTTCTCTCACCTTCCTCATACTCTTCCCCTTCCTGATGCGTCATCCCTTGGCACAAAAGTCGTACACATTCGGCGGCTCGCGAGCCGCCCTGCCGGCAAAGGTCTCCCGGTATGCTCGTGGCGGTAGTAGCCGCAATTTGCGCAAGTCCCGAGCAAGGCGGCGGCGCCATCCTCCAACGAAAATGGGCAATCCCGGAGAATGCCCAGATATACCGGTCCTGCAAAGTCATGATCCAAGTCCGTGCCGTCATCGCCATACCCGATTGATTTTCTTTTTGTGTTCATTGGTTTTTTCCCTTTTCCAGTCTGTAATTATCAATGATCTCTGCCGCCCAAATTGGCACAGCCACCGTCCTGATACGGCCACCCTTGCCGATCAGGTCCACCAGGCACATGCGACCAGCGCGCTTCTGGTACTGCTCCCACCGCAACGCCGTAACTTCACTTCTTCTGAGCCCGCAACCGCACATCACTGCGATGAGCGCTCGTTCGCGGCTATTCATGCATGCTTCGAGCAATGTCTCCACACCTTGCTCGCCTGTCCACTGCCCCAGGCGTTTGCCCAAGCGTTTCTCGGAGCGGATATCCACAATTGCGTTGTAGGCATCGCCAGGGAGCAGCCCGCGAATCCACACTTCGCGGGAGAGTAGCTTCAGAGCGGATAGGGCCTGGTTTAGGGTGACCGGTCCGGCGCCTGCACGTTTGCGAGCGTCAAGGTATTGCTGGATGCCTTCGCGGGACAGCGGGAAGAGGTGCGCTGTATGGTCACTGTATGGTCGTGAGCTGAGGTATGAGGTGATGTGGGTCAGATAGGCGCGCTGCGTGTGCGGCGAAAGGCGGGCGACACAAGCGCGGGCGATGCCGGTAACCTGATCGCTCGGTACGGATGGCAATGCCAGTGCCATTGGGATATCGCTGTAGGTTTCAGACATTAGCGCCCCCATGCTATAGCCAGCGCTTTGATACCGTCCAGCATTGCCAGTGTTGTAATTCGATCCGGTTTTCCACTCCAGTGCGTGTATGCCTGGGGAATGGTTAGCCATCGGCAGCCAGCAAGTATCATTGCTTGGTTACCAACTGTCAGGCATAGAGTTTTGGGGTAATTGTCGCAGAATGTGCAGGTCTGAATGCGTGTGACTTTACAATCTCTCACGGTGCCTCCCCGCCAGGTGCCTCCCCACCAGGTGCCTCCCTGCCAGATGACACAACCATCGATAATTTCCACATTTTCGTTTTCGGTCGTGGCCTGCATAAGCCACTCCGGACAATTTTCGAGTTCCGTTTTTCGCATGTCAGTACTCCCCTCAGTATCCAAAATATTGCTCGATCCCATATGGCTGTATTGAGGTGTCACACCATTTATCAAGCTTTTCCGACCGTCCTCGCAGAACACAGGCTCTCCTGGACAATTCGTGCCATCCCATATACTCCGCAGGGTAACGTATTCTTCACGATCTGCTGCCTCAGATGGGGTATCCTTTTCTTCGCCAGCGCCAAATCCTTCGCCGGCGTTATTCCCCGCCTCAAAGGCGTCCATCAATTCCTGATTCGTGCTGTTCGCTTTCATGTCTTGACTCCTTGTCGAGGACAATTCGATCAGCCACCCGAATCCCGCCTGAGCTACCTTCCCGGCTCGCTCTGAGCGGCTGATCTGGCAATAACTTGAGCTATCGCCGAGGGCTTTCGCCGGGTTGCTCAACCCGGACTCGTCAGGACGAAATTTCGACCTGTGCGGTGACTGCGATAAACCAGCTTGGTATAACCAATCACCGGCCCTTGTTCCCCAACCGGACCAGAGAGGGAATACAATGCCAGCCAGGTATTAGCCGGTTCTGGCGTTTGGCCTGTCAGGGAATAAAATATCTCCGGAGTCATACAGGCTAGACCGGTCGGCTCCCCACCCGGCCAGATCGGAGATGGCCAAGCTACGACACAAACGATCTCGTGTTCGGGGAAGTCCGAATCGGCCTGCCGGATAACTTTAATATCTCTGGCACGCCAGTGCCAGACTTTTTGATCGAGATTGGAGATGATCTCTCCGGCTGAACCTAATTCTTCGATTGTCATTCGTTGTTTTCTCCTTAAGTCGTACACATTCGGCGGCTCGCGAGCCGCCCTGCCGGCAAAGGTCTCCCGGTATGCTCGTGGCGGTAGTAGCCGCAATTTGCGCAAGTCCCGAGCAAGGCACGGACTTGGATCATGACTTTGCAGGACCGGTATATCTGGGCATTCTCCGGGATCGCCCATTTTCCCGCGCCATGCCCGTTACGGGTTAGCCAAAAATCATGGCCTGCGCGTTCAGAGGCAGAATGGCAGTCAGGACCGTACCGAAGGGAGTTTTCTTCCGTGATTAGCTCGTCATTATCCGACTGGAATTTTGCGCAATCCGCCATGATGGAATCGAGCGTTTTTTCGTCGATGTCCTCAATGCTGAAACCTAGGTCCTGGAAGGATCGATCAGTAGCACTGACCAAAGTGTAACCTCATGTTTCAGGCACACACTTTGCAAGTCCATGAGGATTTGGGTTGCTTTGACCTCTTGAGGGCTTGGCGGGGCCGGAACGTACTCGGTGAGCCCATGCCAGGGTTTCCCGCACCCGCTACATTTCCAGTCGGCTCGTTTGGTTTTTCGTTTGGTGCTCATATTCTCTCCAATCCGAGTAGTCCCATGTACAAGTCTTCCCCTAGGAAAGCCCGGAGTTTCGCGGTCTGGCGTTGTACCGCCTTGTAGGTCTTTTCCGCGCGCCGGGAGTCCGTGTCATACCCGAAGTTGCCGCACCAGTATTCAAACGTCTCATCGGCCCCTGAGGCGTCCGACGCAAGACAATCAAGTACGGTGTCGACAGTGGGTTTCGCGCCGTTGTAGCCATCTCCCATTGAAAACGGTACGGTCATCACGCGTTTGTCACGTGTGAGTACACATCTCCAATGGTCTATATCGTCACTGTCTGGCATCGACGGGTTGCTATCGACTCGTGAGGCCGTCATCTTGATTCGATTGCGGGCGATGAAGTTCGCAAGGGGGGAAAGAATTTCGGGAGTCACTTTTGGCTCCCGGACGAGCCATTTTTACCCGCAATGTAATCTAACCATCTCTCCCGGTCAAAACGCGAGTTTTGGGACTGACAGAAGTCGGCGAGGGCACGAATGAGTAAATGTTTGGTACGTGCAAGATTCACTACCAACATCTCCTCATGCTCTGGAGTTTTGGGTATTCGCCAGGCCCATAATTCCAAGTTTGTATTGAGGTGTTGTACCGTTTCGGCTAATGCTACGAAGTGTTGTTTAGTCATTTTGCTAACTTCTCTTTCGTTTTCTTCTTATGCCGCCTCAACTACGAAGTGGCAATCGGACATTCTCACTAGTTCTTTGCCGGTCCAGCGCATCCCATCGGTGTAATGCCAGTAAACCCGTTTCCCGTACCAGATACCTATGCCGGAAGTACCGTTTGTATCACTCGCCTTTATCTGCAAGTGAGGTATTGAGGCGTAGTCTGTTATCAGGCATCCATTGACATTTCGCTCGTGTCGCGTTATTAGCATCGATGCAAGATATGCATTACTGTGTGTGTTTATCATAATGACTTTTATTCGTTAAGCGATAGGAGATCCCAGGCTCTGAAGTCCGTTTAAACAGCAAAGTCGGGGCCAGGAGTCCGATATCGATTAGGCGTAAATCTTTCCGTCATCCCCCAGGTATAAGTTAACTTCGCCGAACGCATGCGCGGCTTCGGTGAGCTTTTCTCTGATTTTCATTTGTTTCAACTCCTGAATAGAGAATATCACACCTGACAATAAATGCAAGTAAAATCTTGTATGGTTAAAATAATTTAATGTTAGGATAAAAATTGTGCTACAAAAGTGTTGATTTGTGTTACAAATAACCAGCGAAACCAGCGAACCATGACCCACGAAGTGGGGCATGGTGAGCATAAGTACAATAGAATCAATATTATCTGTGTATTACGATTAATAGTATTCGTGCTACGAAAACATTTATGCGAGCGTATCCCGCCGACAGGCGGGATACGCGAGCTAAGATACACAAAGAATGGTGTACTGGCGCTGTCCACACTGTGATAAGCGGAATGCCAAATGGCATCACCCTATTGACTATGCCTGCTCTGCTTGCAGAGCGCCGGCATTGCGGGTCAGTATGGGATGGCCAAACTGGCTACGGTCGAGTGGGCGCCGTCATGCGCGGGTGAGATGGCGGATGCAGCGCATGCATCGCCTATACCTACAGGAGCAAGTTGATCTCGATTGGCGCGACGATCCGTGCCCACCGAAGTTCAGAATCTGAACTCGCGAGCTGGTCACCGTCAGGTGACCAGCAAGCATAGAAGAGAAGCTAAGTCCTTTAGATTTCCAGTTTTGATATTGTGGATTATCGAAAGTGGCATGTGTGGCATGCTAGGCTGCCGTTGATTGTCCAGGGGGTAGGCAGGGGTGGTCTGGGGAAGGTCGCTGCAAAAACTCACCCCACTTCGCCAGCCGCCAATCAGTTGATTACCAACAGCGACCGCATGTAGAGCGTGCCCTGCCGGACGATTATCTACTAACCAACGAAGCGAGACCGCCGTAAGGCGGGATCGCTGAGCCCTATGGAAGCAGCCCCTATGGAAGCAGCATTGTGAAACCTCGCCCGGTGGCGATCGACGCACGCACGGCACATCAGTTGCGAATTCGCCGGGACCAGCTGGCCAGTCTGCTCCAGGCACCCAATGCATGCGAATGGGGCACCAACAATCGATCCGGCGCAGACCGCGCATTGAGGATACATTGTGCGCCCGCCAGCCGTCGAATGTGGAAAGGAGTAGAGCACCGGAAAAGATCCTATCAAAAATACTCCGGCGAAGCAAGACTGCCGCAGGCAGGATTGCTGAGCCTACAGAGGTAGCCGATCGCGATGCAGCTTCCATCCAAGCAGTGTAGTTCCGTTCAGCGGACGACGGCCGTATCCTTCCAACCACCCATATCTTTCGGTAAGGGATCTGCGCAGTGCTTCAAGATCGTGCGCCCGCCCTACACATTTCAGGCATCGTACTCCGCCGTCGTAGTGGTCAAACATATCGATCTGCTTCTGCATCAGTGGAATGTACCACTGATGTAGGCACCCACAGCGCGGGCACCGGTACCAGCCAGGCGTCAGGCGTGGAGTAGGATCGGTAAATTTAGCTATATCGGGTGACCGGCGACCGCTCAACGAATGGCAACTTGCGCTTCGAGCATCTCGATCCGCGCCAGAGCGAGGCACAGCGGGCAACCACCATCATGTTCCGACCAGAGATAGGCGACGAACGAATGCTCAAGATTGCACCCAGCGTATCCAGTAATGTCTGCCGGAACATTATTCCCGGCGACGACAGACGGCCGAAGGCCGGATGGAGGAGCCGCAGTACCTGCAATGTTCGCGCGCCGCTTTCTGTCACGCTCCTCGCGGTTGCACTGTCCGCAGGTCGCATAGCTCCCGGCCGCCAGCATCGTGCTGTTGATAATAAATCGTTCGCGTCCGCAGATGCACTTCACCTTCCACCCTTTTCCCCGCTCATGCCCTACCACCGTCAGATCCCCACCCCCGTACTCTTTCCCTGCAAGTTGTAGGGTGGTAGTTCCAGCCCGGTCACTCTTCGCCGTGCATTCCATGCGCTGCTGCCTGCACCCTCTGACCTGCGACGGTGGTCCGAGCATCCAAAACAAATTACCGCATCGGCACTCATACTGTACCCACCGGCTTTCGGCTTCGCGCCACCGCGGCGTGACCCCGTGCGAGTTCGGCACCTGCGACCACTCCGGCTTGTTTCCCCCATACACTTCCACGTGCGATGGCACCGGGTGCAATGTCGTCGGGCGCCGGTCTGGTGGAAACGAGTAATCTCCAGGCGTGCGGTTGTTGACCATGCAGCCAGATTAGCATGCGGCAGATAGCGGTGCAAGTACTTTATCTTACCATAAGTGTTGTTAAGCATTCCCTCTCATCCCGCATTCTTTCTTAATTGAAATAAAACCCTTTATTATAGATTTATTATGAATACGTAAAAGAACAAGACACTAATGTTCGGCGGGGTCAGCCAGAAAACCTCCAGAAGACCGGCAGTTGATCAAAGCAATTTTTATTAACAACAACATTTTTATTAAGCTACTGATGTATTTGCGGGTTCTGGTCACTTTTCTCTTGACATCCGTCGCGCGGAGGTTCAGAATCTGAATTGTCTCCACTATGCCAAAACTAACCACATTCATCATTTCCGACGATCCGTCGATCCACGAACAACCGGCGACTGCGATGCCTGCATCTGGCGGCGATCTCCATATCAGCATCTACCTTGACCCATCCCGCCTGCTTGACTCGCAGAATGTGCGCCCCGGAGAAACCATCGCCGAGCATGACGCGCGGGTAGCGCGGCTTGCGAGGCAAATACGGGAAGACGGGCAACAGGTCCCGGTGATCGTCGCCGATACCGATGGAGGAGCCTACCGGGTGGTCGCTGGGCAGGGGCGCGTCGACGCCCTGCGCCTGCTCAACAATACTCTTAAATCGAACGGCTCCGATCCGCTCTATGCCTGGTGCACGCTTGACACTGGCTCCGACTCGTGGGCGACCGCCGTCAAGGAGAACGTGCACCGCGAGAACTACTCCGACTTGCAGCTCGCCGCGCTGATCTCCGAAGCGCAGGCGCGCTACGGCTGGAAGAAGGGCAAGGGCGGTGGGAAGAAGTGCGCCGAGTTCTTCGGTCTGAGCGAGCCGCACCTCGTTGAATACAACAAGCTGGCCGCCGCGCCGCAGGACGTGAAGGACCGCCTCGCATCCGGTGAACTCAGCAAATCTGGCGCCCTCAAGCTCCTCAGTACCACTTCCGCCGACGACACGCCGGCTGCCGCCGAGCGCCGCTCGAAAGTCGCCGCGAAAGCAAAGTCGATCTCGCAGGAGGAAACCGACCGCAAGTACGCCGCCAGCCGCGAAGCATTCAAAAAAGAGCAACGCGCGGGGACCGCCAACAAACCGGTTACGTCAAAAGATGCGACAGAAGCGGCAAAGGATGAACCGGCTAAGCCTGCACCGAAGGTGAAGGCTGAGCATATAGCGCAGGCCGCGCGTGAAGTGGCGCAAGCCGCAAACGAAGCTCCACCGGTCGTTAAGCGCAACCGCACCGAGATCCTCGCCGCCATCAGCAACCTGCTGGAGTTCAGCCCGACAGCGACGATGGATGCCTGCCGTGAGTTTCTTGAGGCACTATTGAAGTTTGCCGAAGGCAACCTGAGTCCGCGGCAGCTACAGAACCGGTGGAACACAATTATCGGTATCGATCTGAGACCTAAGAAATAGTCCAGCGAACGATGACGTGCGAAGCACGGAATCGTGAGCCCCAAGCGCCTCTACCCCCACAACTTCCCTTTTTATTTATGCCCAAGCCTGCCGCCAAGCTTTCCGGCGACTCCCCGGCAATCGACCAGTGCGTGCGCGTGTTCCGGTCGCATCTGCACCTCCCCGACTGCTCCGCCGTATTTGCCGCCCTCGGTGCGGTCTGCGCCAACTACCTGACCGGCGACCCTGTGTGGCTTATGCTCGTTGGTGCGCCATCGACTGGCAAAACTGTCATTGTCAAAGCCTGCTCGCGTCTCCCTGACTGCCGTGAAGCCTCCGACTCCCACAACTCCTCCGCCTTCCTTACATGGGACAGCCAGCGCGGTCTTGGCGGTCTGCTCTCCCCGCCGCGCGTCGAGCATGGCGAACAAACAGGCGGGATCGGCGACTTCGGCATCATCGTCTACCCTGAATTCTCCTCAGTCCTCTCCCTGCCTCCCGATGCCCGTATCTACATCAACTCTGTGCACCGCAAGATCTATGACGGCCAGTGGAAGCGCGAATTTGGCTCCGGCGGCGGCCGCACCCTCACCTGGGAAGGCAAAGCAGGCGCACTCGGGGCCGTCACGCCGGCCATCGACCGCCACAGTATGAGCAGCGAACTTGGCGAGCGCTGGCTCTACTTCCGCTTCCCGGAACCTGATCTGATCTCCCAGGCCAACTCCGCCCTCAACCAGCACTCGGAAGATCCCGCAGACCGCAACAATGCCCTCACCGCCTCCATCCTTGATACCTTCACCGCCTCAAAAATTGAGCGAGGACTCGTTCAGCGTAAGCTGAACGAGTCCGAGCGAACCCGTATGGCCAGAGTCGTTGCCGCTGCCTGCACCTTGCGAGGATCGGTAGCCCGTGACCACCACCACCGCGACATCATCGATCTACCGCAGCGCGAAGGCGCCGGCCGCATCCTCAGCGCGTTGACCTCGATCTACCTCGCTCTAGAACTACTGGGCCTGCGTAATGCGTGGTGCTGGAAGATCGTGCGCAAGATCGCTCTCGACTGCGCCCCCGGACTGCGAACTCAATTCGTCCGGTGCGCGATGAAGCTGCAAATGGCCGGTATCGAAATCACCTCGCGCAACGTGTACCCGATGCTCCCGTTAAGTAGCGGCGTGCTCAGCCGGGTACTGGAAGACGTGCGGCTGCTTGGGATACTGACGCATGACGGAGGAGGGGATGAGAATGGCGGGTGGAGGATGAATGCGGGGATATGGAAGGTGATGCGGGAGCTGGAGGAGGACCAGTAGTAGACCATCCCATTTTTATGAGCCCATCTGATTTCAACTTTCCTCCCAAATTCTCCAGCTTCCGCGAAGCGCAGACCGAAGCTCTCTACCATACCCTTCATTCCCTCTCGCGCTTTCGTGCCCTCGCCTTGCCTGTGGGCAGCGGCAAATCTCTCTTCGCCATGCTCCTCGCGAAGCATTTCAACCGTACCGCTATTCTCACCGTGACCAAAGGACTCCAACAGCAGTATTGCCTCGTACCGGAGACCGCCATTCTTACTGCTGATCTGAAATACGTTTCGCTTGGATTACTAACGGTCGGAGATAAATTATTTGGCTTTGATGAATACCCAGATGGCACCAGAAGAAGATGGAGATCCTCTTATGTTTTGTCTACTAAAAGAATAATATTGCCATGCTATAGACTTACATTGGAGGATGGTACTCAGTTCACCTGTTCGAAAGACCACCAATGGCTTGTCCGAAAGTCCGATGGAACTATGCAATGGAAAACTACTGCCTCTCTCAGAGTCGGCGGTAAGTTTGCCTCCAGTATTTGTAGACTGTGTGACTCGTGGGGTTATCAGGAAGAATACACGACGGGATATCTGGCTGCGGCATTTGATGGCGAAGGTCATCTGGCAAGTCGTCAATTTACCAATGAGCATGGTAAGGTGGCGGCAGTTGCTCTCAGTTACACACAAAAACCTAATGCTATGTTCTGGGAGGTAATTCGCTGTTTGGAGAAGCGCGGATTCTCTTATAATTTATCGTTTCGTGATCCTGACGGTTGTTCTCAGTTGAGTATTTCTGGCAGAAGGGAAATTATGCGTTTCCTTGGTGAGATCCGTCCTCATCGTCTTTTGCCAAAAGTTGATCCTGATCGTTTTGGCATGATTGGACCGATTGTGAGTAATCGGGTTGTTTTAAAAGAATTTGTCGGAGATAAAGAAGTTGTAGCTTTGGCTACAAGTACTGGAACATTCGTTGCTGAGGGTTATGGGTCACATAATTGTGACGACTTCTCCTCTTCCGGCCTCGTCCTGATCAAAGGCCGTACCAACTACCTTTGCGACGTGGCCGACAACTGCAAACTCGGTGGCCATCTGCGCTGCTCCTCCCAGCGCGACGAGCGCTGTCCCTATGTTCAGGTCTACAACGAAGCCAAAGCCTCCTCCCACATCGTTACCAACTATGCCTACTGGCTAAACGTAATGAACAAAGGGCAGGGCCTGGGCGACTTCGACTGCCTGATCCTGGACGAGGCGCATGACGCATCCAAAGCCCTAAGCTCCTACTTGGACTTCCACATCTCCGAAGCCGAGACCGAGCGCTTCCAGCTCCTTCCCGGCCCCCTGAAGAATGGCGAGGACCTGCCTGCATGGCAACGTTGGGCGCAGAAAGCCGAGATCCAGTTGAAGCAGCACCTTACCTCCACCAGATCTCCGCATCATCGCGCGCTTGAAGCCGAGCGAATGGAGTCCCTGCTCGACCGCCTTGCCCGCCTCCAGACCATCGAAGAAGGCAACTGGGTATGCGAACTCAGCGAGGGCACAAAGTACGGCCGCTTCTGGAAGTTCGATTGCGTGTGGCCAGGGCAGTACGGCGAAATGCTTTTCCAGCGCATCCCCAACATAATCCTGATGTCAGGCACCCTGCGCCCTAAATCTCTTGGTGAACTTGGCATTAAGAAGGCGGATGCCGATTTCCGGTCGTGGCTGCGCACCTTCCCGCCGAACCGTTCTCCCTTCTACCACATCAAATCCGTCGGAGTTCGCTATGGCTGGTCTGTGGAAGACGAACAGACTTGGCTCACAACCATCGACAATATAATTGAGTCTCGCCATGCCAGCCGTAAAGGGATCATCCACACCGTCTCCTACGCTCGCCAGCGCACGCTCCTCGAACGCTCCCGCTTCCGCCAGTTCATGGTCGCAAATTCAAACGATCCTGACAGCGAGGAAGCATCGGCGGTCGTTGAGAGATTCCGCTCTATGTCCGCTCCGGCTATCCTGGTCTCGCCGTCGTTTGGAACGGGGTGGGACTTCCCCCTGGACGAATGCGAATGGCAAATTATAACCAACATACCGTTCCCGCCCATGCAATCCAAAGTGATGAAGCGGCGCAAGGAACTGGACCCTTCCTACCAGTCGGCGCAGGCGGCAAAAGAACTGGCGCAGGCACTGGGGCGCCCGGTTAGATCCGAGAAGGACAGGGCAGAGACATTCATAGTCGATGACCGGATAGGGTGGTTTGTAAAACTGGCGCAGAAGTTCCTTCCGGAAGACTTCAACTACATCAGTTTACTGAAAGTGCCGGACCCCGGCCCGCGCTGGAACGAGAAATAGTCTTGCCATCTCATTGCTGGTCCTATTACAACGAAACCGACGAGTACTGCTGCCAATGGCTGGAGGACCTTATTCGTGCCGGTCACATAGCCGATGGCATTGTCGACCGCCGTTCCATTCAGGAGGTACAACCCGAGGATGTCAAAGAATTCACGCAGTGCCACTTCTTCGCCGGTATCGGTGAATGGAGCAGGGCAGCCAGACTTGCAGAATGGCCGGATGATCGACTACTCTGGACGGGCTCCTGTCCGTGCCAGCCGTTCTCGGTCGCAGGCAAACGTAAAGGTATCTCAGACGAGCGGCACCTTTGGCCCGACTTCTTCCATCTTATCCGTTCCTCCCGGCCCGCTGTCGTCATGGGAGAGCAGGTTGCGGGAGCGGCTGGGTACGGTTGGCTCGATGGAGTACGGTCTTGTCTGGAAGAAGAAGACTACGCCTGCGGGGCGGTCGATATCCCGGCTTGCGCCGTCAACGCGCCGCACAGAAGAAGCAGAGTTTACTGGGTGGCCGAGTCCCGATGCAAATTCGGACAAAAGGCTTACATGGAAGTCTCAGACAATTAAGACAATTCAATAAGTCCTTTGTAAGTCAAAGGTCTTTGTTTATTATTCTGTTGCAATCCTCTTTCACTTAGTTTAAGCTGATCCTGTCCCGGTAACAATCGCGGCCCGCGCAACTCAATCTTGTGTCTCCACCGCCTTGCGACCGGCAATCAGAAAACGATTAGTTTCACGTTGTGCTGGCCTTTAGGAGGGCCATTCATTAGCATGCCAAAACCTTTACCTGAATCCATGCTGCCCGATGCAGCGGTGGAATCGACCGGCACGCTGGCCGGGAAGTTCGAAGTCCTAGATTCTGTTTATAAAGTTCACAAGGACAAAGAATACGAACTCAAACCTGGCCAGACTGCCCGCGACAACCCGAAGGTCTCCGCTCTCAGATGGAGAGTTACTCCGATATCGGATGACGGGGAATGTCTGGAAGATGCTGATACCCGCGATATCGTCATGAAGATGGGCAGCAAATCCCTTGCCACCTTTCATCCCGGCAAAGGTTCTGCCCCTGACGACATGGACCCGGCTGACCTCGGAGACGAGCTGAATACTGAAGGCAACACCCTCTACATCTCGGGTGGCAATGTCGAGATGAACGCCAAGTCCGGGTATACCGTGATGATGAAAAGTTTGCAGCATCGCGGCTTCCCCAAAGAGAAGATCGCCGAGTGCTGGGCGCCCAATTTCAAGGGCCTGAAATTTGAGCTGGCTACCGTGACTCCGGACAAACTGGAAGCCTATGGCCAAAAGAAAGGCGACCAGAACCAGGCCGGAGAAAACATTACCTATAAAGTCTGCCAGGCGATCATTGCCATGCCGGGAGCGGGCGGAAAGAAGGCCAAATCCGAGAAGTCAGACAATACTGAAAAGAAAGAATCGAAGAAGGAAACCCCCGCGGATAAGCCTTCCGACTCCTCATCCAACGGGAATGACGCTGAAGCCGAAGCAATCCGCATCCTTGCCGCCGCCGCGAAGTTCCTCTCCGGAAAAAACAAGAAGCTGGATCAGGTGCGCACCTTCTGGATCACCACCTTCACCGATCCCAAGACGAAGGGTAACCCTAAGCTGAAGGACGAGGCCCGCAAACTCGTTAATAACGACTCCTGGCTGATCGAGCAACTCGAAGAACTGGGTTGCATGGTCAATGTGGACGAGCGCACCGTGCAATTTGCAGAAGTGGAAACGTAGACAACCAGGTGGAGGTCCTTGAGCACGTTATCATCTCCCTTACAGCCGACGACCTGCGCCGGCGCGTGCTCATCGATCGCCTGAAACTAAACTCACCCCGTACTTCCGGAGTCCACCTCTCCGGCATCCTGAAGTATCTGGCCTACTCGCCCGGTGGCGCTCTTGCAGACGGTAAAGCGAAGAGTGAGCCGTGCGACTTCGAAGAAACTTATCCTACTATCGTCGCCTGTGGCGTGATGTGGGAGGAGATGGCTGCCAGCTTATACCCGGATATGAACTGGCAGCCGGGAGAGATGGAGCGCAACGGGATCTACGGTACCTTGGATGGACTGACCACAGATGTGGAAGTTCTGCCGGAACGGTCAAAGCGTTCGATCCACGTTACGGTCAACGAAGAATTCAAATTCACTACCAAGGGTATGCGCCCGCCGCAGGATGTGTGGTGGTGGAAGCGGCAGGCTCTGGGGTACTGTGCCATGAATGGTGTGGACTGCACGAGGTGGCACGTGCTGTGGGCGCATGGCGGGTACCAGGGGAAGCGCTGGGAACATTTTCCGGTACACACGCGGACGCTGGTGCAATGGACAGAAGAAGAGATCGAAGGATGGTGGAAAACAGTGCTCAAAAATAAAGAGAAAGCAAAGGCTGAATGAAAACCATATGAAGACTATCTCCATTGAAGGCTTTGACCGTGTCGAGCCTTCCACCGGCTTTGCCCTCGCCGTCTTCGGCCCTGACGGCAGCGGCAAAACGCGCCTCATTGCCCAAGCCCAGGCTGAAGCTTATATGGAAGACATGGAGACCGGCGTGATCGTGCTCGATTCCAAGACCCGCGATACGCTGAAGCAGGAATGCGACCTGCTTGGAGTCCCCATGCCACTGACCAACAAGCGCGACTACGTCACTCCACAGGACGCCATGAAGATGGCGCTGATTGACGAGGAAACCAAAGAGGGTGTAAAAGAAATAAAAGAATTCTACCGCGGTGTGGTCGATAAGATTTACAAGGATGCAGTTCGTCTGGCGGATCATCGTACAATCATGACTGTCAGTGTGGACCCCTTCACAGAACTCTACGACTACATGTTCTTCGAGGCATTCGGCCGCAAGACGCAGGTCGGCCAGCTCAGCCGCTATGCCGTCAACCAGCATGTGATCGATTTTGTAAAGGCTTTGCGCCACAAGAATCTGATCCTGACTCATCGGGAAAGTTCGGTCTATGCCGACAAGGGCAAGCGCGATCCCAAGACAAACGACGTGGTACGCGAGGACACCGGGCGCAAAAAACTTCAGGGATATGGCGAGATCGGCCATCATGTCAGTGCCATTATCCAGATGAGGTCAGAAGAACGCCAGAAGCCTCCCGATAAATTCAAAGTGGATGTTCATAAGGCACAGTTGGCGGTAGGACTTGAAGGCGAGAAGGATTGGCTGACCGGGGAGGAGATCACATGGCAGGCGATCAAAGGAGGACTATGGCCGAAGTGAAAACCGAAGTAAAGAGTCCGATGACGACTATTGCGGCTTTGGTGACCCGCGAACTGGAGCGATCCTTTACTGAGCAGGAGCTAGCGGAAGAGGGCGGGATCGCGGCGGCGAAGGCGTCCGTGATCCTTGAGGCAGCGAAGTACGGAACGATCACGATGCAGGAAGCACAGGTGAAAATATTATGAGCCAAGAATTAAAATTCATCCAGATCGTTACCGGGCAATGGAAGAACGGCAATGATCCCGCCGTCAATCATACCCTCTATGGATTAACGGAAGCTGGAACTGTTTACCGGTTCATGGTGAACGATGGGTGGGTGCAACTGAAACCCAGATCGGAGTCATCCGGACAGAAATCTGGCAATACAGGTCGCCACCCGGTGCCCGTTATGGGAGATGAGGACGTGCCGTTCTGATGGTGCTCGTGGATGATCGTGAAGGTTCTCGCTCTTTCCTGAACCCTATCCGCCACCTCGGCGGTTCCGCATCCATCGAGCGTCTTGACGCGGCCGACTTCGCCTTCTGCGGCAACGGTCCTGACGGCCCGGTTGCCATAGGAATAGAAAGGAAGACGGTACCGGACCTGATCGAATCCATGCGCGGGCGCCGTCTCAGCGGTCATCAGGTCCGTCTTCTCTCCTCCTGCTATGATTTGCAGTTCCTCATCGTCGAAGGACAGTTCCGTCCCAATCCCGACTCCCATCTCCTCGAAACCCGCAATGTGGACTGGGGCAAGTGGTATAATGGCTTTGGCAAACCGATTCACTACGGAGAGATTGCTTCCTACCTCATCGGCCTAGACGCCAACGGTATCCCGGTGATGCGCACGGGTTCAGAATCCGAAACCGCTGCATGGGTCGTGTGGCTGTGGAAGTACTACCAAAAACCATGGACAGACCACAAATCCTTGCGCTCGATCTATGCTCCGCCCCCCTCTCGCCCTGCCGGTAAGATGACGTGGGAGGAACCCAACCTTGTAGCAAAGATGGCCTCGCAGATCCCCGGTGTGGACCAGAAAGCGTGGGTTGTCGGGAAGAAGTTCAGTTCGCCGCGGGAGATGGTCATGGCGACTGAAGAGGATTGGATAATTGGTGGGGAGCCGAAGAACGGCAGGAAAGTCACGGTAATCGGGAAGGTGCTGGCGAAGAAGATTGTGGAGGAGCTGAGTGGTCGTGCAAAAACGTCTTAGCAGGAAGTATGTCCTGTTCTGGAAGGCCGCGCCTCAGTACGTACTGGACTTACAGGAATTACAGAAATTACGGGAGCATAAGGAAGACGAGGTGCCGTTCTAAAAATGGAACATTGCCCTGTTTGTCCCAGTACTCAGCGCTGCGTTCGCGGCCACGGCCCGAAGCGCGCCCGCATAGTGGCCATTGGCGAGCGCCCCGGCTACAGCGAAGACTTTGGTGGCCTGCCGTTCATCGGTCAGTCAGGCGAAGAATTCAACTCCAACTACCTGCATCTCGCCGGTCTTACCCGCAACCTGGAACAGGACCGCCCCAACCTTGACACCGATATCTACCTCACCAACACCTGCAAATGCCGCAACGCCAACTCCAACATCAAGCCTTCAAAAAAAGAGATCGAAGTCTGCGGTCGGCACTGGCTTCCCGGCGAAATCCGTCAGGTTGAGCCTGAGGTGATCGTGCTCATGGGCGGGACGGCCTGCTCGATAGCTTCCGACCCGCCGATCAATCTTGATACCGAGCATGGCATCCCGCGATGGCAGAAATCCGGCAACCCCTTCTTTGGCGAATGGGAAGGCTGGATTGTCCCTATGTACCACCCGGCGGCCGGAATGCACAACACATCCCTGATGATTCCTTTGCTGGAAGACTGGGAGAACTTCGGGAAATGGCTGAAGGGGGAGTGGAAAGTGCCGCAGCCGCTCGCTCTAGTAAAGAAAATGATCAGACTACAAACTGCCGAACAAGTATACACTGCAATGAATCGTCGGGATCTCATGTATGGATTCCTGCCCGTGGATACAGAATCCAATGAGGAATATCCGTTCTCTGTTCAGTTTTCTCCTAATCCTGAAGAGGGTTACACGATTCTTGAACAGGATCGTACTGCGCTGTTTCAGTTCGCGCTTGCTCTTACAAATATCTGGAATGGTTGTGTGGCCATGCACTTCGCCTTGCACGATCTGGATGAACTAGAACGTCATTACGGCTGGACTGGAATAGAAGCCATCGACACAATGATCGACGCTTACCATCTTGGCAACCTCCCACAAGGACTCAAAGCTCTGACTTACCGCTTGACCGGGGTCCGTATGATTTCCTACGAAGATGTAGTTATACCCGCCAGCGAGGAAGCCTTGTCCAACTGGATTGCCGAAGCTATTGCGCTTGTCTCCACTGACTGGAACATGCAGCGCGCGGTGAAGAAGCAACCCAAAACCTTTGCCACCAAAGGTCTGGTCAAGTATGAATCCTTCAAGCATCCGGCGGAAGCCGTTCTACGCCGCGTGCTCCGCCATCTCGGGGTGAACGAAGAGAATTCAGATTCTGAATCCAAACGCTACGATCCATGGCAACCCCCTAAGAAACTCGGTACCGAAGACGAGGAAATGCGCCTCTTTGGCCGGGACTGGCTGGACGCCATCGAATCGCAGATCGGGAGGATGCCGCGGAAGTCCATCGTCCATGCCACTCTACCGAAAGCCATTGAGTACGGTTGCTCCGATGCTATTTATACTGGGCACTGCATGATCCGGCTGGCGGAACGGCGTGTGGCGCAACAGAAAGCCTGGACAATAGACCAGGGAGATGAGGACCGGCCAGTATGAAGACCTTTGAAAAGAAGATCGGCGCAGGTCGATGAAAGTCATTATTGCCGGTTCCCGCTCGATAACCGATTATGCTTTGGTCGAACAGGCTATCCTGGAATCCCCCTTCTATGTTGAGGAGGTGGTGTCCGGTTGTGCTCGCGGCGTGGATCAGTTTGGGGAGCAATGGGCATTAAAGACGGGCATGCCGATTACTCGTTTTCCGGCCAACTGGAGTCTTGGTCGTAAGGCCGGCATGATTCGTAATCGGGAGATGGCAGACTATGCCGATGCCCTGATTGCCGTATGGGATGGGAAGAGCCACGGTACCCGGCACATGATTGCTTATATACGTAAAGCTGTCTGCAAGCCTGATTTTGTGTGGCCATCGGAGGCACAAGTTGCCGCGAAGGAAATTGGTTACGTATGACTACAGTAGTCCATTGCATGCGCCAAAACTTGTCGAGCGTGTCATGTGCGATCTGAAAGATCAGATTCTCGGGTGCTGGTGCGCTCCGCAGGACTGTCACGGACGAGTGTTGGCGGCACTGGTGGATAATCTGTGAGTCTCTACGGTGGCGTGGAACTTCCCGGTCGCCCCGATCTGGAGAACGTCCGCAAGCTGGATCTGATGTCCATTCGTCCAATCCAGCGGATGCAGCGTCTTGGCTTCGCTATCGACATCCCCTACCTGCACGACCTCTCTTCCGATCTTTCCACTGGCATCTCCGCAAAGCATCGCCTGATCCTTTCCCACATCCCCGCCGACCGCCTCTCAGCCTTCGTGGATTCCTCCGGGACCTTTGAGGATGATGTTGATGAAGACGAATTCAATCCGGACTCCGGTCCGCAGATGGCTGAACTCCTCTTCAACGTCCTCGGTATCGGCAAATCCCACAGGTTAAAAACCACCCGCGGCGGTGCCGTTGCCGTGGATAAAGAGCAACTGGAAAACCTGAAATCCGAGCATCCGATCGTGCAGGAAGTCCTTGACTACCGCAGCCTTGTAAAATTAAAAGGTACCTATGTCGACAAGCTCCCACGTATCGCGCGATGTCATCCTCGTGGCAAGAATTGCCTTGTATGCGGTCTTGATCATGTGGCTGAGACGTGGCGAGTACACACGCAAATCCTAGCCACCCGCACAGGTACAGGCCGCCTTGCAAGTAAGTCGCCGAACCAGCAGAATATCCCAGTTCGCACCGAGCTTGGGCGTGCTGTCCGTGCAGCTTTTATCGCCTCTCCGGGCACCCGCCTGATCGCCAACGATTTCTCGCAGATCGAGTTGCGCATGCTGGCCCACATTGCTAACGAGCCTACGATGATCGAGGTCTACCGCAATAATGGCGACATCCATAATCGTACGGCCTGTGGTGCGTTTGGTTTGGAACCATCGCAGGTCCAGAAGCTCCTGCACCGCCCGCCGGCCAAGATCGGTAACTTCTCGATTGTCTACCAGATCACCCCGGAGGGATTTCTCGCCGCTCTGAAGATGGCTTTTCTCCGGGACATGAACCTGCCGGTACCGTCGTGGGTAACTCTGGAGTGGGTGAAGTGGTTTATAGGGCAATGGCACAAAACCTACGCCAAGGTGCAGCCGTTTACCGATTCCCAGACGTACAACGCAATGCGCTACGGGATTGTCTGGACTCTGTGCGGCCGCGTTCGGCGTATTCCGGAAGTCCGTTCGGTCCATAGACGTATCCAGCAGGCCGGTATCCGGCAGGCCGGGAACGTGAAGGACCAGGGGAGTTGCGCCGATCTGACGAGGCTGGCGATGGCATCGGTGGATGACCGGCTGGAACAACTGCTGGCTGAAGGGTACTGGTGCTGGCCCTTGCTGACCGTGCATGATGAGTTGATCGTGGAAGCTGAAGAGGACGTGGCGGAAGCTGTGCAGATGATGATACAGAGCGAAATGGACAATGTGATGACCGACCGGCAGACCGGGCGTAATCTGTGCCGTGTTCCAATTCGAAGTGAAGGCGGAATTCTTGAAAGGTGGACTAAAGATTAATGGCTGGGTCATATAAACACTGTTGTAAGGATGACGGATCGTTCAATGACGATGACTTTACGAGCATGATCGAGAATCTTGGCGATGCATGGGAAGCTTGTGAAGAGATGCACTGGATGATCAACTATCTGGCATCCGGTGAACAGAATCGGATAGAAGAGGCACTTGATGCATATTATGCATCGAAACGAAGTGAAAGCTAATGGCGCGCTCAGACGCAAATCTCGAATCGCTCCCCGACTACGCCATGCTCAAGGGGCAGGCGGCTCCCTCCAAACCAAAAGTAACCCAACTTCTTCTCGAAGGCCACCAGCTCCGCAAAACCATTGCCGAAGCCTCCGAACGTCTGGCCGAAATCAAATCCGCTCTCGCGCAGATCCAGATGGTCAATGAACTACCCGGCTTGCGTCATGGGCAGTACTGTTTTATTGCGGTGGAGCGCGCCGGACATGCTACCTTGAGCAGAGAACGCCTGATCGACAATGGCGTCGATCCGCGGATTATCGCGGAGAGCACGGTGCGGGGAGACAGCTACATGCAGTACGAATTACAGAAGATTGGGGAAAAGGAGGCGAAGAAACCAGCATGGGCCTGACGATAGAACAGAAACAGGCAATTCGGGAGAAGGTGGCGCAGGGGACACCTCCGAAGCAGGTATCCGGAAATGGGTACGCTCCTGCTCCAGCCCCCGCTCCCGCCCTCATTCCTGTTTCTATTCCTGTTGATGAGCTGTTGATTGAGATCACCGGCAGCAACGGATCGGCTTCGGTCACGCTACGTCCGTCTGAGGTCTCGCGGCTCCGTGGCCGCTACGGGCGTTCGCCGGGATTTGAGCAGTGGGTAGTAGCGCGGGTGCGGGATGCGATGGTTAGCTTCGGGGGAGGCTAGCTCTCTGTGCCCCGCTATACCCTCACCCTCTGGATCTGCCCGCACGGCCACCGCAACTCAGGTCTTGTCCGTCTCTGCGGCACCTGCGGTTTCGACCACTACCAGCGTTCCGCTTCCATCCACCCGTCCGAACGTGCCGTGGTCGATATCTCTCCTGATGGCTCGATCTCCGTCCCCGGCCGCATCGATGTTCCCCTGCATCCCAAGCAGATCGTGGCCGGTGTGGAACGTGTCGAAGTCACTTCAGCCATTGCAGGTCGCCACTCCCTTGCCCACCTCGAAAAACTCGGTCTTATCCACGAGTCCACCACTTGGAATTCTTCTGGAGGTAACATGCCCCTTCACCATGAAGAGATGCCGGATCTGACCCCCAAATCCGTCGAGCAGATCCTTTCGGAGCCCGACGCCTTCTGATCCATCTATTTGGTAGTGGAACTTGAATTGCAAGCCCTGAAACGGCATGTATAAGGCAGGCAAGCCTAAGCTGGCTGAGGTACCGAAAAATGAATTTATCGCCCAATCTGGTACAATTCCCACAAATGGCGGAAAGTCCATCAAGCGCGGAGATCAAGCTCCTCCGGTCGTCAATAGGAGACTGGAAGGAGGACTGGAAGGATCAGTTCAGGAACCACGAGGTCACCGACGAAGCCCGCCATATATCCAATACGGCCAGGTTGACTGCGTTGGAGGTGGGGCAGGCCGATCTGAAGGGTTATATCCGCGGACGCACCGTTGCAATTACTGCATTTCTGACTCTGGCAATCCCAATACTGAGCTGGTTTGTCAATGTGCTTTTCGGGCCTCACGCGCCCGTGAAGCCCTGAAGCTGAGTTTACTGCTGGATCAGACCCTGACTACAATTCAGATTCTGAATGAGCGCCTGCTCGCTTTCTGCTGCAAACCTCTTTACCGGGTCCTGGTTACCTTCAGGGTTATATTGCGGGTTGCGTTATGCTTTAGGGAATGCCGCAACTCGAACAGTCGGAACTAATTGCCTCTCCTTTCAACGAGAACCCGTTCGGGCAGACGAAGATCCCTATATCTGCTATTCCCGGCAGCGATGCGTGGCGAACACTCGGCTGGTGCGGAGAAATTGAGCAGGAAGCCGGAACTTTTATTGCCTCACAGGAAGGCTACGACCGGATTGAACCGGCGATCAAATCGATCATCGGCGCGAGCAGCCCGGTCATCCAGACCCGCTCGCCTCTCAGTCAGACAAAAACCAACCGTGTGGCGGATGTGGCAGAGCAACTCACAGCGATCCTAACCGATACCAAGCCCTTCTGGGACTACGAAACCGCCAATAAACGATGGGAGCAGCATGCGGCGATCTACGGAAAACTCAGCACCTGGTGGTACACGCAGCAGAATATCGATCAGCGAATGGCCTCGATCATCAAGTACTCCCTTGTTGCCGGAACCGGTTACGGTCATCTGGTGTGGAATCCGGACATCCAGGACCTCGAACTCATCCCCCTCGATCCCCGCAACGTCCTTCCCGTGCGGCCACGCGATTTCGATTCAATCCAGTCCTGCCTCGGTGTCATCGTCAAGCACTGGTACCCGGTCAATTACTTCAAGGACCGCTTCGGAATCGAAGTAGTAGCGGAGTCCGATGCCGCCCCAAGTGAGGTAGCGAATGATAGCGGCTTCCTCGGCGGGATCGCCTCCTGGCTGGGTCAGGGTAACAAGAACAATGCCAAGCCTCCCCGCTTCCCGGTCGCCTGCCTGAAAATCCTCTACCTGGACGACAAGCGCCTGAATGACCGTAAGGTAGACGTAGGCCAGGGGGAGTTTGAACGCGGTACCCGCAACTCTCTGAACAACTGGTCCTACATCGTTCTTCCCGGTCAACCCCTCTATCCGAACAAGCGCATGGTCTGCTGGGTAGGCAAGCGCATGATCTACGATGGACCTTCCCAATATTGGCATGCAATGTTTCCGGTGCTGAAGTTTACGGTTTCGCCATGGCCGTGGAGCTACCTCGGGAAAGCGCCGCTCTGGGATCTCCTGCCGCTTCAGGGCAGCCTGAACAAACTCCTTTGTGTAATGGACGATCATGTTGCGCAGGTTGCCAACCCCGGCTCCATTCTCGACAAGAACTCCGTCTCCCGTTCCACTTTCGACCAGTTCGACACGCGGCGCCCAGGCTGGAAGGCGTTTCAGAATCCGCTCGCTGGCAAGGGAATTCAGATTGTGAACCCGCCGCCGCTCGACGCATCCGTGCCCGAGTATCGCGATTGGATTCAGAAGGAGATGAGGGAGATCTCCGGCGTCAACGATTTGAACCAGATGCTTCACCTTAACCAGATGCCGGAAAACTCAACTGTCGATGCCATCCTGAACGGAATGACTCCTATCAACCGGTACCGCTCGCGTGTGATTGAGTGCTTTATCCGGGAGTTCGCAACGATGCTGGCTTACAACTTCAGCCAGTACTACACCCTGAATATCCGTACGACGATAGCCGGCGCCGGGGCCGTTACGCAGGAAGACTTCGACTATGATCCGGAGTCCCTTATACCGGCCTATACTCACACTTCCGATTTGGATGCTCAAGGTTCGCCTCTGGCTGAGGCATTGGCTCGCGGGCCGCTTCCGCGATATGAGAGGGCGCAGGAATTTCTCAGGAGATTTACGTTCAAAATCGCTCCGGGAAGTTTCCTGAACGCGGCGCAGATCGAGACGAAAATGTTGAACTTCCAGCTTTTCAGGGCTGGTGTTCTGGATGTATTTACTTTGTGGGAATCTATGGGAATCCCAAATATCGGTGTTCTCCCGGATAACGTGAAAACGGTACCAGAGCGTCTTGCTTATCAAGCCGAAATCGGTATTATCCCGGCAGTCTCACCAGCGGGTCGTAAGGCCAGTGGGCAGGAAGCACCACGTGTGAAGGTAACTGAATCCTGAAAGTCCGGAATTACTCATGCTTGCATTCTTCGAGTGCTCTATGCTACAAACTACTTCAGGACCGATAAAGGATTAATTTTCAGTGTCGTTACGTCAGAGTCTGGCTGATACAGTACGCGCGAAGAGTGGCACCAACATCTCCTTAACCCCCACCCCCGCGAAATCCGCATCCGTCTCGGCTACTTCCGGCTCCCCCGCCGTTTCGACAACCGTTCCGCAATTATCTTCAGGAGGCACAGGTTTGGGTATGGCAAAGAAATCCGCAGTCGCCGGATCTGCCGGTATGGGTGGCAAAAACGGCGTCGGTTTCCCGAAGAGGGCGTCGATGGCCTCGGGACCGTCCGGTATCAAGGGGCCGACGAAACTTGGCCGGAATATTCGCGGGAGCATGAAGTAAAGTAGCTATGGGATCTTTCCCCATGCCGCAGTCCGGTGGAAGCGGGCAGATGCCTCCCATCGGGCCGACGCAGTCGATGCCAGGACAAAGTTCTGGTGGCGCTGGCGGCGGGTTCGATCCTTCGATGCTCCCCGGTGTGATGCAGTCGATGCAGGAAACGCAGATGGCGTTGCAGAAGCTGGCGCAGGGACTGCCGCCGCTCTCGCCGTTTATCGCACAATTTCTTTCGCAGCTTGGTCAGGCGGTACCGGCCATTATCATGGCAGCGGGCGGCGGGCAACCTTCGCCTGGAGGACCGCCTGCAATGGGTGGGCCGAGTGCGCCGGGTGGTGGGCCACAGGGGATAGGCGCAGGGGTAGGGGCACCACCAATGCCACCGGGCTGAATAACCGGATTTAACAGATTTTTTCGAGTAGGCTCCTAAGGAGGGCTGGCACTCATGACAAACGATAAGGCAGCAGATCTTTTCAAAGCACTGGCAAAGAAGCAGGGGTTCACCGATGAACAGGTAACTCTGGCGCTTCAGCAGCCTGAGTGGAAGGAAATCGAGAACCGCGATAATCGCCATTCCGAATATAGCTCCGCGCTCGACAAGGCGAAGAACCTTGAACCGCTGGCGGTTAAGGCTAAGGAATGGGATACATGGTGGAGAGACAAGGGCGGATCAGAACTCTACGAAACGCATCAGGAGCAGGCGCAGCGTTTGGCCCGCTATCAGGAGCGCTTCGGTGATATTGACCCGTCTAATCCTTCCGATGTCCGTGCGGCGGCAACTGTTACCGGTCTGACCTTGCAGCAAGCGCAGGCGATGATCGATCAGAAGTTGCAGGAGCAGGGCGTCCGTTTTTCGCAGATGAGCAACGAATTGCTGGCGGTCACCGTTGACGCCCAGCAGCGCGGGATCAAGCTTACCGGCGACGATGTACTAGCGATGAACAAGATCATGGCTGAAAAGGGCGTGACCTACGCCGGGGCATACGAGCAGCACCTCGGTCCGAAGGTTCGCGAAATGGAACAGCAGAGGCTGGAAAACGAAAAGAAGTCCTACGCAGAGCAGCAACTGCGGGACTTCAAGACACGTATCGGATACACCGAAAACCAGTACGGTAAAGGTGGAACCGACGGGTCGCCCGTGGCCAGCTTCTTCGACCGGCCCAAGACCGGCGTAGCAGAAAAATCGATGAGCGATCAGGAACTTCTGAGTATGTGGAATGACAGCGCGCCGGGAAACAATTCCCGCGCTGCCTGAGACAAGCGAGCCGGAGCATAGCTTCATATCATAGTTTTTAGTCCGGCCTGCCACTACCTCCATTCCCGTAGTTCCCAGTTCTGGCGATCCCTCACCCGAACCTTTCTGCTTTCCTGCCCTTGGGTATTCGCGCACGGAGCGCCCTACTATGCCTGACGGCCTCGATCAGATAAACGTCTTTACACGCCGGCTGATCTCGACGGAACCCGAGATCTACGACAACCTGTTTAACCATGACGGGCTGACGTACATGTTGCGCAACTCCTTCCGGAAGGATTTCGGCGGCGGTTCAACCATCAACGAAAACTTCCTCTATG
>Ga0137384_10000724_pt1 | contig 25490 bp, 14 predicted proteins | sample SagtaG_2_FD_104922 | JGI IMG/M metagenome (GOLD analysis project Ga0137384, IMG submission 104922) | Vadose zone soil microbial communities from Sagehorn Ranch, Mendocino, California, USA - Sage2_R_60_16 metaG | ecosystem: Environmental > Terrestrial > Soil > Vadose zone | place: USA... | reverse complement strand
TGGGGCGAATGACATCGAATTGAACGCGAGTTGGAGGGTGTGGCTGCCGGAAGACGAGCTCCGTTGCGGTCTCACTGTCAGGAGGGAGATCGGGCAGTGCGACTTCCTGTTGTTCCAGCGGGATGTAGCCTTGGCCGTAAGAGATGGCGCGAACGCGGTAGCCGCGAAGCGTATGGCTGGGGAGGTTGGTGCGGGTTTTTATCACGAGGCGGAAGGTGTTCGAGTGATTTTCTACAGAGAGAGAGGCGACAGGGCTGGATTCTTCGCGAAGCGCGTCAAAGGAAGGTTTTCTGGCGCCAAATAAATCCACGACACCGTGAATGTTTTGCTGAAGCGCGCCCACTCCGCTAAAACCGACTTGGGAACGATAGTCGTTGTAGCAGAAGAAAATGGCTCCGGCGACATATTCCTTTGAGCGAAACACGCCATCGTGTGAGCGCAGAGTCTCAATGCGAAGAGCGTCATTCTCAGGGCGTTCCGGGACACAAGCGCAATAACCATACTCGGAGATAACAATGGGCTTGCCGGGAAAGGCGGCGTGCACGGCATCGAGATACCTGCTCACCGTTTCGAGGTTGCCCGGTGACCAAGTGCCGACGTATTCGTTCATCTCGACGAGGTCCATCAGCCCGGCGACGTCGCGTTCGGGAGTTTTCTCGAGGGAATTCGAGGCGTAAGAGCAAAGGCGGTGAGGATCGAGCCTTTTCACTTCGGCGAGCATGCGCTTGGCGAACTCATAGGCGGCGGGAAGCTGGCCGCCAACTTCGTTGCAAAGTCCCCAGATGACAAGCGAAGGGTGATTGCGGTCGCGGACAATCATCTCGCGCATTTGCTCGATGCCGTTTTCGAGAAGGTCAGCATCCGGTTCCGTGGCCATGCCTTTGAAAGTTTCCCAACCCCAGACGGGGATTTCGCTTTGGATCAAAATGCCATGACGGTCACAGTAATCAAGGACGCGGCTGTCCTGCGGCCAATGGACGCGCGTGAACACGCAATTCAGATGTTTCAGGTCGTCGTGGTCGTGAACGATCCAGCTTTCCGGCTCGGCCATTCCGAATTCGGGGTTGCTGCCGCCCATGCGCTCGACGCCCATCAACCGCACGCGCTCACCGTTGAGGTGGAGAGCGTCTTCCTTGACTTCGAATCGGCGTACGCCAAACGTGGTGGAAAACAAATGGGATTCTCGGTCGTCGGCGAGGAGGAGCTCGAGGCGATAGAGATGAGGATGATCGAAGTGCCAGAGTTTGGGGTTGGTGAGAGTCGCGGAAATATTCAGAGAGTGCGCTGAGCGAAGCGCAATCGAAAAGGCGCGCGCGTGGGAACTGGCGAAGACCTCCAGGCCGGTGTCCTCCTCAATGACGCGAATCGAAGCGTGACCGTGCCAGGCTTTAGAGCTGATGTTTCGGTAATGCGCCACAATCGCAAGCTGGGCCTCCCCGTTGAGGGAATCCGGAAGAGCGTCCACGTCGAGCTGTTCGACAAACACTTCGGGCGTGATGAGCAGTCGCACGGGCCGGAAAATGCCGCCGTCGTGCGGGAAGTCGCTGGAACGTCCTCGCGGGAGCATGTGCTCGTTGAAGGAGTTGTCCACGCGCACAACGAGCGAATTCGCCGCGCCCTGCTGGATGAGATGCGAAATATCGAAAGCAAAGGCGGTGTAGCCCTTGCGTGGATGCTCGCCGGCGAGCCGGCCATTCACCCAAACCGTGGCTGTGTGGAACACGGCAGCAAACTCAATTCGAATGGCGGAGCCGGTCCAGCGTTCGGGAACGTCGAAATGGCGTTGGTACCAGGCGACGCCGCGATACTCGACGAAAGGAGGTTGGACTTGCCAGGTGTGGGGAACGGTGACGGTGAGCCAATCGTTTGCGGTAGGATTTGCTGAGAACCAATGGTTTCGTAGGCCAGCGTCTTCGGGATCAGTGCGGAAGAGCCATTCGCCGTCGAGGCTGGACGACTCGGTTGGGCGAGGGACGACAAGCTTCTTTGCCCCAAGCGTTTCTGCGGACGCTCCGGCAACGCCCGCAGCCACAGTTGCGCTGCGGATTAGAAATTGGCGGCGAGACTTCACGAATCGTTTGAACTCTGAAGTTTCAGGAACAAGGCGGCGAGGGAGGGGAGAGTGAGGACGAGAGAATGGGAGTGGCCCTGGGCGGGCTGGTCGGAGGCTTGCTGGCCACCGGTGTTGCCCACGTTCGAACCGCCGTAGTGCCCGGCGTCGGTGTTGAGGACTTCGCGGTAGTAGCCCGCCTGGGGGACGCCCAGCCGATACCCTTCGCGGACAACGGGAGTGGCGTTGAGCACGACGACGATCAAATCGTCGGCATGTTTGCCGCGGCGCATGAAGCTGAGGACACTGTTGTCAGCGTCGTTCGCGTCAATCCACTCGAAGCCGTGCCAGTCAAATTCCACTTGATGAAGCGCAGGCTCCGACGAGTAGAGGTGATTTAGGTCGCGAATAAGATTTTGCACGCCACGGTGCGAATCCCACTCCAGAAGATGCCAATCGAGGCTGCGCGCTTCGCTCCATTCGTGGCGCTGAGCGAGTTCCTGGCCCATGAAGAGAAGTTTCTTGCCTGGGTGCGCGTAATGATAGCCATACAGCAGGCGCAGATTGGCAAATTGCTGCCACAGGTCGCCGGGCATTTTGTGGAGCAGCGAGTTTTTGCCATGAACGACTTCGTCGTGGGAGAAGGGAAGGACGAAATTTTCGGTGAAGGCATAGAGCATCGAGAAAGTGATTTTGTTGTGCTCATATTTGCGGTGGACGGGATCGAGAGAAAAATACTTTAGCGTGTCGTTCATCCAGCCCATGTTCCATTTGAAGCTGAAGCCAAGGCCGCCGAGATACGTCGGACGGGAAACGGCGGGCCAGGCGGTGGATTCTTCCGCAATGGTGAGAATGCCTGGGAATTTGCCGTGGGCGACTTCGTTCAGGCGTTTGAGGAATTCGATGGCGTAGAGATTTTCGCGGCCGCCGTATTGATTGGGAATCCATTCGCCGGGCTTGCGCGAGTAATCGAGATAGAGCATAGAGGCGACGGCGTCCACGCGCAGGCCGTCGATGTGGTACTTGTCGAGCCAGAAGAGCGCGTTGGAAATCAAATAGTTTTGGACTTCGTTGCGGCCGTAGTTGTAAACGAGCGTGCCCCAATCGGGATGCGCGCCCTGGCGGGGGTCAGCGTGCTCGTAGAGGTGGCTGCCGTCGAATTGAGCAAGACCGTGCGCGTCGCGGGGAAAATGCGCGGGAGTCCAATCGAGAATCACGCCGATACCGGCCTGGTGGCAGCGGTCGACGAACTCCATAAATTCCTGAGGCGAGCCGTAACGGCTGGTGGCGGCGAAATAGCCGAGAGTTTGATAGCCCCAGGAGCCGTCGTAAGGATGCTCCATGACGGGAAGCAGCTCGATGTGCGTGTAGCCGAGCTCTCTCACGTATGGAATGAGTTGGTCGCCGAGTTCGCGGTAGGTGAGCCAGCGATTGTGATCTTCGGGAACGCGGCGCCAGGAACCGAGATGAACTTCGTAAATGGAGACAGGAGATTGGAACCAGTTTTTGCCGGAGCGCTGCGAGAGCCAGTCGGCATCGTTCCAGCGATAGGTTTCGAGATTGGCAACGATGGAGCCGGTGCTCGGACGCAGCTCGGAGCGGAAGGCGTAGGGATCGGCTTTGAGCGGGAGCATGCTTCCATCTGGGCCGATGATTTCGAATTTGTAGATGGCGCCTTCAGTGAGTTCGGGGATGAAGATTTCCCAAATTCCGGAAGAGCCGCGCGCGCGCATGGGGTGAACGCGGCCGTCCCAGCGATTGAAGTCGCCGACAACGCTGACACGCTTCGCGCTGGGAGCCCAGACAGCGAAGTGGACTCCCCGAACGCCTTCGAGCGTGAGGAGGTGCGCGCCGAGTTTTTGGTACGTGTCGTAGTGGCGGCCTTCGCCCATGAGATAGAGATCGAATTCGGTGAGGACACAAGGGAAGGCATAGGGGTCGTAGATTTCGAAAGACTCGCCGTAGTAGTTACGGCAACGGATCTTGTAGGCAGAGGGGGCTGGGTCGTTGGTTTCGCCCAGCGGCAAGATGGCCTCAAAAAACCCTTCGTAACGCAATTTCGAGGCCTCGACAATCTTGGGCGTTAGAACCGCGACTTTGTCTGAGGTGGGCTGTTGCAGATAGATGCGGGCTTCCTCGGCCCACGGGAGGAAGAAGCGCACAGCGCAGCCGCCATCTGCAGGATGTGGCCCGAGAAAAGCGAAAGCGTCGGAATGACGCCCGGTCACAACCGCGTTGACTTGAGAATAGAAGGACGGATCGCGGGGAGCGATCGGTTTTGAGTGCGCGGCAGCGGCGTGATGTTCGGGCAACGGCGGAGCCTCCATTTGAATCGACGAGCCGCCAAAAGGAGTGATTTTCCGGGGCGCGGCGGCCGTCCCTTGAATTCTAGGGCGTTCGTGCGGAAATGCCAAACATCGTGAGCGGTAAGTTCTGGATTCGCGGCACTCGCCGTGGAGCGAAGGCTGAACTATAATCCCGGCAACTATGCCGCTCGTTCCAGGCCACAAGCTGGGGCCCTATGAAATCGTTGAGCCGCTCGGCGCGGGCGGGATGGGAGAAGTGTATCGCGCGAAGGACACGCGGCTTGACCGCGCAGTGGCGATCAAGATTCTTCCCGAGCAGCTTTCCAAAGATCCCGTTCGCAAGCAGCAATTCGAACGCGAAGCCAAGACGATTTCCAGCCTGAATCACCCAAACATTTGCACGTTGCACGATATTGGCACGCAAAACGGCGTGGACTACCTGGTGATGGAATGTGTGGAGGGGGAGACGCTGGCAAAGCGGTTGGAGAAAGGGCCATTGCCGCTGGATCAGGTGTTGAAGTACGGAGCTCAGATCGCTGATGCACTCGACAAGGCGCACCGAGCGGGGATCGTGCACCGGGACTTGAAACCGGGAAACATCATGCTGACGGCGGCGGGCGCGAAGCTGCTGGATTTCGGTTTAGCCAAACCAGCAGCGCCGTTAGTGAGCGGAGCGACGTTGACCGCGGCACGGCCGACGACGCCGGTAACGGAGGAAGGCATAGTTGTCGGGACGTTTCAGTATATGTCGCCGGAACAAGTGGAAGGGAAGGAGCTCGACGGCCGGAGCGATATGTTTTCGCTGGGCGCGGTGCTGTACGAGATGGTGACGGGCAACCGAGCGTTTGAGGGGAAGAGCCAACTTAGTGTTGCTTCAGCGATTCTCGAAAAAGAACCGGCGCCCATTGGCTCGGTCAAGCCGATGACCCCGCCAGCGTTCGACCATGCGGTAAAGAAGTGTCTGGCAAAACTCCCTGATGATCGCTGGCAGAGCTCCAGCGACCTGGCGAGTGAGTTGAAATGGATTAACGAGAGCGGAGCGCAGGTGGCTGGCGGCGCACGCATGCGCGCTACAACAGAATCCAGAGAAAGAGTAGCCTGGCTCATTGCCGTCGCGTCGACTGTCGCACTAATCATTACCTCAATTTGGTTGCGCAACTCCAAGCCGCTGGAACAAACGATGTATTTTCCCGCGCCGATGGTGTTTCCCGCACGGGACATCGCCACAGCTCCGAACGGGCACACGGTTGCCGTGCTCGGCTATCTGGAATCCGCGGGGAAGAATGCGCTCTGGGTTTACGAGCTGGGATCGCAAGCGGCAAGAAGCCTTGCCGATACGGAGGGCGCAACCTACCCATTCTGGTCCGCTGATGGGCGATATCTCGCGTTCTTTGCGGACGGAAAGCTAAAAAAGCTGGAGGTATCAGGCGGTCCGGTGCAAATTATCTGCGATGCACCGTCGGGTCGCGGCGGCACTTGGAACAAGGACGGAGTGATCGTTTTCACGCCAGACGCGCGGTCCGGGGTAGGCCTATATCGCGTCTCAGCTTCGGGCGGAGTAGTCACGCCTCTCAGCAAGCTCGATAAGAATCGCCGAGAATTGAGCCATCGTTGGCCCATGTTCTTACCTGACGGAACTCACTACCTGTACATGGCAACCAATTTCGCGGGCCAAAAAAACGCTGACGCCATCTTCGTGGGATCACTGGATTCCGATGAAAAGCATTTCGTTGTCGAAGCATCAGCGAACGCCGCATATGCTGCGCCGGGGTACCTCCTGTTTTACCGCGACAAGACTCTATTCGCCCAGTCCTTCGATCTGAAGCGATTCGCTTTGACAGGAGAAGCCAGGGTCGTTTTGACGGATCTCCAGTATCAACCGCAGGTCAAAAGGGCATTGTTCGATGCCTCCAAAAATGGTCTGCTGGTCGCTCAGACCGGGAGTGGCGTGGCCCTTTCTCACGTAGTATGGTTTGACCGCAAAGGGCGGGAATTGGGTGCGGTTGGAAAGCTCGATGTGTATGGCAACGTTTCCATAGCTCCGAAAGGAGAATCGGTAGCTGTAAGCGTCACGGACATCGCAAGCCAGAATACCGACGTCTGGACTCATGATTTGCAGCGCGGTAACGCAAAGCGGTTGACTTTTGACCCCGCTCAGGACTCGGTGCCCATATGGAGCCCGGATGGCGGGCGCTTACTCTTTGCCTCGAATCGGCGAGACTATAACGATCTGTATGTAAAAAACTCCGATGGCGCTCAGGAAGAAAAGAACATCTTGCGTAGTGACGTCGACAAGTTTCCTAACGACTGGTCCAGGGACGGAAGATACATTTTATACACGCAAGGCACGGACCTCGGGTTCGTCGCTCTTCCGGAACTCAAGGACAGTCTCTTCCTGAAGGCGCCTTCTGTGCTTAGGAACGGCCAATTCTCTCCTGACGGAAAATGGGTGGCCTATTCCTCGAATGAAACCGGGAAATGGGAAATTTACGTTACATCCTTTCCGGCACCGCGCGGCAAGTGGCAAGTCTCTGTTGGAGGGGGCGAACAACCACGTTGGCGCGGTGATGGAAAGGAATTGTTCTACCTTTCTCCGGACAGTAAGGTCATGGCCGTTCCGGTGACGACCGGCGCCAATTTTGATTCCGGCACGCCGATGGCGCTCTTTCAGGCCACTCCCCGGCAGCCAATTCCAATCTATGACCTGTTCGTTTATGACGTGAGCCGTGACGGCCAGCGATTTCTGATCATCACTCCAGTGAAGGAGGCCGAGATCACGCCCATGTCCGTGGTCTTGAACTGGCCTGCGAAGCTGACGAAACGATGCCGTTTTTCATGTAGCGCTGTGCGTGACATGGCGTGACGCGCAGAGCTACTTGGCCTTGACCTTTTTTCTGCGGAGGCGCGGGCGCTTGCACAATTGGACTTCGCGCTCGATTTTGCGGACGGATTGCGGCGAAATGTCGATGAACTCCACGCCAACGCCAACACCGGGCAAACAATAACGGACTTCGCAGCGTGTGCGAATCTCGGCTCCGGTCAGCGCGAGGCGGAAACGGAGATTGAGCACCGTGCCTTCAGGAAACCTTGTTGGAGTGTTGAAGAACATTCCGTGAGTGCTTACATCGGGAGGGCGAAAGGCGACCTCCTCGGTGCGGCCTTCGTAATGCACGGAAATTTCCTTGACGGTGTGAATGCGGGGGCTGAGCCTTACTCTGTCCCACTTCGGCTGATGATTGTTGGGTTTCATTGGCTGACGACCCCCAGTTCCACTGCAGTTTGAGGCGGCAACGGGGTCTCCTGGGCCGTTCTTCTTTCTCCACAATAGGGGCAGAAGACGAAAGACGGAGAAAGCTCCCGGAAACAGGAAGCACAATTGACGGAAGCAACCTGCTCCAGCGGAACAACGCGCTGGACCTCTTCGAGCGTCGTGAGTCCGTGCAGTATGTGTTCCAAGGCATATTCGTGCATAAGCCGCATGCCGTTGGCCCGGGCGAGGGCGCGGATGGTGTCACTCCTGCCGCCGTCGCGAATGGCGGAGCGGATGGAGTCGTCGAGATAAAGCATTTCGTAAATTCCAATGCGTCCTTTGTAACCGGTCAAATCACATTCATCGCAGCCAACGGCGGAATGGCGCTCCTGAGGGGGAGAAGTAATCCCACACTGGAGAAGTTGTGCGGTGAATTCGGGCGTCACGGGGCTGGATTTGCGGCAGGCGCACAGACGCCGGATAAGGCGTTGCGCAATAATGCCGGTCACGGATGCCGCGATTTGGAAGGCAGGAGTACCCAAGTCAAGAAGACGAGTGACGGCGGAAATGCTGTCGTTGGTGTGCAAAGTGGAGAGAACCAAGTGCCCGGTTTGCGCGGCTTTGAGTGCAATCTCCGCGGTTTCCTTATCACGAATCTCGCCAATCATGATGACGTTGGGGTCCTGGCGAAGAATAGACCGCAGGCAGGAACCAAAGGTGAGCCCCGCTTTGCTGTTCACCTGAACCTGGTTTAATCCGGGAATCACGTATTCAACGGGGTCTTCCACGGTGATGATGTTGATGGATGCTTTCCGAACAAAATTGAGCGAAGAATAGAGCGTTGTGCTTTTGCCTGAGCCGGTTGGGCCTGTGACCAGTAGCGTGCCTTGGGGCAAGGAAAGGATTTGTCTTAGCCGGCTGGCTATTCCATCTGGAAAACCCAGTCCCGAAAAATCTTGCGCGGGGGCATCCGTTTCTAGCAAGCGCATGACCACTTTCTCGCCATACTGCGTGGGCAGAGTCGAGACGCGAAGGTCGAGGCGCCTTCCGAGAATTTTGACCAGGAACCGGCCGTCCTGCGGCACGCGGCGTTCGGCGATGTTCATGTCCGAAAGGATTTTGATGCGGGACACGACGGGATTCTGCAGGGCCCGGGGCACGCGCTGGTGTTCGCGGAGAATGCCGTCAATCCGCAGACGAATGGAAGTTTCGCTGGATTGCGGCTCGATGTGAATATCGCTGGCCTTTTTCGCGGCGGCCGCGCGAATCATGGAGGCGACGATTTGAACCGCGGGAGTGGCCTTGGATTTCTGAAGCAGCTCGGCTTCCATCTCGCGCATGGCGTCAATGTTGCGTTGCTGATCGCTGAAGGACATGAACTCCATGCCCTGATCCTCGAGTGAGGAGGCGAGCGGAGCGAGTGGGCCGCTCGGTTCTGCCGAAACCACTCCGTAGTGGCGGTCGATGGCCAGCGCTATTTCACTGCGAAATCCCAAGCGTGGGACAATCTTCTTCCCCGATTTGAATCGTAACTCGTCGAGGAACTGCAGATTCTGTGGCTCCGCCATGACGACAGTCAGGCTGGATTCCTGGAGCGCAATCGGAAGGGCATTACAGTGTCTGGCCATCGCCTGGGGAATCAGTTTCAGGGCCTCGGGATCGACTTGAACGCGGGTGCAATCCAGATAGGGAATGTCGGAAATTTCCGCGAGAGCAGAGATGAGATCAATCTTGGCGACCTTGCCGCCTTGCAGCAACAACTCGCCAAGATGAATACGTTTTCCTCGCTGATCGAGGAGGATCTGGTTGAGATCGGCCGTGGTGAGATGGCCGCGTTCGCGAAGTACTTCCCCCAACCGCTTTTTCTTCATTTGGGCACGCTCGTACCCGGACACGTAGGATAGTCCGGGGAATATTCCCAAGCGGAAGGGGGGATTTTGCGAGGTTCAGAGTAGCACGGTTTGGCAAGGCATGCGTGTTTTGTGAGCCGAACGTTACACAGCGATTACCCTGGGGATTTCAAGTGTCCGGTATTTGCCCCTATTGACCGCGACTGGTGCAGCAAGTATTATCCGTGCAATTCCAGGTAAAAATTTGGCTTGCGAGGTTTCGTCATGACGAAGCGAGTGTGTTTTGGTCTTTTCCTGAGTGTGCTGGCAATCCTCTGCGTGGGAGCTCTGTCGCGCGCGCAACAGGCGCAGATGAGTCCCGATGTCTACAACGAAATGAAATTCCGGTACATCGGGCCGGTGGGAAATCGCGCCACCGCTGTTGCGGGGATCCCCGGAAATCCCAATGTGTATTACGTGGGCGCTGCATCTGGAGGAATTTTCAAATCCACCGATGGCGGCATCCACTGGGATCCTATCTTTGACGACCAGCCAGTTTCTTCGATCGGATCCCTGGCGATTGCCGCGAGCGATCCGAACATCGTGTGGGCGGGAACTGGTGAATCGTTTATACGAAGCCACATTTCCTTGGGAAGCGGAATTTACAAATCTATGGACGCAGGGAAGACCTGGAAGCTAATGGGGCTGGAGAAAACGGGAAGAATTGGGAATGTAGTGATTGATCCTCACAACCCGGACATTGTGCTGGCATGTGCCCTGGGGCACGCCTACGGTCCGCAGCCGGAGCGGGGCGTCTTTCGCACCACTGACGGCGGGAAGAATTGGGAAAAGGTTCTGTTTGTCGATGAAAATACCGGCTGCTCGGACATGGGCATGGATCCCAACAATCTCCGAATATTTCTTGTGGGAATGTGGCAACTGGAAATTCACACCTACGGCAGAAAGAGTGGTGGGCCCGGAAGCGGATTGTACAAGTCTACGGATGGAGGAGTCACGTGGAAGCGGCTCGAAGGTCACGGCCTGCCGCATTCTCCTGTGGGAAGAATCGCGGTGCGCGTGGCGCCGAAGGATTCTAATCGCGTTTACGCGCTGATTGAAACCGGCGACGGTGCGCCCATGGATGGCAAGCCCACGCAAAGCGGGCAATTGTGGCGCTCGGATGACGGCGGGGAAAACTGGCAACTGATCAATTCGGACCGCCAGATTCGCGGGCGCACGCACTATTACACGCGCGAGGAGGTTTCCCCAGACAACGAGAATGAGGTTTATTTCTTTACTTCAGCCTTTTCGAGGACGCTTGATGGCGGGCACACTTTGACGGCCATGCCTTCTACGCCCGGCGGAGACAATCACGAGATGTGGATCGATCCCACCAACGGCGATCGCATGGCGGTGGTGAATGATGGCGGCATGAGCATTTCCGTGAATCGCGGGCATACCTGGGACCACATTCAATTGCCTATCGCGCAGATTTATCACGTGACGCTGGACGATCAGATCCCCTATTTCGTTTACGGAAACAAGCAGGATGGGCCTTCCTATCGCGGACCGAGCAACAGCCTGCAATTTGGCGGTTTCGGTGGAGCGCAGATTTCGCGGAGCGTGTGGCATCCCGTGGCAGGAAGCGAAAGCGGCTTCGCGACGCCGGATCCGGTAGACAACAGCATCATCTGGTCCACGGGAACCGGTTCCGGCAGCGTAGGCGGCGCCATCGCCCGTTTCGACGAAAAAAATCACCAGGCCCGCGAAGTGGAAGTGTGGCCGGACTCAACGGTTGGAGTCACAGCTGGCGAAGTGAAGTACCGGTTCAACTGGGAATTTCCGGTGACGATTTCTCCGCACGACCACAACAAAGTCTACGTCGGCAGCCAATTTGTGCACGTCACCATGGACGGCGGCAATAGCTGGCAAGTCATCAGCCCAGACTTGACGCGCAACGACATAAGCCGCATGGGAATCTCTGGTGGACTCACCCCGGACAACATCGGTGTGGAATATGCGGGAACCGTGTTTGCGATTGCGGAATCGCCCAAAGAAGCGGGGGTGATCTGGGCGGGAACGAACGATGGGTACGTGCAAATCACCCGCGATGGCGGGAAAACCTGGACCAATGTCACAAAAAACATTCCGAATCTTCCGGAGTGGGGGACGGTGAGCAATATCGAAGCTTCGCGCTACGACGCGGGCACCGCTTATATAAGCGTGGATTTTCATCAAATGAATAATCGCGATCCGTTCGTGTACAAGACTGCCGATTACGGGAAAACGTGGACGCAAATCACGAGCGGCATTCCGCACAGCATGTTGAGCTACGCGCATTGCATTCGCGAAGACCCGGTACGCAAGGGGCAGCTTTACCTGGGAACAGAGAATGGGCTATACATTTCGTTCGACGATGGCAAAAACTGGCAGCCGCTGCAAAGCGGGCTCCCGCATGCTCCCGTCTATTGGATTGCAGTGCAGGAGCGCTTTCACGACCTGGCCCTGGCAACGTACGGGCGCGGGTTTTGGATTTTGGACGACATCACGGCGCTTGAGCAAGTGACGCAGGAAATTCTGGCATCGAATGTTCACTTGTTCGCGCCGCGAGATGTCTACCGCTTTAGGCCGGTTGCACAACCCGCCGCCGTTTCGTATGACCCCACGGCAGGACACAATCCGCCTTACGGCGCGCCGATCAATTTCTACTTGAAGTCAAAGCTGGGCGAAAAAGACCGTGCCAGGCTGATCATCAGCGACGCCAGCGGAAAAACCGTGCGCGAAATCGAATGCCGTGCTGCGAGCGAAGAACGTTCGCGAAGGCCCGCAGGACCGGGCGGTCCTGGCGGAGGTGGCGAAGAAGGCGAAGGCGGCCCATCGTGTGAAGTCAAGCCGGGCATTAACCGCGTGTGGTGGAACCTCAGGTCAGAGCCGAGCACGGAAATGAGGCTAAGGACGAGTCCGCTGTACGCTCCCGACGTAAAACCGGGGCCGGAAGGGTGGCGGCGGGCATCGGGCGCGGGACGCCTTGAGCTGCTTGAACCACCGGGCACTTACACCGTGGCGCTCACGGTCGGTGAACAGAAACTCACGCAAAAACTCAACGTGTTGAAGGATCCGCATTCCGGCGGGACCGAAGGCGACATTCAGACGCAAACCCAATTCGTTTCCGGCTTGCGCGATGAAATGAATGCTCTGGCCCGCAGGCGTCAATCAAATCGAGTCTATTCGAGCGCAACTGGAAGCCCTGGAAAAACAATTGGGAACCGACGATGCGGGAAAGGCGATTCGCAAGGCCGCTGACGATTTGGCGGAGAAACTGATCGCGGTGGAAGGCAAAGTCCTGCAGCTCAAAGCCACGGGAAGAGGACAGGACGACGTTCGCTGGCCGTCGATGCTGGCAAGCAAGATTACCTACCTTGCCGACCAAACAGAATCCTCCGACTTTGCCCCCACTACGCAGCAAGTGGCTGTGGGAGAGGAGCTCAAGAAACAAGGCGACCAGTTCCAGCAGGAATATCAGCAAATTGGCGCCAAGAACGTGACGGCATTCAACGCTATGCTGCGGGAGAAGAACATTCCGAATATCATCGTCAAGATGCCGTGAGGGGATGTTCGTTCACATTTTTGAGTGGAAACGGGAAGGACTGCGTCGTGCAAATTTTCAGCGAATGGATTGTTCTTTTTGGCGCTTTTGCCATGTTCATTGGAACTAGTTACGCGCAGGACCGCAGTCAGACGCGCTCGATGGTGATTTCGCGCAATGGGATCGTCGCTGCGGAATCGCCATTAGCGGCGCAGGCAGGCGTTCGCATTCTCGAGCATGGCGGAAACGCTGTGGACGCGGCCATCGCCACGAACGCCATGATGGGCGTGGTCGAGCCGATGATGAACGGCATTGGCGGGGATTTGTTCGCGATCGTGTACGACGCGAAGGCAAATAAGCTGTATGGGTTGAACGCGAGCGGGTGGGCGCCGAAAGCGCTGACCATCGAGTATCTGCAAAAACAGGGAATCCGCAGCATGCCGCAGCAGGGCGTGAATGCGATCACTGTTCCCGGCGCAGTGGACGGATGGCAAAAGCTCGCGGACAAATTTGGCCGAAAGAAGGTGGCGGAGGACTTGGAGGCCGCGATTCGAACGGCGCAGGACGGTTTCCCAGTGCCGGAATGGACAGCGGCGTATTGGGCTGCGTCGGTGGATTACCTGCGTACGGACGACGCGGCCACGAAGACATATTTGCCAAACGATCATACGCCCAAGGTCGGCGAAGTATTTCGCAATCCGGACCTGGCATGGTCGCTCGATCAGATTGCGCGCCATGGCCGAGATGCATTTTATAAAGGAGAAATTGCGGCCAAGGTTCTGGAGTCCATGAAGCGGCATGGCGGCCCAATGGTAGCCGCCGATCTCGCGGAATTCTCAAGTGAATTCGTCGAGCCCATTTCGACCACCTATCGCGATTGGACCGTCTACGAGCTGCCACCCAACGTGCAGGGCTTGGCCGCGTTGGAAATGCTGAACATCATGGAGACGTTTCCCTTGGGACAAAAAGATTGGGGATTCGGCTCGACAAATGCGCTCCATGCCATGATTGAGGCGAAGAAACTGGCGTACGCGGATTTGCTGAAGTACATTGGCGATCCGCGAAAGCAGAAACTGCCGGTGGCCACGTTGCTATCGAAAGAGTGGGCCGCTGAGAGAGCGAAACAAATCGATGCGGACCATGCGAACTGCGGAGCTGCTGCCGGAGAAATCCCCGCCGGAAATGACACGACGTATCTGAGTGTCGTCGACCGCGAAGGAAACATGGTGTCGCTCATTCAAAGCAATTACGAATCGTTTGGATCTGGAATCGTGGCGGCCGGAACCGGTTTTGCCCTGCATGATCGCGGCGGACTTTTTTCGCTTGACCCTACGTCGCCCAATGCGCTCGCAGGAAGGAAGCGCCCGCTACATACGATTATTCCCGCGTTTGCTCAGAAAGGCGACACGCGCGTGGCGTTCGGAATCATGGGTGGATGGAATCAATCGCAGGCGCACGCGCAATTCATAGCCGACCTTGCTGATTTCAAGATGAATATTCAGGCAGCGCTGGAAGCGCCGCGGTTCAGCAAGCATTCGTTCGGCGGATGCGACGTGGGGATGGAAAACCGGTTTTCGCAAAAGGTGCGTGACGAGTTGGCGGCCAAGGGACACAAGATCGAACTGAAAGGCACGTTTACAAGCTACGTCGGCGGCGGACAAGCCGTGATGCGCGATTTTGCTTCAGGCGTGAATTATGGCGCCTCGGATCCGCGAAAAGACGGCCAGGCGGTGGCCGAATTGCCCTAGAAATCATATTCGCCGCCATCTCGGCCTTGTGCAAAAGAGTTCCATCCATAACCCTTAAAGGGGAAGACAGGTGCCATCCAACCTGGGATTGGCCCTCTCAAAAGGAGTCTAAGTTACTGCAAATCAATAGCTTAATGTGGGGCGGCTTGGCGGGAGAATTGCACCTGTACTTTCGGTCAGGGTCCGCCGTCCCGCAGCCAAGCGACCTGGACGTGGAGATTTTCATGGGATCCGTTCGAGTCGCCCGAGGCCTGCTGCGTTTCCTTCCGCTCGCCGCTCTTTTCCTTGTTCTGACTCCTGTAAGCCCCGCGCAAGGCCAGAATGTTTCCGGCCGTTATCAGTGCGTTCAGGCCAAGATGAAAGGCAAAGTGATTGCGTGCAATGCAGCGCCTTTGATTCTGAAGACTGACGGGAAATTCGAGCTGCGCGGCTGGGAAGGTAGCTACCTCGTGAACGGCCAGTGGGTGGAACTGTCGGATTCCCTGATTAAGACGCGCGCGAAAATCGAGCCGGGCCACAAAATTGTGCTGCGCTACCACGGAAAGCACGGATTTGTGGAAATGACTTACGAGCGGCGCGTCGTGGAACTCGGGAAAACGGCGCTAAGCTGAACGGCGATGGAAATCAACGTCAATTTTGTTTTGTTCGAAGAATTGAAGGAGAAGCCGGACGGCGGCGCCGAAGCCCGCATTGTGATCCTTCGCGATAGCAAGGATATGGATGCCACTCCAGATCTTGACTCACCTGAGTAAGTTTCTGCGGTAGCGTAAAAAAGATTGAACTTTAATTAGCTGGCGCCTGCCAGCCGCGTCCGCGAAGAACTTTGCCTGCGGTCGCGCCGGTGAGTTTGCCGTGATCGTATTCCACTTGGCCGTTGACGATCGCGAAATCAATGCCTTCGGACAATTGATCCGGCTTCGTAAAAGTAGCGTGGTCAATGATGGTCGCCGGATCGAAGATGGTGATATCGGCGAAGTAGCCGGGCTTTAGAAGGCCGCGCCCATCGAGATGTTCGCGTTGCGCTGGAAGGGAAGTGATTTTGCGGATGGCGGTTTCCAGTGGCAGAAGATGTCCGTCGCGAACGTAATGCCCGAGAAAGCGCGGCATCGAGCCCATGGTTCTGGGATGCGCATGGGCTTCGTACGTAGGCCCGTCGAGTGACATTTCATTCGCATCCAAGCCGATGCTCGTCCATGGTTGGCTCAAGCCTGTCCGCAAGTCCTCTTCGCTGGCCATGAAATAAATGGCGCCGGTTTGCGCCGAGTCAGCAAGAACGAAATCCATCATCGTGTCTTCCGGCGTTTTCTTCCAAACCTTGGCAACTTCGTCGACTGTTTTTCCTTCGAATTGTTTTAGTTCCGGCTTTTCGACTGAAGCGATGAGTACGCCGGCGCCTCCGCCACAATCGAAGAACAAGTTTTCCCAATCGGGATGGTCCGTGGCGAGTTCTTTCTTGATGCGCGCACGAACGGCAGGATCTTTCAAGCGTTCCAGTAATTTCTGGACGCCGCCATCCGCTACCCAGGGTGGCAGCGCAGACGCGAGAGCTGTTGCGCCGGCGGGATAGGGATACATGTCGGCGGCAATGTCGAGGCCGGAGTCGCGCGCGTTTTGAATGTTGGCTGTAACGGCCTTCATGCTGCCCCAGCGCGGCTTGCCGCTCACCTTCAGGTGAAAAATTTCAACGGGAAGATGCGCTTCCCGGCCAATGCGGATGGCTTCCGCAAGCGCCTGCATTTCCGAAGCGCCTTCGCTGCGCATGTGCGTGGCGTACATGCCGCCGTACTTGGAAGCGACTTGCGCGAGCGCGATCAGCTCATCGGTCTTTGCGTAGATGTTGGGCGGATAAATCAGTGCGCTGGAAACGCCGAGAGCGCCGTCTTTCATGGCTTGCTCGACGAGGGCTTTCATCTGCCCTAGTTCCGCAGGCGTGGGAGCGCGGTCGTCATCGCCAATTACCGCTTCCCGGATTTGGGCCGAGCCAACGTAAGTGCCAATGTTCAGAGGCGTGCCTTGTTTTTCGAGCCGCTTGAAATACCCGTCGAGCGTTGTCCAGTCAACTGTGAGCTTGTAGTGATCGAGAAAAGGCTTCATCGGCGCAAGCGTCTTTTCATTTTGCGGCGCGATGGAGCCACCTTCGCCGGTAATTTCCGTGGTGATGCCCTGAGAGAGTTTGCTGAGCGAGCGATTGTCGAGCAGCAGAGAAACCTCCGATTGCCCCAGCATGTCAATAAATCCCGGCGCGACGATGCGGCCTTGCGCATCAATTTCGCGCTTGGCGTGCGCGTCATGCAAATCGCCTACGGTTGCGATGCGATCGCCGGTCACGGCGACGTCTCCTGCAAACCAGGGATTCCCTGCGCCATCGATGATGTGGCCGTTGCGAATGAGCAGATCGTATCCAGCGCTGGTGGAGGCCCCGGTCGCGCCACTGAGATCGGCGTCATATGCAGCAGCGGCGATTTCGCCGAGGGCTTGCCCCGCGATCGTTTGCGCTGCCTCCATGTCCGGCGGAAGCGTGACATGATTGACATAGGCTACGAACGCCAGCTTCTTATTTTCTTTGGTTACCACGTAGCCGACCAAGCCTTTGCCGTTGAGCATCAATTTGCCGTTGAGCTTGTCTTCCGAGCCGAACGTGCCCGTTTTTGCGAACACGTGTCCCGCGCCCGGCGAATCCACTTGAATCTTTGCGAGTGTTCCGTCTTTACCGAGGATTGGGAGCGCTTTGAAGAAAACTTCGTAATCCGGGCGCGTGGTCCAATAGGTTAGGTAATGCACCATGAAGTCCGGCGTGAAAAGATCGGCCCAATCGCCGCCGGCGCCATCACCCTGGCCGCTGCCGGAAAGATCCAGCTTCGCGGACTGCAAGAATTCCTGCTCGACGTGAAATCCCGCGTCGAGCGGATTCTTCGTGTCTTTCGCAACCAGCGCGCCGAGAAGGTACGGCCCCATGCCCGCGTGCAGGTTTTGGCTAACCTTCAGCGTGACTTTGATTTCTTCGGAGAGCGGGGGAGAAACGTGCTCGGCGACCTGGTTCTCCGCAGTATAGAAACGCGTGAAGGGAGAAAAGTCCCCTGGCGCGGGACCGGATGGCGGCTTGATCTCCACACGGGCTGCTACGAGCGCTTCGCGAAAAACGGTTTCCGCAAATTTTGTCGGCGACGGCACGGCAATCGTCGCAGGCTGAGACTTGAGGCCACTCGGCAAACTCCCGCTAAGAGTTACCGTCACGGAGCCATCAGGGTTTGTCACGAAATCCGGCGAATCCACCGCAGGTTTGGTCCCGGCTGCCGTGGTTTTCAAGCGATTGACAATCTTGATGTACGACGTCTGCGGCGAGGATGTAAGTGCGACGGGGTCTCCTTCTTTCGCGCCGGGTGTCCCGAGGAGGTCGATCACGTTGTCGTTGATCATGATGGACGACATGGCCACGTTGGTGCCGCCCTCGCGTGGCCCGTCCGGAAAAAGACTCGTGTCAATCAACACGCGTCCCTGAATCTTGTGAATGCCTTTGGCCGCGACGTCCTTGGCAAGCTGCTTAATGACGGCCAAGGGATCCCCAGGCAGCGCTGCTCCTCCGTACGAGTGATCTTCATCCACGAACGCAAGCGTCCCGTCCGGCTGGATGCGATTGGAGAGGTTGGGATCGCCGCTGGCGACCAAAATCAAGTCGCCCTTGAGCGTGCCGTGCTTATCGACGGAGCCCGCGCGGTAGACGCGAGTGTGAAAACGGTAATCCGCGCCAAGTTTGGCGAGGACCGTGCCCTCAGTGAGAGTTTTTGTTGTCGATGCGGGCACGAAAAGTTTGTCACCGTTCAGTGCATAAACTATTTTTCCCGTGTCCAGCGAATAGAACTCGATGCCGAAGTTGGCGTGAGCGAACTCCGGGCGGCTGACGACTTTCTGAATACGCTGCGCAAGCGAGTTATCCGATTGCGCGCGCGCATCGCCGGCCCGGAAGCCGCAGAAGAAAAAAAGAAACAACGCAGTGGTAAGCGTACGGCGTGTTTTGTCGTTCAAAATGAAGCCTCCGTCCGTAGTCAGGCCTGACTAGTCAGGCCTGACTACTTTGCAGGGGCGCGTTTTAGCGCATCTCCCCTCTGTCTCACGAACTGCAATCGCAAAGCGTTACCTCTGATGCACTGTGCCTGCCGCATCCAAGCCCAGCTTTTCGAAAGGGACATTCAAAATCGGATATTCTTTCCAATCTTTGTAATCGAAGTGCCACCACTCGGCTTCATAGACTGTGAATCCCTCGGACTCCATGGCTCGGCGCAGCAAATCGCGGTGCCAGCGTTGCAGCGAAGTGCCGCCGGGATAGTCCGGAAAAGAGCGCGGGGACATTTCATCATACGTGCCCGGCATCTCGATGGGCTTTCCCGTGGCCAGGTCGTAAAGCGTGAGATCCACGGCGCAGCCGCGGTTGTGGCGGGAGCCTTGCGCGGGATCGGCGACAAAGATCTTTCCTTCTGGCGGCGTGGCGTCCCAAAAGATTTTTGTTACGTACCAGGGCCGGTACGCATCGTGAATGAGCAAGCCGTAGCCCAGCGGCTTCAGCTTTTGCTGCACGCGCAAAAGCGGCTCCGCGGCGGGCCGCTGCAGAAATGCGCGTGCCTGCGAATAAACAGGTGTGCCAAGAAAATCGTTTGCCGTTGCGTACCGAATGTCCAGATGAATCCCCGGATCGAGCGGAGCCAGCTCCACAAGATCCGGTTTGCGAAAGCTGCCGGGCTCTTGCGGCGGAGAGAGTTTTAGCGCCTCCTCGCGGAGTTTCGCCACGGGACGAGGCGGGGTGACGAGAAAGAAATGCGCGGGATCGGTGCCCGCGTCTGTCCGAACGTAGGACTCCATCAAATACGTGAAGTAGGGTGCAGCCCCAGGCTGCTCCATTATCTCGTAACTCCAACTTCCTTTCGCCGGGTCCGGGACGAACATAAATCCCAGGCGCCGATAGCCTTGTCCAAAATCGTACGGTGACGTTAGGTCGAAATGGATTTCCTCGTCCGGCCCCGATGTGTGGTGCATGTACGCTCGCTGGTCGCGTTCGAGGATGATTACGTTTTGCTTTTGACTGCCGTAGCTGCTGTATTCATAAATTCCGACAAAGCGTTTCCAATTGGCTGGAGCATCCGGGGGCTTAGGTCCGGGAAGGATGGAACTCGGCGATTGCGCGAACCCAACGCTTACTAACGAAGCGAGAATCGCCAGCGCCAGGACACACGGCGTTTTCGGCGATGGTCGCAGTTTAGTTCTCACGCCGGGTTCTCTCTCTGCTCTAAAGAGGATCATTGTCAGCGTCTGCTGTTCTAATGTATGGCAAGTAAGGTACGCGAACGTCTCACGGATTGTACCAGCGGAATCCCTTGCGCTGTTCCTCGGCAATTTCTTTCACGATGGTCAGCGTTTGCGAACGGTGATACTGTCCCACGGCGGCGAGCAGGGAATTAAGCAGCGCGATCGGGGCGACATAAGACGCGCCGAAGGAAGTGGTTTCCACGGAAGCTATGAAAATCTCGTTACACTCGCGCGCCAGCGGAGAGAGATACGTGTCTGCGATGCCCACGCAATAAGCGCCATTCGCGCGAGCTTGCTCCGCGCCCTCAACTGTTTGCCGCAGCCCGCGGCGAAAGCTGATCGCGATCACCACGTCCTGCTTATTGACGGAACGCACCAAGTGCAGAATCCTACCTGCCGACGTGGCAGCAAAAATCGGCAGGCCCAGCAGGCTGATTTGATACTCCAGGTAACCGGCTAGCTGTGCGGCCAAATCCGCCGCGAGGACAACAATGCGTCGCGCTTCATGAAAGCGTTTCGCGAGCGCCACAAGGCGTTGGGCATCCAGGCTGTTTTTGAGCCCTTGCAGGTTCTTCAAGTCTTGTTCAAGCGACTCGACTACGTGCGCAGGCACGCTGGGGTCGCGCCCTCCGGATTGCATGGTGTCAAGGGAAGTGGCGAAAGCCAGTGAAAGCTCGTGGAGATGCCGTTGAAACTCGCGGTAACTGCCGAAGCCGAGTCCCCGCACGATTCGCACGATAGTGGCGGGGTCGGTGCGCAGGCGCTTGGCCATGGCGCGTACGCTGAGCAACACGTATTCGCGCGGATGCTCGAGGATCGGGCGGATGATCTCCTGACGCTTGACGCTCAGTTGCTCAATGCGTTCGCCTAAGTGCATCGAAGCCGGCGGGGACGGACTATTCTTGCGTTTCATCAGGCGAGAGGATTGCTTAAATCATAGGCAGTGTCAACCGATTGCTCTACGGGAGCAGGGCTTTCGGCGCCGAATCGCTCGACGACTATTTTTTGGTTGCGGCGGTCTTAATTTCCAACCCCGGTGCGACCACGGGCTGGAGGAAAGGCATCATCGCACGCAGCTTGGGGCCGAGTTGCTCGACGGGATGCTGCTGTTCGCGCTGGCGTGTGGCAAGGAAATTGGGGCAGCCTTTTTCGTTTTCTTCAATCCATTTCTCAGCGAAGCTGCCATCTCGAATCTCCGCCAGAATGTTCTTCATTTCTTCGCGCGTTTGCTTCGTCACAACCCGTGGCCCGGAAACATAGTCGCCCTGCTCGGCCGTATCACTGACCGAATAGCGCATATAGCTGAGGCCGCCGCGGTAAATCAGGTCTACGATCAGCTTTAATTCGTGCATGCACTCGAAGTACGCAACTTCCGGCTGATAGCCTGCCGCAACGAGGGTCTCGAAGCCTGCCTTGATCAATTCGCTCACGCCGCCGCACAGCACGTCCTGCTCGCCGAACAGGTCCGTCTCGGTTTCTTCGGTAAATGTCGTTTCCAGAACGCCGGCGCGCGTGCAGCCGAGTCCCTTTGCATACGACAGTGCAAGAGCTCTCGCGCCGCCGCTTGCATCTTGCTCCACCGCAAGCAAAGCGGGTGTGCCGCCGCCCTCGGTGAACACTTCGCGCACGCGATGCCCTGGAGCTTTGGGCGCAATCATCGATACATCTACAGTTTTTGGCGGCTTGATCGCGCCAAACCGGATGTTGAAGCCGTGCGCGAACATCAGCGTCTTGCCCCGCTTCAGATTCGGCTCAATCGCGTCGCGGTAGAGCTTCGGCTGCTTGGTGTCCGGCGCAAGAATCATGATTACATCGGCCCAGGCTGCGGCCTCCGCGGGCGTGTTGACCGTCAGCCCTTCCTTCTCGGCTTTGGCGCGCGAAGCGCTGGTTTCGGGGAGACCCACTCGGACTTGCACTCCGCTGTCGCGCAGGTTGAGCGAATGCGCGTGCCCCTGCGAGCCGTAGCCAATGATGGCCACCTTTTTTGCCTGGATGAGCGCGAGATCCGCGGAGTCGTCGTAATAAAGGTTAGCCATGATGTCCTCTCATTTTTGGTCATTGGCCGGCTCACGGCCGAATGTTTGCTTCCGGTGTGCATGATTGTTTAGAGACGCTCGCACTCGCGTCCAAGTTTTGAACTTTCTCCCGTGAAAAATACCGCGGCTACTTCACCTTTGAAACTTCGGATTCTACCGCCGCACTCTCGATGTCCAGCAGCGGCGGGCGCAGCAAGTCGTTGCCTCGGGTCATGGAAATGCGGCCTGTGCGCGCCATTTCGAGCACGCCGAAGGGACGAAGCACTTCCAGCAAGCCGTCAATTTTGTCAACGGCGCCGGAGACTTCGATAATCAGGGACTCGGGAGCGACGTCCACAACACGCGCGCGAAAAACCTTGATCAATTCCATCAAATGCGGACGGTTCTGCTGGTCGGCGGCGACTTTGATCAACGCCAGGTCGCGTTCGAGTAGTGCGCGCCCGGAAATGTTTTCCGCCAGCAGCACATCCACGAGTTTTTCGAGGCTGGCTTCCAGGCGGTGTGCTCCGCGCTCATCCGTGTGCGCGACGATGGTCATGCGCGCAATCTCTTCATTTTCCGTCGGGCCCACAGTCAGCGAGTCAATGTTAATGGCCAGCCGCCGCGCCAGCGAGGAGACGCGATTCAGCACGCCCGGTTTGTTTTCCACGTACGCAACAAGTGTTTGCATGCCTTCCTCTTTCTTCCTCACGCGTCCGAAGCGGTTTCCACCAGCGGCGTGTGCGGCCGGCGAATCATGTCGTGCAAGGATGCGCCCGCGGGAACCATCGGGAAAACGGAGTCTTCCTGCTCGACGCGAAAATCAAGCAGAACCGTTTCCGCGGCTTCCCGTGCGGCGCGAATTCCCGGAGTCACCTCTGTGCGTTTGGTGATGCGCTCAGCGCGGATGCCAAATGCGTTGGCGAGCGCCACAAAATCGGGTGCAACCAGCGGCGTAGCCACGTAGCGCTTGTCGTAGAAGAATTCCTGCCACTGCCGAACCATGCCGAGATAGCCGTTGTTGATGATGGCAATCTTCACGTTGATCTTTTCTTGCACGATGGTGGCGAGCTCGCTCATGGTCATCTGAAATCCGCCGTCGCCCACAACCACCCAGACTTCCGAATCCGGCTTCGCAAATTTCGCGCCGATACCCGCAGGCAGCGCGAAACCCATCGTGCCGAGTCCGCCGGAAGTAATCAGCGTGCGCGGGCGGTCGTGGTGGTAATACTGCGCTTCCCACATCTGGTGCTGGCCCACGTCGGTTACCACGATGGCTTCGCCGCACGTTTCCTTCCAAAGGTCGTTGATGACGTGCGCGGCGTAGAGATGGCCCGTGTCAGGCAAGCTCTGAATGTCGCGCACGGCGGAGTCGCCTTTCAATTCGTTGATATGGCGAATCCATGCGCTGTGATCCGGCGTTTCGATGTGCGGCGTAAGACTTTCGAGCACTTCGCGCGCGTCGCCCACCAGCGCCGCGTCCACCTTCACGTTTTTGTTGATTTCCGCGCGGTCGATTTCGATGTGAATCTTGCGGGCGTTCTTCGCATAAGTGCGGAGATCGCCGGTGACACGGTCATCGAAACGCATCCCCACAGCGATAAGCAAATCTGCCTCCTGAATCGCATTGTTTACCCACGCTTCGCCGTGCATGCCCATCATCCCCAGGTTGAGCGGATCCTTGGCTGGGAAACAGCCGATGCCGAGCAGAGTCATTGCTACGGGGTAATTTCCGACGCGGACAAATTTCTCAAAAGCTTGCATCGCATTGGATAGCATGATTCCGCGACCAGCCAGAATGACCGGGCGTTTGGCGGTGTTGAGCAATTCGATGGCGCGATCAAATTCAGCTTTGTTGTGATTGTTGCGTATGCGCTTGGGCGGAAGCTTCGGCGTGCAAGCATCCCATTCGAATTCGGCTGTAGCCTGTTGCGCATCTTTGGTGACATCGACCAGCACAGGGCCCGGCCGTCCGCTCTTCGCAATGATAAACGCTTCGCGAAGCGTTCGCGCAATGTCTCCGGCGTGCGTGACCACCACGTTGTGCTTGGTGATCGGCATGGTGATGCCGGTGATGTCGATCTCCTGAAACGCGTCCGAACCTAGAACTTTGCTGCTCACCTGCCCGGTGATGCACACCACCGGCGAGGAATCGAGCATCGCCGTGGCGATGCCCGTCACCATGTTGGTTGCGCCGGGACCGGAGGTCGCCATCGCCACACCGACGCCGCCGCTCGCTCGCGCGTAGCCGTCGGCCATGTGGGTGGCGCCTTGCTCGTGCCGAACCAGAATGTGATGCAATTTGGATTTGCCAAGCGCGTCGTACACCGGAAGAATTGCGCCGCCGGGATAGCCAAAGATTTCGCGCACGCCAAGACGCGTGAGCGTTTCGCAAAGTATTTCCGCACCGGTAAGCTTCATGGGGTCCTCGCATTCAAAGCAGGCTGAGCGGATGCCGCAAAAGTTGCGGGCAAACTTGTAACCGCGCCAAGAGAAGAAGAAGAAACCAGTAGCGCATATTTTGCCATCACGCCATTCGTGAATCGCGGAGCAGGCGGCTTCCACGAAGCCATACGCTTCTGAATTTCCGCCGCAGTGAGTCCGACGTTCAACTGGCGTTTGGGAATGTCAAACGTAATGATGTCTCCGTCGTTGACTGCGGCGATTGGTCCGCCGTTCACGGCTTCAGGCGCAACGTGACCTGCCATCAAACCGTGCGTTGCGCCAGAGAATCGACCATCCGTTAGCAGCGCCACAGAATCTCCTAACCCTTCGCCAACTAGCGCGGCAGTCACAGCAAGCATCTCCCGCATGCCGGGCCCGCCTTTCGGGCCTTCGTAGCGAATAACGACCGCGTCGCCCGCTTTAATTGCCCCCTTTTCAACTGCTGCAAACGCCGCCTCCTCGCTATCGAACACGCGAGCGGGGCCGCTGAAGTTTTGTAGAATGTGTCCCGCGACTTTGATGACGCAGCCTTCCGGCGCAAGATTTCCTTTCAAAATAACGAGGCCACCTGTGGGTTTAAGCGGCGCGTTGAGTTTGCGAACAACCTGCTGCGCGGGAGTCTCCTTCGCCGCGTTAGCTTCTTCGGCGAGGGTGTGGCCCGTGACCGTGAGGCACTCACCGTGGAGGAAGCCGCCTTCCACCATGCGCTTGGCAACGAGCGCCGTGCCGCCGGCCGCGTAAAGGTCCGTCGCAACAAATCGTCCGCCCGGCTTGAGGTCGGCAAGAATAGGGACGCGCGAGCTGATGCGGTCGAAATCATCAATGGAGAGAGGAATCTTCGCTTCGTTGGCGATGGCCAGCAGATGCAAAACGGAATTTGTGGATCCGCCGGTGGCCGCGACTCCGGCGATCGCGTTCTCAATCGCAGGTTTTGTAATGATCTTCGAGGGCGTCACGTTCTTG
>Ga0137384_10000721_pt1 | contig 25521 bp, 33 predicted proteins | sample SagtaG_2_FD_104922 | JGI IMG/M metagenome (GOLD analysis project Ga0137384, IMG submission 104922) | Vadose zone soil microbial communities from Sagehorn Ranch, Mendocino, California, USA - Sage2_R_60_16 metaG | ecosystem: Environmental > Terrestrial > Soil > Vadose zone | place: USA... | reverse complement strand
CGCGTCTGGTTCCACACCGAGTCGAGCGCGCGCTCGAGCAGGTGTTGGCGCGGTGGGATCGTCGGGACGACCGCGGTCACGTCGAGCATCGCGCTAGCCGGTAAGCGCGCACACGACGTCGAAAGTGTAAACGACGTTGACCTGCAAGTAGTAAAAGACCCAGCCGGTGTGATCAGCGGTGATGTGATCGAACCCCGGCACCTCGTTCGTCAGGTTCGGCGGTTCGCCGTAGAGCTCGGGATGCCACTCGAGGCCACCGGACAGCGCGTGCTTTCCGGTCGGACACGACGTCACGTGCTGATGCGCGTCCGCTGCCACCTCCTCAGAGACTACCTCGTAGCCCGAGACGCCGTTCGTGCCGTTGACTCCCGGCGGGCCGGATGGTCCGACTTGGTTCCAGTTAAGCGCGGTGTAACCGTTGGGACAGCTCGCCGACGAGTCGATGATCCGCGTCGATCCGTCCGTGTTCTTGTAGCAGGCGTGGATGACGCCGTCCGGACCGGGAATCGACGCGTAGGCGATGAGCGGTATGGCCAGCAGTGTGACGATGATGCCGATCAAGAAGATGAACCATCGACGAGTCATGCGCGGATCGTAGCAGGTGATGACGGTAAGATTGATCTTTATGGGAGGATCGGGGAAAATCGTCGGGGGGCGATAATCGCCTCCAAGCACTTCCTCCGAGGAGTCGGTCTCCGACACCTAGCACCACACGTCGACCACGACGGTGCATCACGTCGTGCACACCCGTCGACGAGTCCTCACACGACGACCGCGTCCGACCGTCTACAGTGGACGGTCACACACAAGATGAGTGAGTGTGTGAGAGTGCAGGTGTGTGTATGATAGTGATGAGCGGTGTGGTGATGAGCGGTGACGGTGCGTGGGTGTCCTCACGGTGCGAGCATCATCATCACGAGCTCGTGGTCCGACCGGTGTCTAATGTAGACGGTCTCGAGGCCGCCACCTCAACAGTGGACGAGGCGGGCGGGTCCCGACCAGACCCCGCCCGCCTCCCTCACGCGGCGACCGGACGAGAATGCTGGGCGATCGTTCGTCGCTCGCGTGGCGCGCGCCAGGTGCGTCAGTCCCGCGCGCGGCGTGCGCGTTCGATACATCGACGCGATCTCAATGTATCGAGATATCTAATTGTTGAGATATATAGATATCTCTGGATATCTAGGAATCCAGGAATCGATAAATCTAGATATCTAGATATCTAGATATTCGTACGTCTCAACGTCGAGGGGTCGGGGATGCAGCGGGATATCTCCGGCCCCTCGCGCTTATCCGTGACAGGTCTCGACCCACGTGCCAGCGCGCCAACCGAGACCGCCTGGTTCCGACCGTAGCAGGTTCCCCCGCCAATAGTGCACTACAGTACGGGGTCCAGAGTATGCGCAACCCCACCGCGGCGCTCGAGTCGTAGTGCACTTACACTAGTGCACTTACACTAAGTGCACATGCACTTAATCTTAAGCCGCACAAGACACAGACGCGCGCGCGTACGCGCGTGTGCAAGCCATCACACGCGTACGCGCGCGTACGCGCGCGTGTGCAAGCCATCACACGCGCGCGTACGCGCGTACACAACGCGGGCCCGCGCCCGGGTGCATCGACGCATTTTTTCTCCCGCCGGTACGGGTAGAAATCCATTCTGATCGATAGGCCCTTCAGAGCACGGGGTAAGCGCTTCACCCCTCTCAAGATTTTTGGAACCTTGGAACCTTCGACCAGCACGTTGGTTTCGTACGCGTAGCGCGCGCGTACGCGTCTCGATTTGCGCTAGTTGAGTTGATCAAGAAAGCACTACTATACGGGACTAACTACTCTACAAGGTTCCAAAGTTCCAAATCTAGTAGTTCAACTAGCTAGAAACGTTTAGTACCAACGACTTCAACCCACGAGACTCCTGGAACTTTCGTATGTCAACCTTCCAAACGGACCCCGAACCTTCCAACGTCGGCGCCCAACCTTCCAGGTGATCGGCATTTACCGCACGTGCACGAGACACACACACGGTATCACACCGGTCGAGCCTGGAACTTTCGTCAAGATCGTTGGAAGTTTTTTGTGATCTTCGCACACGAAAGTTCCAGGCTTTAGGGCCTCACCGCGTGCAAGACCTGTCGATGATTGTCGATATCTCTGACATTCTTTCGTCGGTGAGTCACGCACCTTTTCGGTCGGATCTCGTGCTCACTTGTGCCTACGACCGTGCGTCGTAGGCGGGTATGTGAGTGCGCCGCCTCATCACCGCATCACCACGTGCCTCGAGGTGTTTGGTACGCTATGGTCGCAACCCGACAAACGACGGAGGAAGGAACCATGATATCCGTCCACTACCAGGTCGAGAACGCGGGCGAGGTCTCGACCAGTCCACCCACCGTGCCCGTCTACGTCCGCGGCGTGCACTTCACGCCAACGCGCGTCGGTGACGTGACCGCCGACCCGCTCTGCACCGTAGAGCTCGCGCCGGCCGGGCGCGTGACGCACGAGCACGTGCTCGTCCACCCGCTCGCCGACCTCGACGGGCGGGACGTCGCCGCGACCACCGCGGCCGTGGACGTCGTCGCGCGGCGCGTGGTGTCCTACGCGCGGCTCATCCGGTACGAACTCGAGCGGATCGGCGTCGCGCACGACCTCCGGTACGTGAGCATCCGGGACCAGGTCGTAACGATCGTGCGGGGGGACGAGTCGTGAGCATCATCGGACGACGTGTGGTGCTGAACCCAATCCCGCGCGCGACTCGAGGTATCGCCGAGCTGCGCGCCGACGAGCTCACGGTAGACCCGCGCGTTCAGCGCGATCCGCCGCCGCGCACGGTCGTGGATAAACTAGCCGGGGCGTGGAACCGCGACTCCACCGGCGTCCTGGTCGTGTCCCGCCGCATCGACGGAACGAACGTACTCATCGACGGGCAGACCCGCCGCGTCGCGGCACTGCGGGTCGACCCCACCTTTCGGTTCATCGCGGAGGTGCACACTGACCTGACTCTCCAGCAGGAGATCGAGCTGTTCGAGCACCACAACAAGCACCGCCGCACCGTCTCGGCCGTCGACCTGCTGCGCCTGCGCATGGAGCACGGGCGCGAGCCGTACGCGACCGCGCGGATCCACCTGGCGCGCCGCGGCCTGCGCGTCGCGAACGCGGCGCGGGCCGGCAGCGTCAACGTCATCTCGGCGGCGGGACCCGTCGAGTGGACGCTACGCCGGCAGCGCGGCGCCGCCCTGCTGGGCGTCGCGCTGGACGTCGTGATGACGGCGTTTCCCAGTGAAGAGACGCGTTGGCGCGGCGTGTTCTTACAGGGCGTGTGCGCGGTCGTCGTCGCGGCGGATCGCGGGCCGGCCAGGCTCGACCAGGCGCGCCTGGCGCGCACTCTCCAGGACTACCTGCCGCGGCACTGGGAGCAGCGGGCGCGCGAACTGGCGGCGGCGTACGCGGGCGGCAACGCGACCGGCCTGGGCACTACCGTGGCCCGCGAGATGATCCGGCGCTACAACAAGCGCCTCGTCGAGCGAAACCGGCTGCCGGACATCCCCGCGCCGCAGCGCCGTGGCGGGCCTCCGGCACGCCCGACCGGCCGCGGCACGCCCATCGACTTCACCACCGACGTCGCCGACTCCACCGTAGAAGGTACCAAATGAGCGACGGCGGCGTGATCCGAGACCTGTCGCCTACCGACCTGCCGATGTGCCCGAACGGCGTTCTTTACCCGATCCACCGGGCGCACGCGGCGCACGCGCGGACGCTCAACGCGTTCTACGAGGCGGCCGAGAAGAACGACGACGACGACATGCTGCCCAGTGTGGACGCCGCGTACTCGGCCGCGGCGTACGGCGGCGCCGGCCGCATGAACCTCTACCACGAGACGGTGGGGTTCAGGTACGCGGGCACGAACGCCGTCGTCACGGCGTGGTTCTTTCACTGCGACATCTGCGGGCTGTTCCTGCCCGCTACGAGAGGGGTGTGACGACGTGTCCCGAGTTCGACGGCGCGTGACGTTCGAGAGGTTGGACGTTTCCACGTTCGACGGCTTCATGCAGGAGCTGACGCGCCAGGCGTTCATCTGGCGCATGGCGCGGAACAACAAGCGTCCGACGCCGGTGGCCGCCCGGCTCGTCGCGCACAGGGCCGAGGTGGCGATCGACGCCGCCGTACTCACCCGCGCGCACGCGCTCGAGCCGAACGTGCCGCTGGCACTTAAGCTGCTCGCCGAGCTGCGCGCCGAGCACGCGCCGGTCGCGTGCACGATCGGCGGTATCACGCCGCACCGACACTGCCAGACGTGTGGCACTGCGTACCCGTGGCCCTGCCCGATGTACGTTCGCATCAACGTAAGGTCGCCTCAATGAGACTCTCAACTGCGCTGGAGCTGATCCGACGCGTCGACCTGGACGCCGCGCTACTCGCCGCACATCGCGGGCTGACCTCCGTCGATCGCGCGCACTTCGACGAGCTGATCGGGCGCGTCGAGCTGGAGGACCGCGCCGAGTTTCGCGAGCGGGTGCGCCGCAGCGGGCCCGTTCCGCGCTCGGCACTCGAGCTGCACGAGGTCCGAAAGCGGGAGCGACACTACGCGCCGCTCGGCGTCGCGCCCGGAACGCCGAACCCGTACCGTGGACGGCGACGCAACAAGAGATGAGGAAGAAGATGGCGAAGGCGACGCTCACCGTCGTGTATAAGCAGGGTACCGTGACGATCACCGAGGACACGTCCGAGCACACGATCTTCGGTACGTTCGTCGGCGACCGACAGGCCGCGGCGATGGTCGTGGTTCGCATGTGCGCCGCGGCGCTGCGCGTGTTTCAGCCCGATCTGGATAAGATGGGCGATGCGTTAGGCCCGGCGCTGCGCGCGGTGCAGCTGCTCGACGCAAGTATCAAGCCACCACCGCATAAGAGCAACGTAGCTGATGAGAGGAAAGAAACGTGACAACTCGAGAGTCGATGTACCCGTGGGAGAACTGGCTGGACGGCCGCGTGTGGCTGCTGGTCGAGAGCAAAGACTTCACGTGCCGCCCACAGTCGATGCGGTCGCAGGTGCGCAAGGCGGCGTTGGCCGGCGGTCAGCAGGTGACGACCCGCGTGTCCGTTCCGCTGGTTGGCGACCCGACGATGCTGCTGTTCCAGGCGTTCCCGGCGGACAGCACGTGGAAGCCGAACCTGCCCGCGATCTCCTGGAAGCGCGTCAAGAAGACGCTGGCGAACCCGCGATGAAGGAGGTCGTTCTGACTGCACTTGCCTTCGCACTATTCATCGTTGGCCTGGTAGTTATTGCATTGGCCATGTGGTGGTGGTCGCGGTGAAACGTGAAGACGACGACCAGCTGCTGACCGCGGGCGACGTAGCCCGAGAGTTCCGGGTCGATCCCAAGACGGTCGGTCGCTGGGCGGTGGCGCGCCGTATCAAGAGCTTCAAGACGCCCGGCGGCCACCGACGCTACCGCCGGGGAGACGTCCGCGCAGTACTCGAGGCGGACGAGACCACCGGGGACCGCTACCTGCTGTGGTCGCAGGAGCGCGGCATGTGGTGGCGCCCGGCGGTGTCGGGCTACACGACACAGCGCGCGCTCGCCGGGCTCTACACCACCGACGAGACGGTTCGGCACGTGCTTCGCTCGGCGCGTAAGAGCGATCCGACGAAGGTGACGGTCCCAATACTGGCGCCGCTCGACGAGAGCGTACCGTCAATCGACCAGAGCGACGACGAGGTAGCGTGATGCTGACCGATAAGCAGGAGACGGCGATGCTCGGACTGATCGAGCGCGTGGCGCGCCTTGAGGACTTCGCGCGTCGTGTAAGCGGCGTGCTGGCGGCGTCGGGTCAGGCGCTCTACCTAGCTAAGAACGTTGCCGAGCAGGTGGTTCCGATACTGACGACGCCGGTGAAGGTGCTCTATGACTTCGGGCACTCAGCAGAAGATCGTATCGAAGATGAGTGACGACGACTGGATGCAGACTCGGTACCGAATATTCAAGGGACGACCAGAGTGGCGCGCTACCGTACCCGAGAGACCGTGGACCGTTCTTTACTGGGACCAGACTACCTGGGCGTACGGAACGATCGGTGTGCATTCAAGCTGGGATCTGGCGTGGAGGCAGGTCGTTCAGGACGCTTATGATAACGCTCTTCAAGAGGCGTATGGTCGAGGCTTTCGCCAAGGTGTGACGTTTCAGAAGGCTCGACAATCTGAGAGCGATCGTAAATCATGAAAATCATGAAAACTACCGTCAACAGCCGGGAGGCGTTTCGCCGACTCCTGGTGGCTGAGATCGACGCATCCGGACTGTTCCAGAGCACCCTGGCCGCTCGTGTCGGCATCACGCCCAAGCACCTCAGCCAGATGATCACCGGCAAGGTGGGACTCAACTTCGACATCGTGGACCGCCTTCTCGTCGAGTGCGGTCGTCGGCTCGTGCTAGCAACGGTGCCGAACGACGAGGTGATCCTGTGAGCATCGGGTGGCGTTTCGTCGTGGCCGAGACGCTCGTCGCACTTGGCATCTTCGCTCTCGAGCTCGCCGTTGTGCTTGCGCTCGTCGGCTGATGGGGTAGACTATGTCGTGGTCCAAGCGGTGCCGTAAGACGCGATACCCAGACCAGGCGACGGCACTGGCGGCGTCACTTCGACTGGCGCGAATGGACGGCGTGACTCGTGAGGTCAAGCGCTGTAAGAACGTCGACTGCCGTGCCTGGCACTCACTGTTGGTTACGAGGGAGTTAAAGTGATTCTGTGGTACGTAGTGGCCTGTGGCATGTTCACGTCGTTCGTCGCCGGTGTGATGGTTGGTCGGGTGTTCGCGCTTCGGCGCATCGTAACACTGGCGCGACGATTTACTCTCCTCGACGAGCTCGAGCATCGGCGACATCACGAGGCCAAGCTGGCGTCGATGGCGCGACATCCGTCGCGTCAGAGCGCTGCTTCGCTTCAATTGCTGACTCCCAAGCACGACGACGACTGACCGTGGACACGCCCGACTGGGTCACCGACGACGTGGTGGTCGTGCACGTCACGTCGTGTCGCGACTGCACGGCGCACCGCAACGACGGTCTGCCGCCGCTGGTGCACGATATCGCGTGTCCCAACCGGTTGATCGCGCTTGCGTACTGGTCGACTCATCGAAAGACCTACGAGCGAAATCGCGCCCGGCGCGGTCGTGATGCGGGCGGGAGGTGAGCGACGTGCGAGAATCCATCTGGACGTAAGCGTGACTTCCTGGGGAGGTTCAATTGATGATGATGATAGAGAGGAAAGAAGTCATCTGTGCTTAGCACCGTTGAGTCCTGGCAGTTCGTCTTCGTCGTGGTCGGCCTGCTACTACTGCTGTTCGCCGCCTGGTCGCGCGTGGCGTTTCACAAGGTGATCCTCGCCGCGTTCTTCATCGGGTTGGGGTACTTTCTGCCGCTGATCGTACACGTGCTTTGACGTTAGAACCTCGCGAGGTTCGTCGTGCTGGTGTTGCCTATGCACCAGCCGGCGAGCCGCCGGCCGTTGCTGGTGACGACCTCGTATCCGAGCGACTGAAGTCGTTGGGAGAATGCCTTCGGGCCGAGTCTGTCCCTCTTCTGCTGCTGCGTACCGTGTCGGTCGATTAGCGAAACGTAGCACTTAAACAGCGTCAGCATCTGAACGAAGTGAACCGCCCGTGTGTCGGGTGGCGCCTCATAGATGGAGCCGTCCTCCTTGAGCATGCGCATGACGTCGTCCACGTCGTCGAGCGCCGCGTATATCTCCATCGTAAGTTCAGCGAACCGAGGTGGAATGGGCAGCGTAACGTGGCCGTCGCACTCGTGATAGATACCTACCAGGCGTGCGAGTAGCGCGCGCCGGGCATCGTCGTCGTTAACCAGCTCGTCGCGCTTACGTCCGTCGTCCTCGTCTTCGGCGATGGGCGTGTCCATCAGCAGCGCCAGCAGCCGTCGGCGTAGCGCGTTGTCCGAGCCGTGAATCTGCGGAACGGTGTTCGCCACGATGATGGGTACGTACGTCGCGACGACCTCAGTCATTACGTCCGAGCGCATCGCCCGTGCCGTCACTGGATCCCCACCCGTCATACGTTTGATCTGGTCGGTGTGCAAGTCCCAGCGATCGCTCGCCTCGAACGCGAGTGCTAGGCGCGTCTTACGTACACGTAGCAGGTCGGGACGCGGCTTATCGTCCAGGTTACCGCGAAACACCGACGGATTGACGGCCGTCGTGTAGTCTGATCCGAGTGTGCTCTGAATTAGATTCATGAGTGTCGACTTGCCGGTCGACGTGGGTCCGAGCAGTAGTATCAACTTACGCGCCGCGTTACCATACGACAGTGCGGACACGGCGAGAACCTGCAGTGTGTAGTTTCGCTCCTTCTCGTCTGGTAGAAAACGCGCGAGAAAGTTATCTAGCAGCGAGGATCTCGCATCGGGTACGTACGCCGTAGGACAGATCTGTGTGATCATATGCGCGCGATCGTGCGGGTACCACTCGAGTGTGTGAAGATTGATCGTGCAGTTGGGCAAGTTGAGTAATTCACCGCGCGCGTCGAACTCACCCCACGTCGTGCGTAGCGCGTCGATCCCGGTCGCTACGTTGAGCATCGCGCGAAGTCGTTGCTCGCCGAGACTGGTCTGCGCCCACTGCGCGTGACGCGCCCGCTCATTCTCAGCGTCGATGTGCACGGTCTCCTGCTCGACGCGTAGCGCGACGCGCGCCGCTACACCGATCTCGTCGCCGCGCGTCGCCCAGCACCAGCGGTCGTTGCACCACGTGTACCAGGCGTCCATGTCGTTGACGTACCGTACGTTGGACGCCTCGTAGAGCGCGACGCGGCGCGCGTTGCCGTAGTCCGTGCGTCCGTACGTCGACCCAATGACGGCCGGATCATCGGGTACCAGGGCGGCCGCCGCGTCGTTGAGATCGGTCAGGTCGTAGCGCGGTTCGGTCATGTGAGTCTGCCGCGGTTCGCTACGACGGATCGCAGCAGGGCGACGTCGTCACCGTCGAACATTCGACGTCGTGCGTACGACCACTTCGAGCAGATGCAGACTGCGTCCTCGTCGCCGCTGTCGTCACACAGGTCGGCGAGCGTGGGATCGTTGCTGTAGATGGTCATCAAGCGCGACGTGACGCCGTCGGCGGCGGTGAAGTCAGTACTCGCCGACTTGCCGTCGCTAACCTGCTTACCCGGCCGCGTCCAGTAGCGGCAGCGCGCCGTCGTGTCGCGCTGGTCCGAGTGAAGCGTCCAGCCGGTGCTCTCGAGTAGATACGCCCAGTCCTGCTGCATGTTGAATATGCGCACCACCCGGTCGTAGTTCGTCTGCTGGAGTCCGCGCGCCGTCAGCTCGCGACTTCGCCGCTTTTCACTCTCGATACGACGTTCCTTCAGCTCGGCGCGTCGCTTGAGCGCCTCCTTGTGCACATCGCGCGAAAGCAGCCGAAGCTCATCCGCGGGATAGCGTGGTCCCTCGCGCACCAGCTCGACTCGGCGCGGCATCGGCACAGAGTCACCGACCTTGGGCCAGCGCACGGTGCCGGCGAGGCGCAGGATTCGCGTCGTGTCGTGCACATTCTCGATGGTTACGTCGTCCGCCTCCGCGCGTAAGAAGTCCAGCCAAGCCAACAGCAGGTCCTGACCCTCTTCCGCCTCGAGGCGCTGGTGCGTTAACCAGTAGAGGTGACGTCCTCCCGATCCGGACGCCACCTCGATCGTCGGCCGTGGCAGGTACGACATGTAGTCGACGAGGTCGGTCTCGGACGCGAAGTAACCCTCGGTGTCGGGCTTGACGTCCAGGTCCGCCCACACGCCCGGTACGCTCAAGACGTCGGCGCGCCGTCCACGACCGTACTCGGGAACGTCGATGAACGTCGAGCACGCCGTATAGACGTTCCACCGCGCGTCGACCACATCTTGCAGTGCCTCGCGCGACGCATCGACCTCGACTGTGCTCTGCAGATCGTTGACCGCAAAGAAACAGTGACGCTCGTGGTGACCGTTTCCGAGCAAGACTAGACTGCCGAACCCCGGTGCTCCACCGTGTAGTATCTCGAGATGTCGCGACGCCTGCGCCAGGTCAACGTTCGGCTGAAGCTGTGTAGCCGGATACGTCACCATAAGTCTAAGATTTCCTACGATCTACCTACGTGCGCGTAGTGTTGAACGTACCAAACCGGAAGATCGCTCAGATTGTTAGTGAATCGTCTTTCGTGGGCGAGCGTAGCGTAGCGTATAGCTTAGAAATCCGAGGAAGGACAGATGACAAACTCTGAGATCATCGAGCTGCGTACCATTGAGCTTCCCGGTGAGCAGCACGTGGGCTCCGACGGTCTGTGGGTTCTCTCGTCCGGTGACGACACGCTGCGCGTGGCCGGCAAGTTTCTCGGCATGAGTACGTCGTACTCGCAATTTCACCGTCACCCGGGCGACCGCACCGCCGAGCAGAACGAGAAGTGTCGCGCCTGTCGCTGGTTCGAGGCGCGGCTCTTTCGCGAGAGCAACGGAGGCCAGCGATATCTGGTGCACCGGACCGGACGATCGATCGTTCCGGACGAGGTCACGTTCACGTCGCACGAGTGGGTCCGGGGTCCGCACGAGGTCGTCGAGGCGCTCACTACGCGTCCGCGCAACGGAGACCGAACTCCGTACCTCACGGTGCCGTCGGCGCGCGTGCTCGCGCAGGCGGCGTCGTACGACGACGAGTTGAGCCAGGCGTACATCGATCGAGCGGTGGCATAAATGACGCTTACGCCCACGCGCGTTCACGGACTTGAGACGTTGTCGAACCAGCTAAAGGGCCTCGGCTGGCGTCCAGACACGCCCGACTGGCGGGACCACGACCGGATCCCGATGTATCTCGAGCAGCTGCCGCCGTCGGTGCGACTCGACGAGACGCCCTACATGCCGTCCGTGTATGACCAGGAGTCCCTCGGCTCCTGCACCGCGAACGCCCTCAGTGCGGCGATCGAGTTCGACCTGCGCCAGCAGGGTCTCACGGACTTCACGCCGTCACGCCTGTTCATCTACTACAACGAGCGCCTGCTCGAGCACTCGGTGAGTGAAGACGCGGGCGCCGAGATTCGCGACGGCGCGAAGACGCTGCACCGCGCGGGAGTCTGTTCGGAGGTCACGTGGCCGTACGACGTCGGCATGTTCGCCGAACGGCCATCAAGTGCCGCGTACGTCGAGGCGCTCGAAACTAAGACGGTCGGCTACGGACGCGTAGCGCGTAGCGCGATGCGGCACATGCTCGCGTCCGGCATACCCTTCACGATCGGCTTCACGGTGTACGACTCGTTTCGCCAGGTCGGCGACGACGGCATCATGCCGATGCCCGACGGCGGAGTGCTCGGCGGCCACGCGGTTCTCATCTGCGGATACGCCACGCTCGGCGGCGATACGCTCTACTACCGCGCGCGCAACTCGTGGGGCGCGTCGTGGGGCGACGCGGGCTACTTCTGGATGCCCAGCGCGTACCTCGTAAATTCTCGGCTGGCGCAGGACTTCTGGGCCATCCAGTCCGTCTCGTAGATAGAGGAGTATCGACATGTCGTTCAGCAGGGTGTTCGCCGGTCCGGCCAGCGAGTTCGTCGTCGACGCCGAGCGCGTCGTCGCTGAGTCGCCGTCCGAGGTGCGTGATAGCTTCAGTTACGGCGGTGAGCTTGGGCGACTAACGCGCGAGTACCTGACGAACGTCGCCCGGATCGCCGGTGAGCGCGCCGTGTTCATCGAGGCGAACGGCCACGCCGTGGATAACGCCGCACCGGGTACCGAGGTCGTATCGCTCGTGATTCGCGTTACGACCACGCAATGAGGCGCGAGTCGTGTGGCGCGTGTGGCTCGGCGCAGCTGCACTCGTTTCTCGACCTGGGCACGTCGCCCATCGCGGACGCGTACACCGTCACCGCCGAGGCGTCGTTCGCCGCGCCGCGGTACCCGCTCGAGCTGGCGGTGTGTGGCTACTGTCACCTCGTGCAGCTGCTTGAGGTCATCGACTCGAACGTACTCTTCGGTACTGGATACTCGTTCTACACGTCGGCGTCACCACCGCTGTCCGAGTACCACCGCAATTACGCCGAGCAGATCTTCGACATTGTTCCCGAGCTGGCGCGAGGGTTCGTGCTCGAGGTCGGCTGCAACGACGGCGACATGCTGCGGTGGTTTCGTAGGGATAGTCGCCGCACGGTGGGAGTCGACCCCGCCGCCGGACCGGTGCGCGTCGCGACCGAGGACCGCAAGCTCGACGTGTGGCGCACCGAGTTTACCAAGCAGCTTGCCATCGAGGTGACCGAGACGTACGGCGAGGCGAGCGTCGTCATCGCGAACCACGTTCTCGCTCACGTCGCCGACGTCTCGGACATGCTCGCCGGCATCGCGTACGCTCTCGTGGACGACGGCGTGGCGTTCGTCGAGGTGCAGTACCTGCCGGACATGCTCGTTAACAACGCGTTTGACCTCGTGTATCACGAGCACCGCAACTTCTTCTCGCTTACGAGCATCTGGAAGGCGGCGCGCGTACACGGCATGTACGTGGTTCACGCGCAGCTTACATCCCGCCAGGGCGGCTCGCTGCGCGTCACGCTGCGCCACGACACGCAGACCCAGCGTCCGTCCGATCGGGTACGCGAGCTGCGTGCGTCTGAGTGGTGGCTCGCGTCCAACGATCTCGCCGCGTACCTTAGCGTGCAGGGACGCGTCGAGCGCGTTCGGACGCGCTTACTGAACGAACTTTACGACATACCCGGCGTCATCGCCGGCTACGGCGCGCCCGCCAAGGCGACCACGCTACTCAACTACTGCGGCGTTGACAGCACGATGCTCGACTACGTGGTAGACAGCACGCCCGCGAAGCAGGGACGGTTCGTTCCCGGTACTGGGATACCGATCGTCGCGCCCACAGACTGGCTCGAACGTGAGCCGCCCGACGTGTATCTTCTCTTAAGTTGGAACTACGCGCGAGAGATCATCCGACAAAATTCACCGGGATTCGGTGATGGTGGCGGCAGATGGATCATACCGATTCCTGCGCCAATGATACTGTGAGGTGAACACGGGTTGAGCATCTACTGGGCGCTCTTCGTCGAGGTCGGCTTCTCGACGCTACTCGTCGTGTTCGGAATCGGCGAGAGCTACGCGCTCGCCCGTCACCAGATGACGTTCAGCTCGTGGATCAGGTTGAAGCTCGGCGTGCACCCGAGCGACCCGCGTCGCTGGTGGGCGCCGATCCTCTTCGTGCTGGTTCTAGTCGGGTTCAACGCGTGGTTCATTCCTCACATACTCAACCGATAAGAGAGGAGACGCGATGCGCTGCGAGGGCAGGTGCGGGCGCTCGTTCCGCAACGGCGAACGCGTGCACGCGATCCCAACGCGAATCGTCGTGCTGCGCGGCGAGCGCGAGACGTTTAACATCGTCGATCGAATGCTCTGCGCTTCATGTTACGTCGACATTCGCTCGGGCGATGCGGATGCGTCCGATTGGCTGACTGTAAAGCAACTTCAGGCGACGCACTAGCTAAACTACAAATCGAAGATCGAGGAAAAAGTGAGGAAACGATGTTGGTGATTGTGGAAGGTCCGGACGGCGCGGGTAAAACGCAACTGTGCGACGAGCTTGAATCACACATCAGGACGCGATTTCACGCTCTCGATTCGATAGTGCGAATCTCGGCCGGACCGCCGACGCGTCACCCGCTCAACGAGTACGAGATGACACTCCTACCGTACCGGCCGCCGCATCGTCACATTATTTGCGATCGGTGGCACATCGGCGAGCAGATCTACCCCACGGTGCTCGAGCGCGGCACCTCGTGGAACCTCGCCGTGAGTCGACACATCTCGATGTTTCTCAGGTCGCGCGGCGCGTTGGTCGTACTACTCAACCCGCCCGTGCAGACGCTCGTAGATCGCGTCGACCTGCGCGGCGACGATCTCGTTCACGTGAACCAGCTCGCCGAAATCTCGGCGCGGTACGCGTCGCTACCCATCGAACTTCGCCCCGACCTGCGGTACGAGTACTCGTCGCCGAACGCCGACACCATCATCAACACGGCGATGTTCGCCGAGAGCGCCGCATTTCCACTGAGTCAATTTGTGACATACGTCGGACCGCCGCGACCTCGTCTGCTGCTGCTCGGCGATACGCGCGGACTGGATAAGTACGGCCTGTCCTACGTACCCAACACGCCAGCGTTCATGCCCTACCCGAGCACTTGCGGCGCGTTCATGCTGCAGTACTTCTGGTGGTCGTACGTCGGACTCGCGAACGCGTGTGACGTGGACGATCCCGCGCTACTCGTCAAGACGCTCAAGCCCGAGTTCGTCGTCACGCTGGGCCGCAACGCCCACGCGCGCCTCAATGAGCTCGGCATACCTCACGGCGCGGTACCGCACCCGCAGTACGTCCGACGGTTTCATCATCGGGCGGGTCTCCAGTACGCGCAGCTGATCGACCTCGTTGCCAAAGACCAGACGGACCGGTCGTCGTGGCGACCGTAATCGAGATCGAGTCGGGACGTCGCGGCTACGTTGAGCTCGTTAACCTGGTACAGCGGCGCGGGCACTTTCGCATGCCTCGTGGCCTGCGGACGTACGACCTCGGACACGTTGACGTCGTAGTGAAGTCACCCTACGACGCACTGCCACTCGGGGTAGGCCGGGCGCTGCTGCCCGCGATCGGCGCGGCAGAGGCGTGTCAGCTCGTCGCCGGCCGTGCGCGTCACGACCTGCTACCGCGGATCGCGCCGCTGTTCTCTAAGTTCGCCGAGCCGGGTACCGGTAAGTTTCACGGCGCGTACGGCGACCGTATCGGCAGTCAAGTCGCCGCGGTGGTGCGTAAGATTAACGCGGACCGCGAGACGCGCCAGGCGGTCGTCACGCTGTGGGATCCGGCGCGCGATAACCTTCCCGAGCGGCGCGACTATCCGTGCACCGTGGCGCTCAACTTCGCGGTGGTTCACCACAAGCTCGAGCTGCGCACCCTCATGCGATCGAACGACGTTTGGCTCGGGTGGCCGTACGACGTATTTCAGTTCACCCAGTTGCAACTCACGGTGGCGCGCGCACTGCAAATCGAGCCTGGAACGTACACACACTCGGCGTGGTCACTGCACATCTACCATGAGCACGGCGAGCTGGTGGACGGACTGCGCGCGCCCGAGCTGGACGACGTGGGACCATTCCAGCCGGTTGGCTTCGGCGCAGATGACGACGACTGGTTGATGTGTCATACGCGCGCGGCGAACATTCTCCAGAGTTACGCGTCACCTCGCGAGGAGACGGAGAGCGAGAGGTGGTACCGTGATCAGCTTAAGCCCTACGCCTAGACTCTCGTGGGACGAATACTTCCTCGGCATCGTGAGCTCGGTCGCCGAGCGCGCGACGTGCGACCGCGGTCGATCCGGCGCGCTGCTCGTCTACCAGCGGCAGATCGTTGCCACCGGCTACGTCGGCAGTCCGCCCGGGTTCCCACACTGCGACGACGTGGGACACAGTATCGTCGACGGTCACTGCATTCGTACCGTGCACGCCGAGCAGAACGCCATCGCGTCGGCGGCCAGAACGGGTATCTCCACGCTCGGCGCGACGCTCTACTGCACCATGTCGCCGTGCCGGGTGTGCGCGATGCTCGCGCTGACCGCGGGCATCGACCGCGTAGTGTCGGCGTACCGCTACCAGAACGACGCGGGTCTCGATGTATTGACGCAGGCGGGTATCGCCGCCGTGGTACGCGACTTGACGACGCCGTATGTCCCCTGAGTCGCACCTGCAGGCCGTGCACGAGAACCTACCGCTCGATAGCGCGCAGGCGCACCTCGTCGACAGCGTGGACGACGCCGCCGAGCTGATGCGGTGGCTGTCCACCAAGAAGAAGATCGCGTACGACACCGAGTCGACCGGACTCGATCACGACACGGATCGTCCGCGTCTCGCGCAGGTCGGCGACGGACGCGACGGCTGGGCGATTCCGCTCCACCGCTGGTCCGGCGTCGTAGAGGACATCGTCCGACGGTACGAGGGCGAGTACGTGATGCACAACCTGCCGTTCGACTGGATCATGACGCGGCACCTCGGCATCACGATTCCGCGGCACAGGTGTCACGACACGCGCCTGAAGGCGCACGTGCTCTACAGCACCGGCCCGCTCGGACTTAAGCCGTTGTGCGAGCGCTACGTCGACCCGCGGGCGGGCGCCGCACAGCAGGCGCTCGAGACCGGAATCGGCAGGCACGGCGGCTGGACGTGGGCGACCGTGCCGTATGACTTCGAACCGTACTGGGTGTACGGCGCGCTAGACCCGGTGCTTACGTACCTACTCGACGAGAAGCTCGATCCGCAGGTGCGGACCGAGGCGCCGCGGTCGTACCAGCTCGAGCTCGCCGTGCAGTGGGTCTGTGAGGACATGGCGCGGCGCGGCGCGCACGTCGATCGCGCGTATACGCAGGACCTATACGACCGCATGGGTACGTACATCACCGGGGTCGCGGACTGGTGCACCCAGTACTACGAGCTCAAGCCGGGCTCTAACGACGCGGTGGCGCAGCGTCTCGTGGAGGAGGGCGTGCACCTCACTAAGCGTACGGGTACGGGACGCTTCTCGGTCGACAAGGACGTGCTCGCCGACATCGCGCACCCGCTCGCCCAGGCCGTGCTCGGTCACCGCCAGGCCGTAAAGATAAGCTCCACGTACCTGCGGCACTACCTCGAGCTGTCGCAGCGCGACGGGCGGATCCACCCCAACATCAACTCGGTCGGCGGTCGCAACAAGAACCCGTTCGAGCAGGGCGGCGAGCAGGGGGTGCGCACCGGTCGAATGTCGATGGACGAACCGAACCTGCAGAACGTACCCATCCGCACCAAGGAGGGTAAGAAGATCCGCAACTGCTTCACCGCGGCGTGCTCGGCGGCGTGTGGCTGCGGCGATCCGCACACGTGGGTTAAGATGGACTTTGACCAGATCGAAATGCGTCTATTCACGCACCTCGCCGAGGATCCCGAGATGCACAAGCTGTTCGGCGCGCCGGTAGATCCGTTCCTTCAGTCAGCACGCGACATCTTCGGCGACCAGTCTATCTCCAAAGACGACCTGCGCCGGCAGCACGTTAAGAGCTCGTTCTACGCTAAGCTGTTCGGCGCGGGCGTCGAGCAGTTCGCACGCACGGCGGGAATCCGCGACGACAACGGCGACCTGGACCTACCGGTGGCGCAGGCATTCCTCACCCGCCTTGACCAGCTGTACCCCGGCATCCGGTCGCTCCAGCGCGACATCGAGACGCAAGCGAACGTCACGCGTCAGCGCGAGGGCGAGTCGTACACGCGCTCGCCGCTCACCAACCGAAAGTTCGTCGCGGACGAGTACCGCGAGTATGCACTCATGAACTACCAGATCCAGGGAACGGCGGGTGAGATCCTCAAGATGAAGATGATGGAGGCGGACCAGGCCGGCTTAGGGCAGTACATGATCTTGCCCGTGCACGACGAGATCGACCTCGACGTGCCACCGGCGGTGTTCGACGACGTGATGACGACGCTGCGCGACGTGATGAACGACGCGTCGCTGCTGTCCGTACCGATCACGTCAACGATGTCGATCGGCGAGCGCTGGGGAGATGTGAAGGACGTATGAGTGATGAACGTACGCCCGTGACGCTTGACTTGACGGAGGACGAGCGACGCTACCTCGCGATGCACGCGCGCTACGCGGCGTCGCACGAACTCGATCATCGGTCTTATCTCACGAGTGAGCTTGATGAGAGTGGGGTACAGAAGACAAGTATCGACTGGGCGACGCGAACCGAGCGTCACGATCGCTGGTTGCAGATCGCCGACGCACTTTATCCAGATCCGTGGGATATAGGTCTACGTGAAAGATATATAGGTTAACGATGACGCACTCTTGGTTGTGGCACCTCTTCAACGATCCGATGCGCGACAACCCGTGGGCTCTCGTGTTCATGCTCGGTATGGTCGCACTCGTGATCGTGTACGTCTGGCGGGTACGATGACCGTCGTGGTGATCGGCGTGGATCCGGGCGAGAGTACCGGCGTCGCTACTCTCGTTGACGCGCGACTCATGCACGCGTGGCAGGGAAGCGCGAAAGACGCGATCACGCTCATCGAGCTGACGATAGTGCGGTACCTCGCCGCCGACGTAACCATCGCGTGCGAGCGGTTCGTCAACATGCGACGACAACGTGGCCAGACGCACCAGCCCACCGCGCAGCGCGTCAGCGGCGCGGTCGAGTACCTCGCCCGGCATCACAACTGTCGGTTCGTCCAGCAGGGTCCCGCCGACGCGTGGGCGATGGCGCCTAACGACATACTCTTTGCGCTCGGCGTGTACCAGCGCGGCTCCGACGTCGGACAGGGCGACGGCTCGGACGCCAACATGGCGATTCGACACGCGTTACTCTACCTCGCCCAGGCGCACGCCACGCTCTTCGACGAACTACTTAAGAGTCACGGGATCGAGGCATGAAAAAAACTTGGGTGATGTGGTGCCAGATCTGTACGAATAAGAATCACACGCGTAATATACGATACTTCGGCACCGAGACTGAACGCGACCGTTGGGCGATCGAGCACACACGCGTTACCGGGCATAGCTGGTTTCGTGCTGATTCTTGATGATCCGTTTATGATCGACATGAGCGTCAATGATGCACGCTGATATCTCACCCGAGCGGGATCGCATCGTCGTCGACCCGTCGTGGCAGGAGAGCGAACTGCTCAAGCTCACGCCCGGCGCGCGACGCGACAACGTTCTCAAAGTGTGGTACCTCCCGCTCACGTGGGCCAGCATGGTATACCTGCGCGGTGTGTTCGGCGTTCACTTTACATACTCGCCCGAGCTAGAGCGGTGGACGTGGGAGGAGCGGCGCAACCGTGTGGACCCGTCGCTCGAGATGCGCCAGGTTCTCGAGTATCCACTCGGATCGGATTCGACGGGACTACACCCGTTCCAGCGCGCCGGCGTCGAGTGGATGAAGGTGGCCGGTAGCGGCCTGCTCGGCGACGAGCTCGGCGTCGGTAAGACCCCGCAGGCGCTCGTGTACGTGCACGAGGAAAAGCTGCTACCCGCGCTGGTCATCTGTCCCAACGGCGTTAAGTATCACTGGGCGAAGCGCATTCCGCGCTGGTGCCCAAGCGCGACGCCGTACGTCATCGACGGCGGCACGGCCAGGGGGCGAAAGACGCTGGCCGTCGCGGCGCGGGATCCGAGCGCGCTCGTCGTCGTGAACTACGAGTCCGTGCGCATGTATAGTCGCCTGGCGCCCTACGGCTCGATCAGACTCAAGCGGTGCACAGAGTGTGACCCGAAGTTCGGCGAGGTAAACCTCAAGACGACGCAGTGTCACGTGCACCTAAAGGAGCTTAACACGCTAAGCTTCAGGGCTGTCATCATCGATGAGGCGCACCGCATCGGCAATCCCAGCACGCTCCAGACGCGCGCCGTCTGGGCAACGGCGCACAACGAGACCGTCGAGCACCGCTGGGCGTTAACCGGAACGCCCGACAACATGCAGCACCTGTGGTCCATCATGCACGCCGTGTCACCCGACGAGTACCCGACGCGTGGTAAGTGGATGGATCGCTACGCCCTTCAAGCCTGGAATGCGTTCGGTGGCATGGACGTCGTGGGTATCCGACCGGACACGCGCGACGAGCTCAACCGCGTGCTGGATCCGCACTTTCGCCGCATGGTGAAGGACGTCGTGCTGCCGCAGCTACCGCGGATCGTCCGGCAGGTGCGGCACACGACGCTCACGCCCGCGCAGCGCCGGACGTACGAGGAGCTCGACCGGCAGCTCTTTACGCGCCTGCCCGACGGTCAGCTGTTCGTGGCGCAGAACAAGCTCGTCAGCCGAACGCGCCTCATGCAGTTCGCCGCGGGAACGGTGCACGTCGATAAGCCCGACGAGGACGACGTGTCGTCGTGGAACGTGCACATCGCCGAACCCTCGGGAAAGATCGACGAACTGGACGCCGTTCTCGAGGAACTCGGACGCAAGCCGTTCGTGATCGCGTGCGAGCACCGCGACGTGGTGTCCATGGCCGCCGAGCGCCTGGGGCGCCTCGGCATCAGGCACCAGCTCATCGTTGGGGGTGTGCACCCGCAAGTGGCCGAGCAGGCGTGTGAGGACCTAAAGACCGGCCGGCTGCAGGCGGTCGTGTTCACCAGTCGCGCGGGCGGATCGGGTCTGGACATGTCGGGCGTTGACACGGTGATACGCCTGCAGCGCTCGTGGTCGCTCGTCGCGAACGTTCAAGTGGAGGGGCGCGCGCACCGCATCGGATCCGAGGTTCACGAGTCGATAACCTTCATCGACATCGTCACACGTGACACCATCGAGGAGCGCCAGGTCGAGCGGATGCTCGAGAAGATGGAGCAGCTCGAGCAGATCACGCGCGACAAGCAGAGCGTGCAGGCGCAGCTGACTCGAACGCCGTACAGTAGCGAAGAATTTGCCGAACTGGTTGGTAGATTGGATGCGTTGAACCGCCGACGCGACCGCATCTTGTCGAGTGACAACATCGATGATCTGATGACCGAGGAGCCGGACGAGTGACCGAGTTCTACGAGGAAATTACGCTTGAGACGCTTACGGGCGCGCAGGTCGAGCACGTTCGCACGACGTACGGCGTTGGGCGCGCGGACTTCGCGCGCATGTGCGGCTACCCAGGGCCCTCACGAATCACGAACATTGAGAAGAAGGACAGCTGGAAGCCCGGCGACCGTGAGAAGGTACACGTCGCGCTGACGCGCCTCATGCTGAATCCACCGCGCGACAAGCGCGGACGCCAGCACGGCGAGACGGGCGCCGAGCGCGCCGAGCGACTCGACACCGCACTTCGTCGGCGTGGTATTCACGCGAACGGTGGCGGCGCCGTATCGACGATGTACGACTCGTCGACGGAGGACGACGACGTCATGGTGCCGGCGCCAGAGAAGTTTGGTGGACATACATCAGTTAAGATACGCGACATTACCAACTCCGAGGTGGCCGTGGCGCAGCGCTGTAAGCGTAGGTGGTGGCTCGCCGTCTATCGCAAGCTTACGCTCAAGCAGCAGGACTACATGGGCCACCGCGCGCGGGGTAATCGGGTGCACCGCGCGCTCGCCACGTGGTACGTCGCCGAAGGTCAAGAGCGATCGGACCCCCGCGAGGCGCTTGAGCGCGCGATCGTCGATGATTGGACCGCGATCGTAGCGCAGGCACGCGTACACCCGTCGTACGTTGACGACGACCAGTCCCTAGGTGACCTGGCGTCGCGCTACCAGGACGCCGTGACGTTGGAACGCGCGATGGTTGAGGGGTACATGGAGTGGCTCGCCGAACGCGGCGACGACGCGAACTTTATCATCATCGCACCCGAGTCCGATGTAAGTGCGATCATCGAGGGTGAAGTCGCCGGCGAGAAGGTGAGCTTCCGGGCGCGCGCTCTGCTGGACGTTCGCATGCGACGTAAGACCGACGGTGTGAGACTATACGAGGATCACAAGACGGTCGGCAACTTCGCGCAGAAGCGCAAGATGCTCCACATGGACCCGCAAATGCTTCACTACATGCTACTCGAGTACCTGAACACACCCGAGGGCGAGACGCGGTGCGACGGCGCGCTCTACAACATGCTGCGGCGCGTGAAGCGCACACCGCAGGCGAAGGAACCGTTCTACGACCGCGTGGAGGTGCACCACAACTCGCACGAGATCGACGCGTACCGTCGTCGCCTCATGGGCGCGGCGCGTGACATCATGCGCATGGAGCGCGAGCTCGACGCCGGCGCCGACCCGATGAGCGTGGCGTATCCCAACCCGACTGATGCGTGTAGTTGGGACTGTGACTTTTTTCCCGTGTGCCCGATGCTCGACGACGGCTCGCGCGTCGAGGACGCGATCGCCGCACTGTACGAGGAACAGGACCCGATGGCCCGATACGATCGCTAGCATCTAGGAAAAATAAGAAGGGATTTTAGTGTCTTCAGTTATCGCAAAGATGTGGCCCGGTGCTCAACCGTGGCCTGCGCGCGTCGCGTACGGGATGCACAGCAGGTGTCAGTACCCGTGGTGTACACATCCTGAGTTCAGTGACGGTGAAAGTGGCGTCAAGGCGCGGGTAGGAGATGAACCACCCGGGAACATGCACGTGTCACACACTGAGCTTGGATACAGCTACAACGGCGGTGTTACCGAGTTCTATGATGACGGCATTCCCGAAGTCATCATTGAAGTTCACCCAACCGACGACACTAAGCTCGAAGTATCGCAGCCGATGTCCCTTAATGAAGCGTGGGCACTCGCCCGTCAAGGATTGGGTTGGGCGGTCTGCATCACTCCCGAGAAGGCAAAGTACACTCAGTGGGTGGTCGCGAAGATACCCAGGAATGGATGATGACGCAATCGCTAGTCGTACCAACGCCGTTCGACACGCATCAGCGCCTGTCGTGGCTCATCCACGGGCACAGTAAGAAGGGTAAGTCGACGCTGGCGGCGACGGCGCCAAAGCCCGTGCTCGTGCTCGACGCGGAGGGCTCGTGGCGCTTCATCCCGGGACGCATCAAGTACTGGGACCCGCTCAACGAGACGCCACCGCTGTGCGACGGCACGTGGGATATCTGCATCGTGCACGTGCGCGAGTGGGCGACCGTGCAGCTCGTCTACCAGTACCTGCTCGCGTGGCCGCTGCTCTTCACCACGTGCGGTCCGGTGTCTGTAGTCATCGACAGCATTACCGAAATCCAGCGTAGGTGCAAGTCAAACTTGAAGGGTACCGAGGCCCTCAAGATCCAGGATTGGGGGGTCTTACTCTCGGCGATGGACTCGACGATCCGCGGCTTTCGCGACCTGTGCCTCATACCACAACTCACCGTGCGGTGCGTCGTGTTCGTGTCCGAGACGCGCGAGTCGCAGACCGGACGACTCGTGCCGTACATGCAGGGTCAGATCGCCACCTCACTGCCGTACTGGGTCGACATCTGCGGGTACATGTACCCGGACTTCGACATGGACGACAACGGTCAGCCGACGCGCGAGTGTCGCCGCATCTGGATTTCACCACATCAGCAGTACGAGGCGGGCGAGCGCGTGCAGGGACGCCTCGGCGGCGTACTTACGTTCTACAGGCCACCGGATAAGACCGTCGGCACCGAAATCGACTGGTGGATGCGCGTAGTGTTCAACCTAACTAACGGAGGATAGATGGACCAGAGACCGAGCGTCGGTCGCATCATACACTACGTAAGTTACGGCACGCCCGGCGGTGAGTACACCCGCGAGTGCCGATCAGCACTCGTGACCGAGGCGGACCCGAACAGTTTGGTAGTTGGTCTGTGCGCCATCAATCCTACCGGCCTGTTCTTTCATCCACTCAACACGGGTGGATGCACGTACGACGACGGTGACGAGCCGGCCGGTGACACCTGGCACTGGCCAGAGAGGGTGTAAGAGGCGCAATGACTACCTACGACTTTAAGAAGCTTCTTCAGGACGCGAAGGCCGGTGGCGCGTGGCCGCTCGGCGACTACGACTTCGAGGTCGCCGAAGCTAACGTGAAAATGTCCGGCAATGGCAGCGGCAACGAGATGATCGTCACGAAGCTTCGGTGCCTCGTCGGTCCGTACGCGGGCAAGCACATCAACAACAACTTCGTCCTCACCGCCGACAACCCCAACGCGCTGAGCATCTTCTTCCGGCACATGGCGGCGTTCGGACTCGACGACAACTTCTTCACGCAGATCGGTGAGGGCAACCTGGCACCCGCGGCACAGGCACTCAAGGGACGGCGCGTGCGCATCACTATCGGTCACCGCCAGTGGAACGGCGGGACGCAGAACGACGTTAAGGCGGTCAACCCACTCACCGATGGACTGAGCAATACGCTGCCCGGTGCCGCCGTGGGATCTCCGCCACCGCCGCCGCCACCCACCGCAACGGTACCACCGCCTCCGACGTCCTCTTCAGCTCCGTCGCCACCGCCTCCTCCGGCAACACCATCACCGCCACCGCCGCTTCCCGCGATGACCGCGCCGCCCGCCGCGCCGCCTCCACCACCCCCACCACCCGTACAGCAACCCGCACCGGCACCCGCGCCGCCGCAGGTCGAGATCCCACCACAGTACACAGCCGTGTGGGACTCACTTCCCGACGCGGCTAAGCAGGCCATCCTGGGCGCACAGCAGCAGCCACCGTTCATCACACCAACCGCGCCACAGCCGCCACCGCCGCCACAGTTGCCCGTGTAACTCTCATGCTCTACGCGTACGGAAAAGTCGGAAGATCGATCGCCCTAACGTCGGGGGGATGGGGAGTCGTCGGCGGTGATAGTGAGCCACCACGACTTCTCAACTCTCTCGCCCGTCGCAACCCGGACGACACGTTCGTCATCGTGTCGACGTGTCGTGACGATCCGCGGGCGTGTGGCTTTCCCGCGAACGTCGTGAACGCGTGGACTCCCGAACGTCTGAACTGGTACCGAGACGCGGTGCGTCCGCACCAGGAAGTCATGAGGCGGGTAGGTAAGACGGACACGGCGATGCTCGATGCGATCCGTGGCATCGAGAGCGCCATCGATACCCTATTGTTACCTCTCACTGAGAAGCTGTCTGGCGTCATCATGTGGATGGGACAGCACGGAACGGCGAACGGCGTACTTCCCGCGGTCACCAACCGCTCGGGTACGCCCGGCTTTACGCGTCCGTACGACTCGTTCGTGTTCTACGGCGGCGGCATATTTCGACTCATCAACGCGTGGCGCGACCTCGACCCCGTGAAGAACGAAGAGACGTGGCTCATCGCCGACGCGCGCAATCACCTTAAGGCGCGGGACATCAAGTGGCCTCCGCTTCGCCCCGTGCTCGGTCAGTTCAACTTTACACGTTACTTACATCACGAGCGGTTCGGCGACGTGACCGATCCGAATAACAACGAGTGGTTCCTCTCAAAGTGGAAGACCGACCACACGTGGCTGTCACCCGTGCGCTACGAGTACTCGGGTCTCGAGGCGTGTAGCCTCCTCGGCGCGCGCCTACCACCGTCACCCGCGTCCGTAATGTTCAACACCTGGGTGGGTCGTAAGTCGTTCGGCATCTTCATCAACGAGGCGGGTTTTCACGCGGGTCAGGGCAGAGATCAGGAGATGTCCGGACGACTTCAACGCGCGCCGATCGTACAGGAGTGGGTGCTGCCACTCGAGCCGTCGTTCATTCACGGTAAATGGACCACGGCGTCGCAGGAAAAGCTTGGCATCACGGTGACCACAGCACCGTGGGAAGACTACTACGACATTCTCGCGTCGGTGCGGTGTACCTTCACCACGCCGTCGTCGGGCAGCGGCTGGGCGACAACCAAGCCGTGGGAGGCGTTCGCCGCCGGCACGGTGTGCTTCCGACATCCCGCGTACGACACACAGGATCACATCTACGGGCGACTTCCGCAGTGGGTGAAGGAGTGGCTCAGCCCACCGACGAAGGAACACTTGTGGGCGCGCGTTCACACGCTCAACAAGGACCCAACGACGTGGGTCAGCCTCGTCAACGCGCAGTACGAGCTGTT